>Ga0126376_10000287_pt1 | contig 23707 bp, 16 predicted proteins | sample PanSoiMetPlot_15_FD_92760 | JGI IMG/M metagenome (GOLD analysis project Ga0126376, IMG submission 92760) | Tropical forest soil microbial communities from Panama - MetaG Plot_15 | ecosystem: Environmental > Terrestrial > Soil > Tropical forest > Bulk soil | place: Panama | collected 2016-02-17 | reverse complement strand
TCGTTCTTGTATAGGGTGTGCGCACGCAAAGCCTGGTAGACGTGGTGAATCGTTTCCATGTGCGCGGGATCGTACATATTGCCGAGTCCGAGCAACCGTTCGCACTTGCTGACGCCTTCTTCGGTCAGCGTCGCTGTACGATGTTTTTCGTCAAGCGTGTAATCAATTTCCTTGATCAGCTTCGGGATGATTTTGTCGATGCGGTAATACTTGTCCGTCGATTCTTCGGCGGGGCCGGAAATAATCAGCGGTGTGCGCGCTTCGTCAATCAGGATGGAGTCGACTTCGTCCACAATTGAGAATTGGTGGCCGCGCTGCACGCAGTGGGACAAATCGTATTTCATGTTGTCGCGCAGATAGTCGAAACCATATTCGTTGTTGGTGCCGTAGGTGATGTCCGCACCGTACGCTGCCCGGCGTTGCGTGTCGTCCAGATCGTGAACGATGACACCGATGGTCAGACCGAGGCCGCGATAGAGCGGGCTCATCCACTCGGCGTCGCGGCGTGCCAGATAATCGTTGACGGTAACAATGTGAACCCCGCGTCCGGCAAGCGAATTCAAAACTGCGGGAAGCGTAGCGACAAGTGTTTTACCTTCGCCCGTCTTCATTTCCGCAATTTTGCCGTCGTGCAGCACGAGGCCGCCGATGAGCTGTACATCGAAATGGCGCATGTTAAGGAAGCGCCGGCCTGCCTCGCGCGCCAGGGCAAATGCAGGAACAATGGCCGGCTCCAGCGCGGATTGCAGCAAGTCTTTATAATTCGATTCCGTTGGATCCGCGTCTTTCAAGCGCTCCAGCACTTCCGTTTTGAGAGCAGCGAATCGCGTTTTCAATTCGTCTTCGCCAAGCCGCTGGACTTCCGGCTCAAGCGCGTTGATTTGCGCCACGAGAGGCTGAAGTTTCTTGATGTCGCGTTCGTGCTTCGTGCCAATGAAGCGGGCAAGAACGCTGTCCATTATTTTGGCTGCATCCATGGAACGAGTCGCCGTTTCTTAGTGCTTAGATGCGTACAAGCCTGCGACGCCAACGCAAAACACGTCACAAGCGCAATCTATCTATTTTAGCGGTTTAAGCGTTGCCGCGCCAATCACGATTGGCCGCGGCTAGGAAAGCCAAGATTTGTCGAGAATTCACAATTCACTGCTTCCCGCTAGGTTCTAAAACCTCGGGAGCAGGTTCCAACTCGGTGGGCCCAGAGGAAAGACTGTCAGCCAGCAGACGGCGGAACTTGACGCGCTCGTCGAGCGGCATATCCACGATTTCGAACGCCATATCCTGCGCGCGATAATCACGCAGCAGAGCCGTGGCCTGCAGGCTGCGAATGCCCAGTTGGAGCCTCAACTGCACCGGCGTACCGGGATGCATGTGACGGTCAATCGTGGCAATTCCCCCCGAAAGGCTCGCCGTTCTAATCTCCATGCGGCAATTTTCCTTAAGATTGGTGCTGATGGCGGTCACCGGCTTGCGCAGACGCACACGCGTGTGGCGGCGCTGCCGCACAAATTTGCTATTTGCCGGCACGTCAAGCGGTGACAGCGCCAAATCAGCTTGATCGAGGCCACTGGCCGGTTTGTATTGAGCAGCCATTTCCGGATTCAATTTTTCAAGTGCCTGCAAAGCCGCAATGCGGATTTCCTGCGGATGCTGCCACCCGAAAACCTTTTTCGCCTCCAGAATTCGCATTAAGCTGCGCGCGGATTCCGGCGCATGCAATCTGCCTATGGCCTCAATTGCCTTCACCTGAAGAAATGGGCCGCCGCCCTCGGGCAAGTCGCCGTCTACCAGGTTTTGCAGGCGGCCCAGTGCTTCGCGATCCCCGGTCACGCCGATTTCGTCAATGACAAGCGGCAGCAAGATTGGGTCAACATGGTCGACGAGCTTGAGCAAAATGGCGCAGCGCGAAGGAGCGCCGCTTGCGGAAATTTGGCGGATAATGCGGTCTTGCGCCGCGCGCTGAAAATTCTTCACACGAGCAGGAAGGAAAACCTCCACCGCTTGCGGATCGAGCCGGCAAAGCAGGCCGATCATCTCCACAGACTCGGTGATCGTGCCGCCGCGCACGGCGCTTCGCATATATTGCACAACTTCTTCACCGAGATCGTGCGCCAGATTAGCGACATGCTCCGCGTCCTCCCGCAACTGGCAGCGATTGAAGCGCGCGGCAAGATGCTCCATGGATTGATGCGGAACAAGGCGCAATACATTCGTCAAGCCAGCGGCGACTTGCCGCGCCCGCAGAGCTTCTTCAACGAATTCAGGCACGCGCTGCTCGATTCCCATTTTCCCCCGAAGCTCGCGCGCAATCCCCGGGCGTTGCGATTCAATGCCGGTGACAAGGTCCAGCGCCTGCTCCATTGCGCCGAAGCAACGATTGGCAGCGGCTTCCTGGCATAGCCGCACAAATGCCGCGCTGACCAATCCTTGCAGCTCCGCGTCCTGTTCGACGCTCAAACGGATTCCCAAGCTTCGCAACGCCTGGTTCAAAAGCCGTGGGTCGGCCTTGGCATAAAGTTCCGCTAGCTGGGACAATCCGGCTGCAGTACGTTTTCGCGCATCAGGGTCTTCGCTTTCGGCACAGGACGCGTAATTCAGCAAAATGCTGTTCGCTTCCGCGACCTCACCACGTTTGATCAGGTCGGACACAAACGACTTTACGTTTTTTGCCGGAATACACCACGCTTCTTCGGAAAGCAGAACCGCGCGCTTCCCTGCCTCCGGGACAGCGGCCCAGAACTGCCGGTCGAGGATTTCCCGGTGCGTCTCGACGATGAGGCCGGCTTCCGTCATTTTGTCTTCGTGTGTGCCGAGAATTTTTCTTAGGTTCTCAATCTCTTGATTCATGCGATCGAGCATTTGCCGGACCGCGTTTACTTTCACTTCGCCCTTTTCATAGCGTTCTAGGGCGAAGCGAATGGCAAGGTGTTCCGCAAGCCGAATGAGAACAGATTGGTCGGCTTTCACCCCAGGCTGGGCGGCAATAGTCGCTAGCGCTTCGCGCAAAGTGGTTTGTGCGCGGCCGGGAAGTTCTGCGACTTGCATTTGAAACGCTGCAGCGCCTGCCATGCCGGCTTGGCCCGTACTGATATTTCCAAAACTAGTCAGTGCGCTCAAAATTCTCAGAATCTCTTCTTCGGAGACTTCGCCCGGCCGCAGGGGAGTTCCCTGTCTTGGTGTTTTCACGTACCCACCAGGGCCGCCTTTGCCGCCAGTAGGAGTCACATCAATTGGCCGGTTTGAGTTCCCAGAGCCAAACCCGCCACCACCGACCACGCCGAAATTCCCTGCACCGGCTCCGCTTCCGCCGCCAGTTTCTGTTCCAGTCGCCCCGGCTGCAGGGGCAACCGGTTCAATGTCCGCTCCTGAAGCTGCAAGAGCCTCGGGCTTGTCTCCGGAGTACGCGGAACCGCCGCCTTGTGGTTCTATTGCTGTTTTTTTCGTTTCCGCCTCCGGACTTGCGGTGAAACCTGGTCCTGTCTCTTCAGTCCTTCCCGGCCCCCCCTTGGTACCCTCGGCCGCCGCTATTAACTCCAGCAGTTTTTGCGGATCGTTCAGCCATTGTTTGACCTGTTCATTTTCATCGCCGAACGAAGCCGCAGCCAATTGCGCGGCAACGCTCGTCGCGTCTTTCAAACGAGAATCGGTCGCGACGAAACAGATTTCGTTGATGCGAATGCCGTTCACTCCCACGAGCGCACTTTTCAGTTGCTGCGCCAACTCTGATGGTTTTGATTTCCCAGTAGGAAAGGCCCGCGCAAATTTCGCGATTTCTTCCTCTGTCACATTCGAAAAAAACTGCACGCTGGCGAGTCCAGCCGCGGAAAGAAGCTGCGCGAACTGCTTTTCCGCGGGCGAACCCTCCAGCGGAACGCCGTCGAGCAACAGCTCGGAACCCGTTGCGCCTAGCAGCAGGGTCGATTCCGTGCCTAAAGGAATTGCCGCCCGCAATTCATTGCATGCGATGGCAAGCTGTTCCGTTGTGCGGCTATGCTCGTAGCCATATAAGCGGGCAAACTTCAGAAGGATATTGAGGCTTCGAACGAAGGCTCGGCCGGCGGCAAGTTTTGGATCCGGCTTCATTGTAGGCGCTGGGAGCCTAAATAGGACTCCTCCACTAGTACCCTAGGCCCGGTCCTTGTCCGTCGCAATGGTACAGTGGTTCCATGTGTTCAGCGATTTAACCGTCATTAGGCCGGGTGAGCCACTGCACTCCGGGACAGGTCAAATTTGTGGTGTGACAGGCGCAACAGCGGGACGACCCGCTAAAACATTATGGAGACGCTGGAGTTCGGAACGCGCTCACCTTGTAACAGCGATTCGACCGCGGCGTTTCGCACGGTTTCCTGCGTTCGAAACTTGCGGCAGACCACCGAGTTCGAGGAGCAGCCTACGCAATCTTCCACGATCTTCCAGATCCATATCGACGAATTCGAACGCCATGGCCTGAGGCCGCGCGCCGCGCACAATCGCTTGCGCTTTGATCGTGCGTACGCCGGACGTCAGTTTTAGAGCAAGCAAGGATCCCGGCGCCAAGTGCCTCTCGCCGGCTCCGATGCCACCGCCCAGGTTAAGCTCGGGCACGGTCAGCTTGAAGTTCTCGCGCAGATTCGTCGTGAGGAAGGTCACGTTGCGCGACAATTTCAATCTCGCATAGCGCCTTTGCCGAATCACAGAGACATTCGGCTCCGGATCGGTCGGCTCCAACACAAGTTCTTTCCGGTCAATGCCGCTCGCGGCGATTTTCTCGAGCGCTACGACGGGATCAATCCGCGAATATGCCTGCGCGGCCGCGACTCGCAATTCCCCTGCGAACTGCCACCGCCAGACTTGCCTCGCGTCAAGAAAATGTTGAAGCAACCCGCTAGCTGCCGTTGCTTTCAATCTGCCTAGCGCTTCGACCGCCTTCAATCGAATGTAACCGGAATTTGCTTCGCTGCTGGCAATTTCCATGAGCTTGGGAATGCACTCCGGACTTCCGCTCATTCCCATTTCGTCCATTGCTAAGGGACGGATCAACAAATCAAGCGAATCATAGAGGGCAACCAGGAGCGAGGCGCGCTGCGCTGCTGGGGCGGAAGAAAGTTGCCGGATCGTACGGTCGTGAGCAGAGCGCGGCCATTGAGCCAAGCGGACCGGCAGCAAGCGGCTTACTTGTCCTGGCGCAATCTGACTTAGAATACCGATGGCTTCGGCAGCTTCCGTGGCGGGCGAGGTCTGCAACACGTCAAGCAATTGCGTCACGGCCTCTTCACCCAATCCACGAACAATTTCAACCAGCAATTCGCAATCTTCCCGGAACCCCGAATGGCCAAAACGATTCATCACATAATGAACCGTCGCTTTCGGCATCAAGCCGAGGATGTCTACCAATCCATCCGGAATTTGCCCCGTTCGAACGGATTCTTCCACAAATTCGGGGATGCGATCTTCTGCACCAATTCTTGGCCGCAAGCTCTGGGTGGAACCCGGCCGCTGCGCCTCGACGCTGTCCAGCGACGCAAGCGCTTGCTGCATAGCCGGGTAGCAACGTTTTGACGCAGCTTCTTGGCTCATTCGAACGAACGCTGCGCTAATCAGCGTCTGCAATTCCGGCTCACGTTCAATCGCGAGTTGATTTCCGACGCGGCGTATCGCTTCAATCAGCGCGCTCCCATCGCCGCTGCCATAGAGCTCGGCCAATTCGCTGAGGCCGATAGCCGTCGTGCGTCGCGCTTCCGGTGCCTCAAGGCCAATGCAACCTGCGTATCTCATCAAGATTTCGTTTACCGTCTTCAGCTCGCCTCGGCGCAGCATTTCTTCCAAGTACGCGCGCACGTTTCGAGGCGGAACGCACCACGATTCATCCGAGCACAGAACTTCTTTCTTGTTTTCATCTGGAACCTGCGCCCAAAATTCCTGGTCCAGCAATTCCGTATAGGACTGCATGGAGATTCCTGCAGCGGCCATCTGCTCCTGCTGCTGGCCTAAGATCTTTCGCAGCGATTCAATCTCTGTGTTCATCCGATCGAGCAACTGTTTTACTGCGTTCACGCGCAGTTCACCGCGCTCGTAACTGTCTAGCGCGAACCGAATGGCCACGTGCTCCGCGAGCTTGAGCAGCATAGGTTTGTCCGGCGCTTCCGTTGGCGCCTGCGCCGCGAGGCCTGCCAAAGCCTGCTGCAGCGTGTACTGCGCCCGAACAGGAAGAGAACTCAGTCTCGATTGAAAAGTAGGCGCATCCATCCGCGAATCGGGGTCCTTGCGGGCTTTTCCTAACTGAGCAAAAAGCGTAAGCATCGAGCGCACTTCTTCTTCGGCGACTGCAAACTGGGCGCCGGTTCCGGGCAGTCCAGGGCCGCCCATCGTCGCGCTGCGCAGTAGCGCGGAAGCCGATAACCACTTTCCCGAACCACCTCCGCCTTCGCCAGGAGCAGCGCCACCGCCCGCACCACTTCCGCCCGCTCCAGATCCAACTCCGGCTGCGCCTGAGCCGCCTCCGGCCCCACTGGAACCCACACCAGGTCCCGTACCAGTTCCGCCGCCCGAGCCACCTTCCGAGCCCATGCCTGGACCGCCCCCACCGGGACCGCCACCAAAGCCCGAGCCAGCGCCAAATCCTCCGGCTCCTCCGCCCCCTGTTCCCACACCACCGCCCGAACCGCTGCCAAGGCCACTTCCGGGCCCGCCAGAACCACCTCCGGGACCTATTCCGGAGCCGCTTCCGCCCCCTCCCGGGCCGCTTCCTCCGGGCGTCTCCCAAAGACTGCCACCGGGCCCAGAACCAGTTACGGAAGTCAAACCGCTGCCGCCGCCGGAGGCACCTCCTCCTCCACCAGGACCACCAGGGCCTGCCCCACCCGGAACACCACCGCCGCCAAATCCTGGCCCGCCACCACCACCCCCCACCCCGCTACCGCCACCACCGCCTCGATGGCTTTCTGCGGCGAGGATCATTTGCAGGAGTTTGTTGGGGTCATCAAAAAAATCTTTGAATTTGTCGCCTTGCGCTCCGAGAACTTTTGCAGTGAGTTGCGCTGCAACTTTTACGCCGGCAACAGAAGAATCTTCTGCGATATAGCGGATTTCGTTGACCTTGATGCTGGTTTCACCGGCAAGTGCGGCTTTCAATTGTTCGGCAAGAGAAGCGGGTTTTGCATTTCCAGTTGGAAAGGCGCGGACAAATCGCGCAAAATGCGCCTGCACCAAATTCGAAGAAAAGTGGATGCTCGCAATTCCGGAAGCGGACAAAAGTTGTGCGAAACTGCGTTCCGCAGCAGCAGCACCAAGCGGTACGCCATCGAGCAAAATCTGCTGGCCTGAAGCGCCCAGCAAAAGTCCGCTATCACTGCTTTCGTTCAGCGCGGCGCGCAGTTCCTTCCAAGTTGTTTCGAATTGAGCAGCCGTGCGCACGTGACCGAATTCGTACAGTCGCGCGAACTTCAGTAAAATGTTGAGGCTGCGGACAAACTGCCGCGCTGCCGCTCTAGTATCGCCGCTCATATTTTTCAGCGAGAAGCTTCCCCGCCTTATCCTGGCTTACTACAACACTAGTGCGTGTTACAGCTGGAGACAAGGTTCCCGATAAGAATTGTACTCTTCTCACTAATACGTTTCTGCGGAATCTCGCAAACCGTTGAACGGACTGACTCTGTGTCCGAGCGCGTCAAATCCCCACTTCCAGCGTTGCTCCTCACGCGCTCCGGTCATACAATGTTGGGTGGTCGTGCCTGCTATAAGATTGCGCCCGACGTTAATTTACCGCGCAACCATACATGACCGGAGCCTAGTTATGGCAGACCAGCCCCCAGCCCAGGACGAGCGCTTCAAGGCCGAAATGCCACAAATTCCGGGTGTCCAACCCGGTCAAAAACGACAAAGCGGCCCGCCTGCCCCGCTCATGATTATCGCGGGGTTGGTTATCGTGGCATTCGCCGTAGTTGCGATCGGGCGAATGGTTAACCGCCCGCACCGGGGTGCTACTCCTACAGACCCGCCGCAAGTCGAAGTATCCGAGCCCGATCTGGGCAATCCTCCGCCGCAAGTACCTCCTCCAAATCACGGCATCGCCACTGTGGATGAACTCGGAAAAGCGTGGTCGTCTGTGCAATTTGATTATCGCGACCCCTTGTCAGGAGACAAAGTGCCAGCGCTTCTGCTCCGCTTGCCAGTCGGCTCAGCATCACACCCTGGAGGCTACTGGGCCATGAACCTCAAAGCTCCCTACAACAACTGCGAGCTGGAGTATGTAAGCGATTTGCAAAGGCTTCGAACGGAGTACGGCTACGACGCGGCGAAACATCCGATGGTCGGTAACCCATGCAGCCGCACTTTGTTTGACCCATTGAAGATGACAAATTTGCCCGGAAACATTTGGGTGCGCGGGGCAATCGCACAAGGATCAGATTTGCGCCCGCCGCTCGGGATTGAAATCAAGATTCAGGGGAAAGATATTTTTGCTGTGAGAATGGAATAGAAATGGCGTTCGAAGCCAAATGTCTTGATTTTAATTCAACTCGCCCCGTATTTCCTGACTTCCTCGCCCATCTTTCCCGCAAGCATGAGCACAACCATCCGCTGATCCGCCCACCAAGACCATAAGGGATGGCCAAACGAAGCGGGCTTGTTGTGCTCGATGAAAAAGTGCGAAATCCAGGCCAGCGCATACGGAATCACAAGAGCTAGTGGAATCCACCACCACTTGTGCAACGCCAGAACCGCGCCCAGAGTCATCCAGCCCAACAACGTCCCGACACAATGGAAAATACGCGTGGATAACTTGCTGTGCGCCCGGACATACTCCGGCCAAAACTCAGCAAATGTCATAGGCAACCAACCTTGACTAGGCGGCGCGCTCGCTCCGCGCCGCAGCACACCAAATTGAGGCGCAGCCTATCACAGCCTGCGCAGAAAAGTAGCGCAAAAATGGGAAAGGCGCTTCGGGAAACCAAAGCGCCTTTCGAATCTCGCTGATCGAACATCGATCACGAGGTGGTAGGTTTAGAACTTCACCTTCAGGCCAAGTTGCAACGTCCGAGCGTTGCTGGCAAAAGTCTGGTCCGGGTGATTAAACGCTGCATTGCCCGGCGTCAGGTAGTTCGATACGCCCGATCCCGTGTAGCCGATCGAGGCGATATCGTTCAGATAACCAGGCACGAATTGCGGATGGTTCAGAAGGTTGAACGCATTTGCCGAGAATTCGATCTTGCACCGCTCGGTCAAGGAGAAACGCTTGACCGCGGTCATATCGAAGTTGTTGATCGGACGCGTCAGCAAGGTATTGCGCCCAACGTCGGGCAGCGAGCCCAGTCCGCCGCGGATGTACTGTGCCGTGGGATCAAGTGCGAGATACGCAACCGTCGCGCCGCCGCTGTTAGTCAAGGCCTTCACACCCGAACCAGTCCCAGAGACACCGGACGGGTTAAAGATAACGCGATCGCCTGCCGCATCACCGTTCCGGTTGACGTCCTGGTTGCTCTCGACAGTAGCCCACTCGCCAGTCTGATATGTGTAAACGGGCGCGATTACCCAGTTTCCGATGATGTTCTTTACGGCCCAATTGCTATGCTGGAAGTACGGCAAATCGTAAAGAACGGCCAACGTAAAGCGGTGCCTACGGTCAAGCGCGGAATTGGAACGATCCGCCTGGAGGTTTTGGAAGTCCTGAGTTCGTCTTGGCGTCAACACAGTGGTAAAGAAATCTGCCGTGCTGTCGTCAATCGTGTGGCTCCAAGTGTAGGAACCAATGAACTGTAGGCCATGGTTCATCCGCTTGGTCACCTGGGTTGCCAATCCGTGATAGATGGAATCACCATTCGGCGTGAATTGCACCAAGCTTGTTGCATTAAAGCCGGCAGCCGCAAAATCGGGGCGGAAGTTGGACTGAGCGTTGATCTGCGTCAAGGTTACTGGTAGAGCGTCCAGCGCAGCCTGCGTGGGTGCTGATGTATAAGTCGGCAGGAAGAGCGACGAGGAGGTCTTTGCTTGCCGATTAATTCGCTCTTGCGTGTTCAGGTGCAGACCACGCGTGCCGAGATAACGAACCTCAACCGTATAGTCTTTCCAGAATGTATGTTGCACGCCGAGAGTCCACTGGATGGATTTTGGATCCAGTTGGTCCACAACGACGTGGTTTGCCGTCGCCGCGCGCTGAGATGCAATATCCGGGAATGTGACGAGGCCACCAGGAGTCGGCGGAATGCCACCGGACGCCAAGAACGATCCGTTAAAGGGGCAGCCGGGATCTGGAGTGGTTGTGTATGGCGAGCAGTCAACGGTCCCGCTCAGTTGCGGCGGCAGGGACAGAATGCCGATGTTGTCATAGAGAACGTCGTATGAGATGCCAGCGCCCGCACGGATCGAGGTCCGGCCGCTGGTTCCGGGCGAATACGCGACGCCTACCCGGGGACCCCAGTTGTTCCTTGCGGCCTTAGGTTCACTGAAGTCGATAAGTCCAGGAACGCTAGCGGCTTGATTTAGACTTTGCAAGCGTTCGCCAACTGGAATCGTGGTGTATTCATAGCGTAGACCAGCGTTAAAGGTCAGGTTCGGGCGAATTCTCCACTCGTCGTTTGCGAACCAATAGACCGAGGACTGATCGCCATAGTAGACGGGGTTACCCAAGCTGCGTTCGGCCAAGAAGTCTGGGGTCTGGTCCCGCAGATAAAGGTCCAATGTCACGTAATCATAGTCGCCGCGTGACCGCTGAGTGAAGGATTGGGGCGAAATGTACTTCCGCCCTTCGATACCGACTTTGATTGTGTGACGCCCCTTAGTCCAGGACAAAGCATCCGCCATTTGATACAAATTTTGGATCGTGAATTGCGGACCGTTCGGATCGGGACCTACTTGTAGGTTGATGTCGAAGAATTCCAGGTTCGGGAAGCTGTCAAGACCGGAGAATTTGAAGTTGCCTGTGTCGGTTACGTTCGTATACCGGTTGTAACCGATACGGAATTCGTTCGTCAGGTTTGGACGGAACGTGTGGTACTCGTTGATCGTGACAAGATGATTCTTTGTCGGGGCAGGTAAAAAGAACGCCGGCAGATTAGGCGAAGCGTCCAACCCAACGGCTCGGTTGTAAATGTAACGACCGCGCAGTTGGTCGCTCGTGGAAACATTGTAGTCCATGCTTCCAATGACGGCCCAATAGTTTGTGAAATTTGGCGCCTGTACGGGGTTCACGCCAACAGGTACTCCCGTCCAGTGCACGCCTTTTGAATCAACAATCGAACCGGACGGGTTCTGGACGAAGATTTGGTTCGCGCTGGCATTTCCGGCGGGATCCTTACTCGAAACACTGTCACACCCCGTCGCTGTCGCGGCTGGCGCAGAGTACTGCTGGAGAACCGCCAAATTGTTCGCGCTAACGCCGCTGATTCCGGACAAAGTTGTATAACCCCCAGCAGTAGGTGAGCAGAGAGCAGAAGCGGAAACGCTCGCTTGACCCAAGGGGTTGTACTCCAAGGTTCCAAAAAAGAACAATTTGTTTTTCAAGATCGGTCCACCGATATCGCCACCCACGCGGTTGTTGTCATAACGGGGATTGTCAAGAATTCCTTGGTTCTTCAAGGAAACATCCACGGCGTCAAAATTGCGGTTGCGGGAATAAGCGTATGCCCCGCCGTGAAACGCGTTCGATCCGCCCTTTACGACTGTGTTGAACTGGCCGCCGGAGGAATGGCCGAATTCCGGAGAATAGTGGTTTTGCAAAACGCTGACTTCTTCCACTGCGTCATTCGGAATGTAGACCAACGGGCCGGTCACCGACTTGCTGTTGTTGTCCACACCCTCGATGGTGAAGTTGTTGTTCCGTGGACGCTGTCCACCAACGCTGGGGCCGCTACCCGCGCCAACACCACCGCTGCTCGCTACTCCTGAGCTCAACAGCGAGAGATTCAGAACGCCGGAGCCGACACTAGCGGCCGGCAAATCCGCGCTCAATCGCTGATCGAACGTATTGGAGACGGTCGCCGTTGTCGTATCCAGTGCAACAGCAGCTCCCGACACTTCGATCGACGTCACCGCGCCCTTGATTTCAAGCGTGATCGAGAGCGTGCTCGTCTTATTCAACTCGATCCTGAATGCATTCACCGTCGTCTTGGCAAAGTTATTGGCCCAGGCAGATACATTGTAGGTCCCCACGGGCAAATTGTTGAACCGGTATTCGCCGGTCGCATTTGCCTCTGCCGCGTATTTCACACCAGTCTCGACGTTGACAGCCTCAACACTCGCGCCGGGAACCGCAGCGCCAGTCTTATCCAATACAGTTCCGACCAAGTCGCCGCTGATGACCTGTGCCGAAGCCTGTCCGGCAAACGTCAGCGCGAGAGCAACCATGGCCAATGCTAGAAAACCAAAGAGGTTGCGATACCCCTGTTTCACTGTACCCCTCCTGAATTTTGCTTTTTTAACTGAGGAACCAACCGACCAAACCGCAAAATGATGACCGATTGGATGCAATCTACTCTCCAAATTTATATCTTGGCAATATAAATCACGCATGAGTTAATTTCTTATTTATGTTTGGATTACAGGGAAGCTAGGTGTGGCTACGTGTGGTGTCTGTGGGAATCTCCGTTCCGGCATACTGGAATACAGTTTTCTGTAGACATTGTGGGTGGAGCCATTATTAGTGCCGTAGAACGCAAAGCAGCGCGTAAACATCGAGCTATCTGCTGCTTGTGCTTGCTGGCCTTCTTGACAGCTTCTGGCTTCCAGTTCACTCTCTTTCGGCCATGAAAGAACATGAAAGAAAATGACGCACTATCGCCTCTCAAACCAGGCCGCCGCTGGTTCTTGCAGAGGGCGGCAATCGGGTCGGCGACCCTTGCTCCCGTTATCGCCGGTCTTCCGCAGGAGGCCCGCCCGGCACTGCCGCCGGGGTTCTCATCGCTGAAGCCGCTCGGCTCACGGGCAACACCAATTTCAAGCGACGAATTTCGAGCGCGGGTTTCCCGGGCCCAGCAATTGATGAGCGATTCTTCGTCCAAATTCGACGCGCTCTTCGTCGCGACCGGTACTTCGCTCTACTACTTCACGGGCGTTCGTTGGTGGCCCAGTGAACGACTGTTGGCATTTCTCCTTCCGCGAACGGGCGATCCCATTTTCGTTTGCCCTGCCTTTGAAGAAGGCCGCCTCCGCGAACAGCTTCGCTTCCCTGCCGACGTATGCGTCTGGCAGGAAGATGAAAGCCCAACCAAACTCGCGGCTGAGGCTCTCACCGATCGCGGTATCCGTACTGGACGCATCGGCATTGAGGAAACTGCTTACTTCACTTTCTTCGACCATTTCCGCGCCGCATTGTCTTCGTTCGAGTGCGTCTCCGCCGATCCCATAACCATTGGCTGCCGCGGTGTAAAATCCGCTCACGAGCTCGAACTTATGCGTCTCGCTTGCGAAGCGACGTGCGACGTTTTTCGCGCGGTTTTCTCCTCGCTGCGCACGGGCATGACGCAATCCGAAGTTGGCGGCCTCGTCGAGTCGGGTTTTTCGAAAATGAACCTGCGCGGCGACGCTCTCATTCTCTTTGGTCCTTCTGCCACGCTTCCCCACGGAACCATCAAGCCGCAATCGCTTAAGGAAGGTGACGTTGTTTTGATTGATGGCGGCTGCAAACTTGAGGGCTACTCTTCGGACATCACTCGCACTGGAATCTTCGGCAAGCCATCAGACAAAATGCTGCGCGCATACGACCTTGTTCGCGGCGCACAAAACGCGGCGCTCGACGCAGCACGAACCGGAAGGCTTTCCGGTACCGTTGACGACGCGGCCCGGTCAGTCATCATCAATGGCGGCTACGGCCCGGACTACAAATTTTTCACGCATCGTCTCGGCCACGGCATTGGGCTGGATGGCCACGAACATCCCTATCTCGTGCGCGGCAGCAAAACTGTTCTCGCACCCGGCATGACTTTTTCCAACGAGCCCGGCATATACATTCCGGGCGAATTCGGCATCCGCTGCGAAGACGACATGATAATTACGCCCGAAGGCCCCGCGCAGATTCTCAGCCCGAGTTTTCAGTCGTCCCTCGAAAAACCGCTCGGCTGAGCCGCCCAGAGATCTTCGGCTCCTAACGTTTCAGCTGCTCGCGACAGAAATCCACAATTCTCTCTTCCGCCCAGAATCTTCGCGAACCGTCGTGCTTCGAAACGAATCCGCAATGGCCCCCGTGCTTCGGCGCGATGAATTGGATCGCCGGATTACGTTCCACGCCCGCCGTGCGAATAGCCTCGTACGGCACGAACGGATCGTCCTGCGCCGTAATCAATAGAAGCGGCACGCGGATTTGTCCAACCACTTTTTTCGCGCCTGCACTTTCGTAATAGGCCTGCGCATTCTTGAATCCAAAGTTTGGCGCGGTAATTTCATCGTCGAACTCTCGCACGCTTCGAATCGGCCCAAATCCATTCTTCGAATAGCGCTCAGGAAAAAGATCAGCCTTGTAGGCATACCGCTTCATCAGGCTGCGCACGAATCGCTGTTCATAAAAATAATTGTCCCATCGCTCCAATTCATCGGCGCAGGCTGCGAGGTCAATTGCCGGGCAAATCGCGCAGACCCCGCGCAATTGCCGCGGCGCGCTTTCTCCAAACTCTCCCGCCATTTTCGTGACGAGATTTCCACCCATCGAATATCCGGCAAAAAATATCCGTTCGAATCCTTCGCCATTCGCCAGCTCTTCCAGCACGGCGCGGTAATCGCCGCTCATTCCAGAGTTATAAAGCGTTGGCGTCAGCTTTTCCGTCCCGCCGCAATTTCGTTGATTCAGCCGTACCACATGAAATCCGCTCGCCCATGCTTTTTCCGCAATTCCGCGCATGTAATTCGAATCGCTGGAACCCTCGAGGCCGTGCACCAGCGCAATGACGGGCGTCTCGTGCCGTCTTCCTTCCTGCCAATGGCAATGCCCCAAAATCTTTGAACCCGCATCCACCGCGAACAAACGCTCTTCCGCTTCGGGCAAGGCAAACGTCCTCACCCACAGCGCAGCAGCAATGGTCATCAAATGGGCGTTCTTTAACAAAGGATGTGGTTCGAAACTGGATTCGGCGAGGTCCATACCAGCACTTTAAAGGAGGGCCGGACATCGAGCAAGTTGCTGCAAATGAGCCATTTAGGCGTATTGTTAACAGGTCTCAGCAAACTTGCGTCTATAGCTATGAAAATTGCCCGGAGCGCGATGGCCGACTCGTGGCGACGCCGATCAATTTGCAACTTTCGCTCGCGGAACGCGCTGCCGTGAATCCGCCGGCCTCGCACGATTCGTCGGACGAAGAGCTCGTCCGTGCCGCTCAATCGGGAGACCGCGCTGCATTCGGATTTCTCTACGAACGTTATGCGCGGATGGTCCACGGCATTTTGCTGGCGCGCGTTCCGCCGTCGGCGGTCGAGGATATTGTGCAGGATGTTTTTCTGCGGGCTATGCCCCGGGTGGCCTCGTTGCGAGATGTCGCCAATTTTGGCGGTTGGCTTGCCGCGATCGCGCGAAGCCGCGCGGCCGACTTTTTCAGGCAATCGAAAACAGGAAACGTGCCGCTTGAGGATTCAGCGGATGCAGGACTAGAAAGCAAAGGGGGCAGCAGCTCGGACAAAGCGGAGGCGCACGCAATTCTCGCAGCAATTCGCGCCCTGCCCGAAGCCTATCGCGAGCCACTCATCCTGCGGCTCGTTGAAGGCATGACGGGGCCGGAAATCGCCGAGCGCACCGGCCTTACACACGGATCCGTGCGCGTCAACTTGCATCGTGGCATGCAGCAGTTGAGGCAACTTCTAGATCGCGGCGATGACGGCTCGAAGTCGGCGGTGAAGTCATGAGCAAACAAAAAATGCCTGAAGAATTCAGCAATCCTTATTTGTGGGACGGCTCTGGCGAACCTGATCTGGAAGTGCAGCGACTCGAAAAATCGCTCACGCAATTTCGTCACAAGGGCGAAGCGCCCGTTTTTCCGGCCGCAATAACCATTGGCGAAGAAAAATCGCCTTTTGGTTTTTTGCGCTTACTTTGGCCGCGCCGGTTTGCTGCGGTTGCTGTCGTCGCGATAGTCGCAGTCTCGACTTCAGTTTTGATTTCGCGGCCCGCACCGCCCGTTCTATCGCGGCCGGGATGGGAAGTCGCGCGCCTTGAAGGCGCTCCCCTTATCGGCACGCAATCCATTCATGGTGCAAAAGGTAAGCTCGAAGTCGGACAGCTTCTTGTCACGAACGCCAGCTCACGCGCGACAATCACTGTCGCCGAAATCGGCGAAATTCAAGTCGATCCCGGCACGCGCATCCGGCTCATTCAAACCATGCGTGACCGCAAACGCATTTCGCTCGAAGAAGGCACCATTCACGCCGCTATCTGGGCTCCGCCTGGCGAATTTGTTGTGGATACGCCCAGCGCCGTCGCCGTTGACCTTGGCTGTGCTTACACGTTGCACGTCGCACCGGACGGCTCTGGGCTTCTTCGCACGACTCTAGGATGGGTCGGCTTCCATTCGAACGGCCGTGACTCTTTCATTCCCGCCGGTGCAGTTTGCGCGACGCATCGATCCACTGGGCCCGGCACACCTTATTTTGAAGATGCGACAGACTCCTTCCGTAACGCACTTGGCCAATTGGATTTCGGTACGCTCAGTCCAGAATCGCGTGCTGCTACTCTGCAAACCGCTCTTTCGCAAGCCCGCAAGGATGACGCGCTCTCGCTCTGGCATCTTCTTTCGCGCACGCAAGGCTGGGAACGAGAAAAAGTTTTTGATCGCTTTGCAAAGCTGGTTCCGCCACCCGACGGCGTCACACGCGAAGGAGTCCTTCGTTTGGATCAACATCAGCTGGACCTCTGGTGGAACGCGCTCGGCCTCGGCGATATCTCTATTTGGCGCTTCTGGGAGCAATCACCCGACCGCACGATTCCGGCCAACGCGCAACTTCTTCAGAAAAAGGAAGCGATGCTCAAGAACGCTCGTTAACACTTCCCGGTTGCATTCCGTCTTTCGAACCGAATGCAAATTCTTGCAGGAGGTTTCCAAATGAAGTTCGCAGCAATTGCCGTAACTCGTTTTCTTTTTGTCGCAATTCTTTCTCTATCGTTCCTGGTGGCGGCCGCATCTGCCGGCCCACCGCTCATCTGCCATTCTTTCGACATTGATGGCGCTAACTCCCTGCCTTGGGTCAGCCACGATTGGAATCTCAGCGGCAGCGAAAAATACGACACAACAAAGCTTGCTACAGACACAATCGCAATTCTCGACTCGAATCAAGTCACGCTTGTACACATGGAAACCCTTCGCCGCGCCACGCTCTATGCCAGAAAAGATCGCGTCGCCGCTAAAGAACTCATCATCCGCCTGATGGCGCGAGCCAACGGCACGAAGTCCTCCTCGCAGCCCAATCCACTTGCTATTTTTGATGCGGGCTATGCGGTGGAAGCTTATAAGCAATGGCTCGGCGAGCAGGATAATCCTGCGCAAAGGTTTGATGGCTATGCGCTGGTTCAACTCGCCCTTCAGCGCCGGGGCAACGATCCACAAATGGAGTTTGCCGCTGCTCTGATCGCCGTTGGAAAGCCCGCGATTGACGCCCAGGACCATGCTCAAAAGGCTATCGCCGGCGCAAAAGATGATCCGCTGCTCTCGAGGAATCTCTCCGCGCGGTTTCTCGGCGCACAAAGCGAAACCCTCTCGGCCATGATCAGCCACACCAAAATGGTGAAGGAGTAGCGCCATGAAATCTCGCTGGCTTATCGCGCTTGCTTCGCTATTCTTCACCCTGTCCGCTGGTCACTCACAAGCGCCGGTGGACTCCAGTCTCTCCGTTCATGAGTGGGGCACGTTCACCTCCATCGCCGGTGCCAAAGGCGAAGCCGTCTCGTGGTTGCCGCAGGCCGAACGCGACGACTTGCCGAACTTTGTCGAGCACCTTCGCAACAATCGTTTCAAAGGCGGTTTGCAAGGAACCGTCCGCATGGAAACACCGGTCATCTATTTCCATGCGACGCATCCAACCACCGTTTCGGTGCACGTCGGCTTCAGGCAGGGTTTTCTCACTGAGTGGTATCCGCACGCGGTCAATCCACTAACCCCGCGGCAAATTTCTGACCCAATTCCTGATTTAAGAATTGCGGCCGGAGAACTGACTTGGAAGTCAGTTCTCGTCAACACTGGCGACGACGTGGACTTCCCGCGAGAAAACGCAGCAAGCCGTTACTACGCTGCCCGAGAGACTTCTGCGTCCTCGCTAAGCGTGGGTTCGCGCGCAGGCCGTCAGTGCGAAAAATTTCTGTTTTATCGGGGAGTTGCTTCGTTCGCTGTTCCCGTTTCTGTACTTCCTATGAATGACGGCAGAATTGTCATTTCGAATCTCACGCAAAATCCAATTCCGCAGGCAATCCTTTTCGAACGCCGCGGGCAGCGATTCGGCTATCGAATTCTCGGTGCAGTCCGCAATTCTTCCATCGCCGATCCGCCAGAGCTCAGCGCGGACATGAACTCACTTTCCCACGACTTGGAAAAAATTTTGACCGAGCAAAGCCTTAACTCGGACGAAGCTCACGCCATGCTCCAAACCTGGAACGACTCCTGGTTCGAAGAGGGCTCGCGTCTCCTTTACATTGTCCCGCGCGCATTTGTGGACAGCGTCCTGCCTTTGACCATCAAACCGACTCCGGCGCATACCACGCGCGTCTTCGTTGGCCGCATGGAGATTGTTACTCCGGCAACCGAAAAAGCTGTTGAAACCGCCTTCGCTGCCAGCGACCGCGTCACTCTGGACAAATACGGCCGTTTCCTCGCGCCCATTCTGCAAACGATGATCACCCGCTCACACGACTCCGCGCGCAATCAACATCTCGCCAAATACCTCAATTCCGCAAACGCCCAGCTCTATGCGTTGCTGCAGCAAAGCGAGCAAAACTTGACCCAATCTGCTAGCACCCCTACAATAATAAGTTCACAGTGATTCATTTTTTCGATTCCATGGATTTTGTTTGCGGCCCGGCGGCCACCTGCCGGGCTGCGCTGTTTTTGTGGCCATAAATTCCGCGATTCGTTCGCCAGAAAGGTGCTAATGACTGACGGTCTCATCCAGGAAGGTCTCACTTTCGACGACGTCCTCCTCGTACCCGGCAAATCCTCCGTCCTTCCCAACGAAGTCACCACACGCACGAACTTTACTCGCAAGCTGCAGCTCGCCATCCCCCTCGCTTCCGCCGCCATGGACACTGTAACGGAATCCCGCCTCGCTATCGCCATCGCGCGCCAGGGCGGCATCGGAATCATTCATCGCAACATGGCCATCGACCGGCAGGGCGAAGAAGTCGACCGCGTAAAACGCTCCGAATCCGGCATGATCGTTGACCCCGTCACCATTTCGCCCGATATCACGCTCCACCAGGCCCTCGAAATCATGACGAAGTACCGCATCTCCGGCCTGCCCGTTACGCGCGGCACGCGCCTCGCCGGAATTCTCACCAATCGCGACCTTCGCTTCGAAAAAAATCACTCCCAACTCGTCAATGCGGTGATGACCAAGGAAAATCTTGTCACCGTTCCGGTCGGCACCACTCTCGACGAAGCCGAAAAAATCCTGCAAAAGCACCGCATTGAAAAACTTCTCGTCGTGGACCAAGACTTCAACCTTAAAGGCCTTATAACCGTCAAGGACATTCAGAAAAAGCTGGAATATCCTTACGCCGCGAAAGACGAGCAGGGCCGCCTCTTCGCCGGGGCCGCCGTTGGCGCAACAGGCGACTTCCTCGAGCGCGCAGTCGAAATGGCTCGCGCTAAAGCCGACATCCTCGCCATCGACACCGCCCACGGCCACACCGAGAAGGTAATGCAAGCCATCAAAGCCATTCGTCACCGCTTGCCGGAAATTCAAATCATCGCAGGGAACGTTGCCACATACGAAGGCGCAAAGGACCTCATCGCACTCGGAATAGACGGCCTCAAAGTCGGAATCGGCCCCGGCTCCATTTGCACGACACGGGTCGTCACGGGCGCGGGCGTGCCGCAACTCACGGCCATCATGGAAGCCGCCCGCGCCGCGAAAAACACCAGCGTCCCCATCATCGCCGACGGCGGCATCAAATACTCCGGCGACATCACCAAAGCCATCGCCGCCGGTGCATCCTGCGTCATGATCGGCAGCCTCTTTGCCGGCACCGAAGAATCTCCCGGTGAAACGATTCTCTATCAGGGCCGCACTTTTAAGTCTTACCGCGGGATGGGCTCTATCGGCGCAATGAACGCCGGTTCAGACCGCTACTCTGTCGTGCAAGATGCAAGCGAGAGCGGCAAGTCCGTGCCCGAAGGAGTTGAAGGCCGCGTTCCTTACAAAGGTCCGCTCGGTGCCCTGACCGACCAGCTCGTCGGCGGCCTCAAGAGCGGCATGGGCTACGTGGGAGCCTCGTCGCTCAAAGATCTCACGGAGAAGGCGCGGTTCGTTCGCATCACCGCAGCCGGCTTGCGCGAGTCACACGTCCACGACGTGGTCATCACGCGCGAAGCTCCGAACTATCGCATGGAGTAATTCCTCTTGCCCGAACAACCCTGGCGCAATCCGCGCCCCGCCCCCGAACTCGATGAACTTCGCCGCCGCGTCCCGGCTTCTCAATTCATGCCTGCTTGGCTTCGCGCTTGGTGGCCCGCGCTCCTCTGGGCTTGCATCATCTTCTCGCTTTCCACGGACTCATTTTCTGCCGCCCACACAAGCGTTATCTTTGAACCCATACTGCGTTGGATCTTTCGCACCGCTTCCAACGCACAAATCGAGACCTACCATTTCTACATTCGCAAGACGGCCCACTTCACGGAATACTTCATTTTTTATCTTTTGCTCTTCCGCGGCGCGCGTGGCGACCGCAAGGGCTGGCGCTGGACGTGGGCCCTCGCTGCTCTTTCCATCGCCGCAGGCTACTCTGCGCTTGACGAAATCCATCAAGCATTCGTCGTCAGCCGCACCGCCTCCCCTTGGGATTCACTCCTCGACTCAGTCGGCGCTTTCGTTGCCGCCTTCGTCCTTTTCGTCTGGTTCCGTTTCCGCCGTATCCCCGTCCCCCTATCGGCGGAATGAATTTTCTCTTCTCACTTTTCTCATCGCAATTCGTGTTTGCGGGTAACGTATTGCGCGAGCCCAACACTGTACGGTCCCCTTAAACGTTCCGCATGGGCTACTCTAAATGTGTTGGTTAAACTCGTCCGCCGCCAGGGGAACGTCCGTGCAAGATGTGTTTCCTAAAGCTACATTCAATCTGCTTTGCTTGCTGCTTGCTCTTTTAGCGCCAGCCTCTTTCGCCCAACAACCCTCGGCTCTTTCTCCGAACCCCGCCCTTAAATCGGCCATCTGTCCCATCGTCTATCCTCACGATCAAGCCATCGGCTCCAAGGGTCTTCGCTACACCTTTTTTGGCAACGCTTTTTTCATCAACAAGCAGGGCTATCTCGTCACCGCAGCTCACGTCATGCAAACCTTTCGCGATTCCGGCCAACCCTACATTCTCCTCGACCGCCCCAACGCACCCGCGCAAACCGTCAAAGCGAACATCGTCGCCATTGATTGGACTCACGACGTCGCGATTCTTCGCGCAACCCCAAACCCTTTCCAAGGAAAATTTCGCGTCGCATTTCTACAGCTCGCGGCAAATCGGCCTTCGCCCGGCGACGCCGTCGTCGCCACTGCGCTTCATCCCGCCAACATTCGCACCGCTTCCACCTATCAACTCCCAGTTCAGGATTGGTCCTCCGCGCAAGTTCTCGGCGTCGTACAAACGCGCCAAGATCCAAATCTCCCCGAAACCGATCTTTTTTTATTCAGCCACGAAGTGAAGCTCGGCCAAAGCGGTTCGCCCGTTCTTCTCGCTTCCTCGCATGAAGTCGCGGGCCTTGTCGACGGCCGTTGGCTCCGCCCCAGCACCTTTTCTCTCCCTTCCGCAGACGGCTCGCTCCCCACGCGCTACGCCGGCCCTCTCGGCGCGGCGGTCCCCATCGACTATCTCCTCGCCCTCCTCGAAAAAAACTCAATCCCCTGGTCAACCGCTTCCAACGCAAGTCTCCCGGCGGAAGCTCCTCAAGAAAAAGCATTCGTTCAGAAATAGCGCCTTTCAACTCTATACTCTGACTCGGCAATCCAAGCGGTTGCATTAGTTCCTCTAGTAAAAAAATATTTCGTTCTATCTCGCCAAAGCAAAACGCCCGTTCAAGTCTCTTCGAACGGGCGTCTCACTCTTTCAAGTTTGTTGTCAGCTGTAAATGAGACTTATGACTTCGTCTCCGCCGCTTCTTCCTTCACCGCTTTTTCTTTCTTTTCCTTTTTCTTGAACTCGTACCCCACGAGCTCCAGAATCGCGACCTTTGCTCCATCGCCCACGCGTACTCCCGCGGGAATGATTCGTGTATAGCCGCCCGCGCGGTCCGCGAACTTCGGTGCGATGTCCGCAAAGAGTTTCTTCGTCACGGCCGCGGTCATGATGTACGACGCCGCTTGCCGCCGCGATTGCAGAGTGTCGCGCTTGCCGAGCGTAATCATCTTCTCCGCCACCGGCCGCGCGGCTTTTGCCCGCGTTAGGGTCGTAGTGATTCGCCCGTGCTCAAAAAGATTGGTCACCAGGTTCCGCAGGGTCGCGCGGCGGTGCCATGGATTGCGTCCCAGTTTCGATCCCGATTTCAGGTGTCGCATGTCTCGTCGTTTCCTCTGGCCGTCTTACAGACCGACGGTGTCCTCTGTCGATGGCGCAGCGGTCTGGCTCGGGAGCGGCGGCCAAATAATCCGGCCATGCTCATCGAACTTCATGCCGAGGCTCAGGCCCATCTTCACCAGAATGTCCTTGATCTCATTCAGCGATTTACGGCCGAAGTTTTTCGTTTTCAGCATTTCGTTTTCGCTCTTCTGCACGAGTTCGCGAATTGTCTGGATGTTCGCGTTCTTCAGGCAGTTGTACGAACGAACCGACAGTTCCAGCTCTTCCACGCTGCGATCCAGGTGTTCGAGCCGCGGATCGTTGGTCGTCTCCATCGGCGCTTCGATGGACTCCACCGCTTCCTCGAAGTTAATGAAGATGCTCATGTGATCCTTCACGAGCTTCGCCGCAAGCCCGATCGCATCCTGCGGAGTGATCGCGCCGTTCGTCCACACTTCCAGCATCAACTTTTCGTAGTCGGTCATCTGGCCAAGGCGCGCCGCTTCGACCGAATAGTTCACCTTGCGTACCGGCGAGTGAACGCTGTCCACGGGAATGTATCCGATCGGCAGATCCTCGTCGTAGTTGCGGTCTGCAGCAACGTAGCCGCGGCCGTTCTTCACGCGCATCTCGATTTGCAGCTTACCGCCTTCGCTGACCGTCGCGATGTACACGCTCTTGTCCAGCACAGCGAAATCCGCATCCTCTTCAATCTGTGCGGAGGTCACTGGTCCCGGCTGCTCCACGTTCAGATAAATCGTCTTCGGCAGGTCCGTGTTCAGTTTGATCGGCACCTGCTTCAAGTTGAGGATAATGTCCGTGGCGTCTTCCACCACGCCCGCGATCGAAGAAAACTCGTGCAGAACGCCTTCGATCTTCACCGCGGTGATCGCCGCGCCCTCAATCGAGCTCAGCAGCGCGCGCCGCAGTGCGTTTCCAACGGTCGTTCCCCAGCCCCGCTCGAACGGCTGCGCGGAAAAACGCCCGTACTTTTCCGTCAGCGATTCGAGTTCAGAGGCAAGACGCTTCGGCTTTTGAAATCCCTTCCACATCGTGTTCCATCCTTCTGCGGCT
>Ga0126376_10000286_pt1 | contig 23724 bp, 5 predicted proteins | sample PanSoiMetPlot_15_FD_92760 | JGI IMG/M metagenome (GOLD analysis project Ga0126376, IMG submission 92760) | Tropical forest soil microbial communities from Panama - MetaG Plot_15 | ecosystem: Environmental > Terrestrial > Soil > Tropical forest > Bulk soil | place: Panama | collected 2016-02-17 | reverse complement strand
GAAGCGAGTGCGAGATCGGCGACGGTCGTGGCGGCCTTGCGGCGCGAGCGCAGCGAAGTGGAAGTGACGCTGGCGGGGCTGGCGGAGTTGTATGCGGCGGGAGTGACGATCAACTGGGAAGCAGTTTGGCGCGGCCGTACGGCACGTTACGTCAATTTGCCTGCTTATCCATGGCAACGACGCCGCTTCTGGGTCGATGAGTCCAATATCGGATCGCAACGAACTCTGAATAATTTCGAACAGCACCCGCTGCTCGGCAAGCGAATCAAGAGCCCGTTGATCGATGACTTCGTCTTCGAAACCGAATTCAGCATTGCCACGAACAGTCTGCTGAGCGACCATCGCGTCTACGGCGTACCGGTTGTTCCAGCAACGATCTACATCGAGTTGGCGCAGGCCGCAGCCTCGGAAGCATTCAAAGGAACATCAGTCGTAATCGAAGACTTCGTCATACAAGGCCCGATGATCCTGCCTGAGAATGTCAGCCGAACCGTGCAAGTCGTCATCGGTACAAATCGCGAAGGAATATCTTCATTCCGAATTTTTAGTTGCGACAGTGCAGCCGGCGACAAATGGACTCTGCACGCATCCGGAACTCTCGTCATCAAACAAGCAAACGTGCCGCACGAGCACTTTCCACTCGTCAGCCTGCAATCACGAATCGTCAACTCCGTGCCGCTCAGCGTCTTGACCACCCGCACGAGCAGCAATGAAGTTGAATACGGCCCTGCTTTCCAGGGGATCAAAGGAATCTGGTCCGGAAACAATGAAGCACTCGGCTATATCGAACTGACAGAAGCGCCAGACGCCTATCGCTTCCACCCAGCCCTACTCGATCTGTGTTTGCAGGTCGTGGAAGCAGTACGAACGGAGAGCTCAGCGGGCGACTGCTACCTACCCCTGAGCATCGAGCGGTTGAGGTGTTTTGCACAACCCGGCCAGGCGGTCTGGAGTTACGCTTACATTCGCCCCGAAGCAAACACAGAAACACTGGCAGCGGACGTCGTGATCTTCGACGAGAAGGGAAACGTGATCGCCGAAGTCGAAGAACTCTGCTTCAAACGCGCGACTAAAGAGAGTCTGCTGCGTGGCTGGCACGGAAACATCGACGACTGGTTCTACGAAGTCGATTGGAAGCCGGTAGAATCCGGCGACGTCAACTCCGCTGACGCCAGCGGACGCTGGCTCATCTTCGCCGGTCACACGGATTTTGCTGACAACCTCTCAAACCTCCTGCAAACCCGCGGCGGCAAACCAATCATCGTCACCTCGACTGAGCAAATTACCGAACTAATCACCCGAAGCTCTGAGAACGCGATCCGGGGCATAGTTTACTTGTGGAGCACCGGCTCCTCACCCGACGAAAACGCGGGCAGCAACACGATTATGTGTGCGCTCAGATCGTGTTGCGAACGTGTGCTCCACTTGCTGCGGGGCGTCGTTGCCGCGGGCGCCAACGACGTCCCCCGCTTGACCATCGTTACTCGCGGCGCGCAACAACCCACAACTCCATCGTCGCTGGTCCAGTCGTCTTTGTGGGGACTGGGTAGGACCATCGCGCTCGAACATCCCGAATTGAACGTGAGCCTGATCGATCTGCCAGGCGCCGCTTCCGCTGACGACGCGCAAAGAGTGCTGGATGAATTACTAATACCAAGCGATCAGGTGAGTTTTCGAAACGGTGAAAGACACGTCGCTCGACTCACTCACCGGCGAGACATGCAATTGCCCGATTCGATTTCGCTTCGCGAAGACGCCACGTATCTAATAAGCGGTGCGTTCGGCGGTATCGGCCTCAAGCTGGTCCGTTGGATGTTTGAGAACGGAGCGCGGCATTTGGTTTTGATCGGACGAAGTGGACCATCCGCTGAAGCACGGGTCGTGCTCAACGAGCTTGAAAACCAGGGCGCGAAAGTGCTGGTGGGCCATGCCGACGTGTTTGAAATTGATCAGCTCGCCAGCGTTTTCGAGAAAGCCGCTTCTCAACTGCCGCCATTGCGGGGTGTCATTCACGCGGCCCTCGTGCTTGACGACGGCGTGCTGTTGAAACTGGAGTGGGAAAGTTTCGAGCGGGTCTTTGCGTCGAAGGCCGCGGGCGCGTGGAACCTGCACCTGTTGACTCGCGAGACGCCTCTCGATTTTTTTGTTTGCTTCTCGTCAGTGCTCGCGTTGTTGGGTGGATCCGGGCAAGCGAATTACGCGGCCGCGAGTACGTTCGTCGATGCGTTGGCCCATTATCGTCGCGCCGCCGGTCTGCCCGCGCTGAGCATCAACTGGGGACCATGGTCGTTCGCCGGTTCCGCATCACTCGAAGTGATCGAACAACACTCGCAACTCTACGACGGCTTCACCAGCATTCCCATTGAATCCGGCTTCACGGTGTTGGGACATCTGTTGTCAACGACGCAGGCACAGATCGGTGTGATGCCGTTCGACGCAGCCCAGTGGGGTGAAATCTATCCAGCCTCCCGTGCGAGCTTCCTCGTGGATGTAATCGCCGAAGAAGGCAAGTCCACCAAGTCATCGCGCAGCCGAAACGGAGTCCCAACTTTGTCTCAGGTGACGTTGCGCAAGGCTGTGCCTTCGGAGCGACAGCGATTGTTGGGCGACTACCTAAAGGGAATCATCGCTCACCGGCTCGGCAGTTCGGCCTCATCACTCGACGTTACGAGCACCTTCATCAGTTTGGGTCTCGACTCGCTGATGATGCTCGAAATCAGAAACAGAATCGTAGACGACCTCGGATTGATCATTCCGCCGGTGAAGTTCATCGAAAACCCGAGCGTGGCCCAACTCACCACCGCAGCTTACGAGCGCTGGCTGGAGGTCAACGGTCCAACTGACGTCGAGACCGAACCTGATCTCGAGGAGCTTCGATCTCGTCTGCCGCTACTCTCGGATGACGAAGTGGACGAGTCTCTGCGCGCACTTCTCGCAACTGCTAATTGATCATGAGCGTCACACCTGAAGCGGTCACCGCTCTGTCGCCGCAAGCAAAACGCGAGCTCCTGGCTGAGTTGCTGCTCAGAAAGCAGAAAGTGCGAACGCCTGTCGCTTCGTCAGGCGAATCCGAATTGCCGCAAATCGTTCCCGATCCGCAACACCGCTACGAGCCGTTTCCGCTCACCGACATTCAGCAGGCCTACTGGGTGGGCCGCAATTCCGGTTTTGAGCTCGGTGGCGTCGGTATTCATGGCTACTTCGAGTTGGATTGTATCGACGTCGATCCCGAACGCTTGAATGAAGCCTGGAACCGAACCGTCGAACGTCACGACATGATGCGCGCTGTGATTCTTCCGGATGGCAGGCAAGTCGTACAACAGGATGTGCCGAAATATCGGTTTGAAGTAAAGGACCTCCGTAGCAAGCCGCAAGACGTCGTCGCCGCTGAACTCGATGCGCTACGACAAAGGATGTCGCACAACGTGTTCGACCCTGAGCGTTGGCCGCTTTTCGAGATTCGTGCGTCGATTCTGGAAGATCGTCGGATGCGTCTGCACTTCAGCGAAGACGCGCTGCACGCGGACATGTTGAGCACGACCATCATTCTCGACGACTGGCTTCGGTTTTACGAAAATCTCGAGCTCGAATTACCGGCGCTCGATCTTTCTTACCGCGATTATGTTCTTGCGTTACTGGAGGTTAAGAAGACGGACGCTTATCAGGGAGCATTGGCGTACTGGCGGAAACGAATTGAGTCGCTGCCTGACGGACCCGAGCTTCCGCGCGCGCGAGCGGCAGTAACGCAAACGCGATTCAAGCGTCGCGGTGTCACCGTCGATGCGAATACGTGGACGCGTCTGAAGAATCGTACCGCAGCGGCCGGGATAACTCCGTCGAGCTTGTTGATGGCGATCTACGCCGAAGTGCTTGGCGTCTGGAGCGCCACGACGCGGTTCTGTCTCAATGTCACGATCTACAATCGCCTGCCTCTCCATCCGCACGTCGATCAGATCGTCGGCGATTTCACTTCGATGATCTTCCTCGTGGTCGATCGAACTACGGCGTCGCCGTTTGTCGAACGTGCGCGCGAGCTTCAGAAACAGCTATGGGCCGATCTCGCGTTTCGGCACGTGAGCGGCGTGGAAGTGTTGCGTGAGCTGGCGCGTTATCGTGGCGAAGGTGCGACAGCGATGATGCCGGTTGTTTTTACCGGAACACTGGGGACGCCCGGATATCGCTCGCTGTCACGGTTGGGAAAGATGGTCTATGGCGTAACACAAACTCCGCAGGTCACGATCGATCAGCAGGTGTTCGAGGAAGACGGCGCGCTGGTTCTCAGTTGGGATGCAGTCGAAGAGGTGTTTCCCGCGGGCGTCCTGGATGAGATGTTCGCCGCTTCTTCGTCGTTGTTGATGCGGTTGGCGACAGACGAGGAGAGTTGGCAATCGACCCGGCCGATTCCGGTGGCGTTGCCGGCGGTGACGGAGCAAGTCGAACCTTTTCCTGATATCACGCTGTCCGCGCTGTTTTCTCAGCAAGCTGCTAAGCGCCCGCAGCAACGCGCGGTGATCGCACACGATCGCACGTTGAGCTATTCCGATCTCGAGGACCACGCAAATTCGGTTGCCGCAAGGCTAAACCAGTACGATCTTGGACCAGGAAAGCTCGTCGGCGTCGTGATGAAAAAGGGTTGGGAGCAGGTAGCCGCCGTGCTGGGAATTCTCAAAGCAGGTGCTGCGTATGTTCCGATCGATTCGGAGTTGCCCGATGCGCGTCGGCGTGAGCTCATTGCGAATGCAGAGTTGCGTGTGGTTCTGACTCAGGCCGATCTCGCGAAGCAGTTATCCTGGCCGCGCGACGTCGCAGTCGAAACCGTCACCTGGGAAGATCATCTGCTGCCGGAAACAATCGAATCAGGCCCTGAGCCTTCGCCCGATCAACTCGCTTACGTGATGCACACATCCGGCTCGACTGGAACTCCCAAAGGCGTGATGATCGGTCACGACAGCGTCGTCAATAGGATGATCGACGTTGTAAACCGGTTCGGCATCACCAGCGACGACAAAGCACTCGCCCTCACCACGCTGCATCACGATCTCTCGGTCTTCGATATCTTCGGGATGTTGGCGGTCGCCGGCGGAACGATAGTCATGCCGGACACGGATCGACAGCTCGACCCGGCACATTGGTTGGACTTGATCGAGCGCGAGGAAGTAACGATCTGGAATTCCGTGCCCGCGTTCATGCAGATGCTCGTCGAGTCTCACGACTTCGACGCCTACACGGGTGCTGCAAAACTAAGACTCGTGATGCTCTCGGGCGACTTCATTCCCGTTGCCTTGCCGGATCGCATTCGCGCACTCAACGATACGCTGCAAGTGATCAGCCTCGGCGGACCTACAGAAACCACCGTCTGGGACATCTGCTATCCGATCGGTCAAATCGATCCCGATTGGACCAGCATTCCTTACGGCAGTCCGATGGCCAACAGCCGGTACTACGTCCTCAAAGAGAATCTTGAATCGTGTCCAACGTGGGTGACCGGCGAACTCTGCATCGCGGGTGTGGGACTGGCGCGTGGTTACTGGCGCGAAACCGAGAAAACGGAAAAACAGTTCATCACTCACAGCGAGACCGGCGAGCGACTGTATCGCTCGGGTGACCTGGGCCGTCTGCTACCGGACGGCAATATCGAAATTCTTGGTCGAAGTGACTTTCAGGTAAAAATTCGCGGCCATCGCATCGAGTTGGGAGAGATCGAATCGGTTCTCAAGCAACACCCGCAAGTGGAGTCGGCTTTCGCCACGGTTCATGATGTCAACGGATCGAAGCAGTTAGTCGCATACGCGGTTTTGCGCCGGCAAGAGGCCCATAACGGGAACGGGCATGGCGACTGGTCCAGGCTCGAGTTTCAGTTACAACAACCGGCGCTGCGATCGTATTCGGACCATCTGAAGCTCTCGCTCGTTAGCCCCGACTGCAATAAAGAATTTCGCGAAACTCACGCGCGAAGAAAGTGCGAGCGTGAGTTTGAAACAGACGCAGTTTCATTGGACCAGTTGAGCGCGTTTCTTAGTTGTCTGATGCAGATAGAAGAGGAGAACTCGATCTGGCCCAAGTATCGCTATCCCTCCGCCTCGAGTCTTTATCCGGTCCAGACCTACTTGTACGTCAAACCGGGTCGCGTTGAGGGAATAAGCGCGGGCGTCTATTACTACCACCCGGCGGAACACGCGCTGATCCTGCTTTCTACCGGTGCGATCATCGACAAGCAGGTCCACGGTGAACCGAACCAGCGAATCTTCGAATCGTCGGCCTTTTCGATTTTCCTGGTCGGAGACTTGAGTGCGATCGAACCGTTTTATCCCGAACAGGCACGTGACTTCTGTTTGTTGGAAGCAGGTTGCATGCTTCAACTCATGATGACGACAGCGCCCGATCACGAGCTCGGACTCTGCCCGATCGGTGGATTGGATTTCGATCAGATCCGGTCGCTGTTCGTTCTGGATCAGCGTCAGGTGTTGGTGCATTCGATCTGCGGCGGGCGTCCGGTTAAGGCCAAAAATCGAAATGTCGATCTTCTTGAGTTCCTTCGCGACAGGTTGCCGGCCCATACGGTTCCGCAGAATATCGTCGTGCTCGATCGGCTGCCGTTGACGCCGAATGGAAAAGTCGATCGCCGCGCTTTGCCGCTGGTCCAACCGGCAAGCTTGCGCGATCATTTGCCTCCAGCCACCAACCTGGAGCGGACCATCGCCGGCGTGTGGCGCGAGGTTCTTGGTCTCGACGCCGTAAGCGTCAATCGCAACCTGTTCGAGCTCGGAGCGACCTCGATCCACATCGTGCAGGTGCGCGCGAGATTACAGAAAACGATCGGCCGGGAACTCGCGATCGCCGATCTATTTCGCCACCCGACGATTAGTTCACTGGCCGCGTTCATCGGCTCAGACTCCGGCGATACGCAGTTGCTGAACGAAAGTCAGGGCCGCGCGCAGTTTCGCAAATCGCTCCATCTTCGCAGATCGGTCAAGCCGTAACTCCAGTTCAAAGATAAAGGGGCATCACGATGACGGAACCATCCGAGCATCGACGAGAGATTGCGGTCATTGGGTTAGCCTGCCGGTTTCCCGGCGCGCAAAACTCGGACCAGTTTTGGGCCAACCTCCGCGACGGCGTTGAATCGATCAGCCGGTTCACCGACGAGGAATTGCTCGCCTCAGGTATCGCCCCCGAAGTGCTGCGTCTGCCGAACTACGTGAAGGCTGGTGGAGTGCTGCCCGGGATCGAATTGTTTGATGCCGGCTTCTTCGGCATGAGCCGCCGCGAAGCGGAGATGACCGATCCGCAGCAACGAGTCTTTCTCGAGGTGGCGTGGGAAGGCCTGGAGAATGCCGGATACGATCCGCAGCGATATACCGGATCGATCGGTGTCTTCGCTGGTTCAAGCATCAGCACCTATTTGCTTTTCAATCTTGTTCCCGACGTCGGTATCGTCGGCTCCGGCGAACACTTTCCAACCCTGATCGGGAACGACAAGGACTATCTCGCTACTCACGTTTCGTACAAGCTGAACCTGCATGGACCAAGCATGAGTATCCAGACGGCGTGCTCGACTTCGCTCGTTGCGATTCATACGGCGTGTCAGAGTTTGCTGAACGGCGAGTGCGACATTGCGATCGCAGGTGGTGTGGCGATCAGCGTGCCACAACAGACGGGTTACTTTTATCAGGAAGGCGCGTATTTCTCTCCCGACGGTTCGTGCCGATCGTTTTCCGCCGGAGCGCGCGGGACGGTCTTTGGCAGCGGCGCGGGTGTGGTCGTGCTGAAGCGGCTTGAAGATGCGCTGCGTGACGGCGATTGCATCGACGCGATCGTCAAAGGTTCGGCAATAAACAACGACGGCGCGACGAAAGTTGGGTTTACGGCGCCGAGTGTTGAGGGACAGGCCCGCGCGATTTCGGAAGCGTTGGCGATTGCGGAGGTGAGTCTTGAAAGTATCGGATATGTCGAAGCACACGGCACTGCGACGCCGCTGGGTGATCCGATTGAGATCGCGGCGCTGTCGTTGGCGTTCTCATCAGAAAAGTTGCCTGCCGCGTCTTGTGCGATTGGATCAGTGAAATCAAATGTCGGACATTTGGATTCGGCCGCGGGTGTCTGTGGGTTTATCAAGACGGTGCTGGCGCTGAAACGTGCGCAGGTTCCACCATCGTTGCACTATTCGACGCCGAATCCAAACATCGACTTCGGGAGGACGCCTTTTTACGTCAACACTGGACTACGTCCGTGGCCCGTGCGGGGAGATCAGCCGCGGCGCGCCGGGGTCAGCTCGTTCGGCATCGGCGGTACTAACGCGCACGTCGTGCTTGAGGAAGCACCTTCACGCGCGCCGGCGGTTGCTCCTGGTGGAGGCAGTCATTCGATGTATGCGTTGCCGTTGTCAGCTCGTAGCGCGGGGGCGTTGCGTGAACTTGCATACGCATATCGAACTCGGATCAGCGATCACAGGTCGAGTGATGATCTGCGCGACCTGTGTTACTCCGCAAGCGTACGCCGTGCGCATCATCGCCCGCATCGACTGTGCCTGGTAGCGAACTCGGCACAGCAACTCGTGCAGCAGCTTGATGCTTTTCTTTCGAATGAGGCGGCCGGCGGCCTATTTACTGATTCCTCACGCGGGAGCGCTGGTGCTGCTCCGCGCGCGGGTTTTGTGTTTTCCGGACAGGGCGCGCAATGGTGGGGAATGGGCCGCGAGTTGCTCGCCGGTTCGGCGACGTTTTGTGACGCGATCGCTGAGATCGACGCGCTGTTTCGACGGCATACGAACGATTGGCGATTGTTGGAAGAACTGACGGCCTCGGAACAGAAGTCGCGGCTCGATGGCACGCAGATCGAGATCACGCAGTGTACATTGTTCGCGCTTCAGGTGGCGCTCGCGAGGATGTGGCGCGCATTTGGAGTCGAGCCTGCTGCGGTGATTGGACACAGCATGGGAGAAGTGTCCGCCGCGGTTGTCAGTGGTGCGCTGAGTTTGGAGGATGGAGTTCGAGTGATCTATGAACGCGGTCACTTGTTGCAACGAGCGGTGGGCCAGGGAGCAATGGCGGCGATCGAGTTGAGTGAGGATGAGGTCTTAGCGTTTTTGGCTGACGGACATGAGGGCGCCGGCATTGCGGCGGTCAATGGTGCGCGCGCAACCGTGGTGAGTGGTGAGTCCGAAGCCATAGCGCGGCTGGTCCATGAGCTGGCGGAACGAGGGTTGATGGTTCGGGAGTTGCGCACGAGCGGCGTCGCCGGACACAGCGAACAGGTCGCCGGCGTCAGTGAAGATTTGGAGCGCGTGCTTTCGGAAATGAGAGGGCGGACCAGCGACATTTCGTTTATCTCCACTGTCGAGGGCAGGCGTGTTGCGGGCGAGCAGTTGGGCGCAGCTTACTGGAAAAGAAATCTGAGACAGCCGGTCCGGTTCAAGGATGGGATGGAGGCGATTCTCAACGAGGGCGTCGAGGTCTTTGTCGAGATGAACGCACATCCGATCCTGGGGTTGTGGGTGAAAGAAGCTCTCGGCCGAGTTGAGGGATCGGTTGTCGCGGCGTTGAGACGAGAGCGCTCCGCGTGGGACGTCACTGTAGAAGGGCTGGCGGAGATTTATGTCGCCGGAGCGGATCTCAACTGGCAGGAAGTTTGGAGGGGGACGCGAGCAAATTACGTGCGACTGCCGGCGTATCCATGGCAACGCGAACGTTACTGGATCGAGCCGCGGCGCCGGGTGGACCAGCGACTGAGCCGCGTGGCGGGTGGGTCAGGCCATCCGTTGTTTATGACGCGCGTTCAATCGTCGGTGCAGCCGGATACGCACTTTTGGGAAGTCGATCTTCAGTCGGAGTCGTTAGCGTATCTGAAGGACCACCGCATACAAGAGATGGTGGTTGTTCCGGCGAGTCTTTATATCGAGATCGTATTTGCTGCTTTACGCGAGCTGTTCGGTGATGCAGTGGTGGTTTTGAATGACGTGACGTTTTCTCGCGTTCTGCTGATTCATCCGCGCCGCTCGCGCAAATTGCAGCTAGTCATTTCGCGCGCGAAAGGCAAGTTCAGCATTTCCAGCCTGGCGGAGGAGAATGCGAGGTCCGGTTGGACGTTACACGCGAGTGGAAAGATTGGATGTGGTGAAGTTACTTCGAGAAACAATCGTCAGCCACAAGAAATCGTTGACAGGTGCCATGAAGTCGTCAGCAGCGCGGATCATTATGATGAGCTCGAGAAGGCAGGACTGCGTTATGGGCCGGCGTTTCGTGGAGTGCGAGAAGTCTTCGTTGACGGCGACACTTGCATCGGCCGGCTCAGGCTCTCACAGGACGTTGCGAGATCCGGCGGTCATGTCGTTCATCCGGTCTTGCTTGATAGCGCGTTTCAGGTGTTGACGAGGTTGCGAAATGGTGGTGGCTCGGGGGCGGACATCTATTTGCCTGTTGGCATTAGTGAGCTGCGTTTGACAACGAGTCTGCCTGCAGATGCCGATTATTGGGGACAGGGAACGTTTCTTTCCAGCGACGAAAATGAGGTGGAGACGAGCTTGAGTATTCTAACTGAAGACGGCAGTTCGGTGTTGGAGCTTCACGGTATTCGCGCGAGACGATTCGCCTTGGATGATCACGTTGCGTCTTCGCAAGAGATCACCGAATGGTTCCATGAGATCGAGTGGATCAAAAGTCCCCGTGCCAGCTCGCTCGAAGGCGATTCGGACGTTATCGAGCGGTGGTTGGTGTTTTCAGATCGCAGCGGGCTTGGTGACGAACTGAGTTCGCTCATCACACAGCGTGGAAACGATTGCGTCCAGGTCTTTGCCGGCTGCGAATATCGGAACGAAACTGGTAAACGATTCGAAGTCGATCCGCTGAATCCGAAACATTTTCAGCGATTATTCGAAGATGTCGTCGACAATTCTGAAAATCCGCGGCTCGGTATCGTTCATCTGTGGTCCCTCGACGTCGCACACTCGTCGAATTTGTCGCCGAACACTCTCGATGAAGCGCGGAAACTCGCGTGCGGTAGTCTGTTACACCTGGTCCAGGCTGTGGCCCATAACGAACCGCCGCGTCTCTGGTTGATAACGAGAGGTTCGCAAGCAACCGGCCCAATGGATGAAATAAGTGGATTGGCCCAATCGATGTTGTGGGGCCTGGGAAAAGTCGTCGGCATCGAACACTCCGAACTCAACTGCACGCGGATCGATCTGGATCCGGCTAAGCCGGCCGCCGAAACCGTCGCTCTCTGGAATGAACTGAACAGCAAGACTGGCGAAGAAGAGATTGCGCTCCGTGACGGATCTCGATTTGCCTCTCGACTCCGTCAGCTCCCACGCGAACACGACACCGACTCGCAACCATCGAAATCGATCCGTTCCGACGCACTCTACTTGATAACCGGCGGACTTGGCGGTCTCGGTCTATCGGTCGCGAAGTGGCTCGTGGACCAGGGTGCTCGACATCTCGTGCTGATGAGTCGCACCGGCGCATCCGAGACAACCAAAAACGCAGTCGAGTCGCTGCGAAACGCAGGCGCCGAGATCACAATCTTCAAAACCGACGTTTCTGTCGCGGAAGAACTCGCCGCTGCTCTCAACACCATCGAGCAAATGGACGCGCCGCTCACCGGCGTCATACACGCTGCGGGCGTACTCGACGACGGCCTCCTGCTCACGCTCGATTGGGAACGTTTCGAACGAGTCACCAAACCAAAAATCGAAGGCGCGTGGAACCTGCACCATCAGCTTCGCGATAAACATCTCGATTTCTTCGTCCTGTTCTCTTCGGCCGGATCGATGCTGGGCGCCGCCGGCCAGGCCAATCACGTTGCTGGCAATTCGTTTCTCGATGCACTCGCGCATCACCGTCGCGCGTGTTCACTACCGGCGCTAACCATCAACTGGAGTCAATGGGGCGACACGGGCAGGGTCGCTAATTCCGTTGCGGGTGAACGTCTGCAACTCCAGGGCATCCCGCGAATGAGCAACGCGCAGGGATTGCGCGCACTGGAACTACTGTTGGGCCAGGATACAGCGCAAGTCGGCGTCATGAAGTTTGATCTCGAACAATGGTCCAGGTTCTATCCACAGGCGCTCAACTCTTCGCTTCTCCGAAACTTTGCCCGCGAGCTTCCCGCACAGAAATCGGAGCGACCGGACATCAGATCGACGCTGCGGGCCGCCCAAACGCAGCGCCAGCGACTCGCACTGCTCGAAGAGTTTGTGCGTGGTGAAGTCGCGTGGGTGCTGCGTCTGTCGCCTAAAGACATTCCGTCCGATGCTTTCTTCAGCGATTTGGAACTCGACTCATTGCGCTCGCTCGAACTGCGAAACCGTCTCGAGCATGGCTTGAACCTGACGCTTCCAGCGACGCTCGTGTGGCAGTTCCCGACGATCGACAGCCTCGCGCCTCACCTCGCTGAGAAGTTGAATCTGGTATCGGACGGAACCAAACCGCTGCTCGACGAAACGATTGCCGATCGACAATCGCGTATCAGCGAGATCGAACGACTCTCCGACCCGGAAGCTGAAGTTTTGCTTCGCAGCAGGCTCGAGAGTTTGCAACCAAGCTCGCCCGGCATATTCGACCGTTAGTCCTCAGCTCAACAAGATGAAACGCGAGTCAGAGATCATCGACGATCTCTCGACAGTCAAGCGGGCGTTGCTTGCTGTCGAAGAGATGAGTGCGCGTTTGGAGATGGCCCAACGCGCGCAAACCGAGCCGATCGCGATCTGCGGCATCGGCTGCCGCTTTCCGGGAGGAGCGAACGACCCGGAGAGTTTCTGGCAACTGCTGCGTGATGGAAGAGACGCTGTTACGGAAGTTCCTCACACGCGTTGGGACGCGAACACAAACGGCGGAAGCATCCGCTGGGGCGCGTTTGTCGAGAACGTGGACCAGTTCGACGCCGCGTTCTTCGGTATTTCGCCGCGCGAAGCCACGCACATGGATCCGCAACAGCGGCTCGTTCTCGAAGTCGCGTGGGAAGCTCTCGAAGACGCGGGTCAGGTGGTCGAACGACTGGCGGGAACCTCGACCGGCGTTTTTCTCGGCATCTATAACAACGATTACGCGTGGCTGCAAAGCGACGCGCCTGAAGACATCGACGTCTATGCCGCGACCGGCGGTGGGCAGGGGATTGCCGCGAATCGATTGTCATATCTGCTCGATCTGCGTGGTCCAAGTATCGCCGTCGATACCACTTGCTCTTCCTCGCTGGTGGCGGTCCATCTCGCCTGCCAGAGTCTGCGCAACGGAGAGTGTCGTCTCGCTTTGGCCGGCGGCGTCAACTTGCTTCTCTCACCGCAGATCGCGTTCTCAGTTTCGAAAGTCGTGCCGGTGGCGGCCGATGGTCGCTGCAAGACATTCGACGCGCGCGCGGATGGGATCGTGCGCGGCGAGGGTTGCGGAATCGTGGTCCTGAAACGTTTGAGTGACGCACTTGCCGGCGGCGATAACATCGTTGCGGTCATCAAGGGATCGGCGACGAATCAGGACGGCCATTCGAACGGTTTTACGGCTCCGAATGGCGCCGCACAGCAGGCGGTGATTCGGCAGGCGTTGCAAAACTCCGGAATAACGCCGGACCAGATCTCTTACGTCGAGGCGCACGGCACCGGCACTCAGCTCGGCGATCCGATCGAGTGGGAATCGCTCGAAGCTGTTTTTCGCGGGCACGGATCGTGTCTGGTGGGTTCGGTAAAGACGAACTTCGGCCATCTGGAAGCGGCCGCGGGAATCGCGGGGTTGATCAAGGTCGCTCTTAGTCTGAATCATCGGGCGATTCCGCCGCACCTGCATTTCACGAAGATGAATCCGATGGCGTCGAGTAATGGCGCGCTCGCGATTCCGCTGGAATTGCAAAGTTGGACCAACGCGAGAGAATTACTTGCCGGCGTGAGCTCATTCAGTCTCGGCGGCACGAACGCGCACGTCGTGCTTGGCGAAGCGCCGGTCGCCGATTCGCACAGCCACGAAGCGCCGCAGTTATGCCTGGTTCCGCTTTCGGCGCGCAGCGATCAGGCGCTGCGCGCTTACGCGAGAGAGCTTCGCGAACAGTTGCTGGCGTCCGGCGATCCGGAACGTGGCTTATACGATCTGGCCTATACGGCGAGTTTGCGTCGCAGTCATCTTCCGTATCGAATGGCGCTCGTCGGTCGCACGCAAAGAGAGCTCGTCACGCTGCTCGGAAGTTTTCTCGACGGCGAAACGCATCCCGCATTGAAGACGGGCCGCGCGCCCGGCAAGGCTGATGGACTCGTGTTTGTCTTTTCCGGTCAGGGAACGCAGTGGCCCGGCATGGCCCAAAAGCTGGTGGACCATGAGCCAGTGTTTCGACGTGTGGTTGAGGAGTGCTATGAGCTGTTTTCTTGGTTTGGTGTTCCGGCTTCGCTCGATGCACTTGAACATGATCCCGATGGCACTCAGCCTCGGGTGGTCCAACCGGCGATCTTTGCGATTCAAGTTGGCCTGGTGGCCCTGCTGCGCGAGTGGGGAATCGTGCCCGATGCCGTCACGGGCCATAGTTTCGGCGAAATAGCCGCGGCATACGCTGCGGGAATTCTGAGTCTTGAAGACGCGGTGCGGATTGTTTCCACGCGCGCGAAGCTCTTCGAGAGGATCGCGGCACTCGGAGGGATGGCGGCTGTCGAACTTCCCGTCCGCGAAGTCTCGGAACTGTTGAGCAAGTTTCCCGGAGCGGTTTCGCTGGCAGCCGCGAATAGTCCGACAAGCACTGTTCTGTCAGGCGAAGCGGCGGCGCTGCAAACGATCGTTGAATCGTTGACGAGCCGGAACGTGCGGTGCCGTTTGCTACGCGTTAATTGCGCGTTTCATAGTCAACAAGTCGATGCACTAACGGACGAACTTGAAGCCGCATTGCAGGAACTGAAACCGCAGTCTTCGTCGATCCCGTTTTTCTCCACGGTCACTCGAACATTCGTCAACGGTGAAGATCTGAATGCTTCGTACTGGGTGCGAAACGCGAGGCAGATGGTGTGGTTTGCTGAAGCGATTGAGACTTTGAGCCGCGAGTATCGCGTGTTCCTCGAGGTTGCGCCTCATGCCGCGCTGACGCCCGATATCGAAGCATGTCTCAAGCCGGCTAACGATTCCGCGAAGACGATTCCGACTTTGCGTCGCGATCACGATGAGCGGTCCATGCTTCTGAGATCGCTTGCGGCGCTTTACACGTCGGGACATGCGATTCAGTGGCAGCGTCTGTATCGAGAGCGTGGACGTCAGGTCAGGTTGCCGTCGTATCCATGGCAGCGAAAGCGTTACTGGATTCAAAGCAACGGCAACGAGACGTCTGCTGCGCATTCAACGCATCAGCGTCCGAGATCGCAATCGCTGTCGCGGCATCCGCTGCTTGGGCACCGGCTGCAAACACCCGTTTGTACGTTTGAAGCTCAACTAAGTACAGACTCGCTGCAACATTTGAACCATCACCTGATCGACGGCCAGGTGATCTTTCCGGCAGCGGGTTACATGGAAATGGCGCTTGTGGCGGCGCATGAGTATTTTGGGCATGGTTCGCGCGCGATTCGCGGCATGATCTTCCATGGACCACTGATTCTCACCAATGTGCCACGCACGGTTCAGTTGACGCTCACTCCCGAGAATTCGGAGAGCGCCACAGTACAGATCTTTAGTCTTGACGACGCGACATCGACACCCTCGTGGACACTTCTTGCTGCGGGAATCGTCGCCAGAGCACGGATTGAGACGAACGTTGAACACATTTCGCTCGATCACCTTCGTGCCGGCTTCGACGATGAGGCATCGATCCAGGAGTTTGGTAGCAGACTCGCTAACTATGGTTTTGGGACTGCTCGCGAGATCAGAGGACTGCAACGACTGTGGCAGAAAAACGGAGAAGCACTGGCTCAGTTGCGCCTGCCACCTGAACTCGGCAACCAGCTCCATGAGTATCACGTCCACCCGCTACTGCTGGATACAGCTTTGCAGACGCTACTCGGAGCGTTACCTGAAGACGGTGAGGACGACGGCGACGACGTATTTCTCTCGACCGGCATTGAACAGTTCGCCTTTTACGGATCGCCCGGCGCCGAGCTTTGGAGTCACGTGACTGTTATGCCGCACGACGCGCCGGATCGGATTCGCCGAAAGGTCGATGTTCGTCTCTACAACTCGGAAGGCGCAGTCATCGCAGAAGTTCTGGGTCTATCACTCAGGCGAGTGGCGCTCCGAGCGTTGCAGACGGAAAACAGATCACCCGGCGAGTACTTTTACGAGGTTCAGTGGCAAGCGAAACAGTTAAGACAGCGAAATGATGTTTCTACAAATCTGCCCGTTAACGTCGCTGGATTAGCACAGCAGCTTGACCCCTGGTCCATTCAGGCAATCGCGAGATTCGGACTCGATCACTACCGTCAGGTTGAGCCTGAAGTCGATGCCTTGTGCTCGATGTACGTGTTCGAAGCGTTGCGCGAGTTGGGCCTGAACCTGCACGAAAGCGCGATTTCTGAATCGCAAATCGAGTCGCTCGGTGTCTTGCCTCAATATCGTCGCTTGCTGCACAGAATGATCGAAATCCTGTGTGAAGACCGGATTCTAATTCGCGCAGGTGATCGATTCGAAGTGGGCCCCTCCTCGAAAACCGGCAGCGCCGCTTCGCAATGGCAGACTCTGATCGAAGAACATCCTGCCTACAAAGCGGAGCTGACATTACTCGGACGCTGCGGTGAGAGTCTGGCAAAGACCCTGACGGGCCACTCTGACTCGCTCGAGTTGCTGTTTCCCGGGGGGTCGTTCGAAGAAGCCGAACATCTCTACGAAGCCTCCCCGTTTGCGCAAACTTTCAACTCGATGGTCGAGCAGGCGATTCGGCTCGCTTTAGCCAAACTCGTCGAGGATGAGACGGTTCGCGTGCTCGAGATCGGCGCTGGTACGGGAGGCACCTCGGCCTATGTCCTGCCGTTGCTTCCGTCCGGGCGAACGAACTATGTCTTCACCGACGTTTCGAACTTGTTTCTTTACAAAGCGCGGCAAAAGTTCAGCGACTATGATTTCGTCGATTACAAGTTGCTCGACATCGAACACGATCCAAAAGAACAGGGATTCGTCGAGCACCAGTTTGACGTCGTCATCGCGTCGAATGTCCTTCACGCCACGAGCGATCTGCGCGAAGCGCTCAATCACGTGAGACAGCTCCTCGCACCGGACGGTTTGTTGCTGCTGCTCGAAGCTACCGGCAAACAACGGCTCGTCGATTTTACGTTCGGCCTGACCGACGGTTGGTGGGAATTCAAAGACACCGATCTTCGTCCCGATTATCCGCTCTTGCCGGCGAAACGGTGGCTCAGCCTGCTGGTTGAGTGTGAATTCGTCAACCCCCGCGCGATTCCTGAAAATAGCGGCGACGATGACCTTCAGACGAGCTTGATACTTGCGCAAGCCCCATCCATAACCGAAAAACAAAGCACCTCCACTGACGACTGCGCGGGTGATTGGCTGATCTTCAACGACGGCAGCGAACTCGCGACCCAACTGATTGCTGTTCTTAGATCGCGCGGCGGTCGTGCAACAGAAATACCAAGAGGCAAAGAAGACTTCCGTCGCGTCCTGGATCAACTGCCGTCATTAACCGACTGCCGCATCATCTATTTTTGGAGCCTGAACACCGGTGACGCAAGCGAGGCTACCGACGCCGAATCGCTCGGCAAAAAGGCAGTTGACGCATGCAGCAACCTGCTTCACCTGGTCCAATCAATCGCGGCAGACCCAAGGTTCGCAAACCAATCTCTCTGGGTCGTGACGCGCGGCGCGCAACCCGTCGCAGGCGATGTCTCGGCGCTTTCGGGCTCACCGCTTTGGGGACTGGGTCCAACGATCGCGATGGAGCATCCGGAGATCTGGGGCGGTTTGATTGATCTTGATTCCGTTGGCGGCGACGAAGAATGCGAGAGGATCATCTCCGAAACCCTGACCAGCGCCGGCGAAGATCGCGTCGGCTTTCGTGGTCCACAACGATATGTCGCCCGTCTCAAACCAGCCACTCAGAAACCAGTCGCCGGCCAGGTGCGATTCCACAGCGACGCGTCGTACCTGATCACCGGCGGCTTCGGCGGCATGGGTTTGCGGTTGGCCCAATGGATGGCCGACTGTGGAGCGCGCCATCTCGTACTTGCCGGCCGCAGCGGCGCCGCTACCGAAGAAGCGCAACTGGTCCTGCGCAAGTTGGAACAATCAGGCGTGAAAGTCCACGCCGCTCACGCCGACGTGAGCGACACAAATTCTTTAGCGAATCTGCTGAAGAACATCAGCGAAACGATGCCGCAGTTGCGCGGCGTCTTTCACACGGCGGGAATCTTCGACGATCGAGTACTGCTGCGACACGATCGCGAGCGATTTGCGCGCGTCATGGCGCCAAAGGTCAACGGCGCCTGGAACCTTCATCTTCTCACGAGAGAAATGTCACTCGACTTCTTCGTGATGTTCTCTTCCGCGGCGGCCTTTCTCGGACTGATGGGTTTGGGCAACTACACCGCCGCCAATGCCTTCCTCGACGCGTTGGCCCACTATCGCCAAAGCCTCGGCCTGCCCGCGTTGAGTATCGATTGGGCCGGTTGGACCAGGATCGGAATGGCGGAAGTACTCGGCGAGCGACGCGAGAGCCAGTGGTTAGCGAAAGGACTCGATTCACTCTCACCCGAACAGGGCCTGCAAGCAGTCAACGATCTGATGTTGCAGTCGCGGCCCCAGGTCGCGGTGCTCAAAGTCGATTGGCCGGTCTTCTTCAAAGAGCTGACAGTGAGACGCTCGCCACCGTTGCTCTCAGACGTCGCGCGGGCCACGAGCCGCACTAACGCATCGTTGGATTCGACAAATGACTTTCTGAGCAAACTCAACCAGGCCGAACCCGGCACTCCTCGACGCGCCTTGCTTCGCGAGCACATCTGTCAGCAAGTCGCAAAGATACTCGAATTCGACAACACGGTCGTTCTCGATCCTCATCAGCCGCTCGCGGAAGTCGGCCTCGACTCGTTGATGGCGATCGAGTTGAGAAACATGCTCTCGACGTCGATCGAGCGCCAGTTGCCGCCTACTTTGCTATTTGATTATCCGACCATCGAGTCAGTTTATTCCTATCTCGCGACACTGGTGTTCGACGACGAATCGCGTCCTGCAATCGAATCCGCCGCCGAAGTCGATCCCGAGTTAGAGGGAATTCTTGAAGAGCTTGAAAGTCTGCCTGACAACACAGTCGAAATGATGCTTCAGGGCTATGCACGCGAGCTCCTGAAGTAACAACACACAGCCCCGAATCGTGGGCGAGGTTAAAAGAATGCTTGAACAGGAAACTCTTAAACGTTCGAAGTTTGATCTGCTTAATCCAAGTGTGAGAGCAAACCCGTATCCGTTGTACGAGCAACTGCGGAAAGAGGAGCCGGTCCATTGGAGCGAGGACCTCAACGGCTGGGTGCTCACGCGCTACGAAGACGTGATGGCCGCGCTTCACGACCAACGCTTCTCGCCCGGCGGCGGAATGGCGGCGATGTTCAGCCGTCTCAGCGACGACGTGCGCGAGGAGACGCAACCATTGCAGCGACACCTCTCGATGTGGTTGGGAACACTCGATCCACCGGACCACACACGCGTCAGAACGTTGATGAACAGAGCGTTCACACCGCGACTCGTGGAGTTGCTTCGTCCATTCATTCAAGCCGTAACGGATGAACTGATCGACAACGTCAAGCATACGGGCCGCATGGATATCGTTTCCGATCTTGCCGTGCCGCTGCCGGCGATCGTCATCGCAGAAATGCTGGGCACGCCGCGTGAAGATTACGAGCGTTTAATTCACTGGTCACTCAGTATCACCAACCTGATCGGAGACGCGTGTGTGACGCCGGAGATCGTGCGAAACGCGCAGCAGAGCGTCCTGGAGATGACCGATCACTTGCGTGCTTTGCTCGATCGCCGCCGTCACTCGCCGCCGCAAAACGATCTGATCAATAACTTCATTCTCGCCGAGAGTCAGGAAAACCGGATCAGCGAGGAAGAAGTGCTCGCAAACTGCGTGATGCTGCTCTTCGCCGGACACGGAACGATCACAGTCATGATCGGAACGCACCTGCTCGTGCTGCTGCAAAACCCTGACGTGCTCGAGACGTTGAGACGCGATCCGTCTCTCACGCCGGCAGCCATCGAAGAGATGCTTCGCTTCGACAGTCCGTGCCAGATGATTCGCAGAGTCGCGACACAGAACGTTCAGTTCAACGACACGCTGATTCGCGAAGGCGAACTTGTGTGGCTGCATCTCGGCGCAGCTAATCGCGACGAGGCTCACTGCCCGTTTCCCGACAAGCTCGATATTTCGCGACGGCCGCTGGGCCATCTCGGTTATGGAGCGAGTATTCACTACTGTCTCGGCGCGGCTCTGTCACGTATCGAAACCGAGATAGCGATCAATACGATCCTGCGCCGTCTGCCGGATGTGCGACTCGAATCTGACGAACTCGATTGGTATCCGGATCCGACTGCCCGCGCTTTGAAATCTCTGCGTGTCGTCTTTACACCTTTGCAGTAATCCACCGAAAAAGTTGGTCCACCCCGGGACCAACTTCAGGAACAACCAACCATGCGCAACATCACTTTGATTCACGGACCGGCGGTCAGGCTGTCGATTGACGGTCGCAACCTGGGGGCTGTGCGAACGCACTTTCCAAAAATCTCTCAGTTAATGCTGGCGGCGATCATCGAAAAGTCCTTTCCGGAAATCAATGTGCGCATCGTTGACATGAAGACTCTCGGCAACCAGGAGGTGAAGTACAAGGAGATCAAGTACGGAAGCAGGACGATCGAAGCTTACCAGGTCGGTCTGCCGTTCTCCGCCGTAGCCGACACGATCGCCTCATCAGACGCTTTGATCTTTACGAACAACTTTACGCAGGAAGCGGAAGTGATCGGCGACCTGATCGAGTTTGCGAAACAGGTGAATCCGAATGTCAAAGTCTGGATCGGCGGATCCGACGCGATGGTCCAACGCGCGGAAGTCGATCGGCAACACTATTTTCATTCGCGAGGCGCTGACTACGTGTCTGCCGGTGACGGCGAGCTCACGCTGCCCGATCTCATTCGCGGTCACCTGCAAAAGCAAACTCCGATTCTCAGCGATTTCGATCGTGTGCCGGATCCCGCGCTTCATCTTGTGAATCTTGCGGACTACACCGAGAGTCATGAAGGAGGACTGCCGGCCGGCGTGACGCCACCGCTGATGTACGTCGAAACGTCGCGCGGTTGCCGCCAGTCGTGTGACTTCTGTTCCACGCCTTTCACTAAAGGACGGTATCGCTACATGAGCGAAGGGCGTATTGAACACGCTCTGGCCCAATTTCATCAGTTTGGTATTCGTACGTTGTTGCTCATCGAAGACAACATTCTGTCGCGCCTCGATCTGCCTGACGGTCGTGATGAAGTGCTGCACTGGTTTCGGTCGATGTTTGAACAGGGGTTTGTCTGGGAGTTTGCCAACGGCGTGGAGATCGGGAAGTTGGAAAAAGGGGGAGTGCTCGATCAGGAACTGATCGAAGCGATGTTTCAGTACGACGGCCGTGCCGGGTGTTATCGCAGCTATATCCCGCTCGAGCGTATCGACTCGAGCGAACTGCCGTACCGAAAGTTGAAAGCGTTTGATGTTGAAAAGGGAATTCTGTTGTCGATCGCGCAGCAAGGCGTCGCGCTCCTGAATCTCGGCGTGATTATCGGCAATCCCGCGGAGAGTTATAAATCGCTCAGTCGAACGGAAGATCGGATGCTTGAGTTGAAAGACGAGATTCTCGATCTCACCGGCGGCCGGACTTATCCGTTTGCGAACTTCTTTTTGCACATTCCGATCTGTGGCACCAACGACTATCGGCGCTTCCACAAAGAGGGACGGCTGGCGTTCGACATCGACACGAATCCGGAACTGTACAACTTCTACACTTCGATTCTTCGCGGCGACAATTTTTCTTACGACGAGTTGACCGAAATAAGAAAAGACATGGCCGCGCGCGTGAATGGACAGGAGTTGATGGAGATTTGGAATCAGGGTGGAAAATATTACCCGGATTCTTTCCAGGAAGCCCCTGTTGATGGTCTACCGCTTCAGTCTGCCGTGGATCCCGTTCTGACTTCAGTGTGATTCGATGAGTCAGCTAACCGATCGCATTGCGAATCTGTCGGCGAGAAAGCGCGCGCTGCTCGCGTTGCGTTTGCAGGCTCAGCAGGAGGCTGAGTCGAAGTCGAAGACTGAGCCGATTGCCGTCGTGGGAATTGGTTGCCGTTTTCCGGGCAACATCAATTCGGCGGACGAGTTCTGGGCTTTGTTGAAGAATGGTGTTGATGCCGTTGATGAGATTCCTTCTGATCGGTGGGACGTCGATCGTTACTACGATCCGGCGCCTGCGATACCCGGGAAGATGAATACTCGCTGGGGTGGATTCATAAACGACATCGACAAGTTTGACGCAGCGTTCTTTGGCATCTCTCCACGCGAGGCGAATAGTCTCGATCCGCAGCAGCGAGTGCTTTTGGAAGTCAGTTGGGAGGCTCTCGAGAATGCGGGACAGGCGACGGACAAACTCAGCGGCAGTCAGACGGGTGTGTTCATCGGCATTTGCCGTAATGACTATGGGCAGCTGCATGGCGTGACTGAAGAGCCGGCGCGCATCGATGCATATTTCGGTACTGGCAACGCTTCGAGTTTTGCGGCGGGCCGGATTTCTTATCTGCTCGGGTTGCATGGCCCAAGCCTCGCGGTTGATACGGCGTGTTCGTCGTCGCTGGTGGCGGTTCATCTTGCTTGCCGTAGTTTGCGGACGGGCGAGTGCCGGATGGCGCTTGCGGGTGGAGTCAATCTGATTTTGTCGCCGGTGGTGAACATTTACCTCTCACAACTGCGGACGTTCGCGCCTGATGGACGCTGCAAAGCGTTTGACGATCGGGCGGATGGCTATGTGCGTGGTGAAGGGTGTGGCGTGGTCGTTTTGAAGCGGCTGTCTGATGCGCTTGCGGATAACGATAACGTTTTGGCAGTGATTCGGGGGTCGGCGGTGAACCAGGATGGACGCAGTGCGGGTATGACTGCTCCGAATGGTCCAGCGCAAGAGGCGGTGATTCGTAGTGCGTTGACGGATGCGCAGGTCGATCCTTCTGAGGTGTCGTTTGTCGAAGCGCATGGGACGGGGACGTCGCTTGGCGATCCGATTGAGATTCGTGCGCTGGCCGAAGTGTTTGACAAGCGTGATCGGCCGCTGATTGTTGCCTCAGTGAAGAGTAACCTGGGCCATCTCGAGGCGGCGGCTGGTATCGCGGGGTTGATCAAGCTTGTGCTGACGGTGCAGCACGGAGAGATATCGAAGCAGTTGCACTTCAGTGATCCGAGTTCGTACATCCCGTGGAAGGATTTGAGGGTTGTGATTCCGAGGGAGCGGATGCGGTGGGAGTTGGAGAATGGGCGGCGACGGGTTGGGGCGGTCAGTTCGTTTGGGTTTAGCGGGACGAATGCGCACGTGATTGTGGAGGAGTGGCGCGAGGATGAAGAGATGCTTGAAAAGAAGGTTGAGGGCGAGCGAGACGATCGTGAGCGAGATGTTTATGTTTTGCCCTTGTCGGCGCGTGATGCGAGGGCGTTGCGGGAATTGACCGGACGGTATGCTGAGCGATTGCACGAACGGGATGAGGAAGCGCTGCGTGATTTGAGCTATTCGGCGAGTGTGCGACGGGCGCATCACCGCGAGCGGGT
>Ga0126376_10000283_pt1 | contig 23952 bp, 21 predicted proteins | sample PanSoiMetPlot_15_FD_92760 | JGI IMG/M metagenome (GOLD analysis project Ga0126376, IMG submission 92760) | Tropical forest soil microbial communities from Panama - MetaG Plot_15 | ecosystem: Environmental > Terrestrial > Soil > Tropical forest > Bulk soil | place: Panama | collected 2016-02-17 | reverse complement strand
GATTCCAAAGGAGCCGTGTTGCCGAATGCGACCGTCGTCGTTAAAAACAGAGCTACTTCCACGGAGCGCACGACGCAGACAGACGCCGATGGCAATTATCAGATAGCCGCCTTGCCGGTCGGAGTTTATTCCATCGAGGTAAGGGTCCAGGGCTTTAAGACTCAGGTTGCCGATTCCGTGCCGCTCGAAGTCGCCAAGACCGTGGTGCAGAACTTTCAACTGGAAGTGGGCGCACTCTCCGAACAAGTGCTGGTCTCTTCCGACGTGCCCGTGATCGAGACCACGACCACGTCAGTCGGCACAGTCATCAATCAGCGAACCGTTCAGGAGATTCCACTAAACGGCCGCCACTTCGTGGATCTCGGCCTGCTGATTCCCGGTTCGGTGACGCCGCCACAGAACGGTTTTCTCACAGCTCCGCTGCGCGGGCAGGGTTCGTTTGCCATTAACACCGCAGGCAATCGCGAAGATACGGTCAACTTCATGATTAACGGCATCAATCTCAATGATATGGTTCAGAACCAGATCACGTTCCAGCCGTCAATCAATACCGTGCAGGAGTTTAAGGCTGACAACTCGACCTTCAGCGCTGAGTATGGTCGCAACTCCGGCGCCATCGTTAACATCGCCACTCGCTCAGGATCAAACGATTATCACGGTGAACTTTTCGAGTTCCTGCGCAACGACTATTTCGATGCTCGCAATTTCTTCGAGCGCACCACCGATCCGGCTCCATTCAAACGCAACCAGTTTGGATTCAATCTCGGCGGCCCTTTGAACCTACCACACTTCGGTGAGGGCGGTCCGACGCTTAGCTACAAAGGTCAGAACAAAACGTTTTTCTTCTTTAGCTACGAAGGCTTGCGGCAACGGCAGGGTCTGACGATTTCAGGTGTGACTGTTCCCACTGTTGCGCAGCGTGCGGCAGTGACGGATCCGGTCATCAAACAGCTCCTGCCGTTCATTCCAGTGCCGAACGTGGGTACGAACGGATTTGCGGGATCAGCTACGGCACCGGTGAACATCGATCAATGGACCCTCGACATGAGCCATAACATCGGCGTCAACGACCGCCTGCATGGTTACTACGCGATTCAGCGCGATAAGCGGGGTGAGCCGGTGCTTCAGGGAAACTCAGTGCCCGGCTTTGGTGACACGCGCCAATCTCGCCGGCAGATATTCACCCTGAACGAAACACACACCTTTGGCGCCTCAGTCGTTAATGAAGCCCGGTTTGGTTTCAACCGCATTCACATCGCCTTCACGCCGAACGCGCAACTCAATCCGCTCGATTTCGGCATTAAAAACGGCGTTACTGAGGCGATTGGTCTCCCGCAAATGGCCGTTACCGGCACAGGACTGAACTTCGGTGGACCAGCCGGGTTCCCGCAAGGACGCTCGGATACTACCTACGTGCTTTCCGACACGCTGAGCTATCTACACGGCAACCACTCCTTCAGGTTTGGCGGTGAATGGCGGCGCTTTTACAACAACAACACCGGCAAAGACACCGGAAGTTTCACGTTCGCAAACATGGCTGCGTTTATCGGCGGCACTGCGAACGCCTTCACCGTCACTCTCGGCGATGTTTCCTCGGCGATCGCGCAGGGCGCGCTCGGCATGTTCGTTCAGGACAACTACAAGGTGCGTTCCAATCTTACCCTCGAGCTTGGTTTCCGTTACGACTGGTTGATGTCGCCAACCGAACGGTTCGACCGCTTCGTCGACTACGTGCCGGAGACAAATTCGCTGGTGCGAGTTAATAACGGCATTGCCCCGGTCTACCACACTAACGCACGGAACTTTCAACCGCGCCTCGGCTTCGCCTGGGATCCTTTCAAGGACGGAAAGACCTCGGTCCGCGGCGCCTATGCGATTCTCGCTGACCAACCGATTACGAATCTCGTAACCGGCAACGCGGCGAACCCGCCGTTTGCGACCTCCGTAGCGTTGCCGGCGAATTCGACTACGCAACTCTTCAACGCTAGCTGTCAGGTCGGCTGTAACGCGGTGCCGGGTGCCACGGTGTCGCCGAGTTCGTCTGATCCGGAATTCGACAACGCTTACATCCAGTCATGGAACCTGAATGTGCAGCGTGAAGTCCGGCAAGGACTCGCAGTAACTGTGGGCTACTTCGGCTCGAAGGGCACGCACCTGCGGCTCACTCGGAACCTGAATCAAACATTTCTGAATGCCGCGCTCAGTCCGGTACGCCGGTTCCCGGCGCTGTCGCCAAACAGCCCGATCGCTCCTAACCTGCCGCTTTTGAACATTACGTTCCGTGAAGGCACCGGCAACTCTAACTACAACGCTCTTTGGGTCACCGCCAACAAGCGCATGGGCAAAGGGCTTCAGTTCAATGCTTCGTATACCTTCTCGAAGTCGATCGATTACAACTCGCAAAGCTCGCAGGGCATGACTGTGCAGGACAGTTATAACCTGCGCGGCGACCGCGGATTATCAGATTTCGATGCCCGTCATCGATTTGTGATCAGCGGGTTGTACGAATTGCCGTTCAAAGGTAATCAACTGAAAGAAGGATGGCAGCTCTCGTTCATCGAGCAATCGCAGAGTGGGAATCCGGTGACGCTGCTGGCCGGTAATGCCGCAGCAATCGGCGCCAACATACCCGCTGCGAACGCCAACTCATTGACGGGTCTGGCCACACTTCGTCCTGACATTACCGGACCAGTCACGATTTCACCGGCAGCGGCGGCGAGTGGAATCGGTGTGCAGTGGTTCCCAAACCTGGTTTGCGATCCACGGCCCGGCGGTTCATGCCCGTCAGGCGCGACCGTGGTGTTGCCGGTGCAGTTTATAAATGGAAAGACCATCTACCATTTCGGCAGCATGGGACGAAACGTGGTGATTGGACCGAGTTTCCACGACACAGATCTGTCGCTTATTAAGCGCACGAAGATAGGTGAGCGCCAGATGATCGAATTCCGTTGGGAAGTCTTTGACGTGTTCAATCACGCCAATTTCGGGCAACCCGGACGGACCGCACAGGTTGGTAGCACGACCTTTGGCGTTATCACCAACACGCGCTTCCCGACCGGCGACTCCGGATCGTCGAGGCAGATGCAGTTTGCGTTGAAGTACAAATTCTAGGTAGGGAATAGTAGGGAAGGCTTAATTAGACAGGGTGAACAGGATTTTCAGGACATCTTGTATATCTTGAACAATCCTGTTCATCCTGTCTAAATACTTGCGTCGATCATATTCAATCCCTTTTCGCGGACGCTCTGAAACGCCGGCACGATCTCGCCGGTAAAACCATCCAGCCCCTTCGGATTGCGCTTGTGGCCCGTGAAGTCCAGATACAATCGTCTCCGCATCAACCAGTCAGGAACACCCGCGAAGCGCAATAGCGGATACTTAATCCCATTCCCAAAGAGCTTCTTCCCAAGCAGGCTGTAATAGATCGGCACGCCCGCCGAGAACTTCAGACTCGCTGCACTCCCACCACGCCAGAACTCCATGTTGTACTTCCAGCAGGTAAAGAAAAACTCCCATTGAAGGTCCGACATCTCGATCAACCTCGCGCCCCTGGTCTGCTCCATTCTCGTATGCTCCAGCGGCACAAAGAAGGTCGGCACAAACATTCCCTTCGCGTGTCGCAGGTCGTAGAGCAGGTCGAGCGACTGCTTCGTATCGTCGTCGGTTTCGCCCGGTAAGCCGATGATGAACGTGCAGAACGGAAACCAGTTGTGACGATTGAGAATCTCCATTCCCTTCAACACGACGTCGCGCCACTGGTGCGCCTTGTATGGGTAAGCCTTGCCCTTCATGTACGTGTTGAAGAGGCGGGCACTGCCTGTTTCCAAACCGATGATCGGATCGGCGACACGCTGGTCCACGTCGGTTGAATCTTTGTGACGAAGGTGAGAATAAGGCACCACGAGCGGCGTCAGCCGCTCGATGACGCTCGGATCTTTCACAACCGGCGCGATCGTTATGTGGGAAGTTTGGATTGTCTTGATTCCAGGAACACTCGCCACACTGCGAAAGAGTTTCTCCAGCGCCGGCACGTTCGTCTCGAAGTTTGGCAGTTGCTCGTAAAGAAACATGTCTTCAGACGCAAGCATTACTTCGGTCGCGCCTTCGCGAGCATTGATCTCGGCGCTGGCGATTATGTGTTCGAGCGGAAAAGAGCGTCCGACCTTTGTCGCCGGCGAGCAGAACTGGCAACCGCGCCCGCATCCTCGTGTAATTTCGCAAACACCAAACGTCGAACGATGCCTGACCACCGGAATCTCCTCGACAGTCGGCTGCATCTCCTTGGGAATCTTAATCACGCGAGGCAGCGCCGGATCGCCTGCAAGAATGCGCCGAAAGAGGTCGGAGAATACGCGCTCAATCTCGCCATCGACCAGATAGTCGATCTTGAATTCATCCAGCCGGTTGGCTTTTTCCAGTTGCCACGCACCCGGGCCACCGACGACGATGCGCGGCTTGAACTTTTCTATCACCGGATGCTTCACGATCTTGATGAACTCGTGCGCATTAACGGGCATCAGGTTTTCGCCGGCGAGTTTTGAATAGACATCAGTAGCGTAAGAGATTCCGAGAGGATTGTGCGCGTGAATAGCGAGAACTTTTGTTTCGGGACCAACGAAGCGCTTGAGCTGATCGACATAACAAACCACTACATCGTCTGCCGAGTACTCGCGCAACAACAACGTCTCAACCATGCGGAGGCCATTCGGCACATACTTCGCGCGCCCGTCGGGCCATGATTCGTTATTGAAGGCCTCCTCGTTGAAGAATGTCTTGCTGTACTTTTGCGGGATTGTCGCCGAAAGCATCTGCTGCCAGATGCTGTGCTTCCATTCGCTAGCCTCTGTAGCCGAAGCTGCCAGAACGAATAATGGTGAGCTCACAGGGGAAGTTATTGCTCCTTCATTAATAACTGACCAGGTCCGCAGAATATAGCACCACGAGTTTACACGTACAATATCCGCATTTTCCGTGTTAATCCGTGGCTAATCGAGCCACGATTTGTGATGCCAGATCCTCCACCTCAGCATCCAGCCCGACTTCGACGTGAACCTGGGCAAGCTGATAGATCGGCCGGCGTCGTTCGTATAGTCGCTGCGCCTGGTCCCTTGTTTTTCCCAGCGGCCGCTCCTCATCCGAAGCCTCGATTCTGGCCCAACACACTTCAAAAGGAACATCCAGCCAGATACTTTTACAACTGCACTGATTGATCAGATCGCGGTTCCGCTCTTCGATCCAGGCGCCTCCGCCGAGGGCGATTACGCACGGAGCTTCAGTCTCCAACAGCTCACGAAAGACTTCCGACTCAATCGAGCGAAATGACGGCTCTCCCTCCTCTTTAATGAGTTGCGCAGGCGATCTTCCCTTGCGTTCGGTGATGCGATCGTCAAGGTCGACCATCGCGAGATTGAGGCGTTGTGCCAACTCGCGGGCGACCTTCGTTTTTCCACAGCCCATGAAGCCTGTAATTACGACTCTCATCTTTCAGCCACAGAATCGAGCAGCTCAAAAAATTCAGGGAACGAGATCGCAACACATTCGGCGCCTGTAATCTCAGTATCGCCTTCGGCAATTAAAGCCGCGACTGAGAAGGCCATCGCGATGCGATGATCACCGCGTGAATCGAGCGACGCGCCGTGCAATTGTGTGGGCCCCGAAACCGATAGCCCGTCCTCAAACTCTTCGACTTCCGCCCCCATGGCGCGCAGGTTTGAGGCCGTTGCTGCAAGGCGATCGCTTTCTTTCAGTCTCAACTCGGCCGCGTCTCGGATCCGGATCCCACCCGGAATCTGTGAGCCAACAACGGCGAGCAAAGGGAGTTCATCTATCAGGGATGGAATCATTGACCGGCTCAGCGTCCGTTCTGTTTCGGTTGCAGTATAGGCGATGCCACGGCGAACGTTGATTGTTCCGTATGGCTCGTTGCGCTCGATTTGCAAATCGCCGCTCGCAATGTCTCCGCCCCAGGATCTCAGCACATTGAGAAAGGCCGCACGCGTCGGATTCAAACCGACGTCTTCGATCGTTAGTTGTGAATCAGCGAGGAGCATGGCGGCGGCGACAAAGTACGCGGCTGATGAAACGTCGCCGGGGATCTTTATAGCGCCACCTCTGAAACGTGCCGGTCCGTCGATGGTCACGGACATGTCTGTATGGGTTGTTACTGCGACGCCGAAACCGTTGAAGAGACGCTCAGTGTGATCTCGAGAAAGCGAAGTTTCAATAACAGTGGTGCGGCCTGGCGCGTTAAGTCCGGCGAACAGGATGGCCGACTTGACCTGTGCGCTGGCGATGGGAAGCCTATAGGTGATGGGATTCAGTTTTGGTGAGCCGTAGATCGTCAGAGGCGCCTTTCCGTCAGTTGCGTCAATCTTCGCTCCCATCAACTTGAGCGGCTCGATAATGCGACGCATCGGTCTCGAGCTGAGTGATTCGTCTCCGATAAGCTGTGCGGTGAGATCGTGTCCGGCCAAAACACCTGAAAGGATCCGCAAGGTTGAGCCACTATTGCCGCAATCGAGCGGGTGTTGAGGGGCGAGCAGTTTTTGAGTGCCGGCGAAGACCAGCGTGTTGTGGTTTTGTGTGACGGAGACGCCCAGTTCCCTCAGGCAATCAACGGTCGAAGCGCAATCAGCGGCAGTAGAAAAGTTTGAAATCTCCGAGCGACCATCGGCCAGTGCGGCGATGAGTGCAGCACGGTGAGATATCGACTTATCTCCCGGCAATCGTAGCAGGCCGCTGATTGAACGTGCTGGCGCCAGTCTCATAAAGGGCTCATCGTGTCAGCTTATGTTCGCAGGAAGACATAAGAGGCAACACTGTGCTATAACGTACGCATCCTGCACAGTACTGATTCCCTCAACGCAGGATTTCCCCTGGAACAATTTCGTAACAGTTGGGCGACTAACTCGAACTACAGAGCCGTGTCTGCAATACTTTATCCGACCGTACTAGTTGCCGAAGATTCAAACGACACTCGCATTATGCTCAAGCGCGCCTTTGAATTGAAAGGCTACAAGGTTTTTGAGGCCGAAGACGGCCAGCAAGCGCTTGATCTGGCGCGGCGCTATCATCCGAGTCTCATCGTCGTCGACTTGAACATGCCGGTGCTTGATGGACTGGAGACCATCAAAAACGTCCGCCAGCTCGAGGGCGACGATCACACACCCATCGTCGCGATAACAGCGTACGACGTATATGGCATGGAAGAAGCGACGCTGGAAATGGGCTCGAATGCATATCTCACCAAGCCACTTGATCTGGAAGAACTCGATCGAGCCCTGAAGGGTCTTGGCTTCCTGGTTTGAGCCGCAATAAGGCAAAAGTAGCACTACAAAAAAGCACAAAGGGCTAAAGATGATGAAAATGAGCTTGTCAGCTCTTCAATCGTCGTGTTTTTTGTGCCTTTTTGTGGCTGCTACTTCTGTGCCTTTGGTGGCGATTCTTGACAGCGCCGTATCCAGCATGTTACACCCTCGAATTCCTAAAAGTGTCTGATTGTATTAGAAAGCAGCCAGAGTCCTCGCGCAGTGGCTTTCGGAGAGGTCATGCACAAACGTTGTGACCGTAGAGACGACCGAGTTAAGTTTGCCCAGCCGCATTGACACGGTTGCTACCGCGGCCGCCGCGGTTGCCGATTTTGTTGGCCGTTCAGGCATCGGTGATGACGCTGCGTTTGGTATCGACATGGCTGTGCGCGAGGCCGTGACCAATGCAGTGCTGCACGGCAATCGTCAGGATGAGGACAAGACCGTAGATATCACTTTGAGAAGCTCGCCTGACGCTGTCGAAATCAGCGTGCACGACCAGGGGGAAGGGTTCAACCCGGAAGCAGTCCCAGATCCAACAGCACAAGAGAACATCTTAAAGACCTCGGGCCGTGGCATATTTTTCATGCGCAGTTTTATGGACGAAGTCGACTGGTTGATAAGACCCGGCGGTGGTACAACGGTGCGCATGCTCAAGCGACGTTAATTCGCAATTACATAAAGGAGATTTTTCGAAATGGCTGAGTTGAATATCAACGAACGTCAAGCCGGAGATGTCACCGTTCTTGACATGAGCGGAAAGATAACGATTGGTGAGGGAAGCGTGGCCCTGCGCACCGCCATCCGGCGACTGCTCGAAGAAGGCAAGAAGCGCATTCTTCTGAACCTGTCCGGCGTGAGTTATATCGATTCGAGCGGCATCGGCGAGCTTGTTTCCAGTTACACTGCGACCAACAATGCCGGTGGACAGCTCAAACTGCTCAATCTCACGCAGAAACTTCAGGATTTGCTGACGATCACGAAGCTCCTGACTGTCTTCGACGTCTACGACAGCGAAGCCGAGGCACTCAACAGCTTCAAGTAAGCAAAACGCGATATCTCTGAACGGAGAAAGCAATGGCTGAGCTTGATGTGAAAGAACGACAAGCGGGCGACGTCACCATTCTCGACCTGAGTGGTGAAGTGCGAATCGGCGAAGGCAGCATTGCCCTGCGTGATTCGATCAGGAAGCTCGCTGACGAAGGCAAGAAGAACCTTTTACTGAATCTGGCAGGAGTCAAATACATCGACTCGACCGGCATCGGCGAGTTGATTGCGAATTACACGACCATTAAAAATCGTGGTGGCCAGCTCAAGTTGCTGAAGCTGACGGATCGAGTTCAGAACCTGCTTGTAATCACAAAGCTGCTTACGGTGTTCGATTCTTACGACAACGAAGCAGAGGCGTTGAAGAGTTTTCAGTAAGGTTAACGTACTTCGTACTTTGTGCTTGGTACTTTGTACCTGGTCTGCGGACTAGCCTACAAAGAACAAAGATCAAAATACAAAGTACCGAGTATTCATGTTTCGTACTGCATTTCGCCGTCTGCTCGCGATTGACGACCCACCCGAGCGGACGGCACTTGCGTTTTCAATCGGCGTCTTCATCGCCTTCTCACCCTTTCTCGGTCTTCACACTATCGTTGCGACCGCTCTCGCCTTTTTGTTTCGCTTCAACAAGATTGCCATCTACACCGGCACTTTCATCAACAACCCGTTTCTAACCCTCGTCCCAATTATTATTGCGTCTTACGCCATCGGCGCATTCATCCTGGGACGGCCTTTGCGCATCCCAAACGAGGGCCTCGAGCTGCTGAAGAGCCCAAGGATCTTTTCCGGCGACTATTACCGGCAGCTCTTTGTGCAAAGCTGGAGCAACATTGTCTGGCCCTTTTCAGTAGGGGGAATGGTGCTCTCGGTCATTTGTTCGCTTCTGGCTTATCCGCTAACATTGCGGGCTCTGCGCGCTTACCGTGATAGAAAAGACCACAGAATTACGGAGTAACACGGATTGAAGCAATACTTACTGATCCTACTTATTATAGTTTTGTCTGCCGGAGTTGTTGCTGCGCAAAAGGTGCAACGGCAGGGAGTTCCTTTCGAAGTCTCTGAATACGGCGTTGACTTCCAGGCAGATCCGCGGCTCATTCTGATGATGGCTGCACTGGACGTCGCCGGACTTGATACAACCCCGGCAGGCCGTACACCTTCTGCGTTTCACGTGAAGTTGCGGAAAGATCTCGCCAATCTCGATCCCGACCTGCGCACTCGTTTGCAAACTTTTTACGACCGCAATCGACTGCCTGCGCCGGCAACTCCAGCCGACCAAGCCGCGCGATACGTCTCGCTGGCACTGGCGCTTGGTCCAGCACCGACCTTCGAGGCTCCGGCACGTTCCGACGACTTGCCGGCCGGACTCCTGGAAGTCCTTGATTTTGCGCCCCTCGTCCAGGAATTTCATCGGCGCTCGGAAATCGACGAGCACATGGTTGAGTATGTCCGCGCGTACCAGGCGGAGGGCGACAGGTTACGCGGGCCGACAACCGAAATGGTGCGGGCACTGCTAACCTACCTGCACACAAGGCCAATCACGTCTACATCGGAGCGCGTCGAAGTCAAAAATCCCGACAAGAAAAGTAAAGAGAAGACCTATACGTTTCGGGATAAAGAGCGGCGGTTTTTAATCCTGCCGGATCTGCTGGCGCCGCGCGGCACGATCAACTTCCGCATCATTGGCGACGACTATTACACGGTCGTTCCGGAAGGAACAGATCCGGCTTCGTCGGAGCTGCGCCGTGCTTATCTCCAATACGTTATCGACGCGCTCGTATTGCGATTCAACAAAGACATCGCACCACGCCGTGAACAAATCAAACAGCTCCTGAATGAACGACAAAAAGCAGGCGCACAAGTCAGTCCGGACGTGTTTCTGACCGTGAGTCGATCTCTGGTAACAGCGGCTGACGCTCGTTACGAGGAGATGCGAAGGCTCGAGTTTCTCTCGCGTGATGCGCGCGCACGATTAGCGGCGGCGAAAACCGAGGCTGACAAAGCGGCGATCGGCAAAGCAGCGCTAGACGAGATGAAAGCCATTCAGGATGAAACTATTCTGCGTTTAGCTGAAGAATACGAAAAGGGGGCGGTGCTCTCTTTCTTCTTTGCAGACCAGTTGAAAGGCATCGAGAGTGCCGGATTCGATCTGGCGAACTTCTTTGCCGACATGATCGCGTCGTTTGATCCAGCGCGTGAAGCGAAGCGTCCCGCGGAATATGCGGAGGCAGTGCAGAGGGCGACTGCCGCTCGCGCGGCTCGTACCGCCGCCCGGAAATCGCAGTCAGAGACGGACGTCGAAAGCGGTGGTGGCAAAGAGGCGGCGTTGGTGCGCGATCTGGCAGCGATAGAAGATACGCTGCGAAACAAGGATTACAACGATGCGGAGAGCCGGCTACGGGAGATGCTGAAGGAATATCCGCGCGAGCCGCGCATCTTCTTCGCGTTGGGCCAAACAGCGAGTCTCGCGGCGATGGATGCGACTGATGAGCAGGTGCAAGCGGAAAGACTAAATCGTGCGCTGGGCCATTACCGGATGGCGGTGGCGGCGTCATCACCGGAGACTGATAAGGCGATCATGTCGCGGGCGCATGAGTCGATGGGGAGGATCAATGCATTCCTCGAGAACACTGCTGAGGCTGCGAAGGAGTTTGATGAGGCGATCAAGATTGGCGATGTTCGTGGTGGGGCCTACCACGAAGCAGTCGAGGGCAAAAAGAAGTTAGGCCAGCCGTAGCCATCCTGTAAATCCTGTGAAATCTTGTTCATCCTGTCCAAAGTTAGACAGGATTTACATGATTTCACAGGATTATCAAGATTAATTCTCCACTGCTTTAGCGGCATTGATCCGTCCGCCCGTGACGGTCTTGCCTTTCAGCGCCACGATCGGATCGGTCGAATCCAGTAACTTCTTTCGCAGCTCCTCAACCGACGTCCGCGGGTGCTCGGCCAATATCAACGCCGCCACACCTGCAACCACCGGCGTCGCCATCGACGTCCCTGATTTCTCTTCGTACTGATTGTCGAGCCAGGTGCTCAGTATCTCCGCGCCAGGCGCCGCAATCGCGACACTCTTCGGTCCCCAATTCGAGAACGATGCCAACTGATCGTGACGGTCAAGCGCCGCGACACTGACCACGTTTTCGTAACTCGACGGATAATGCGGTGTACGATCGTTGTTAGTGCTCGCATTTCCTGCCGCAGCTACAAACAGAATATCGTTCTCATAAGCTTTGCGGATGACTTCTCCGAGTGCACGAGATTTCTGTGTCGAACCCCAGCTCGCACTGATGATGCGAACATTTACGCCGGCCTTCTTGCGATCGATGACGTAGTTAATTGCTTCGATCGCATCCTTCGTACTACCAAAACCGCCCGCGTTCATGAACTTCAGCGGCATGATCTGAACTCTCCAGTTCACGCCGGCGATGCCGATATCATTCTCGCCCTCGGCGCCGATGATTCCCGCGCAATGAGTGCCGTGGCCATTCTCGTCCATCGGATCGGCAGTGTTGTCGATGGCGTTGTAGCCGTTCACGTCGTCAATGGTTCCGAGCTCATTGTCGTGATATGGCTCCATGGTCGCCGGACGGACCCACATGTTTCGAGCAAGATCTTCGTGCGTGTAATCGACGCCTGTATCAAGCACGGCCACAACAACCTTGTCACTGCCCGTGGTTTTGGCCCATGCGAGGGTGGCGCTGATGTCGGCGCCTTCTTTGCCGCCTCTTTGACCTGAGTTTGCGAGTGCCCATTGATCGTTGAACTGCGGATCGTGTGGAAGGACAGGCACGAGCGGTTCATCGACCTCATCAAGTTTGATTTCGTAATTAGGTTCGGCGTATTCAACCTCCGGTAGTCGCGCGTATTGGTCGACGACACTGGATGCGTCAGCATTGTCGAGGTCGTCAATTGCTTCCAAACCGGGGTCACTCTCGATGCGGTCTTCGACTCGATCGTGGAAGCCGGCGGTTATCTCTTCGATTCTTTCCTGGCTGACTCCGCTTTTGAACTTCACCAGCACCTCGGGTGGACCGAAGCTGCGAGTTTCACTGAGTGAGATTTCTTCGGTAGTGGTTGGTTGTTTCTTTTCAGCGGTGGGAACGATCCCCACGTGTGATCTCAACTGTTTCCGCCACCGGCTGAGCTGGCCGGCAAAAGCGGCCACGAGAATGAGGACGAATGCGAGCGCGAGATGGATGAAAATATTGTTGCGGTTCATGGTGGTACCTCTTCCTGGAGCTTTGTACTTGGTACTTCGTTCTTTGTATTTGGTACTTTGTTTTTTGTTTTAACCAAGTACCAAGCACAAAGTACAAACACAAAGCACAAAGCTCTAAATCCGGTAATTCCGGCCCTTAAACTTGTAAGCCCTCACCTGATTCTTGTCCGCGCGATATTCGAAAGTCTGTCCCTGTGCTTCGAGCTTGATACGCCAGCCGCGCGTGATCATCTGGCCGCTCATTTCGTCTTCTTCCGGGGCGCCCAACGCCATGTCAGGGAAGTCGGCATCTTCAACTGACTTCTCTTTGACCCCGGCGGCGTCAATTTTGAGCCGTTTGGCCAGGTCATTTCGAGCGTTTTCGACAGCAGCGTCTTTACTGATTGGCATACAGGGTTCAAACGACTCCCTTGGATTCTTTGTTCCGGGCGATTGGCGCGTACATTTTAGCCCCAGATTTTCCCGGATGAAAGCGATTACCGCAGATCTCCGAAGCGGTGTTGGAGTAGTGCGGTTATAGCGATAGCTGCCGTCTCGGCGCGAAGAACGCGTCCACCAAGCGTCACGACACGAAAACTATGTGCGCGTGCTGCGTCGATCTCTTCGTTCGACCACCCGCCTTCAGATCCAATGAGCGCCGTAAGTACATTTGGCGTGGCCTCTTTCATTAAACTATCAAATGGCTCGCCGCCACGCTCAGAGAACATCACACCAGGACCTTCCCCACCCAATACATCATCAAACCTCGCTGGTAAACTAATCTCCGGCACAAGTGCCCGTCCTGACTGCTTCGCGGCTTCCAACGCGATTCGTTGCCAGCGCGCGACGCGTTTGGCCGCGTCCGTCGCATCCCGCAGTTGAATGTCAGCGTAACGCGTCATCAGCGGCGTCACTCTGCTTACCCCAAGCTCCGTCGCCTTCTGCACGACCAGATCAAATTTCTCACCCTTCAACAACGCGACACACAGATTCAGTTGCAACTGTGACTCGGGTTTTGCAGGTTCAACTTCAGCCTCGATTCGCAACTCTGCCGAATCGCGCCGAGCACTCGAGACGGTGCAGCGAAACTCGTGTCCAAGCCCATCGAAGACGTAAACCTCATCGCCGGATTTCAGCCGCAGCACTTCGCGCAGGTGACGCGCTTCGTCGGTTCCGAGCGTTACAGTTTGCTGCCACAGATTGATCGTAGCCGGAGGGGCATAAAATCTTCGACGAGTCATTGAAGGTTAAACGATGAATGCGACCCACTCGCCATCGTGCGTGATTTCAAAATCATCAACGCCGCAATCATGCAGCGCTGCCTGGACCATCTCGACTTGTGTTTCCAGTATTCCAGACAAGATCAACTTTCCGCACGTCACATCCACGAGTCCGGGCAGCATTCGTGTGATCACATCAGCAGTCAAATTCGCGCAAACAAGATCGGCAGAAGCAGTGGACTCTTCCACTGAGCCAACGCGGAAATCAATTCGAACATCATTCGCAGCCGCATTCTCACGCGCGATTGCAATGGCAGTTTCATCCGTATCGCATGCTTCAATGCGCGCCTGTGGAAAAAGTTTAGCGGCTGCAATCGCGAGGATACCCGTGCCCGTCCCGACATCGAGAAAACTGCCGCCGGAAAAATGTTTTTGAATCGCGTCGAGACACAGGCGTGTCGTTTCGTGAGTGCCAGTGCCGAACGCCATGCCGGGCTCGATACGAATGATCAACCGATCATGTGTGTTGGCGAGCTCAGCCCACGGCGGCGCGATAATGAAGCGACCGACTTCGACCGCCTGCCAGCTCTGCCTCCACTCTTCCAGCCAATCGCGCTCAGCAACTTCATGAACGTTCAGGTCGCGTACTGACGAGGAGGGAAGGCCATAAATGCGCAGCGCTTCAAATAATTCATTCCTGACCCGTTCGCGTTCCGGAATCTCTGCGAAATAACCTGTGACCACGTGATCAGTAGTCTCTGTTCCCAGCGCGCCCGCTTCCATCAATGCATACTCGACTGCTTCGCGCGCTTCGGGCGCAATATCGACGTCAAGCGCGCTAAAAGTCTTTTGCGGTTCTGGTGCCTTTTTGTGGCTCAATTACCACTCAGTCCAAACTCATCCAACAGCTCATCTCTATTGCGCCAATCCTCTTCGACTTTCACAAACAGCTCGAGATGACAACGATGGCCCAGCAACTCTTGGATATCTCGCCGGGCTCGAATGCCGATCTCTTTCAAACGGCTGGCGCCTTTGCCGATAATAATCTTTTTCTGCGAAGGTCTCTCGACGACAATAACGCAGTTGATGCGCGCAAAGTCGTCACGTACTTCTTCGAATCTTTCCGTGACCACGGCCGTGACGTAAGGAATCTCATCGCCCGTCACCTGTAAAACTTTTTCACGCACGATCTCGGAAACGAGCACGCGCAGCGATTGATCTGTCAGCTCATCCTCGGAAAATATCGGCTCGCCTTCTGGAAGATGGCGCAAACAGTTATCAATCAAGACATCCGTTTGATCGTCTTTGAGTGCGGAAATGGGGATGATCTCGCGCCAGTCGTGCTCGTTGCGATACCAGTCGATTAAAGGCAAGAGCGCTGATTTGTCTTCGAGCTTGTCGATCTTATTCAGCAGCAGCAGCGCCGGCTTGCCGGATTGTTTGACTAGGTTGAGCACAAAGCGATCGCCGTTGCCGGTTGAGACTAAAGCGTCGCGAATAAGACAAACGAGATCGACACCCATCAACGCTTCCTGGACCGATGCCATCATGCGACGGTTAAGCTCGTAGCCTGGCTGATGCACGCCAGGCGTATCGACGAGCACAACCTGGCCCTCAGGCTTGGTGATTACACCCTGGATCCTGAACCGGGTGGTTTGCGGTTTGTCAGAGACAGCAGCAATCTTCTGGCCCACCAGACGATTGAGCAGAGTTGATTTACCGGCATTCGGACGACCGATCAGCGCCACGTATCCACTATGAGTTTCGTGCTTTGTACTTTGTGCTTTGCGCATTGTGTCGGGCATCGTAACGGTTTACTAAGTACCAAGTACAAAGCACCAAGCTCCATGGCTAAGTTTTCTCTGCAAAGATCAGGGCCAGGTTGATCAAGGTCTCCGTCGATTTCTCGAGTCCGCGCCGTGAGTTGAACTCCAGCTTCCCGTGAAAATTTCCGCCGCCCGTGAAAAGGTTCGGTGTCGGCAATCCCCGGAACGTCAAATTCGATCCATCCGTCCCACCTCGAATCGGCTTCAAAAACGGCTTCAATCCTGCGCGACGTGCTGCTTCCATTGCATTGTTCGTCAGCTCCGGATAGTTCTTCAGCACTTCTTTCATGTTCTTGTAGTTCTCTTTGACGTCGATGGAGATCTTCACCTGCGGAAACTTCGCCGCAGTTTGCGCCACCATGTCGCGCAGTATTTTCTCCTTTGCATCGAGGCCGCTCACCTCGAAGTCGCGCAGCAGGATCTTCAGGTTCGAGCTCTCGACGTCGATCACGCCCGCGTACGGATGAACAAAACCGACTCGTCCCTCTGTTGTCTCAGGCAGCATGTCGTGCGGGAAGCGATCGAGATAGTCAGCGAGCGCGTACATCGCATTGATCATGATTCCCTTCGCCGTACCGGGATGCGTGCTCTTGCCCTGGAACGTCACTGTAGCCGTGCGCGCGCTCCACGTCTCTTCGCTGATCTCGCCCAGCTCTTCACCGTCGACAGTGTAAGCGAACTTCGCTCCGAACCCTTTCACGTCAAACTTATCGATGCCGGTCCCGACTTCTTCGTCGGGCGTGAAAGCGATGGCAAGAGTGCCGTGTTTGAGCTGCGGGTTCTGACGGAACGTGTCGATCATCGTCATGATCTCGGCAACGCCCGACTTATCATCGGAGCCGAGCAGCGTGGTTCCGTCGGCAGTGATGATATCGTCGCCAATCAGCGTCTTGAGAACCGGCGTTTTAGCGACCGTGATCACCTGGGTTGGATCCTTCGGCAAAGTGATGTCGCCGCCCTGGTAATTTTTGTGAATGACGGGATTGACGTTTTCACCAGAGACTGCCGGCGACGTATCCATGTGTGCAATGAAACCGATTACGGGTACTTTTGAGTTGTCGGCAAGGTTGCCAGCCACTGTTGCGTAGACAATTCCAAACTCGCTGACGCGCACGTTCTCAGCTCCGAGTGCCGTGAGTTCCCTGGCCAAAAGGTTCGCAAGATTGAGCTGTTTGCGCGTGCTCGGAGTGGTCGACTGATCTTCCTGCGATTGCGTGTCGATCTTCACGTAACGGACGAAGCGATCCATGACAGATTCAGCCGACGGCTTGAGCTGCGCATTCGCCATTCCCAGGAAAACCAAACAAAGCACGAAAGCAAGAATCGATTTCATCAATTAATACCTTTCATCCACAGATTACACAGATTTTATCTAGCCACAAAAAAGGCACAAAAATCACAAAAAGAAATTCACGTTTATGCAAAGTCATTCTTGTGACTTCTGTGCCTTTTTGTGGCTAACGATCTGCGCCACTCTTCGCTCTGATGATTCAAGTCGTCGAGAGTTTGCTGCAATTCATCACGTTTGGCGGCGAGGGTATTTTCGTCCGCGTCCGGAGGAACGTAGATCGGGGGGGCCACGTAAACGCGGGCGCGCGTAAACGGCTTTGGAATCTGGAATAAATCCCAGCTCGGCGTCGTCCAGTAACGATCCAGCGCCATGGTGACCGGCATGATCGGGTGACCCGACTTTTTCGCCAGCATCACGGCGCCCATCTTCGCAACGTAACGCGGACCTTTTGGACCATCGATCGTGAACGCCGTCGTGCAACCAGCGCGCATGAGACGCGCCATTTCCACGATCGCGCCGACGCCGCCGCGTGTGCTCGAGCCCCGCACTGCTCCGTAACCAAACCGTTGAATAAACCGTGCGATGTACTCACCGTCAAAGCTGCGGGAAGTCATTACGACGATGCGTCGCTTGCGCCACCAGTAAGTAGTCAGAAAAATGCGGTCGTGCCAGAAGACATAGATCGGGAGGCCGCCATTTTCTTCGGCTTTGTCGTGATTCTCCCAGCCGATGACTTCGAAACGGGCAGTCAGTCCAATCAGGTTTATAAGCAGATAAAAGACTAAATCCGCGGCACGGATCAGGAGACGATCTTTGAACGAGTAGTCCGAAAGGTCGGCGAATTCGTAAGCGCGATCGACGCGTGAGCGGGAGGAGCTTTGTTGGACAGAAGCTTGCATTACAGGATTTCAGGATTTTACAGGATTTACAAGAATCTTGTTGAATCCTGCAAATCCTGTAATCCTGTCTAAAACTGTCGTTAGTATATCGGCGGCTCACCGGGCGGGCGCGTCTTCCAACGCTTATGAATCCACAGCCACTGTCCCGGATACTGCCTAATCTGGTTCTCGACTCGCCGCGTCATCTCGATGGTCAAACGTCGCACATCCTCTTCCTCATCTCCCGTGCCTTCAGCCGGAATCGGTGGTTCAACAATCAGGAGATACTTCCCCTTTTCCTCACTCCAGGGCGCGAAGATTGGGATTAACGGCGTGTTCGTCCGTACCGCGAGCTTCGCAATCACGAATGTTGTCGCAGCGGGAACTCCAAAAAAATCGACAAAGATAGCCTCGTCGTCGAGCGTGTTGAGGTCTGGCAACAAGCCGAGTGCGCTCTCGCCGGCACGCAGGATTTTGAGCATCGAGCGCGCAGCGGAGAGTTTGTCTATAGTCTCATTGCCGAATCTGGTACGGACTCGATCCACGAGTTGCTCGATCTTCGGATTATCGATTCTGCGAACGAGAAACGAAAAAGGGTGGCTGAGGACTGAGGGTCCGAAGCTGGTCAGCTCCCAGGCGCCGAGGTGACCGGTGTAGTAAATCAAATGGTTACCGCGAGCAGCTTTGGAATTTAGAATATTTTCAAATCCCTGCACTTCCATAAGCTGCCTGAGCTCTTCACGAGAGCGCGATCGCATCTGGCTGAAGAGTCCCAGCTCGCGACCGAGACTGTCGAAACACTCGCGCAAAAGCCTCGCCCGCTCCTCGTCGCTCTTTTCCGGAAATGCGAGGCGCAGGTTTATCGCTCCGGTTCTTCTGAGATCAGCGGCGAGAACATAAGCAAGCTTGGCCATGCTGCGACCAACCGAATATGCAGCCGAGGGCGGCAAGCGACCAAGCATACCGACGACCGATTTAACGGCCGCATATTCCAGGAATGTTTGTACCTTTCCGTGTTTAGTCATTCTACTGGGGACAGGATTTTCAGGATTTACATGATTATCAGGATTAGTGGCGTCCTGCAAATCCCGACGATCCTGTAATCCTGTCCCGAGTTTCTGATATATTTCGCGAACGAGAGGCGAAAGATTTTCGTACAGGCCATCGAAGTTTCTCTCCTCTAAACACTTCGGATAGATTGGAGCTTGATGGAAAAACGCCGGATTCTCGTCGTGGATAATAACGATGAGTTGCGTGTTCTCGAAGACGCGCTCGGACGGCTCGGGCACGAAGTCGTCGTGGCCGCCGAACGTGAGAAGGCGCTCCGTCGCGACGACCTCGATAGCTTCGATCTGATAATCAGCGATCTTGGCGAGGACGAAGTCCGGGCGTTCAAAATGCGCGCGGCAAACTATCTCCGGCTCCCTTACAACCGCGATGAGTTGTGCGAAATTGTAGAGCAAACACTCTCACATAAACTCCGTTACGTCGACGATCCCAGCATCCTTCCCCGCGTTCACGAAAAAATTGAATTTGAGCTTCCCAGCGATCTTGCGTTAATGAACGGCGTGCTCGAGTATCTTCAGGAGCGCGTTGCCAAACTCGGCTTGATTCGTCCCGAACGCTCGAATCTTTTCGTCGCGCTCGATGAAGCGTTCGTGAATGCAGTCAAGCACGGCAACAAGAACGATCCCAACAAGCTCTTGAAGATCACTGCTGAGCTCTCTTCGAAGGAAGCGAGTTTCACCGTCGAAGACGAAGGTGAAGGCTTCGACATTCGCGAGATACCGGATCCATGTGACCCCGCCAACCTGTTTCGAACTTCCGGCCGAGGCGTGCTCCTCATCTACAACATCATGGACGAAGTTGAGTACAATGCGCAGGGTAATCGCGTAAAGATGGTTAAGCGGCCGGACGCTCCGGTCGAAGCTCAACTCATTGATCCAAACACCCCTGACGACAAACACGCGTGAAAGTCAGGAGGCAGTAGCAGAGAGCAGGAGCAAGATGACGCTGCCCCTGCTTCGTGCTCCTGCCGCTTCTTTTTGGCCTGCCTGGCGGTGGTGGTTGCCGCCGGCAGTTATTGCACTAATCCTCGTTCTTTGCTTCGTCGATCCATTCATTGGCGACTGGGACGGCATGGACTACACCATGCTCTCGCTAGAGGGATACCCGTCGTCGATGGCGCTCGGTCGCAACCTCTTCATCTTCACCAACCATTTTCTTTACCTAATCGGCCACGCGCTCTTTCACGTTCAGCCTGAGCATGCGTACCTGATCTTCAAATACGCGGTCGTGGCCCAGGCACCGTTGGCTATCGTCGCGTGCTGGATCCTCGCGCGCGACATCAGTGGATCACTGCGCACCGCGACCATCGCCGCGCTGTTGATAGTCTTTTCGCCAGTGTTCGTGCTTTATGGCGGGCAGGTGATGACGGACGTTCCTTCCGTTCTGCTGCTCGCGACTGCACTGATCATTCACCTGCGTGGAATTCGGCAAAAGAAGTTTTGGCTCGTTCTATTGGGCGCAGGGCTGATGGGATTTGGAGTGAACCTGCGTGAGACGATCGGGCTTTATGCACCGTGGCTGGTGCTGGCGCCATTTCTGCTCGGATGGAAGTTCGGGCGCAGAGAAGTTTTGTACGTCGCAGCTTCGTGCGTCGTGTTTGCACTGCTCGCCTTGGGATGGTTTGGCTACTGGTTCATTACCGATCCTCATTATCGCTGGGTATGGTTCGGCTGGCGCGAGTCAATGCGGGATGAGCAGGCGCGGCATCCGGTGGTGCTGAGCAATCTTGGTCCTTACATCATGTACTACTTCATCAGCGCGCCGCTCGTGTTTCTCACTCTGACATTTGCGCCGGTTCTCGAATGGCGCAAGCATCGACTTTCTCCGATGCTGCTGCTGTGGCTGGTGGCGTTCTTTGCTAACGTGCTGTTGTTTTTCAATTACAGCACTACGGTCAACTGGCGCTACTTTCTGACCGGACTGCCTGGTCTCGTACCCCTCGGTGCTTACTGGCCGCTGCGCATAGCGCAAAGACTATTGAAGACTGAACGCCGCGCGCTTTTCGCTTGTACGATTGCGATCGCATTGTTGGCTTTCATCTTTGTTCTTTGTGTGCGGCCGATAAGCTTCGAATTCGTTCAGCGTCGCGCCATGAGCAAGGAATATGTGCATAGATTGGAGAAGGTGCCGCTTGATGCCGTCATGATTTCGGGTGCACAGACAATAGCGGTGCACTACTGGGCGTCGATCGGTCAGGGGCGTTGGAAGACGATTGGAACAGGCGGCGGCTGGCCTGGGGATAAGTTGTTTTCGATCATCCAGAATCATCTCAATCACCGGAGGCGTGTGTTCATCGATACGGATCCGCAGTGGTGGTTGCCGTGCGGCTGGCAGCGCGACGAGATACCGCTGATCGTGGAGCTGGAGCAGCATTTCAGTTTCCGGCAGGTGAGCGACACGATCTATGAGATCAGTTGGAAGGGGGATCCAACTGCGCGCGACAATCCAAACTTGAGCCGGTTGCTGCCGGAGAACAGGCCGGAGGACACGAAGAAGTGCCCGCCGGGTAGGCGGTAGTCGAAGTCGTTCATCCTGAAAAATCTTGTAAATCCTGTCAAACTAACTCTCGAACTCGAATGCCTTATGAGCTTTTTTTAGCCCTGCGATATCTGCGGTCGCGGCGTAAGCGACGGCTCGCGCGTGCGACCTCGATTGCCGCGATACTCGGGATCTGCATGGGTGTTGCAGCGCTGATCGTCGCATTCGCTTTATCAAACGGCTTTCGCTCCGAGATGCAACAAAAGATCCTTCAGGGCACAGCGCATTTAAGTGTGCTGCGCGCAGACGGACGTCCAATCCAGAACCACTCAGAGCTCGCAAGTCGTTTGCGACAAGTCGACGGGGTCGTGAGTGCCTCAGCAACAACTTACGACGGTGCCATTGCACGCGGATCGAAAGGCTCAGGCTATGCAGTAATCCGCGGGATCGAGAATGAGGGTGGCCAGTTGGCCCAAATGCGCCAATGGTTGAGTGAGGGTTCGTTTGAATCGTTGTTTGAGTCGTCGACGGTTCCAAACGCTGTCGTTGGTTTGGATCTGGCCGCGCGGATCGGAGTCTCTGTAGGTGATGTATTTCAGGTTCTGCCGGCGAACGGATCAACATCCCGGCGGCTGCGCGTCGCGGGCATCTTTCGCTCCGGATTATTCGAATATGACTCGACGTGGATCTACGTCGCACTCGAGACGGCGAGTGCGTTTGCCGGAAACGATCATGCGGCGTCAGTGATGAGCGTGCAGGTGCGAGATCCTGACAACGTGAAGCACATTGCGGCGAATATCTCGCAAACCATCGGAAACAGTTACACCATCGTAGATTGGCAACAAGCAAACCAGCCGCTGTTCGCCGCCCTCTCGTTGGAGCGTCGGATGGGTTTGTTCATCATCGGCCTCATCATCGCGATCGGAACACTCAACATCACAACCATGCTGATCCTCGTGGTCGTCGAACGACGTCGAGACATCGCGATCCTCAATGCGCTCGGTGCGACGCGCACCGGAGTGATGCTGCTTTTCATTATCGAAGGCGCTGTTGTCGGTGCGATCGGCGCAGTTGCCGGAGTTGCGCTGGGCTTCGTCGTCTGTCTGCTCGGCAATCATTACAAACTTGTGAGCTTGCCCGCAGACGTTTACTCGATCAGCAACGTGCCGCTCATCACGAGACCGACGGAAATGTTCTTTGCGGCATTGATTGCTTTCGTGCTGAGCGTTCTCGCGACGATCTATCCTGCGCGCGCGGCGTCGCGCATGCGACCGGTTGAGGCCCTGCGCGACTCATGATCAGCGTCGTGGACCTGCGCAAGAGTTTCATCGCGCCGAGTGGAGAGCGTATCGACGTCTTGCGCGGCGTGACGTTTACCGCGAGGACCGGCGAGAGCATTGCGATCACCGGAGCATCAGGTTCGGGAAAATCGACGCTGCTTCATCTGCTGGGAGGTTTGGAAACGGCGGACCATGGCAACGTCCGTGTGGATGGGGATGGGCGGGAGATCGGATTTGTCTTCCAGTTTCACTATTTATTGCCGGACCTGACTGCGGTGGAAAATGTCGCGTTGCCGTTACTGATTGCGCGTTGGAAACGACAACGAGCGTTTGCCCGGGCGATGAGTTTGTTGCAGGAAACAGGGCTCGGCGATCGGGCGGAGCATCCGATCACGCATTTATCGGGTGGAGAGCAGCAGCGTGTGGCCGTGGCGAGGGCGCTCGTGACTGAGCCAAAGTTGTTGTTGGCTGATGAACCAACCGGCAATCTGGATGCAGAAATCAGCGAGCAGATAGGGCGCACGTTGGTGAATTATGCGCGCGAACACTCGGCGGTAACGATTATCGCAACGCACAGTGCGAGTTTGGCGGGGTTATGCGATCGGGTGTTGATGCTTGAGCGCGGGAGAGTTGGTTAGACAGGATTTACAAGATTTTCAGGATAGACAAGATTTATCCTGTACATCCTGAACAATCCTGTAAATCCTGTCTAACATGCACTCGGGACTAAGGCGGCTCGTAGCATTATCACATTTGAAAAACTCATGCCGTTACGTCTTTTACCATCATGGGTTATAATGCGCCCAACGCCGAAGTATTAATCCCCCGGCAAAGGTAATTATAAGGACGTTTTACACATACCAAGATGTTCGAACGCTACACTGAAAAAGCGCGCCGGGTGATCTTCTTCGCGCGCTACGAAGCGTCACAGTTTGGAGCCCCAGCCATCGAGCCGGAGCACCTCTTGCTGGGCTTGATGCGCGAAGACAAGACCCTTACGGGCCGCTTTTTCCCGCGTGCGCAAGTTTCCATCGAGTCGATTCGCAAAGAGATCGAAGGCCGGACGCTGCTGCGCGAGAAGATTTCGACCTCAGTTGAACTTCCACTCGCGCCGGAAACCAAGCACGTCCTTGCTTACGCACACGAGGAAAGCGACCGGCTTCAACATCGCCACATCGGTACCGAACATCTATTGCTTGGGTTGCTTCGTGAAGAACGTTCGATGGCCGCTGAGATTCTTTACGAGCGTGGCCTGCGTCTGAACGCGGTGCGCGATGAGATCGCGCGCCAATCGGGCTCTGATGCGCGAACATCACAAAAGAAAGACACGCCACATCTCGTCGAGTTCTCGCG
>Ga0126376_10000282_pt1 | contig 23987 bp, 19 predicted proteins | sample PanSoiMetPlot_15_FD_92760 | JGI IMG/M metagenome (GOLD analysis project Ga0126376, IMG submission 92760) | Tropical forest soil microbial communities from Panama - MetaG Plot_15 | ecosystem: Environmental > Terrestrial > Soil > Tropical forest > Bulk soil | place: Panama | collected 2016-02-17 | reverse complement strand
TTTCCAGTTCTTTTGCGCGCGAAAAAACGGCGAGAGCGCCTTCGCCATTCAATTGAGAAACGCGCGTTGCAATTTGCCGATTGGGCATGCGCAAGAGTCTATCATTTCTCAGAAAATCTAATGTCTTGATGCCGGAGCGGGGAAGAAAGGAAAAAGCTTGCGAATCTCTTCCTCGCTGAGTTGACGGCCATATTCCGTGATCTCAAAAGCCTCCGCGTGCTGAACGCTGGCGGCTTGACCACCATAGCGTTTTTCTAGCGCCTCCCGCCACTCGGGTTGCAGCTTTCTCACCCCTCTGAAGGAGGCTGCGAGCCATTTCTTTCGTTCCGCAGAATCTTTCGGCACTTGATCCAAAACGCCTTCCGTCCATGGCAGCCACTCATAGAACTGCGATTCGTGTGCGTCCATCATGTTGATCTTTTTTTCAAACACGTCATCAATTGACACCACGATGTCCGGACGAAATGGCTGTGGACGCGTGAACCGGTCGCTGTAGTAGAGAAAAACCGGATTTCGGGGCAAGGCCGGAGCATCCGGCACCAAACTGGGCACGATCACCATGTAAGAGGCATCCTGAACCAGCACGCCGGTGTACCGATGATCCGGGTGGTAATCGTTCGGGCGCGGGGCGATGACGATGTCCGCCTTCCACAGCCGAATCTCGCGAATCACTTGCTCACGGACTTCTAGCGTAGGCATAAGCTTCCCGTCGTGGTTGTCGAGAACTTCATATTCAATACCGATGCGCCGCCCTGCTTCCTGCGCTTCTGCACGCCGGCGCTTGGCGAGTTCTTCTCCGTGCATCGTCTGATGTCCTGCGTCGCCGTTCGTCAATGAAACGAATTTCACCTTGGCACCAACTGCAGCATATTTGGCCGCAAGCCCTCCGGCGCCCATGTCGCAATCGTCGGGATGGGCTCCAAACGCAATCACGCGGATAGGTTGATTTTGCGCCGGCGCCTGCGCGACAACGAAGGAGAGCGCAGTCAGAGCGAACGCGACCCTAACTGCATGAGGAAGGGTGATTGCGGAGAATTGATTCTTGAGTGATTTGAGCATACAGATTCTCCCTGTAAATTCTGTTCGCAATTTCACCAGTTCGCGGTTGTGATCGATCGTGCAGGTAAAATCAGGCGCAGCGTCTTTGCCTTCCACTCGAGATTCACTGTGACGCTCTCATTCAAGCTGTTCAGAACCTGCGCGACGTACCCACCCTCCGGCGTTTGGAACGCCATCAAGCGCACTCCATTCGCACTACCGATTGTTTGGACTCGCACGGCACCCGGCCGCACAAACCTGCTGAAGTGCGCCAGATAATAAAAAAGACCCGTGTAGGTAATCTCGTGGGTGTGTTTGTTGATGATCACAACAGGATGCTGCACATTGGGGTCGGGATTTCCGTGAACGGGCGACACCGCCCACGGCCCTCCGGTTTCATCCAGGATCGCATTCCAATACAACCAAGCGGACGTTCCGGCCTCCAGGTCGCTAAAAATGACATTGCCCCAGGCGTCTCCGTCGTCGAACTCATAAATCGGGAGTTTCTTGTCTTTCGGATAGCCCGCTTCGTAGGCATAGCACAACTCATCCATCCAGAACGGGATGTCGTGATATTTCTTCTCCAGTTCGGCAATCTTGTCGTAGTTCCTAAAGTCGTAGCCGTGATAGGCAACGACTGACACGAATTTGCGTGCGGCCGGATCGTCTAGAATAACGGGAAACCGTTTGTAAGCGGCCAGCCGTTCCGGCGCTTCGCTTATCATGAGCTTCGTGGTCAATCCGGACCGTTGCAGCGCCGGCCCGACGTAATCGCGCAGCAGAACCTTGATTTCGGGATATTGAATCTTCGTGTAGACCTGCTCCGGCTCATTGAACAGACTCAGGTAATCAACAACAATTCCCCGCTTCTTGTATTCGTCCAAGTACCGAAGAAAATAGTTTGCCAGCACAGGATAGTATTTCAGTGGAATGTCCTGATGCTTTTCCACGTGGTAAAGCATCCAGTCTGGCGGATAGTCCATAGGTGCTTGCAAGGCAAATTTGCCGTATTTCCGCGCTCGGAAGATGAACGTGCCCACGCCGTTCGGCCCGAAGTCCCGCTCCACAGAAAAGTGCTTTAGCTCCACGTCACCTGGCGCATCGTCGTACGTGTACCACGGTCCGGCAGACTGAAAATCAGTACCGCCGATCGGCGTCTTCATCGCGGTATAACCCGCACCATTCACGGGATCAAACAGCGCTCGCAGAACTTCCTCCTGTTTCTCTGCGGGGAGGGTATTCAGAGTGATGATTCCGGCTTCCATGAGCGATGCCCCAAAGCCCATCATCGTCTGGAACTTTGCCGAATCGTTGATCCGAAATGTCGCGCCACCCGCCGGCTTTTCATTCGAGAATTGCAGATCGGGTTTTGCGGCAAGCCTGTCACCGCCTTTCGAAGAAACATAAAGCTTCGCTGTTTGGGCGTGAAGGGTAGCTGCGCGGAAAAAAGCGGCAGAAACGAGGACCGCAGCAAAAATTCGGATCTTGTTCTTCGCAAATCGTTTCCGCATAACTTCTCTGTCGCTCGATGCGCACTTCTGCCTCGATTGAATCGAATTAATATGAAACGCCGGCCAGATGTCAACGAGGATTTTGCAATCGAACGATCAGATAGCAGGCCTCATCTTGTGCGCAAAACACCGGGAGCAGAAGAGCAAAAGCGCCCCGCCAGAGCAGGGCGCCCTTGGGAAATGGGAATTGTGGACTTTGACTAGAACGCGTAGCGCAGCGAGAACTGAATCAGCCGCGGCGTACCTACAATCGAGAAGATTTTGCCGAAGGGACCGTCACTTGTTGGATTGCCCAGATTGTCATGCGAGATCGTTTCGACGTCGTTGATCGCAGGATTTGCAAAGTTTGCATGATTCCAAATGTTGAAAAAGTCTGTGGTGAACCGCAGGCTTTGCCTCTCAGAGATTTTGAAGTTCTTGATGAGCGAAAAGTCCCAGTTCTGCTGATAGGGTCCGCGGTAAATGTTGCGGCCGAGGTTGCCAAACGCAGTGACGGAGCCATCCCCTCCGTCCGCAGCGCTGATGAGCGGAGCGGGAACGAAGTTGTTGATGTTGAGGTAGCCATTCAAGCGGTTATGGATGTCGCCTCTTGTCATTCCGGCCGAAATCGAACCGCCAGTAGCAAGCTGTCCTCCCAATGTCGCCGAGGCGAGGCCGGGGCCCAGGAAGGCGGTGCCCGCCGCTGAGTCCGTAACTGAAAAGGGCGCGCCAGACTGAGCGATGGTGATTCCCGAGATGGCCCACCCGGCGAGAAGCGTGTGCTTCAGGCCGGTTTCGTCCTTGTAGAAGGGAAGGTTGTAACGATAGCTGACGGTCAGGCGGTGGGTGCGGTCGAAGTCGGAGAGGCCGCGCGAAGCCTGCAGCGTGGACTCATCATTAAACGCCGTGTTGAGAGCCGTGTTGCCGCTCGAAGTCGCGTCCGTGGATCGTGAGAAAGTGTAAGCCGCCTGGAAGTAACCAGCAGACCAGCGGCGGGACAGAGTCGTTTGGAGCGAGTGGTAATGGGAGTATGCATCGTCCGCGAAAAGCTGGAAGCCGTTATAACCATTGATGCCGGTATTGTTCGAGCGCGCGGGGCCGTTTCCAATCGTGCTGATGGTTACCGAGCAGGATTGGCCCGGGCCGATGACGCTTCCATCACAGTTAGACCCCGTGAGCACCACGGGGTCGCCCAGGCTGGCTAGTCGTGCCTGAATGCTGGTGCGCGTTTCCCGCAAGTGGATGGCGTGCGTTCCAACATAGCCCACTTCGAGAACCCAATTGTTTCCGAGCGCGTGCTGGAGGGTCAGATTCCATTGTTGTGTGTTGGGTGCTACGTATTTGCGAGGGACCGTTAGACCAAAAATGAATTGCGACGGCAGGACTCCCGGACCTCCGTTGGCGCAGCCATAGTTCGGGAAAACGGTGGTATCGCCACCAGGGAAACCCTGAAATACGCCAAGGCAAGGAACGAAGTTCGGATCCAAAACGCCGGCTTGCGGCAATGCGTTGATTCCAGTTTCAAAGAAATCCGGCAATGAGCCTGGCCCACCACCTCCAAAGGCTACCGGCAGGTATGGTGCCTGGAAGCTGAGCTGGTCGACCGTGCCGACGTCTTCGCGCACATAGTAAATGCCGTAGCCGCCGCGGACTGTCGTGGTATGGCGGCCGAACAAGTCGTAAGCAAAGCCAAGACGCGGCGCATATCCGGTCGCGTAGTCATTCTTGTATGTGGTATTGCTGCCGCTGCCGCTTAACCCAGGAACATTGAGTTTGCTGGCGCAGCTTCCGTTGATGAAGGGATATTGGCCGCTGTTCGCCAAATCCTGGTCAAGATTCCCGATATGGCAGAGGTTGTCGTAAAACGCGCCGAGAATCTCGGTGCGAAAACCGAGGTTCAAAGTAAGGTCATGGCGAATCTTCCAGTCATCTTGAACGAAGAAGCCATAATCATTGTTGCGGTACTCGTGATTGAAAACGCCTCCACCACCGAAGCTGAAGTCTGGTGCTCCGATCAGAAGCTTCTGGAAGTCGGTCAGGCCGCCCGGAGTGTTCACGAAAAACAACTGCCCGTTGAACACTTGCGGAAAAAGTTTGTCGAGATTGATGCGGGTGTATTCCCCGCCGAAACGAAAGTTGTGCGCGCCGCGCACCCAGCTTACTGTGTCCACGAAATTGTACGTATCCTGGTTCTGAAACTGGTCCGCGGGAGGAGTCGGCCCGATCTGGAAGCCGGAGCTACCCAGCGTGAATTTGTAAATGGACGTCGTGACGCTATTAGTTGGGCGATCGATCCCCAAGTCGGCCGCAGTAACCGGCGGAACGTTGATCAAGCTGTCGTTGATGTGGACAAATCCGAAGCGAAAATCATTCACCAGGGTGGGAGAAAAAAGATGCGTTTCGTTCACACTGAAGAACCGGGCATGCACAGGGATGTCATAGGGAAAATTCAAGTCCGTCGCGCTGATACTGCTGGCCAGAGTGCCGCCAAGGGAAGCTTGTAAGCCGCCAGCGCCAAACGGGAGGACCGACTCAGCATCAGAGAAGAAGAATCGCGCTCCGACCTTGTCCTGCCCGCCGCGAAATTCACGGTCCCAGTTGGCCGTAAATTGGTCGTCGGTATACTTTCCCGGCTTGCTGACGATGAGCTGCCCACTCGGAACGGAGGGAATCAAGAATCCGTTGGGATCGTCGAATATGTTGTTCTTTTTGTCTGCGGGCTTGAAGTTGAGGAGGGCGTGAATCACGGGGTCAATCGGCGTGGTCGTATTTCCAAAGAAAGCCTGTGAAATGGAAGCGTCGGAGCGGTTCGCGGGGATCGCAGGGAAACCAGGATTGTTGATTTGCGTACCCGGTGAAAGGGCGCTACGTTGGCGAGTTCCCTGATAGTTCACGAAGAAAAAGCCGAATTTTTCCAGTCCTACGGGGCCACCCACGCTTGCTCCAAAAATGTTTTGTTTCACGGGAGGCCGGTCCTGACCTGCGGCGTTCAGAAAATATTCATTCGCGTTCAATACATCGTTGCGGAAAAACTCGTAAACATCTCCGTGATACTCCCGGGTTCCTGATTTTAGAATCGCGTTAACGTTACCGCCGCCGTTGCGGCCCTGGCTTGCGTCATAGAGCGATGTTTGCACCTTGAATTCCTGGATCACATCAGGGTTCGGTAGAGGAATGTACGTTGCCTGTGCAACGTTGTAGTCCGTAGCGCTAATGCCTTCGATCAGGTAGTTGTTATTGTCCTCGCGCTGGCCATTGACGATAACGCGAACGTTCCCGCGGCCCAACTGGGCAGAAGCGTTCAGTTCGCTCTGTGCGCCCGTGGAAAGCGTTAGCAACTGCTGATAGTTTTGTGTGGCTAACGGAAGCTCTCGAACGGTTTCCGTGGAAATGGATTGCCCCGTGGTTGCAGTCGTTGTCTCAACCGTCGTTACAGTTGCCGTAATCTCGACTTTTTCACTGACTGCTCCAGGCTTAAGCGTAATAGCGATTTTCGTGGTCTCGGTTACGCGAACTTCCACGCCGGAAATCCTTGCTTGGGAGAAACCCGATTTGTTCACGACAACGTTGTAGGTGCCCGGTGGCAGGAGGGTCACTACGAAACTACCATCGGTTCCTGCGGAAACTCTTCGAACGACGATATCAGTCGCGGCGCTGATGATTTGCACTTCGGCGTCGGCCACCGCACCACCAGTTGCATCAAGAACGTCACCGCTGATCGCGCCAGTCGCGCCGCCCTGGCCATATGCGTTGCCCACCGCGAGCGCGGACACAATCAGAAACACTACCGTTATGCTGAGCTTAAAAATGCGCTGCATGATTTTCCCCCGTAACGAAACTTCATTGCTCCCAACCTATTTTTTCTGTAACCCCACACCCCAAGTCGGAAGTTGGACTGCCTGGCGGGACCAGAATTGTGCGCAGGACACGTACACACGCCCTTGCGACTACCGTAATGATGGGGGCGTGGTGTGTCAACCGATGGTCGGCACAAGTTTTCTAACCGGTACATCGGCTACGTGCGCCTTTTCGAATATCTCCGTGCTCCGGACAGCCCTTGACCGTTTTGGACGCGCGAGAGACGATTGGGTAACGAACCGCGCGTGGTAACCCCGTTTCAACGGGAAGCGTCCAATTAACGAGTTCAAGTGCCCACCAGGGGGTACACAATGACCAGCCAAAGCGCTTTTTACCGCCTTCTTTTCCTTGCTCTTCTCCTGATTTGCTCTTGCCTCGCCAATCCAGCCTCAGCGGATACTTCCCACGCGAGGATTATTCGCCTGAGTTACGTGCAGGGAGATGTGCGCATAGCCCATGAGGTCAAGGGCGACCCGCTTCAATCGGGGGACGCCGCCTGGGAACGGGCTTCGCTCAACATGCCCATACATCAGGGTGACGCACTGGCGACGGATAATGGGCGCGCAGAGGTCGAATTTGAGAGCGGAGCGGTCGCCTTTCTAGCAGAAAACACCGTGTTGGAATTCTACGATCTGTCCCTTGAAGACGGCGCTTTCACCACGCGACTGATCGTCCGGCAGGGTTCTGCTTCTTTTTCCGTTCGACCGGGCCGCGACGATTATTTCAGTGTGACGGGGGGCGACTTTAGCGTTGAGGCTAACGAAAAATCGTATTTCCGCTTGAACAACTACGACGATGGAAGTGACGTGCAAGTCTTTCAGGGCCACATTTCTGTTTTGAGCAAAGACAAGACGACGGCGGTCAAAAAGGGGCAAAGCCTTTCCGTGCGCGCTTCAGATCCGGCTTCGATGTCCGTGGAAAGCGCTGCAAATAAGGATGAGTTCGACGAATGGGTTTCCGGGAGAATTGAGTCCAACCAAGCCGCGCTGACGGCCTCGCAACAATACTCCGGGGTGTACGACTACACATCTGGATTCGGGGACCTCTACACATTTGGCGGCTGGTATAACGTCGTGGGCTATGGTTATTGCTGGCGCCCGTACGGAGTTTCGTTTGGCTGGAATCCTTTCCAATACGGGCGCTGGTATTTTGATCCCATCTTTGGCTGGACATTCATAGGCGGACAACCGTGGGGTTGGCTGCCGTATCACTATGGCAGTTGGGTTTTCCATGCGGGATTGGGTTGGGTTTGGACGCCTGCCGGCGCGTTTCCCTATGGGCGAGGCGGTTCGTTTGCCTACGCACGCAAAGGAAATGGCGGATGGAGGCCGGTGACTGCAACATGGGTGCGGTCTGGCTCTTCTGTTGGCCTTGTGCCATCACATCCTTTGGATGAGAAAGGGAAGGCGCCCGTCAACATACGCGAAGGAGTTTTTCCCGTTTCGCAACGCGGAGTGCTGGATCGGGTTGAAGCTTCCAGCAACCACGAGTGGAAGAGCTTCAAGAATACTTCGCCAGACAGCTTGCCAACGGAAACTACGAGCGCCGCGCCGCCCGTACGCGTCGCACGAACGATGGCCGCAGGTGGATCATCTCCCGGCGTGGCGACGACAAGCCGCGGTTCAGGGGTTGCATATGACCCTGCCGAGCACCGTTTTGTGAATGGTGCGACGCCTTCTTCGACCGAACGCACCGCCGTGGAAAGCAAGAATGGCGTTGCGATCGGTGAGCGGCAGGTCGCGCCCGGTAACGCCTTGGAAAGAACTTCAGACATGCGGCGCGGCTCGGAAACGCCAAGCGCTCGCGGGTCCACGTCTCCGGCGTCTCGTACTTCGGTCACGCCGCCCAAACCTCCAGCTGGTTCGGGTGCTAGGGCTGGAGCGGGTAGTGAGGGCTCTCGGGGCGGCTCCAGTGGGGGTGCAAGAAGCTCTTCGAGCGGTCCGTCGAGTGGCTCTTCGCGCTCCTCATCCGCAGGATCGTCGCCTTCGTCATCGAGTTCCTCGCGCTCTTCGGGTTCCAGTTCGAGTACTTCCGGAGGGCGTCCACACTAGTCAAAAATCATTCCGGCGTATCCCACTACGCGCCGGTAATCGCCCGAAACAGCGGCAGAGGTGGCGTGCAGCACCATTTCCGCTCGTGTTGCACCTAGGGCACGCAACGCAAAGAGCATCGCAACGGCGGGACCAAGCCCGCACATCGAGATGGATTCCGTGCGACAAGTCTCATAAAGACCACGGGGATCCATCGCTTCGAGTTGCCCGATAGCTTTTGCATCTTTCTTGTGCGTTGTTATGTCGTCTTCGTAGTGATTCAAGTCGGACGTCGTTAGCAAGAGTATTTCTTCCGGTGAAGAAACAATGACGCGCGAGAGTGCTTCCCCAACTTCCTGCAATTCTTCAAATCGGATTGTGCCGAGCGCGACGGGCACAAATTTGGATTCGGACACGAGCACTTGCAGGAACGGCAGTTGCACTTCCAAGGAATGTTCTTGCGAGTGTGCGACAGCGTCTTCTTTCAGCAAGGCGCATTCGTCTTTGCATTTTTGCGCCAATTGCGTGTCAATCGGCGCATCTCCCAACGGCGTCCTCCACGCGCCGCCACTCAGAATCGCTGCGTTTTCGCCTCGCGGGTAATGGCGTACCCCGAGGACGATCACTTTTTCAGGGATCTCAAGTTGTGCAAAGACCGCTCCCGCAACACTTCCCGAGTAGGCATAGCCCGCATGCGGGACGAGGCAAGCTTTAACGCGCTGTTTGCTTTTCTGTGGGTTCTGTTGTGCTAACTGCCGGACGAGGTTGGCAAGTTCCTGCGGATTGGCGGGATAAAACTGACCTGCGACTGCGGGCAGGCGAAGCATAGGGCGCTCCGCGAACTAAATCGGCTTCGAGGCTTTCCCCTTTATTTTGATGGCCTTGTTTGTCGTCGGATCGTAATAAACCGTAACTTTGTCGCCGTACTGATAGCCACCCTTGTCGATCAGTTTTTGCATTTTAGCGGCCGCTTCTTCGGAAAGAGGGAACGTGCGCACAGCAAGCTCATTTTCCTTGCCGCGGACCGTAATGAGCACGCTATTTGAGTTCATCACGGTGCCTTCAAACTTTGGATAAGGCGGCTGCTTTTTCGGCTTGATCGTTTGCACGGCGATCGCGGCTGCTGTCCCAACGACGACGGGATCCTGCGCCATCGTCACAACAGAGCCGACACTGATCAGCACTGTAAGTGCAACCGCGTGCTTTACGCCGAGATGTGCCGCGAGTTTCATTCAATATCGTCCGTTGCAATGCGCAATGATTTCAGGAAGCGAACGTCTTGCGGGGTCATGGTTAGCCGCGCGGCAGGTTTGCGCTCGACTTCCGCTTCCTGCAGCGATTCCTGATCCACCTGAATTCGGAGCGATTCCAAAAACCGGCGATCGAGCGTGGTCAAGTGAGTCTCTTTGCCTTCGCCGTCGCGCTTTGCCAGACCAATCGTTGCGTCCAGTTTCAGCACGATGTCATAACCGTGTGCGCGCACTCCGGCTATTGCTCCGGTGATGCGGTCTGACTCGGACACCGTATCGTTGATCGCGTGTCCCAATTCGCGAAGCAAGTTTTTCAGGTGATCGTCGAGTTGCAAGGCCGGCTCCCAGTACATCTAGGTTCATTCTAGGACTCCGTTTCGTTGGAAACAAGCGGGTGTGTTCGGGCATTGTCTCCAACTGGTTCACAGCACTTTCGTACAGCTTTGCGACCTGCGCTAAGATGTCTGCATGTCTGCTGTTGTGCCAACTGCAGCTTCACAAGTGCCTGCGCGCCGAGGTTTTCGCCGGTTTTGGCTGGCATTGAAGCAGTTGTTTCATGAACTCGTGGGAGCCCTGTTCGGCGTCCTTGCGTTGTTCTGGATCCAAAGCGCGTTTCGCGCCTGGAGCCGGGATGCCGCCCATTGGTTGATAGGCGCGGCCGCCTTCCTCGCTGTCTTGATGGCCGTTTTCTCGTTTACATCGTTTCGGCTCGCGCGCCGAGTGCAGTCTTCATCCTAAATATCTATGTCCAATCCACGAAAACCGGCAGCCTCCGAACGCAAGCAGCACTTTACGACGCTGTCTGGAATCCCTATCGAGCAGGTGTATGGGCCAGATGGGGTGGATGCAAATCCCGCTGAAGAAGCCATTGGTTATCCGGGAGAATCGCCATTTACTCGCGGAATTTATCCGACCATGTATCGCGGCCGGCTGTGGACCATGCGCCAGTACGCTGGCTTTGGCACAGCGGTCGAATCCAATCAACGCTATCGATACTTGCTCGGGAAGGGTCAGGCGGGACTGTCGGTTGCGTTTGATCTTCCCACGCAAATCGGAATGGATTCGGACACGCCACTTGCTCTTGGTGAAGTTGGAAAAGTTGGTGTCGCGGTTGATTCGCTTGAAGACATGGAAATGCTGTTTGACGGCATCCCACTCGAGACTGTTTCCACTTCCATGACCATCAATGCGACGGCGGCGATTTTGCTTTGCTTGTACGTGGCGGTCGCGAAGAAGCAAGGCGCGAACCTTTCGAAGCTTTCCGGCACCGTACAAAACGACATCCTGAAGGAATACATCGCTCGCGGGACTTACATTTACCCGGTGCGGCCCGCGATGCGCATCGTTACGGACATCTTTGCTTGGTGCAAAGACAATCTGCCGCGATGGAACACGATTTCGATTTCTGGATACCACATTCGCGAAGCGGGCTCGACCGCCGTGCAGGAAGTCGCGTTCACTCTTGCCGACGGCATTGCTTACGTGCGGGCCGCGCTCGATGCCGGTTTGGGCGTGGATGAATTTGCGCCGCAACTCTCCTTCTTCTTTAATGCGCATAATGATTTGCTTGAAGAGATCTCAAAGTTCCGCGCTGCGCGGCGGTTGTGGGCACGCATCATGGAAAAGCGCTTCCACGCGAAAGATCCCCGTTCGCTGCTCCTTCGTTTTCATGCGCAAACGGCGGGTTCGTCCCTCACCGCGCAACAACCAGAAAATAACATTGTCCGTGTTGCGATTCAGGCTCTGGCTGCAGTGTTGGGCGGTTGCCAATCTTTGCACACCAACTCCATGGACGAAGCACTCGCGCTCCCCACAGAAGGCGCGGCGCTCATTGCCTTGCGCACGCAGCAGATCATTGCGCACGAAACCGGCGTGACAAATACGATCGATCCAATTGGCGGCTCCTACGCAATCGAGCACCTGACCAACGAGATTGAAAACGGCGCCACTGCGTACATCGAGAAAATCGATGCGTTGGGGGGAATGCTCCGTGCAATTGAAGCAGGATTCGTACAAGGCGAAATTCAAAAGGCTGCTTACAATTCTCAGCGGGCGGTAGAATCCAAAGAGCAGATCGTGGTCGGGGTGAATCAGTTTGTCTCGGACCAAGACCGTTCGATTCCACTTCTTCGAATCAACGAAGAGATCGAACGCTCTCAAATAGCGCGGGTAAAGGCGCTTCGGGCCAAGCGCGACTCCGCCAAAACGCAGTCTGAACTCGCTGAACTTGCGCGCCGTGCAGCAACTACGGAAAATCTATTGCCTGCAATTCTGGCTGCAGTGGAAGCCTATGCCACGGTCGGCGAAATCTCTGATACGCTCCGCCACGTCTTCGGCGAGTACCAGGAATCGGTCGTCCTTTGAATCCGAAGCAGGTCGCAGCCCCTTGCCCCTCTATCTTCTGTAGTATTCTTGCCCAGAGATTGCACAATGAGGTTAATTCTCGCTTCAGCTTCTCAGCGCCGCGCGGAGATCCTAGACTCCGCGGGTTTACCCTTCAGCGTTTTGTCCTCTGCTGTGAACGAGACTCCGATACCAGGTGAATCGGCCAGAGGACTGGTTCAACGGCTCGCTTTGGCGAAGGCTGAGCTTGCTGCGGCGCGCGCTGTCGGGCCTGCGATCATCATCGCGGCTGATACCGTAGTCACACTTGATGGAATGATTTTGGGCAAGCCGCGCACGACGGAAGACGCCCGGCGGATGCTGGAAAAACTGTCTGGCCGAACGCATTCGGTTATTACCGGCGTTGCGCTGATTCGCTTGCCCGATGCCGAACGGGTCGAGTTCCTCGAAACAACGCACGTTCATTTCCGTGCGCTCGACGAGGAAGAAATCGTTCGCTATCTCTCTAGTGGAGAACCCTTCGACAAAGCAGGCGCTTACGCAATCCAGGGCCGAGCCGGGCGCTATATTCCGCGCATCGAAGGTTGTTATTACAACGTGGTTGGACTTCCTCTCGCGCGGTTGTGCAGTGCGCTTGCCGAACTCGGCTGGTCCCAAGAACATGTTCAAAAAAAAGAAGCGCCCTTCTAGGTGGCGCTTCTTTTGATTCTACGATTCAGATTATTTCTGCAGCAAGTTCCTTACGATTTCTTTTCTTCCGCAGGCTTGTCCGAGGTTGCAGCGGGTTGCGCGGGAGCTGCTGGAGGCGGCGCTGCTTGCGATTGCGAATTACCGGACATTCCTTCTTTGAATCCGCGCACGCCTTCGCCAAGACCGCGCATCAGCTCGGGAATCTTGCGGCCGCCGAACAAGATCAGCACAACCACCAAAATAATCAGCCAGTGGAGTGGAAATTCCATAAAACCCTCCTGCCCCTGACTCAACCCGTTCACGCCCTAATCTATTCCAAAATTGGGGGCTTTGCGTGAAATTAGAGTATAACACGCTCATCCCCGGCCCGGCGCGTAACCCTTTCCCTGTCAAGGTATTCGAGCAGGGGGATAGCATATTTGCGCGAAATGCCGGTCAGCTCCTTGAAGGCAGGCACTGAGATTCGCTCGCTCTTCGCCTTCTTATAACCCGCGATCTTTTGGCGCATTTCGAGCAGGGCATTTGCGTGAAAAATCAGTTCGGGCGAAACGCGCAGCAGCTTCCTTTCGCGCAGGAGCATTTGCAGCAATTTTTCCGCCCGCTTTGTTTCCACCTGCAACTGCGCCAGTACGTCCTTAACAGGTGGGACCGCGAGTCCCGCGCTCGCAAAGGCCGTCTCTATCTGCTCACGAGCGCGCTGTTCCTCCGGGAGAAGCGTAACTTCCGCACCGGCACGCTTTACAAATTCACCTTGCAGCACTAGTTTCTGTTCCTTTGCAAGCTGCTCGAGCGCAGCACGAAATATCTCCTGCCTTACGCGGCGTCCAGATTTGATGCGCAGCTCCTCGCGTGCAATCCCAGCACTAAGCGGGTTGTTTTTGTGAAAAGCTTCGAGCGTCGCCAAAATCTTGCCCTGTAATTCAACGAAAGGTTTTTGTCCAACAAGCAGCAGCGGAGCTTGGCTGACCGACTTCAGCTCCCCGGCTTGCTCTTCTTGTTTCGCAACCTCTTTCATTGCTTCATCAGTCCATCCAGTTTTCGCAACAATCTCTTGTTGGCTCAGACCAAAAAGCGAGCGAAATGTCATGGCACGAAGAGTTTCTCGTACGTCGAGTTTTTCCAGCGTTGCGAGAAAGTCTGCGCGCCCTGTGTCCTTCGCCGCAGGGCGCCGCGCAAGATTATCCAAGACCACGCCCCCACCAATGGTCATAACGGGAGAAAATTGCCGGACAATAAATCGATCGCCCGGCAAAACGAGCGTGGGTTCCTGCAGCCGCAGGTGCGCGAAGCCGGTTTCTCCGCCGCGCAATTGTTCTGCGGTGTGCAGTTTCACTTCGGCGATGGTTTCGAAACTCCCACAATGAAAATGCACTTGCGAACGCTGCTTCAACACAGGCGCGCCTGAAATCAGTTCAAGCCTCGCGTCAATTCTTTGTGTCGGACGAAATCTTCCTGGCATAGCAAGAACCATCCCGCGTTTCACTGCAGTATGGTCAATTCCGGCAAGGTTGATGGCCGTTCGTTGGCCGGCGACAGCCTGATCCTCCGACTTGCCACCGGATTGCAATCCGCGAACACGCAACCGTTCTCCACTTGGGAAAAGCTCTACTTCCTCACCTGCAGCAATGCTTCCTGAAACCAGCGTGCCCGTAACTACCGTTCCAAAGCCCTTCACGGAAAATGCGCGGTCAATTGGCAATCGAAAGATCCCACCGGCATCTTTGGAATGCACGGCGTTCGCTTCGCGAACGAGTTGGTCTTTTAGTTCCGTAAGTCCCGCACCAGTTTTTGCACTGGCGGGAAGTAGCGGAGCCGATTCCAGAAATGAGCCGCGCACATATTCCTGAATGTCCAGCTTTGCGAGCGAGAGCGTATCGGAATCCACCAGGTCGCATTTGGTCAGCGCGATAATTCCACGCTTCACACCTAGCAACCGGCAAATCTCAAAATGTTCTCGCGTTTGCGGCTTGATGGATTCGTCCGCGGCGATCACAAGCATCACCAAGTCAATTCCCGCTGCACCGGCAAGCATGTTGCTGACGAATTTTTCATGGCCCGGAACATCAACGAATCCGAACTGGACACCCGGGCCGTCCAGGAACGCAAATCCCAAATCGATTGTAATGCCGCGGCGCTTTTCTTCTTCCAAGCGATCGGGATTTGTTCCGGTCAGCGCCTGAACGAGCGAAGATTTGCCGTGGTCAATATGACCGGCTGTTCCAACGATGATGTGCTTCAGGGAAGAACTCATGATTGCCCGAAGAATATTGATGCTAAAGCAGGCGCAACACGCGGTCAAATTCGCGGGCTCATTGAGCAGGATAGCCGGCGCGAGGGCATTGCATAGGTGAAATTACTTGGCCGAGGCGATCTCGTCCACGATCGCTTGTGCCGCCGCACGTGGATCTTCCGCGGTAAGAATCGGTCTGCCGACGACGATGTAATCAGCGCCAGCGCGAATTGCTTCGGCGGGAGTCGCAGTGCGCGCTTGATCATCGTCCTTTGCATTCGCCGCCATTCCTTTTGGCCGTACACCAGGTGTCACGATCAGAAAATCGCGCCCGCACGTTTTTCGAATTGCTTTGGCCTCTTGAACCGAAGCGACAACTCCATCTACACCCGCACCTTTTGCGAGCTTCGCCAGTTTCGGCACTCGGCTTTTTGGCGACCCGCCAATTCCAACTTCGCGGACAGCTTTTTGATCCATGCTGGTCAGAATCGTCACCGCAAGCAGCCGCGGGCGGTCCACACCAAGAGGCACTCCTGCGCTGATGGCCTGCGCGGCCGCTTTCATCATTGCACTGCCGCCGAGTGCGTGAATATTCACGAGCTGCACGCCGCTCATCGCTGCGGAGGACAAAACCGCGCCGGCTACCGTGTTTGGAATGTCGTGAAATTTCAGATCGAGGAAAATGCCGGGGCCGAGCGCAGCAATTTCCTTTACAACTGAGGGACCAGCTGCTGTAAACAGTTGGCTGCCGATTTTGAAGAGGCCGACAAGATCCGCCACCTGCTTCGCAAACTTCACGGCAGAGGAGAGCGAATCAAAATCCAGTGCGACAATCAGGCTGCTTCGTGGATGGGCGTCGAAGGTCACGGTTTTGGCGACCCCGACTTCCTATGGGGTCTAGTGTTTTTTCGGTACGTCCAGCAGCTCCAGGCGAACCTGGTTAACGCCGGAATGGATCAGCCCAATCTTCCGGGCTACGCGGTAGGATACATCAATTTCGCGTCCCTCTTGATAGGGACCGCGGTCATTGATACGTACAAGTTCAAATTTGCCGGTCCGAGGATTCACAATCCGGACCACTGAACCAAAGGGAAGGTTCGGGTGTGCGGCGGTCAAAGCCTCGGAATCAAACTTTTCGCCGTTGGCCGTCTTCTTCCCGTCAAAGCCCGGCCCATACCAGCTCGCGTTGCCAACCCAAGTCTTAATCGGCTTAGCGGGTTCGCTCCTGTGCGCAACCAGTGGGGCTTCCATGGCGGGTGCAATGAGGAACATGAGTGGCACCCACCGGACTGCAGCCCAAATCATGAAGAGTGGTCGTTTCATAGTGTTGTGTTTTTGCTACAAAGTTCCAAAAAAGTGTAGCAGGGCAGAGACGTCTTGTCAACCATTTTCTCCGCGGAATCTTCCACGTATCTCATTCATAGTAAACACTTTAGCTTGAAGAAACGCTTCGGGAAGGTGCCGAACCAGTACCTCACTGGCCCTCGGGTCAGTAAAGCTGGCCGTCCCTACCTGTACGCAAGTCGCACCCACGGAGAGATATTCAAGCACGTCGGCAGCCGTCTCGATTCCACCTAGCCCGATAATTGGCGCCGCGACAGCCCGGAACGCTTCCCAAACAAGCCTTAGTGTGATCGGTTTGATCGCTGGACCCGACAAACCACCCGTTTGGCTCCCAAGCCGGGACTGTCCGGAGAAAGGGTGTATGGCCATGGCTGGGTAGGTGTTGGCAACTGTTAGAGCATCCGCACCCGCGTCAACAGCGGCCCTCGCAATAAGTTCAATGTCTGTAACAAGGGGCGACAACTTAACCCAAAGTGGCCTATTCGCAGCGCGGCGCGCCGCCCCGACTACTTCAGCCACCATTCCCGGATCCTGGCCGAACTGCATCCCTCCCTTTTTAACATTGGGGCACGAAATGTTCAGTTCATACCCAGCTAGCCCCTCTTCCCCCTCCAGAATACGAATGACCTCGACGTAATCTTCTACTGTACAGCCGAAGACGTTTGCAATGACGGCTGTATCAATTTTGCGCAGTACCGGGAGTTTTTCGGCCACAAAAGCCCGGACCCCGACGTTTTGGAGTCCAATCGCGTTCAACATTCCGGAAGCGGTTTCGCACACCCTAGGAGCCGGTGCGCCTTCGATTGGCTCGCGCGAAAGGCCTTTGGTTACAAAACCTCCCAATGCCTCGAGCTTCACCAAATGAGCGAATTCAAAGCCGTAACCAAAAGTCCCGCTGGCGGCAAGAATGGGATTTCTCAGGCGTAGCGTCCCTACGCTTACGCTCAGGTCAACATCGGCCGGAGAATGGCCGCGTGGTACCGCGTCGGAAGGATTCACTTCAATGAAAGAATATCACGAAGCTCAGGCTGTTCGGCCTTTTTCCGCTAAGTCTGCCTCACTGAGCTGTTGCAGATTTCGGGCTCGCCAGCTTCTTTGTAAGTGCTTCGCTTAGGGCGCGACCATCGTGCGTTGAAAGCGTAATCCCGCAAAGCGCGGCAAGTGTGGGTGCAATGTCCGCAGGACTAGCGCTGCCAAAATACTCGCCGGGTTGGATTCCCCAGCCCATAAACAAAATCGGCACGCGCTGATCGTAGTAGTAAGGAGTTCCGTGTCCTGTGCCGTAGTCGCGCGCTTTTCCTGCCGGCCCTGAACTGATCAGCCAGTAAGGCTTCGGCACGATCAATAAATCTCCGCTGCGACCTGGGAAATAGCTCGCAGCTTCCGCAGACCGAATCGGACTCTTGGTCGCAGGCCGGTCCGCCAAATCTTCGGCGCGATACACGTCCGCAACACCGGGCACGGTGCGGATTGCATCAAGCACCGCGTTCAATGCCTGGGGATCGATTTTCAATTTTTCATAAACTCCCGCAGAAAAGTAGATATCGGAGCTGGCAATTCGCGCGACAACTGGTGCCGTGTAATTGAATTTTGCGAGCGTTTCCTCGATTTGCTGCTGCACTTCCGGCACATGCAGCACGCCCGCATCGGCGCCCGTTTGCAGCATATCTTCCGGGATGGGAACGACTCCGTGATCTGCGCTTAGCGCGACGACATAATTTGCAGATCCTACTTTTGCATCGAGATGCGAAAGCAGTTCTCCCAGATCTTTGTCGAGCCTGATGTATGTATCTTGGATTTCCCAACTGCGTGGTCCGAAAGCGTGGCCAATATAGTCTGGCGAAGAGTAGCTCACTCCAAGGAAATCGGTTCCTCCGCTCTTGCCGAGTCCGAGCTGATCAACCGCCGTCTCTGCCAGCTTTGTTAGGTATGTATCCGCAAACGGGCTTGTGGCCCATTGCCCGTAAAACTCATCGTCGGGCTCGTTGTCGGTCCCTTTGCCGCGCAGCGGATGCGGAAAAGCCAGATCCCAGCCAGATGGCGCCACGGCCCCAACAGCTTTTTCATCATAAAGATATTCATTGTTTGCCAGAGAAAGCGTCCACGTCTTCCCGTAATCCTGTCTGATTGGATGTGCTTTTGCGAATTCCTCGATAAATGGCAGCGTGCCGAAAACATTCGAAGTCACCAAACCGGCGTTGTCCACCCAAGTTGCAGCGTCCGCCTTGTGTCCGCCGAGCATAATCGACGCGCGCGCCTTCAGTGAAAATGTAACCACCCTTGTGGCGGCACCAGTCTGGAAGCGAAGCTCATCCGCAAATGCAGGTACGCGCAACCGCCACGCGCTGTCCCCGTCCTTAGTTTTTGTTCCTGCGTATCCGCTGTTCTTCGCTCGGGGATCCGTCGTACAAGTCACTATTTTCTGTGAATTGCGGTCCCACCATGCATTAGCCACAATGCCGTGCGATGCCGGAACGCTACCCGTTGAAATCGTTGCATGCCCAACACAAGTCTCCGTCGCTGCATAGGGGTACGCAGCTTCGCTGAACCAGGCACCTTGCCCCAGCAGTCGTTTGAAGCCGCCTGTCCATTGTTTGCGGAATTTTTCGATGTAATCGGCGCGCATCTGATCCACGACAATTACGACCACAAGCTTTGGTCGTGCGGGAACGATTGCTGTCTTCGGCGCTGCTTTGAGGGCTCTTGCCTGCGCCGGTGGAACCTTCTTCGGCGTAATCTGCGCGTGCGCTCCGTTTCCAAATAGAAGGGTTCCCGCCATAAAGAAAAGCCCTACGCGTTGCATCCGTTTTCTCCCCCGGTAGAAGTCCGAAAGTCTAACATGCCAATGTGTCTGTCTGGTTCGAGCCTGCTCTACGGCCGCCAATCTACGACGCATTGCCGCTTATGCTAGAATCCCTCCCGACATGCCAATCGTGGAAAAAGGGCAGCTCATGTCCGCGGCGGAAATTGACCGCACGCTGCAGCGCCTTGCTCATGAAATTGTTGAAAAAAGCGGCGGAACGAAACATTTGGCGCTCATTGGTATCCGCAGGCGCGGCGTGCCCTTGGCTCAGCGCATTGCGCAAGCAATGCGCGGCATTGACGGGGTCGAAGTTCCCGTCGGCATCCTGGACATCACGCTCTACCGCGACGACCTTTCCAAAGTCGCGCCGCAAGCCGTACTGCAGTCCTCCGACATCAAGTTTGAAGTGGACGGCATGGACCTCGTCCTAGTAGACGACGTCCTTTACACCGGCCGCACCATTCGCGCCGCGATGAACGGTCTTTTCGACCTTGGCCGGCCCAAGCGCGTCTCGCTCTGCGTCTTAATCGATCGTGGTCACCGTGAAATGCCGATTGAGGCGCAATTCGTCGGCCGCACGGTCCAGACTAGCGACACGGAAATTGTGGAAGTTCGGCTCCGCGAGATTGATAATGAAGAGCGCGTCATGCTCGTGGATCGCAAGGAATGACTCGGATTCTCAAAATGAGGTTTCCACCGGACGAAATGTGACGCCCCGTTTTCGCGATCTCCTGGCTCTCGAACCGCTTACCGCGGACGAACTTACTTTTCTTCTCGATCAAAGCAAGCCTTTTCAGGAAATTCAACGCCATCCTTTGAAAAAACTTGCCACGCTCCGCGGCAAAACCGTCGCACTGGCATTTTTTGAAAATTCCACGCGCACGCGCATCAGTTTCGGTACCGCCGCGTCGCGACTCGGCGCCGATACGATGAATTTGCAGGCGGAAGCGTCAAGCCTGAAGAAGGGCGAGACTTTACTGGACACAGCGTACAACTTGAACGCGATGAAGCCTGATTGCCTGGTCATGCGCCATTCCGCTTCGGGTGCGCCAAACTATGTCGCGCGCCATTTGGACATTCCTGTGGTGAACGCCGGAGACGGCACCCACGAACACCCCTCGCAGGGTTTGCTCGATGCCTTGACCATTCGCGACCGCAAAGGAACTATCAACAATCTGAACGTCACCATTCTTGGAGACCTTCAGCATAGCCGCGTCGCTCGGTCTAACATTCATCTGCTCGGCAAATTCGGCTGCCGTTTTACTTTGTGCGGACCTTCCATGTGGGTTCCACGCGAACTTGAGAGAATCGCTCTAGGCACTCAGATTCGTTGCGTCTATCGCATTGAAGAAGCGCTCGAGGGCGCGGATGTCATCATCATGCTCCGCGTCCAGACCGAGCGCTTATACGAGCCATCGATCTCTCCGAACGATTACATTCTGGGCTATCAATTGAATGCCGGACGGCTACGACTTGCGAAGCCCGACGCAATTGTTCTGCATCCTGGTCCGATGAACCGGGGAATCGAAATCACCCCGGATGTGGCCGACGGCCCGCAATCTTGCGTTCTTGAACAAGTTACAAACGGCGTCGCCGTTCGCATGGCGATCTTATATTTGCTTGTCACCGGCGCGGCTGAGGACGGCTCGCATCCAGCTCTTCAGCCAGACGTGATGCAAAAACCCCGCGCCACCGACAAAGTTTCCGCAAAGAAGGATTCCTAGCATGCTTCTGATTCGAAACGGCCGCGTCCTCGATCCGGCTTCAAAAACTGACGCAGCGTTGGACATTTTGCTTGATGGAGAAATCATCAAGGATCTCGGCACCGCTGGAAAATTTTCTTCGCTAAAAGACGCACAGTTTTTCGACGCCTCCGGACTCGTCGCGGCGCCAGGCTTCATCGACCTTCACGTCCACTTGCGTGAACCGGGACAAGAATCTTCGGAAACAATCGAAACTGGAACAAAGTCTGCGGCACGTGGCGGGTTCACTGTGGTTTGCTGCATGCCGAACACGAAACCGGTTCATGACAACGCTTCCATCACGCGCTTCATTGTGGACAAAGCGCGCGCCGCCGGCTCAACGCGTGTGTGGCCCATCGGCGCAGCGAGCATAGAAAGCAAAGGGGAAGCCATCGCGGAAATTGCCGCAATGAAGGAGGCGGGAATTGTTGCTGTAAGCGACGATGGAAAACCAATTGCCACGGCCAAGCTCGCCCGCCAGGTGATGGACTACTGCACGTCGCTCGACTTGCCCGTCATCGAACACTCGGAGGACGTTTCGCTGGCTGCGGGAGCCGTCATGCGGGAAGGAGTCACGTCTACTCGCCTCGGTTTGCGTGGTATGCCCGCTGCGGCGGAATCGGTTTGCGTCGCGCGTGATGTGCAAATCGCTGAACTCACCGGTGGTCGCCTACACATCGCTCATCTTTCTGCAAAGGCATCACTCGATCAGGTGCGCTGGGCAAAATCGCGCGGACTGCGGGTCACCTGTGAGGTCACGCCACATCATTTCACGCTAATCGATGAAGACGTTGAGTACGATTCGCGCTTCAAAATGAATCCGCCGCTGGCTTCCCGAGAAGATCGTGAAGCTCTCATCGCTGGTCTAGCGGATGGCGCAGTGGATGTTATCGCCACGGACCACGCGCCGCATGAGCCAGCGCTTAAGGACGTCGAATTCGACCGCGCACCTTTCGGAATTCTCGGTTTCGAGACCGCAATCGCGTTGACCTTGGAACAGCTCGTCCACACAGGAAAGATTTCGCTTATGCGGATGGTCGAACTCTTTACGACCGGTCCCGCCCGCGTCTTAGGAATGGAACGAAGGCTGGCCGCTGGTCAACCGGCCGACCTCACACTCTTTTCAACGACTCACGAATGGAAATACAACGTAAACGATTCGCCGAGCAAGTCCCGCAACTCACCGTTTGATGGCCGGACGTTCAAGGGCGTGCCGATGGCAACGATCGTCGCAGGAAAGATCGCCTTCAAGAGATAAATCCAGAAACGAACGGCAGGTTTGTCTAGTGCGCCGCGGGTTCCGCCGCCGGATGCATGCCGTGGTTAGGCAATTCATGAGTCCCGCGTGCAAGAGGTTCGATTTTCAAACGATAGAAATGGTCGAGCGGCACTCTGCCCTTGCCGACGGCATACGCTTTTTCAATCGCCTTTGTGACGTACGCCTTCGCAAGCGTGGCTGCTTCCACAAGGCTACGGCCCGCAGCAAGTTGCGCGGCAATAGCCGACGCAAACGTGCAGCCGGTACCGTGCGTATTTTCGCTTTTTACCTTATCGCCGCCGAGCTGCACCATCTCATTGCCGTCGAATAACACGTCGATCGCGCGTTCCATGTGGCCGCCCTTGACGATCACCGCCTTCGCGCCCATTTCGACAATTTTCCGCGCTGCCGCTTCCATAGCTGCCACATCTTTTATTTCCAAGCCGCTCAAAACTTCCGCTTCCGGTACGTTTGGCGTAATCACGCTAGAGCGTTTCAACAACTCCGTTGCCACGTACTTCACCCCGCCTGCATCCAACAATTCCGTTCCGGAGGAAGATTTCATCACCGGGTCGTGCACGATGTGCGCAAACTTGTGCGCATCCAAAAATTCGCCAACCGCCACGGCATTGCCGCGATTTCCGAGCATTCCGATCTTTACAGAGACGATTTCACAATCTTTTGCCAGTACGTCCAGCTGTCCGCGCACCTCCGCGCTCGGCGTATTGTGCACGGACTCCACTCCCTGCGTGTTCTGAACCGTCATGGAAGTGATTGCCGCCACGCCGTAGCAACCGTGCGCGGCAAATGTCTTCAGATCCGCAACCGTGCCCGCGCCGCAACTCGGATCGAATCCCGCGATTGTCAGCAAGATTGGCGGCGCGGTGTGTCCGTTGGTGCTCATCTCTACGTCTTTGCCTCGACCCGCGAAGAAAATTGCCGGTCACGCTTCCCGTCTGGCAGAGAAACGCACCGGCATCTCCGAATGTACGCGCACGCTCTCCTGCGCGCAAGAAAAATTTCTCCGTTTTCAGGTCAGAAAGAGAAAAGGAGGAATCCAACCTTTAAGCAAGCGCAATCAAGGCCTGCAGCAATCAGAAATTAGCTTCGAATTCACGGTACCGCTTCTCGAGTTCCCACTGTTGTTGCGCCTTTTCATTCGCTTTCAAGAATTCAGCGCACGATTTTGACGGTTTCGTATTCCCAAGTGATTCTTTTGCGCATTCCTTCACGGCGCGTGTGAAGTTGTCCTGTTTTTCCCACAAGCCTTTTCCAGGGAGGAACGCGTGCTCAAGCCCCGTGCGTGCCGTTTTTTTCAAATCCGCGTACTTGAATCCGTATGTTTCGACTGCCCGCACATATTCATTCGTCAGATCGATGCGCGAAACCCCCTCATCGTCGGTGGAAAGCGCAACAGGCACGCCAAACTGCCGGTACATCGGCAGCGGATGATGATTTCCGGCAACGCCGAGAATCATTTCGTTGCTTGTCAGGTTGATTTCCACCATCACGTGCTTCGCGGCCATCTCTTTTAGTAGCTCGTGGGGCCTGTCTTCAAACATTACGTCCACGCCGTGGCCAATCCGCTCCGCGCCCGCTTCCACGGCAAGCCGGATGTGGCAGCACAATCCGTCCGGCGGCACCATTCCGAATCCCAATTCACCGGCGTGCAGGGTGATATGCACTTTCGGATAAGCTTCGTGCAGATATTTCACCATCTGCATCTGCATCGCGTAGTCCCGCATCGAAATATAGCCATCTTCCGGCATCACAAAGTTAATTCCTACAATCTTCTCGGGATCAGCGCTCGCCGCTTCGAATCCAAGGAGCGTTTGGGCAAATACAATTTCCTTCGGAAATCCTCGCAGCACCTGATAAATGAATCGCACATCCACTTTGCACGCCTCTGCC
>Ga0126376_10000281_pt1 | contig 24007 bp, 25 predicted proteins | sample PanSoiMetPlot_15_FD_92760 | JGI IMG/M metagenome (GOLD analysis project Ga0126376, IMG submission 92760) | Tropical forest soil microbial communities from Panama - MetaG Plot_15 | ecosystem: Environmental > Terrestrial > Soil > Tropical forest > Bulk soil | place: Panama | collected 2016-02-17 | reverse complement strand
CCTCCGTCTCCGCCAGTTTTCGTCTGCTCAGCTCGATCTTTTGCCATGACGGCATGAGCCGCGCAGAGCGGTGCCCTAGAGTGCGAAGGGGCGGACATTCGTCCGCCCCTTCGCATTGCTAATCCGCAGCGAAAATTACCACTCGTCGGTCCGGTACCACTCCTGCAGAGGGTAGCCGTTGTAATAGCCGTTTTGCTGATAGTCCTGCTGCGGCGCCGATTGGCCGCGCTGCGCCAGAGCGGGCGAAACCGCAGCCATCGCAAGGATGACGGTAGCAACTAGCGTCTTCATGATTTTCTCCTACCGGATCATTTCATCGCCTTACGCGGGCGATATTTGTGAGTCGCGCCTCGATGTGCAACGCACAATATTTTGAACCTCGCGTGAGAGTTCCTTACGGAAAAGTAAGAAGTTGCCGCGTGTTAGTAGATTTATGCCGAATTAATGCAATGCAAAATTCATGACCGGGATGAGCCCGCGCGAGCGCGCCGCGGCGGGTAAATTCGCCGCAACTTCACTGCAGCTGGACGGACCTAGCCGCTCCCGAAACGAGTGGCGATTGCGTCGAGCGGCGGGCGCGGCCTGTCCTCAGGCGGGGCGCTCGGCCGGCCGATATGCACGAATCCGGCGATACGCTCATGGTCATTGAGCCCGAGCGTGCCGAGCACGCCTCGGTCATAGGCGTACCATTCGGTGATCCAGCTCGCAGCATAGCCGAGCGCGTGGGCGGCGAGCACGAGGCTCATGGCCGCGGCGCCCGCCGAGAGCACCTGCTCCCACTCCGGAATCTTCACGTGCGGAGCGGCACGGCTCACCACCGCGATCACGAGGGGCGCGCGTGCCAATCGGGTGCGTTCCGCTTCAATGTGCTCCGCCTTCGCCTGAGGATATTTGGCGCAGAACGCGGCGGCGATGGTATCGCCGGCGGCCAATCTGGCCTCGCCCTCGAATATGATGAACCGCCAGGGCACCAGTTTGCCGTGATCGGGCACGCGCGATGCAATCGTGAGTAACGTCTCGATCTCGGCCTTGGAGGGACCGGGGCCGGCGAGTTCGACCGGCTTGATGGAGCGGCGCGTTTTGAGGAGTTCGAGAGCGTCAGCCATGGCTTGATCCGCGCACAGGCGGGGGAAGATTCGCGGCCCTGAAACGGCCGCAACCTGCGCGGCCGGCGGGCCGCGGCTGCGCCTAGCACAAGGGCCGCAATGATGCCAAACCCCCTGCCATTGGCTTGAATTTGCCGCTATTGCGGCCGAAAACCGCGGTCCATGGGCATCGGGGGGACGAGGACCCGTAGGGGGGGCCAACTCGTTGTGGCCACCGGCATATGGCTCGCGGTGCTGTCCGCGGCGGCCGGCGCGCAATTCTTCAGTGGCTCCGATAGTTCATTCGCGCCTCGCCCGCCGCTGGACGTCCCATCGGCTGCGCCGGGCCCGGCGCAAAGCCTCATTCCTCCGAGCGGCAATCTGGCGCCGACTGCAGCGGCCAAAGGACCGATGCTGCAATCGCTGCCGGGCACGACGAACGCTGCTGTACAGGCTCATGCCGCACCCGGGGCGCTCGCCGCGCCGTCCCTCCCGGCGGGACATGGCGCGCTCACGGTCAGTGCGCGGTTCGGCCGCGATCTGCCGACGATCAATAGCGGATTGCATTGGCGCGTCTATCGCACCGAAGAGAACGGCCTTCCGCGGCCTGTGAAAGAGGACAAGGGACCGGCGCCGACCTTCGTCTTGGCGCCCGGCGCTTACGTTGTCAGCGCCGGGTTCGGGCTAGCCAGTGTGACCAAGGCTGTGCAGGTGCGCGCCGAGACGATGAAGGACGTGTTCGAAATTCCCGCCGGCGGACTGCGCATCGAAGGCCGGGTCGGCGCTGCACGCATCCCGCAGGGGCAGATTTCGTTCGACCTTTACAAGGGCAGCCAGTTCGAGCCGGGTGATAAGCGTCCGATTGCGACCGCGATCATGACCGGCGACATCGTGTTACTGCCGGAGGGGGCTTACCACATCGTCTCGAACTACGGCGATGCCAATGCGACGGTGCGCTCCGACATCCGCGTCGAGGTTGGCAAGTTGACTGACGCCACGATCAGCCATCGCGCCGCGATCATCACGCTTAAGCTCGTGAACGAGCGTGGCGGGGAAGCGCGCGCCGACACCCAATGGTCGGTGCTCACGCCCGGCGGCGACGTGATCAAGGAATCGATCGGCGCCTTTCCGCGCGTGATCCTGGCGGAGGGGGAGTATCGCGCTATCGCGCGTAACGACAACAAGACCTACGAGGGCGAGTTCCGGGTCGTCAACGGCGTCGACCGTGAGGTCGAGATCATCGCTCGTTGAGGGCTGTGGATTTTTCCAAAGCGCAGGCGCCGACGTCGCAACCTGCCGTTCGCGCCGTACGACAGGCGGGCCGTAAGTTGCGCGACACCAGGCGAAGATCCATGCGGTGGCTGCGCCGGATGACCGTTGCCGTGCTGATAGTTGGGATTCCTGCAGCCAACGCGGCGCCACCCGTCCCGCCAGGCGATCAGCCTGGCCGCGAGCGTTACCGCTTCACGCCATCGCCGCTCGAGCGTTTCATGCAACCGGCTCCGCCAGAGCGGCCGCTGTCGCGTTGGGACTGTGGCCGTCACAGCGCCTCGCGATGGCAGCAGCGATCCCGGCGCGCTCGGAATTGTTGAAATCGGTCACGCACTGACAAGCGGGGCGCGTCACGCCGTCTGCTTCATCCTTCGTATATCCGGTGGCACCGCCTCCTCGACGAGGCTGCGCAGCGCCGCGTCGAGCCCCACCACGCTCTGGCCCTCCTTGCCGAGGCGGCGGATCGAGACCGTGCGGTCAGCTGCCTCCTTGCGGCCCACCACCAGCAGCGCCGGGACCTTGGCAAGCGAGTGCTCACGCACCTTGTAATTGATCTTCTCATTGCGCAGGTCGCCCTCCACGCGCAGTCCCAACTGGCGTGCCGCGGCAATGAAGTCGCGCGCGTAAGCATCGGCATCATCGGTGATGGTTGCGACAATTGCCTGCAGCGGCGACAACCAGAGCGGCAGGTGGCCGCCGTGGTGCTCGATGAGGATGCCGATGAAGCGCTCGAGCGAGCCGAACATGGCCCGGTGGAGCATCACCGGCGTCACCTTGTTCGAGTGCTCGTCGATATAGAACGCCCCCAGGCGGCCCGGCATGTTGAGATCGACTTGCACGGTGCCGCACTGCCAATCGCGGCCGATGGCGTCACGCAATACATATTCGAGCTTGGGCCCATAAAAGGCGCCTTCGCCCTTGTTGAGCGTCCAAGGCCGGCCGGAAGTCTTCAGCGCCTGCATGAGTGCGGCCTCGGATCGGTCCCACACGGCGTCCTCGCCGATGCGTTTGTCGGGGCGATCGGAGAATTTGATCGTGACGTCGGCAAAGCCGAAGTCTTCGTAGATCGAGAGGATCAGGTCGTTCATGGCAAGTGCTTCGGCGGCAATCTGTCCTTCCGTGATGAAAACATGCGCATCGTCCTGCGTGAACGCGCGCACGCGCATCAACCCAAGCAGTGCGCCGGAGGGTTCGAAACGGTGCACCTTGCCGAACTCGGCGAGCTTGAAGGGCAGATCGCGGTAGGACTTCAGGCCGTTTTTGAAGATTTGAATGTGACCCGGGCAGTTCATCGGCTTGACGACGAAGGTGCGCTCGTCGTCTTCGCGCGGCTGGGTCAGGAACATGTTTTCGCGGAAGGTCGCCATGTGGCCGGAGGCGACCCACAGCGAGGAATCCATGAGCTGGGGCGAGTTTACCTCGACATAGCCGGCAGCGGCCTGGCGGCGGCGGATATAGCCTTCGAGGATCTGATAGAGCATCCAACCCTTCGGATGCCAGAAGACCGAGCCCGGCGCCTCTTCCTGGAAGTGAAACAAATCCATCTCGCGGCCAAGCCGGCGATGATCGCGCTTTTCCGCCTCTTCGATCTGCTTGAGGTAGGCGTGGAGCTCCTCTTGCTTGGCGAAGGCGGTGCCGTAGATGCGGCTGAGCATTTCGCGGTTGGAATCCCCGCGCCAATAGGCGCCCGCGACCTTCATCAGCTTGAAAGCATTGCCGACCCTGCCGGTCGAGGTCATGTGCGGCCCGCGGCACAGGTCGAACCAGTCGCCCTGTTTGTAGATCTTGATCTCCTGATCTTCGGGGATGGCGTCGATGAGCTCCACCTTGAACAGCTCACCCTTGTCCCGGAACACACGTTTCGCCTGTTCGCGGGGCCAAATATCTTTTGTGAAAGGTTTGTCGCGGGCGATGATTTCGCGCATCTTCTTTTCGATGGCTTCGAAATCCTCGGGCGTGAACGGCTGGTTGCGGAAGAAGTCGTAGTAGAAGCCATTCTCGATGACGGGGCCGATGGCGACCTGGGTCCCGGGCCACAGCGTCTGCACGGCTTCGGCAAGGACGTGCGCGGCGTCGTGCCGGATGAGCTCCAGCGCGCGCGGATCTTCGCGGCTGAGAAACTCGATTTTTGCGTCGTGCTCGACCGGATCGTTCAAATCCGCGAGCACGCCGTCGAGCGCCATGGCGACCGTGCGTTTGGCGAGCGACGGCGAGATTTCCTTGGCAATATCGAGACCGGCTGACCCCTTCGGATACTCTCGACGCGCGCCATCGGGGAAGGTCAGCGCGACCATCGTCTGCTCCTGTTGCTCACTCGCTGCCTACGAATGCAGGTAAGCGTGGCGGGACGGTTTCCGCGTCGGTCCGGGCGACGCTGCCGCGCGCGGGAGACGGCAAAGCAAAATGACGATTATACGATGCGTATAAGCCGCGCAACGCAGCGAACTGCTTGGCAAGGAAAGAGAGTGCCCGGTCTCAGCCGGGCGGCTGCGCAAGCGCGGGGCCGGGGTTGGTGCCGCGCCAGCGGCCGTAGCGCCAGGGTAGGTACCATCGCGCGCCATCCGGCAGCGAGGGCGGAACGAAATCGAGCCCGGAGGTCCCAAACGGATGACAGCGTGAAAGCCGCGCTAGCGCCATCCACCCGCCCGCCCACAAGCCGAAGCGCCCGATCGCCTCGTCGGCGTAATTGGAGCAAGTTGGCAGATGCCGGCAGTCGAACCCGGTCAGCGCGGAAACGGAATGGCGGTAAACTTTGATCAGTCCGCGCGCGAAAAAGCCCGGGCCAGCGCCAAAATGGCCCAGAAAGACACTTAGCCGGCCTCGTGGGCTCATTGGAGTTCCATGAACGAGCCCCGCGCCCCTATCTTTGTACCCCCAAAACATGGTGAGAGTCGCATGGGAGGTCATGCGGTCTGGGGATACCTCGGGGCGCTGTGGAGCGCGTTTTCGGACTGGACCCGAATCTCCGTCGCCTCTAAAACAGACCGGTCAACGCAGGGCACTAGGTGCCTTCGACCGACGCCAGCCAAGAAGCGTCGCGCGAAGCGCCATTCATGAGGGTCAGCATGCGCCGATTCTTTTGGAGCGCATTCGCGCTTGCCTGTGGCATCGTCCAGGCATTCTCCGCACCACCCACACCTCAGGACGACAGCGGAAGCGGTCCGATGCGCTTCGAATGGCGGCGTGAGGGACCTGCCCAGGCATGCGGAGCCAGCTGCCGTGTTTGGATTTCTGCGGTTGGCTACATCACCGCCGACACCCCACGCGACTTCGAGGCTTTCGCCAAGGACCCCCATGTGCGCGGAGCAGTGCTGGTGCTGGATTCCGACGGCGGTTCGGTGTTGGGCACGCTCGCGCTCGGCCGCGCCATTCGAAATCTCGGGATGGTGACCACCATCGGCAAGACGACGCCACTGCCGCCAGCCGGCAACGGCGAGCGTCGCGCGATGCTGTCGCCCGACGGCAACTGTGAATCGATGTGCGCCTTCCTGTTGCTCGCCGGCGCGCGCCGCTACGTCCCGCCGCAGGCGCACGTGCTCGTTCATCAAATCTGGCTCGGCAAGAAGCGCAAACAGGCGCTCGAGTCGAATTATTCGGCCGAGGAGCTCAACATCGTGCAGCGCGACATCGGGCGACTCGTGCAGTACACGATTGAGATGGGCGGCAGCGGCGAGTTGCTGGAAACGGCGTTGCGGATCCCCCCGTGGGAGCCGTTGTATCGGCTGTCCGCCGACGAACTCCGCCGCATGAAGCTCACGACCGCCGACGCGCTCTTCGAGTCCCCGGTGGCGGGGCCGCCACCGCCAAAATCGACCACGTCCTTGGCAACCGTCGGCCAGCCCGCCGCGCCGCGGGAGTAACAAGGCTTTATTCTGCCGCCATCGCGGCCTTGCGCTTGGCTTCGATCTGATCGATCGCCGAGGTCACGGCGTCGAACGTCAGCATCGTCGAAGCATGGCGTGCTTTGTAGTCGCGTACGGGCTCGAGTACGGCAATATCGGCCCACTTGCCGTCCGGTGGGGCACCGTTTTCCTTCAGCATGCGGCGCACCGTTTCGCGAAGGTCACGCAATTCGCGAGCTTTCGCTCCAATCACGTTGCGCGCCATGATGGACGACGAGGCCTGTCCCAGCGCGCAAGCCTTCACCTGATGCGAGAAGTCGGTGACGGTATCGCCGTCCATTTTCAGGTCGACGGTGACGGTCGAGCCGCAGAGCTTGGAATGGGCAGTGGCGGTCGCATCGGGGCTAGCGAGGCGGCCCAGCCGGGGAATGTTGCCGGCCAATTCGAGAATTCGGCTGTTATAGACCTCGTTCAACATGGGCGTCGACAAACGGTTAATTGCGCGCCTACTGGCAAGGAATATATAGGGAGCGGCCCGTCGGCGCGAGAAGCGTACCTGCGAAACGCCGACAAAGGTTTGCAGGCCCAAGCCATGTAAAAAGGGAATGCGGCGTCCGGTTGGCGCGCATGGGTCGAATCCTTCCGTGCGCGATATGACTGATGTGGCGTTCCGGGTGACGCCCCGGCCTGAGGCCGGTCGAATGGAGAGAGCGCGATGGATGCCGTGATCAAGCCTTGGCCCAAATCCTCCCCGGCCGAGGACGCGACTTTGTCGGATCACGTGCGTGCGGCCCCCGCTCCCGTTGTGCCCAAGGCATCGCGCGAGCAAGCGCTCGCGGCGGTGCGCACGTTGATTGCCTATGCCGGAGATAATCCCGACCGCGAGGGGTTGCGCGATACGCCCAAGCGCGTCATCGACGCCTACGAGGAACTTTACAGCGGCTATCGCGAATGCCCGGTCGATGTGCTGGAACGCACTTTCAGCGAGATCGGCAGGTACGACGACTTCGTGCTTGTGCGCGACATCGCCTTCAACTCGCATTGCGAGCACCACATGATGCCGTTCACGGGCAAGGCTCACATCGCCTACAAGCCGGTAGACCGGGTGGTGGGTCTTTCCAAGCTCGCGCGCTTGGTCGACGTCTATGCGCGTCGGCTGCAGACGCAGGAACACATGACTTCGCAGATCGCGATCGCTATCGAGGAGATCCTGAAACCGCGCGGCATCGCGGTGATGATCGAGGCCGAGCACATGTGCATAGCGCTGCGGGGTGTGGAAAAGCCGGGCTCCTCTACGATTACGACCCAGTTTACCGGCAGTTTCCGCGACAGTCCCGACGATCAGGTCCGCTTTATTACAATGGTGCGCGGCGCCGATCGGTGAACGGTCTGGACGGCCTCTAGCACGATTGCCGCAGGTTACGCCGGCCGCCCGGGCGGGCGCGCGTCCCCGCGAAAGCTCGATACAATAGTGCGCTCGCGCCCTATGAAGATGAGCGATCGCCGGCGCTGCGGACGACAACGACTGGGATTTCAGACGAGGGTTTCTTGTCCGACCAACGTTCACCTTTCGCCGAGCGCGGCTCGATCGATGCGGTCGAGGAAGGCCGCGCCTTCGCTCCGAAATTCGATGCCGACGGGCTCGTCGTCTGCGTCGCCACCGATGCGCACTCGGGCGACGTGCTGATGGTCGCCCACATGAACGCAGAGGCGCTGCAGCAGACCATCGCGACCGGCGAGGCCTGGTACTTCAGCCGCTCGCGGGGAGCGCTGTGGCGTAAAGGGGAAGCCTCCGGCCACCGGCAGCACGTCATCGAAATGCGGATCGACTGCGATCAGGATGCGGTGTGGATCCGCGTCGAGCAAGAGGGCCCCGGCGCCTGCCACACCGGCCGGCGCTCGTGTTTCTATCGCGCGGTGCCGCTGGGCAGGCGCGGTGCGGTGAGTCTCGAATTTCGCGACGCCGAGCGGACATTTGATCCGAACGCGGTGTACGGAAAAACGGAATAGCGGCGCAAAGCGCCTCCGCGCCGTGGCGGTGTGCGACGCCCTCGACCTCAGGCAAGCCCCGCGGCCGTTGCGCGCGCGAGCAATTGACGTGCGCGCTCCAGGTGTGGTCGGTCGTACATCACTCCGTCGATGCCAACCGTGCCTCTGTCCGGATTGGCTTCGAACGCCGCGATCACCGTCCGGGCCTCGGCAAGCGCGGCCGCCGATGGCGTGAATACCTCGTTGATGATTGGCACCTGCGCCGGATGGATTGCCATTTTGCCGGTGAAGCCATCGCGCCGCGCCTCCTCACTTTCCTGGCGCAGCGCTGCGGCATTGCGGAAATCGACGGCGACAGTGTCGATAGCCTGCACCCGCGCCGCCGCCGCGCCGGCAAGACAGAGCGCGCGGGCCAACCGATAGGGATCGAGAAAACGGCCCTCGCCGTCGCGGTTTGTCTCGGCGCCGAGCTCAGCGGACAGATCCTCGGCGCCCCAAGTTAGTCCCTCGAGCCGCGCGCTCGCCCCGCCATAAGTACCGGCGAGGAACAACGCCGTCGCAGTTTCGGTCGCGATCGCGACGATCCTGATCGACCCGTCAGGCAGGCCCGCGATCGCCTCACGCGCCGAAAGCTTTGCGTCCGCGCGAACGACGTCGGGGCCGCCTTGCGCTTTGGGCAGCATGATCGCGTCAGGACGCGCTGGCACCACCGCGTCCAGGTCGGCGTCTGCAAGTCCCGTCGCAAATCCGTTGATCCGAACCAACAGGCGAGGGCGCTGCGCCACTTTGCCTGCTTCGCCGATGAAAGCCGCGGCGCGCATTCGCGCCTGCGCTTTGCCTTGGGCGGAAATGGAATCTTCGAGGTCGAGGATCAGTGCGTCGGCGCTGCAGGCCATCGCCTTATCGAGCTTTTTTGCATCGTCTGCCGGGACAAAAAGCAACGAGCGCATCAGCGCGGCCGCATGCGCATGAATACCTGGCGGCGACATTCCGCCACGAGCTTATTGTCCTGGTTGTAGGCGCGGTGATGGAACTCGACGATGCCGGCCCCCGGACGCGACGTCGATTCGCGCTTGCTGATGACTTCGGTGGTGACATGCACGGTATCGCCCTCGAAAAGCGGGTGAGGAAATTTCACCTCGGTCATGCCGAGATTGGCGATGGTCGTGCCGACAGTGAGGTCGTTGACCATGATGCCGATCATCAGGCCGAGGGTGAACAGCGAATTCATCAGCGGCTGACCCCACTCCGTCTCCTGCTCGCAGAAATGGCGATCGATGTGCAGCGGCTGCGGGTTAAGGGTCATGTTGGAAAACAACATGTTGTCCATCTGCGTGACCGTGCGCGTGAGCGGATGCTCGTAAAGGTGGCCGACCACGAAGTCGTCGAAATAGATGCCGCCGCGTTTGTGGCGGCGCAGTTGCGTGTCTTGCGTCATGCCTTCCTCCCGTTCAGGCCGGTCGACCTCTTCTCGGCACGATGACCGGCACCGCCGTCAGCCAGCATCGGCTTTTGCGAAGATGCGGTCGCCCTGCAGGTCGATGATCTGCTTCGCTTTCGAGATCGCAAACGCAATCGCATCTTCCCGCCCCTGGTGCGTATCGGCGCGGATGAATCGGTGTTCCTTCACACCTTCCGGAGTGTCTTTCTCGATGATCCCGGCAGTCTGATAGACGCCGTTGTTCCGATAAGGGGTCGCGCGGATTCTGTAGCCCTTGTATTCCACAGCCGGCGCCGGCGCTTCCTCGCCCCCACCAAAGGCCCGCCCGGCGAGGCGGCTCCATGCCGCTTTGAGCTTCGAAAACATGAATCGTACCGATACCATCCACGCGCGGGATCACCGATCGATTATCGCGCGCCTGCGCCCGCATGTCGATCGCTCTCTGCGCTCTGCCTCCTCGGCGCACGCGAACTGAACCTTTGGCACGGTTGAGCTGAGTGCTGCCGCAAGGCGGCGGGCGCATGCCCGCTCAGTAACCGAACTGCTCGCGCAGTATCCGCTCGTCGAGGCTGTGACCCGGATCGAACAGCATCTGCATGGAGATGCTGTGGTCCATGTGAATGTCGACCGAACAGACCGAGCGAACCTCGTCATGGTCGGCGACGGCGGCGACCGGACGTTTCTCCGGCTCGAGCACCTCGACACGCACGCGCGCGCTGTCGGGCAGGAGCGCGCCGCGCCAGCGCCGCGGCCGAAACGGACTGATCGGGGTGAGCGCCATCAGCGGCGCGCTGATCGGAATGATCGGACCTTGAGCGGAGAGATTGTACGCGGTCGAGCCGGCCGGTGTGGCCACCAGCACGCCGTCAGCCACGAGCTCCCTGAGCCGCTCTTCGCCATCGACCAGGATGCGCAGCCGCGCCGCCTGGTAGGTCTGGCGATAGAGGAAGACGTCATTGAATGCATGAAACTCCACCGTATCGCCCTCGTTGTCGTGGGCGCACATGAGCAGTGGATGGATGACGGTGACGTGGGCCTTGGCGAGACGCGCCGGTAGCTGATCGGGGTGATACTCGTTCAAGAGAAATCCGACGGTGCCGCGATGCATGCCGTAGATCGGCTTGCCCGTCGCCATGAACCGGTGCAGGGTCTGAAGCATAAGCCCGTCGCCGCCGAGTGCGACGATGACGTCGGCGGCCTCGGGCTGCGCGTTGCCGTAACGGGCAGTGAGCCGTTCGAATGCCTCACGCGCCTCAGCAATCGGGCTGGCGACGAACGCTATCCGCTCGTAGCTCGGGGTCGCGGGGCTCATCGCAGGCCTCTTCGTGGAGAAATGTGGACGCCTCGGTGTTGAGGCACGCGGCGGGCGCGGCGCCCGCAGCCGTAAGGTGGAGATATGGAGCGCGCGGTCTTCGTCTATACGACCTATCCATCCGTTGTCGAGGCGGAGCGGGCCGGACGCGCGCTGGTCGAGCAGCGCCTGTGCGCCTGCGTCAACATCTTACCGGGAATGATCTCACACTATTGGTGGCAAGGTGCCATCGAGCGCGGTGAGGAGGTGGTAATGATCGTCAAGACCCGTAGCTCGCTCGCCGAACGCGTCAGCACCGCAATCAAGGAAATGCACGCCTACACCACGCCGGCAATCCTGGTGATCCCGATCGAGAGCGTCGACCGCGGTTATCTCGACTGGCTCATGGCCGAGACCTCGCCCGCGACGAAAGCCTGAATTGCTGGCAAAGGCTGTTCAGCGAGACGGCGCACCGTCTCATTCCGCCTTGATGTTGTGCTCGCGCGCCACGGGACCCCATGTCTGCATCTGTCCACGGAGGAAGCTGCGAAGCTCCTGGGGTCCGCTGAGGGTGAGCGATATCTGTTGAGTCTGCGTGAGCTGCGCGGCGATGCGCTCTTCACGTACGCAAGCCGCAAAGTCGCTGCCAAACCGATTAACCGCAGTCTCCGCCGTGCGGACCGGCGCAAACACGCCCCACCAAGCATACGCCTCGAAACCGGGAAAACCGCTCTCGCCGATAGTCGGCACGGCGCCAAGGGTCGGCGTGCGCGTTTTGCCGGTTTGAGCGACGGCCCGAAGAGTGCCGGCCTGGATTTGCGGAATGGAAAGCGCGGTGCTGCCGATGACGAGATCGACGTGCCCCGCGATGGCGTCATTCATAGCCGGAGCGCCGCCACGATAAGGCACGTGCACCAGGCGAATGCCGGCACGCGTCGAGAGCTGTGCCATGGCAAGGTGCCCCACGCTGCCACTGCCGACCGATGCATAGCTGATCGTGTCGGGCTTGGCCTTGGCGGAGGCGATCACGTCGCTCAGGGTCTTGAAGGGTTTTTGGGTTTGCGTCGATAGCACATATGGAGCGATGCCGATGAGTAGTACCGGATCGAGGTCTTTCTCGGTGTCATAGGGCAAATCGGACAACACGAACGGATTGGCTGCATGGTTGTCGAATACCATGAGCCAATTGCTTCCGTCCGGCGCCGACCTAACGACGGCCGCAGTGGCGACGCTTCCTGACGCTCCCGACCGGTTCTCGACGATGATCGTGGTTGCGAGCCGCTCCTGCAGGCATGGCTGGATGAGCCGCGCGATGACATCGGTGGATCCGCCCGGCGGATAGGCAACGATCAGCTTGATGGGGCCGGCGGGCCACCCGGTTTGGGCCTGCGCGTCGCCCGTGGCCAGCATCGCGGCCACGGCGCCAACCAATGTCAAATATCTGGTCACCCTAAGCACGCTGCTCCTCCCCGCTCGATTTGACGGCGTGATTAAGATGCGCCGCCGCGAGGGTAGATGAAAATGTACATCGGCTCTACGCCCCGGTAGGGTTCCCTCCCAGAAGATCACCCTGTGCGACATGCATCCTAGATGAAGCCTGCGCCTTACGGTCCGTTTCCCTATTCGCCCATCATCCGCCGTCCGCGCCTGACCTGGCCAGGTGATGCCCATGTCGCGCTTTGGGTCATCCCCAATATCGAGTTCTTCTCGCTCATGGAGAAAGTGCCCGCCGGCTCCGGCGGCCCTGGCACTCCGGTGCCCGACATCCCGTCATGGTCGGCGCGCGACTACGGCAACCGGATAGGAGTATTCCGCCTCATGCAAGCGCTCGATCGCCACGGCATTCGCGCCACCGTGGCCCTCAACAGCGATGTGTGCGTCCAGCACCCCGAGATCATCGAGGAGGGTCGCAAGCTCGGCTGGGAGTGGATGGGTCATTGCGAGAGCAACACGCGCCGCCTCAACGAAGCGCAGCCGGGTGAGGAGAAGGCAATCATTAGCCGGGCGCTGGCGACTATCGCGCAAACCACCGGTGCACGCCCAGTGGGCTGGCTAGGCTCCGGCCTGCAGGAGACCTGGAACACGCTCGACCTCTTGGCGGCGGAGGGTTGCGAGTATGACTGCGATTGGACCAACGACGATCAGCCGTATGTCATGCGGCTCGACGGCGGCGGCAGGCTGATCTCGGTGCCCTACAGCCACGAGATCAACGACAAGCCGGTATTCGAACGGTTCCACAGAACCGCAGATGAATTCCGCGAGATGATTTGCCGGCAATTCGACGTGCTCTATCGCGAGGGCGCGCAATCGGGTCGCGTCATGGCAATCGCGCTACACCCTTATCTGACCGGCGTACCGTATCGCATCGACGCCCTCGACGCGGCGCTCGGCTACATCTGCAATCACGCAAGGGTATGGAAAGCGACGGGTGCCGAGATCGCGCGACACTATCGCGCGCAGATCGCCAAGCAATAACGGAGTACACAATGGTCATGGGTCGATGGTCGCGAAAGGCGCTTGCAGCGCTGGCGGGCGCCGCGATGGCGCTGACTGCGCAGGCGAAGGCAGAAACGGTGACCGTCGGTCTGGTCGGCGCGGTCTCCTCGACGCATTGGCCGATTTATATCGGTCTTGCCAAGGGATATTTCGCCGCCGAGTCGTTGACGCCCGATCTGGTATTCATCCAGTCGAGCGCCGCGCTGGTCCAACAGCTCACCGCCGGCTCGATCGATTTGGCCTTGTCGACGGGGCTTGCCGATCCGATACGCGCTATCGACAAGGGTTCGCCCATCGGCATTGTGCGGATCGAAATGCAGGCTCCGCCTTATGCGCTGCTCGCCAAGCCTTCCATCAAGCGCTGGCCCGAGCTCAAGGGCAAGACGATTTCCATCGGCGGCCCGAAAGATATCACGCGGATTTATCTGGAGCGGATGGCGGTTCCAAACGGATTGAAAGCCGGCGATTACGATACCGTCTTTGCCGGCGCGACCTCGGCCCGATTCTCGGCGCTGCAAGCGGGTGCGGTGGATGCGGCGATCCTGCTGCCGCCTTTCAATTTCTATGCCGAGTCGGCAGGGTTCACCAATCTCGGCCTGACTATCGATTATGCCAAAGAGCTTCCGTTTACCGGCACCGTGGTCGGCCGCGCATGGGCGTCGGCGCGCAAGGCGACTCTCGACAAGGTGCTCTTGGTCAACAGCAAAAGCATGGCCTGGTTTTCCGATCCCGCAAATCGCGCCGAGGCCATCAGAATCATGGTCGAGGCAAGCAAGCTCAAGGAGGAGGATGTCGCGAAATCCTACGACTTCCTGCACAAGAACGAATTCTTTGAAAACACCGGCAGGATCTCGAAAACGAGGATGGGCGCGCTGCTCAACGCGCTCAAAAGCCTCGGCGATATCGAGGGGCCGACAAATATTGAGCGCTTTGTACTTCCGGGTGTCGCTCAGCTGACAGATTGATCCGGGGTAAGCCGCATCGAGGGATGGGTCGTGCAGCGCGCAGCGGAACCGCGCCTCGGGCCGACAAACCGATTGCCGCGCGTCTATGTTGCCGGCGCCATTTCCGTGCTTTGCGGACTGGTGCTCTGGGAGCTCGCGAGCCGGCTTGTCGTCGCCAACGCGCTGTTTCTTGCCGCGCCCTCGCAGATCTTCGCGGCGATCGTAACGCTCGCCGAGAGCGGAGAACTGTGGCGGCACATGTCGATCAGCGCGATCGAGTTCGCGCTCGGCTATGCGATCGCGAGCTTATTGGGCGTGGCGATCGGCTTTGCCATGGCCGAAAGCCCCACGATGAAGCGTGTGCTGCAGCCGTGGATCTCGGGCCTCTACGCAACGCCGACGATCGCGCTCGCCCCGTTGTTCATACTTTGGCTCGGGATCGGCATCTGGTCGAAGGTGCTGGTGGTCATTTTTCTGGTCCTGTTTCCAGTCACCATCAATACCGAGGCCGGCCTGCGCACGACGAGCGAGCGGCTGATCGAGATGCTGCGCTCGTTTGGCGCCAGCCCGCGCCAGATCTTCTTCAAGGTGTCGCTGCCCTCAGCCGTGCCGTTCATCCTCGCAGGGCTCAAGCTTGGCATCGGACGCGGACTGATCGGGGTCGTAGTCGCGGAGCTGTTCGGCTCACGCGCCGGGCTCGGGCGATTGATCGCCCAATCGGCGGATGCCTTCAACATGCCGGACCTGTTTGCCGGCGTGATCGTGCTCGCAGCCGCCGGAATCACACTGACCGCGGGTTTCGGCTGGCTCGAAAACAGGCTCGTGCCCTGGACCAAGGATTAGAGCCGCGTGGCGCAAAAGCTGCAGATCTCGCATCTCGGCAAGTCGTTCGGCGAATTGCGAGCGCTGCAAGACATCAATCTGGCCGTCGAACGCGGCGAGTTCATTGCCGTCGTCGGGCCCTCCGGCTGTGGCAAGACCACTTTTCTGAGGATCGTCGCCGGGCTCGAACCGGCAAGCGCCGGTGAGGTCACGCTCGACGGGCGCGCGATCAGCGGGCCGGGCGGCGACCGTGGTTTCGTGTTCCAGACCGACAACCTCTTGCCTTGGCGCACGGTGTTCGCAAACGCGATCATCGGGCGGGAGGTGGCGGGCCGGGTCGGCCTGGCCGAACGGCAGCGCACCCTGGAGCTCTTGAAGCTCGTCGGCCTTGAGGGATTTGAAAATTACCATCCGCGCCAGCTGTCGGGCGGCATGCGCCAGCGGGTCAATCTCGCGCGGGCGTTGGCGATCGACCCGCAAATCCTGCTGATGGACGAGCCGTTCTCCTCGCTCGACGCGCAGACCCGCGAGATCATGCAGACGGAGCTCATGCGCATCTGGGAAGCTGGCCGCAAGACGGTCTTGTTCGTGACCCATCAGATCGACGAGGCGGTATTTCTGGCCGACCGTGTACTCGTCTTTGCGCGCCGGCCCGGTCGGCTGCGGGAAAGCGTCGCCGTCGAGTTGTCGCGGCCGCGCACGCTAGCCATTAAACGCACGGCCGAATTCATACATTACGTGGATCATATTTGGCGGCTGATCGAGGATGACGTGCGTGCCAGCGTGATCGAGGAGAAGGTGTGACGTTTCGTCGGCCGGCCAATGGCGCTCCTCCCGCGGTGTCGTGTTGCATGGAAGGCGCTGGCGTGCTTCACGCAACGCAAGGCTGGAGACAATTTTGGGGGCACACGCGTAAGAAGGCGCAGATGACAGAAAACCACATCACCCGACGGAATATTTCAATGATGTTCGCCGCGGCCGCGGCCGACGGAATGTTGCCGATATGGGCGCACGCCCAGCAGAATTATCCCAGCCGCCCGGTTCGCTTCGTCCTGCCGTTTGCCGCGGCGGGGGTGGCCGACATCACCGCTCGCGTGGCGGCGGAGAAGCTTGGCGATAAGCTCGGACAGCGGTTCGTTGTGGAAAATCAACCGGGACCAGGCGGCATTGCGGCGGCGGGCGCGGTGCTCTCGCAGGCATCCGACGGTTACACGATCGGTCTCGTCACGAACGGCACATCGATCAGCGCGGCAATCTACAAGGCGCTTCCGTTCGATCCTGTGAAGGACTTCGCCACAATCTCGACCATCGGCGCGTTCGATCTCGTCTTCGCTACCGGCGCGGATTCCGAATTCAAGGCACTCCAAGACTTCATCAAGGCTTCGCGCGTGCAACCGGGCAAGCTCAATGTCGGCACCATCAATGTTGGAGGCACGCAGAACCTTGCGGCCGAGCTGCTCAAGGCCTCCGCGGGACTCAACTTCCAGATCGTTCCCTACCGCGGCACACCCGATGTCATCGTCGCTCTCATGCGCAACGACGTGCAGCTCATGGTCGATTTCTATGCCCCAATGAAATCCACCCTGCTGGACAATAAAATTCGCGCGGTCGCCACGACCGGCAAGGAGCGCTCTCCGTTCTTCACCGACATGCCCACGGTCGCGGAAGCCGGCGTGCCGGGCTATGAGGTGGTGTCTTGGAATGGCGTGTTTGCTCCGCGCGGCACGCCGACGGAGATCATCGATCTTTTGAATAGAGCCATCCGCGAGATGGTGGCCAATCCGGAAGTGAAGCAGCGCTACGCCGAGCTGGGCATCGAAGCCAAGGCCAGCACGCCCGAGGAATTGAAGGCTCGCCTCACCGCAGATATCGGCAAATGGGCCGCCGTGATCGAGCGTGCCGGAATTCCGAAGCAGTAGGATCCCTCCTCCTGCGAGATGCGCGCAGGGTGGTCGACTTTGCGCGGCCGCCGCGGCACGCGCGCTGCTTCAAGATGAGAAGGAGAGAGAGAGAGAGAGCCAGCCCGCCACTCACGATGCTGCCTATGTGAGCGCCTTCACATTCCGGGCCACTCGCGACAGTTACTCTCGCTGCGGTGGCATCCACAGATGGAGGCTGGCGGTGACCCCCCTAAGCAAGCGATTGCTCGAGCGCGCCAATGCGCTGGTCTTGGGCCTCCTATGAAGCGCACTTGCGGTCTGTGTAATCGACGCCTGGTGATCTAGGCGCGGCGGCCTGCCCGCCGCGTTCGGCGGGTCCAATCGTGCGAATCGTTCGGCGGGGACGGCTCATCGGTTTTCGGCCACGAGCGGCGCGTTTTTTTCGAGGCGGCGCAGCACCTCGTCACGAGGCGCATCGGGCACCTCGAGGAGCACGCGCGTGATTCCCGCCTCTCGATACGGCGCGAGGGCTGCCGTGTCGGCCGGGGCATTGAAGACCGTAATCGACAGCGACTTGGGGTCGCGTCCGGCCGCGACAGCTGCTTGGCACAGCCGCGCCGCCGCGCTCTTAGGTTCCCAATCCCCGCGGGGGCGCGGGAACCAGCCGTCGCAGAATTCGACAACTCGGCGGACCGTATGCTCGCTCTCTCCGCCGAGGAGGACGGGCGGATGCGGCTTCTGCTTGGGCTTGGGGTAAAGCCAGACCGGATCGAAATTGACGAACTGGCCGTGAAATTCGGCTTGCTCTTGCGTCCAAAGCGCCTTCATGGCCAGGACACGTTCACGCAGCAGCTTGAAACGCGTCTCGTAGCGGGCGCCGTGATTCTCCATTTCTTCGACGTTCCAGCCTCCGCCGATGGCGAAAATGAAGCGACCACCCGACAGCTGGTCGAGGCTCGCCACTGACTTGGCGGTGATGATGGGATCGCGCTGGGGCAGGAGCGCAATGCCGGTGCCGAGCTTGAGCTTGCGCGTTGCCGCCGCCGCGAACGACAGGGCTACGAATGGATCGTGGGTATGCGAATAGCGCTTCGGCAGTTCGCCGCCGCCCGCGAACGGGGTACGACGGCTCACCGGGATGTGCGTGTGTTCGCATACGAAGAGGGACTCGAAGCCGCGCGCCTCGAGCTCGCGCGCCAATTCGTCGATCGCAATGCCGTAATCCGTCGGAAAATAGAACGCACCAATCAGCATGGCGGTCCGCCTGCGACGCACCGCGTCGCAGATGGCGCCGCGGACGCGAACCTATAACACGCCTTCGCATCGCCTGTCGTGCGTCGGAAACCTCACGCGCCGCTGAGGGCAACCGTTGTCCAACGGCGATCGCAGCTGAACCGGAAAAAGCCTCAGCGCGCCCGCTTAACTTAGCTTGTCACGTCGGCAATCAGGTTTCCCCAGCTTGTCGTCCGCTCAATCCGCACTGCGATGACCGGATAGGTGGCTATCTCCATTGCACGAAGTTGCGGGTAACGCGAACGCAGCAGCGCCTGCGCGTCCTGGTGTTCTGGCCCTTCGTTCAGGATTTCGGCGTGCCCGCGCAGCATGACCCAACCGAGCCGCGCCCAGTCGTCCTCGTAGCGATCGACGATGACCGCGACTGCCGGGTTCTCGGTGATGTTTCTCAGCCGTTTGAGCGCCGTGACCGGTCCTCGCTTCGGTTTTTCGTCGATGGCCACGTAAAGCGAACTGCCCGCGAGCGCAAAGCAGACCGGTACGACGTGAGGAAGTGCGCGCCTGTCCGCGGTGGCGAGATGGGCAACCCGTTGCTGGACCAGAAATCGGCGTTCGGCCTCCGACAGCATGAACGGCCTCAGGGCTTAGCCCTTCCGAGGAGCGGCGAAGAGTGTGTCGCGAGAGGTGAACCGCCTCCTCGCGCCGGCGGGCCGGGTCACATCTGGCAACTCCCCAAAGCGGCGCGCGAAGAGCCATTGGTGCCGGGTGAGAGATTTGAACTCCCGACCAACGGTTTACAAAACCGCTGCTCTACCGCTGAGCTAACCCGGCAAATCAATGAGTTACAGAGAAAGAGCTCACGCTCTATCTTAACCGCGTCGCGGCGTGCTCTTGCAATAACAGAAGAGGGCCTACAGAGCCACTTCCTGATAATCAAAGTGGGCTTCTAGGCTCCTTCACGCGCCGAGTCGGGCCCCGAAAAAATTTTTAAAAGCAGGTGGAACCTCCGGGGTGGTTGGCCGTTCACATAATGGGACGAGCTCTATGACCCTCTGAGCTCGTTCGTCCCAGAACTTTAAGCCCCGCCACAGGCGGGGTTTTTCTTTGCGCTCCTCATGGTCGCCGCTAGGCCGCTAGGTGATCCCGATCCCTCGGTTATGGGCGAGCCCGGCACGTGGCAACCAGGTCTCAGGCGGTATGACCGGGATCGAGCGGGAAGGGCGTTTGCAGCCGATTGTCCTGCGTCATCAGATCGGTGCTGGGCCGCTCCTTCTGGCCGCGCCAGCCCAGACGTGCCTGCGCGACGTCATCCTCGCTCGGCCGCCCCTCTTCGCGGGCTTGGCGGATTTTGGCCTTCTCGCGAATGCTTTGCGCCATAGCGGCCCTCGTGTGCTTCGATGAAGTGAGATCCAGCCCAATTATACCGCGCAGGTAGGAGGGCGGACAGGCGCCGGAACGCAATCTCCACGGATCTCCGCTCGCCGCTTGTGCGGCGCGGTTCCTTGCCTAGATATGTTGCAGTGTCGCGTCCCTCCCAGCCCCCTGCGATACGCGACATGAAGAAGCCCCGGCTGCGTTAGGTTCGCCGGGGCTTTGATTTGTCTATGCGGTTGCCGATGCCGGCCGGGAGGCAGGCTTCACCTCTGGCTCAACTGACGTCCAGATGCTGATGTGGCGTGTCTCAGGCATGAGGAAGAGGCTGAGCACAAGGCACACCGCGGGGACCAAGATCGGATAGAGCAAGGCGTAGCCGAGGCTGCCCGTAGCAGCGAAAGCCGCCGATGTGACGAAGGGCACCAATCCGCCGCCCCAGCCGTTCCCGATGTGATACGGCACGGACACCGATGTGTAGCGAATCCGCGCGGGGAAGTATTCCGCCAGGAACGCGCCGATCGGGCCGTACACCATGCCCACATAGTTGACGAGGATTGCGATGATCAGGATCGCAATCGGATAGTTGACGTTACCCGGTTGAGTGACCGCGCCGAGCCACGCATACAGCGGGTAGTACGTGACGGCCGCTAGGAAGAAGCCGCCCAAGATCACGGGCTTGCGGCCGATGTGGTCGGACGCCCAGCCCCAAAGAATGAGGGTCGGCGTCGCGATGAGGAGCGCGACCATCACGATAATGCTTGAGTTGAGCAGGTCCATTTTCACGACCTGCTGCAGGAAGTACAGCGCCCAGAACTGCCCGCTGTACCAAACGACGCCTTCGCCGATCACCACGATGCTCGCGATCGCTACGAACTTGATGTTCGCACTGAGAAACGCCTCCTTCCATGGGTTCCTAGTCATCAGGCCCTTGGCTTTAATCTCCTGGAAGATCGGCGTCTCCCCCAGTTGCAGGCGGATATAAATCGCGATGGCTACCAGCAGGAAGGACAGTAGGAACGGAATGCGCCATGTGCCCCACGCCGCATTGAAGCTCTCCTCGCTGGAGTAGCCGCGGGTAATGAGGACCACCGCTAGGGCCACCACGATCCCCAAGGTCGGAGAAGTCTGCAGCCAACCGGTGTAGAAGCCGCGCCGCTCATCCGAGACGTGCTCGGCGACGTACGTGATGGCGCCGCCATACTCGCCGCCCAGGCACAGGCCTTGAATCATCCGCAGACCGAACAGGAGGAACGCGGCGGCTACGCCGATCTGATCGAAGGTGGGGATCAACCCGATCACCCCGGTGCCGATACCCATTCCGCTCAACGTGATGAGAAACGTGTACTTCCGCCCTACTCTGTCGCCCAACCATCCGAACAGGAACGCGCCCAACGGACGGATCAAGAATCCGGCGGTGAAGAGCGCGATCGTACTCAACAGAGCCGCGACCGGGTGCGTCTTCTCGAAGAATTTGACCGCCAGCACGGCGGCCAAGCTCCCGAAGATATAGAAGTCATACCATTCGATGACGTTTCCCACCGACGCGGCAACAATCACGCGCCGGAAATCCTTCGGGATTTGCATCGTCTTCTCCTCCCTTGCCAGGCTGGGCCGCAGATGCACCAAAGATCCACCCGACGCCCCGCAGCGAAACTTTCCCAATTTTCGCAGCCGTTCTCGAAACCCGGCTCTTTCGACCGGTCCTTCAGAATGACGAAAAAGGTATCATTGCGGGGGACGGGACCTAATTAGACTTTCGGCGTAGGCGCGACGTTTTTCCCCGAAAAATCAAGCCGTGAGGCGCTTCGGCCCGTCTGCGTCAACTTGCCCTGTGGGTCGCGACGTACAGCGCCAGCGCCGCCGCATTGGAGACGTTGAGGGCCTTTATCTGTCCCGGAAAATCAAGGCGGGCGACTTGGTCGCAGCTCGCGCGTGTCAGTTGCCGCAGTCCCTTGCCCTCCGCGCCGAGCACGAGCGCAAGAGGGGTCCGCAACTCCGCGTCGCGCAGATCGATCTCGCCGGCGCTGTCGAGACCAACGAGCAAATAGCCGCGCTCGCGTAGTGCCGTGAGCGCACGCGCCAGGTTTTGCACCGGTACCATGGGCACATATTCGAGCGCGCCCGAGGCGGACTTCGCCAGAACGCCGGTCGCTTCGGGGCTGTGGCGGGCCGTGGTAACGACCGCCTTGGCCGCAAAGGCCGCGGCAGTGCGCAGAATAGCGCCCACGTTGTGTGGATCGGTGATCTGATCAAGGACGAGGACGACGCCGGCGAGCTCGAGCTCCTCGAGTTCGGGCGAAGGCAAAGGGTCGGCTTCGGCCAATAGCCCATTGTGCACGGCGTCGGGGCCGAGCCGGCGCGCGATCGCGTCCGGCCACACGAGTTCGGGTTCGACGGCGAGCGCCACCCCCTCCTCGGCGAGGCGCCGCGCCGCGTTGGCGGTCGCGTAGAGCCGCCGGATGCGTCGCGCCGGATTTTCGAGTGCCGCCTTCACCGTGTGCCAGCCGTAGAGAATCGCCCCCGCCCTCGAATCCCGCGCCTCGCCGCGCGGTGGCTGAGGGCCCTTGCGCCTCCAAGGAGTACGCCGCGGCTCGTGTGTCTGGGGTGAATGCGGACGGTGCTGGCGCATGGATTGTTGTTTCGCGAAGGTCCCGTGCGACGAGGCCAATATCAAGATATCTGGCCGGTTGAGATTCGGCGCAAGCGGCTTCGGCGCGGTTGACACCGCGAAAGGCGCTCCCCATAACCCGGCCAGACCATGGCATCCGCGGGATGCGACTTTTGAGATCGGGGGAGTGACCCGAGCGGCAAAGGGGGCGGACTGTAAATCCGCTGGCTTACGCCTTCGTAGGTTCGAGTCCTACCTCCCCCACCAGCCAGCCAGCCAGGAATCAGGAATCAGAATTCAGTTGGAAAGAGGTTGGTTGGCTGTGGCTGATTACTGACCTCTGATGCCTGTCCCCTGGTGCGGGTGTAGCTCAATGGTAGAGCAACAGCCTTCCAAGCTGATGACGAGGGTTCGATTCCCTTCACCCGCTCCAACAACATGTTGGAAGGCGAGCAAATAGTTCCTATTTAACGCCGGCTACGGCCGATATTTTAGGTCCGCCACCTCCAAAGGATTCAATAGGCAAGAGAAGAGCAACTCATGGCCAAACAGAAATTCGAACGCACGAAGCCGCATTGCAATGTTGGGACCATTGGTCACGTGGACCACGGCAAGACGACGCTGACGGCCGCGCTGACGAAGGTGTCGGCGGACAAAGGCTGGACGCCAAACTTTGTGAGCTACGACCAGGTGGCGAAGGCGTCGGAAAGCCAGGGGCGGCGCGATCCGACCAAGATTTTGACGATTGCGACGAGCCACGTGGAATATTCGACGAACAAGCGCCACTACGCGCACGTGGACTGCCCGGGCCATGCCGACTACGTCAAGAACATGATCACGGGGGCGGCGCAAATGGATGGCGCGATCCTGGTGGTGTCGGCGGCGGATGGCCCGATGCCGCAAACGCGCGAGCACATTCTGTTGGCGCGCCAGGTTGGTGTTCCCTATATCGTGGTGTTTCTCAACAAGGTGGACGTGGTTGACGACCCCGAGCTTCTCGATCTGGTGGAGCTCGAGGTGCGGGAGCTTTTGACCAAGTATCAGTTTCCCGGCGACAAGGTTCCGGTGATCCGCGGGGCTGCGATTAAGGCGCTCAGCGGGGAGAAGGGCGAATTTGCGGACGCGGCGGTACTCAAGCTGTTCGAGGCGCTGGATGAGTTCGTGCCACTGCCGGAGCGGCCGATCGACCAGCCGTTCTTGATGCCGATTGAGGACGTGTTCTCGATCTCCGGGCGCGGCACGGTTGTGACGGGCCGGATCGAGCGCGGCAAGATCAAGGTGGGAGAGGAAGTGGAGATCGTGGGGCTGCGGGACACGCAGAAGTCGGTGGTGACTGGGGTTGAGATGTTCCGCAAGCTTCTGGACGAGGGGGTTGCGGGGGACAATGTGGGCTGTCTGTTGCGCGGCATCGACAAGGACGCGGTGGAGCGCGGGCAGGTTCTGTGCAAGCCGGGCTCGGTGAAGCCGCACAAGAAGTTCAAGGCGGAGGCATACATCCTGACCAAGGAGGAAGGGGGGCGGCATACGCCGTTCTTCAACAACTACCGTCCGCAGTTTTACTTCCGCACCACGGACGTAACCGGTCAGGTGACGCTGCCGGCGGGGACGGAGATGATCATGCCGGGGGACAATGCGGCGATGGACGTGGAGCTGATCACGCCGATTGCGATGGAGGAGAAGCAGCGGTTTGCCATCCGTGAGGGCGGCAAAACCGTCGGCGCCGGCGTCGT
>Ga0126376_10000280_pt1 | contig 24025 bp, 13 predicted proteins | sample PanSoiMetPlot_15_FD_92760 | JGI IMG/M metagenome (GOLD analysis project Ga0126376, IMG submission 92760) | Tropical forest soil microbial communities from Panama - MetaG Plot_15 | ecosystem: Environmental > Terrestrial > Soil > Tropical forest > Bulk soil | place: Panama | collected 2016-02-17 | reverse complement strand
GACGTCGCTGGGCGAACCCTTTCAGGGTTGAATTCATGAATGGATCGATAACCCAGAGTTGTCGCGGCGCTCCAACCCTGGGCTTAAATTAGCCAACGCCTTCGGCGTATTTATTCCAGACTCAAGTTAGCCAACGCCTTCGGCGTATTTTTTTCCAAACTGAGTGCCTATGCCGAAGACATTTTTTTAGGCTCAAACTGAGGTGACGCGATGACAGGTTTTTGGCAGGACTTGCGCCAGGCGTTGCGTGGCATTCAGAAACAACCCGGCTTCACGCTGATTGCGGCGATCACGTTAGCTCTGGGTATCGGTGCGAATACGGCGATCTTTAGTGTCATCAACGCTCTGATTCTCAATGCACCGCACTTTGCGGACGCAGAACGCGTCGTCGCGCTCTGGCGAACGGCAAAGGACAAACGAGATAAAGGTCCCGCATCGTACCTCGACCTGCAGGACTGGCGCGCGCAGGCTAAAACCTTCGAAGCAATTGCCGGTTATAAACCCAACGGCTTCACTCTGCTTGATGAACAGGCGGAGCGAGTGCAAGGCATGCGCGTCACTGCGAACTTCCTGTCGTTGCTCAAGGTCAAGCCGCTGCTGGGCCGTGATTTTCAACCTGACGAAGAGAAGCGTGGCGCCAGAGACGTGGTCATCATCAGCCATCAGTTTTGGCAGACACGCTTGGGTGGGAACGAGAGTGCAGTAGGAAAGGAACTCACGCTGGATGGTAAACCGTTCACAATCGTCGGTGTCTTACCCCGGGATTTCGAGTTCCCGCTGGCGAAAGGATCGACAGAGCTCCTGACCACAGTTGCCGGTGAAGGGAACAACCTCGACGAGCGTGGCGCGCTGGTTTTTATTTCTCTCGGTCGATTGAAGCCGGGCGTAACGCTGACGCAAGCGCAGGCCGAGTTGACCAACCTCTCCGGAAATCTCGAGCAACAGTATCCACAAGGTTGGCGCAACACTTTAGTCTACCTCGTACCAGCAGGTGATGAGATCGTAGGCGCCGACATCCAACGCGGATTGTGGGTTTTGCTCGGCGCAGTCATCTTCCTTTTGCTCATTGCCTGCACCAACGTTTCGAACCTGTTGCTGGTGAGGGCGAACAAGAGGCAACGAGAGTTGGCGTTGCGCGTAGCGCTGGGCGCAGGCAGTTGGCGGATCTTGCGGCAATGGTTGACTGAGAGTTTGTTACTTGCGTTGCTGTCAGCCGGAATTGGCGTGTTGTTCGCTGCCTGGGGATTGAAAGTGATCAAGTTTTATGGCGCCGGACAACTGCCCCGACTCGATGAGGTCCAAATCGATTTGCCGGTGTTGACGTTCACGGTGGTCGTGTCGATTTTGACTGCCGTCATCTTCAGCTTGCTTCCGGCAGTAAAAGCCTCGCGTCCCGACATCAACGAGGTTTTGAAAGCCGGAGCGAAGACAGCAACGGGCAGTGGTTCGTCACAGTTGTGGCGTGATTCGTTGGTAGTGGCGGAGGTTGCGCTGGGACTCGTGCTCCTCATCGGTGCGGGCTTGATGATGCGTAGCTTCGTCTCGTTGACGAACGTGCATCCGGGATTTGATCCTAACAACGTTTTGACCGGTCGAATTACCCTTAGCGGACCTGCTTATGACGACCCGAACGCACGCAGTCGTTACGTCAGCCAAACGATCGAGCGACTCAAAGCCTTGCCCGGTGTCGAGAGTGCTGCGCTCGTCGCGCCCATGCCTTTCAGCGGCGCCGAGATCGGCGGCGACTTCAAGTTCGAAGGCCACCCAATACCTGAACCCGGACGAGAGCCAGTCGCTAATGTGCGCAACGTTACGTCGGAATATTTTCAGACCATCAGAATTCCTTTGCTGAAAGGTCGCTATTTCAGCGAGCAGGACCAGCGCAGTGGTGTCGGCGTTGCTATCGTCAACGAGACGTTCGTCAGGCGCTACCTTGCAAACGAGAATCCGATTGGTCAACGCATCAAGGACCTGGGTGTGAATCAGAACGAAGGCGATCCGAAACAATATGAGATCGTCGGCGTGGTGGGCGATGTGCATCACAACAGTCTGACAAAATCTGCAACGCCCGAACTCTACTTGCCACATCAACAGAACAGTTGGGCCTGGGGCAATTTCCTCATCCGCACGACGAACGATCCGGCGCCGTTGATTCACAGTTTCGAAGACACCATTCGATCCATGGATAAGACAGTGCCGGTAACGAGGGTCAGGCCTCTGACGGACGCAATTTCAGACACGACTTCTCAACAGCGGTTTTATGCGTTGCTGTTTGGACTATTCGGCGTCACCGGTTTGCTTCTGACCGTGACAGGCATTTACAGCGTGATCTCCTACACGGTTTCACATCACACTCGCGAGATTGGGATAAGAATGGCGCTGGGCGCACAAGGTCGAGATGTGTTGAAGTTGATCGTTGGCAAGGGTCTGATCTTAACGCTGATCGGTATCGGTATCGGACTTCTCGGCGCCTTTGGCATTACGCGCGTGATGCAAGCGTTGCTATTCGGCATAAGCGCAACTGACTGGGTGACGTTTACGGCTGTTGCGACGTTGCTGGCATTCGTCGGCCTTCTCGCGGCTGCGATTCCTGCCCGGCGTGCAACGAAAGTCGATCCGTTGATCGCGCTTCGGTACGAGTAGGTTCAAAACAACCGCAGATTGACGCCGATGTCGCCGTCGCTTTGTTGTACCAGGTGCTCGTCGTCAACTTTCACGTCGTTGACATCGCGGCTAACGGTGTGGCTGGTCATTGCGGAAGCAGGGAACGGTGTGAGCAGGTTCTTTACGTCCGGGGCGCGGCCGGTGAGCCACAGATCACAAGATTCGGGTTCGAGGATCACGGGCATGCGATGATGAATCTTCGCTAACAGCTCGTTAGCTGTCGTGGTGATGATCGCGCAACTCGTGATCGAACGGCCTGCACCTTTCCAGCGGTCCCAGATACCTGCAAACGCGAACGGCTCGCCGTCTTTCATCTGAAAATAATACGGCTGAGAGATCTTGCCGTTCCGCTCCCACTCGTAAAACCCGTCTGCAAAGATCAAACAACGTCGCTTCTGAAAAGAATCATTGAAGCTTGCCTTTTGTTCGATTGTCTCGACGCGCGCGTTGATGATGCCTTTGGGTTCTTTGCTCCACGCGGGGATCAATCCCCATTGCAGGAACGCGGTTTCGCGGTGTTCGTCGTGCTGCTGGATTGTCAGCACATTCTGGGTCGGAGCGATGTTGTAACGCGGAATCAGGTCTTCAGGACGAAGGTAATCGATGTGAGCGAGTTTTATTCGCCGCGGATCTCTAAGTGTAAATCGGCCACACATTTTTTTCTTTAACGTTATTATCATCAAACACTGTGACCTTTCCAGTCGCGATGAGATATGCTGAGAAGATGAAATCAATTTGTGCCGCGGTCGCTCTGTTCTTGCTGTGCTCGATCCCGAGTCCATTCCTCAGTAGCGCACAAACGCAGCCACTCGACCTGGATCAGGGTTATCTCGACCTCGACACGCCGGACTTTAAATTGCGCCTGGTAAAGACCTCGCAAACCGCAGCCGCGCTCGAACCAAAGGAGGCTTCGGGATTTGATTTCACGCCCGCGGATCGTCTGGCCCAACGCGCTGCGAATCGGTATCACCATCTCGGTGATTTGATCCTGCGTGCGCGCGTGGGTAGTTCAGGAGCGTGGCAAAAGTATGACACGGCTGAGTCGCGCAGCCCGGTCAAGTCATTGAATCCGGGTGGTCCAACTTCGGCCGCTGCCGATCTATCCCCCACTTTACCGGCTGATATTCCACTGCAAATCACACGTTCGTGGCTCGTTGATAACGGCCGGCTCGTTTTACGTTTTGAGCTCAGGAACAGGACTGCTCAACCTGTTGAACTCGGCGCGCTCGGTATTCCGATGGTCTTCAACAACATCCTTACGGGCCGCAGTCTCAAAGAAGCACACGAGAAGTGCTCCTTTTCTGATCCTTACATCGGGCAGGATGCCGGATATTTGCAGGTGACGCGGCTTAGTGGCTCTGGACCTGCATTGATTGTCGTGCCTGACGGGCAGACGTCATTCGAAGGTTATCAACCGCTGAGCGAACCGACGAGGCCGAGTCAAACATTCGAAGGCATGTTCGCGTGGATGGCCCATACACGCGCGTTTGCCGAAGATGAGTGGCGTGGCGTCGTTCCGTGGAATCCACCAACGTCGACAACACTCGCTCCAGGCGCGACGAAAACTTATGGCGTCAAGTTTCTGCTGGCCGATGAGATTCGGAAGATCGAAACGACACTCACGCAGAATAACCGGCCCGTCGCAATCGGAATTCCCGGTTACATATTGCCGATGGACATTGACGGACGTCTCTTCGTCAAGCACAACCGCAAAGTAGCTCGCGTCGCAATCGACCCGGCGGGCGCGCTCGACGTTAAACAAGATGGACTGAGGGCTTTTAGAGTGCGTGGCAAAACGTGGGGACGCGCGCGTCTCACGCTTACCTACGACGATGGTGCTACCCAATCCATCAGCTACTACATCACCAAGCCTGCCGCTCAGGCGGTCGCGGATCTCGGAAATTTCCTCTTTACACGGCAGTGGTTTGACGATCCAAGCGACCCGTTTCATCGCAGCCCATCAGTAATGAGCTACGATCGCGAAACTGACAAGATCGTGACGCAGGATAGTCGCGTGTGGATTGCCGGTCTCGGAGACGAAGGTGGTTCGGGTTCCTGGCTGGGTGCGGCCATGAAGGAGTTCGGACAGCCTCGCAAAGAAGAAGTCGAAAAGTACGAACAGTTCGTCGACAGCGTTCTGTGGGGCGGTCTTCAGTACCAAGACGGACCGAACCGGTACGGCGTAAGGAAGAGTCTGTTTTACTACTCGCCGCAGGATGTGCCGGACTACAAGTACGATCCGGCACTCAATTGGATCACCTGGACCAGTTGGAAGAAAGCCGACGCCGAATCGATTGGGCGGGGCTACAACTATCCGCACGTGATCGCAGCTTACTGGTCCATGTATCGCCTGGCTCGCAACCATCCCGGCCTGGTTACGAATCATTCCTGGGAGTGGTATTTGGACCAGGCTTACGAAACCGCGCGGTTCATGTTTGGCCGCCAGGCAAACGGACGTCGTCGCGTTGGCTACGTTGAGCTCGGCTTGATGGAAGGTGATATTCTTATCGCCTTGCTCGACGATTTGAAAAGAGAGTCATGGCAGGACAAAGCGCAGACGATCGAAGGTTTGATGAGGGAACGTACGGATCGTTGGAAGCAGGAACCGTATCCGTTCGGCAGTGAGATGGCCTGGGATTCGACCGGTCAGGAAGAAGTTTACGCTTGGTGCAAGTATTTCGGTTACGCCGACAAGGCTCTCGTATCGCTAAACTCGATCATCGGCTACATGCCGACTTTGCCGCACTGGGGTTACAACGGAAACGCGCGGCGTTACTGGGACTTTCTCTACGGCGGCAAGATCAGAAGAATCGAGCGGCAGTTACATCACTACGGCTCGGGGCTCAATGCCATTCCAGTGCTGGCGTACTATCGAGAACATCCTGAAGACGAGTATTTGCTGCGCGTGGGTTACGGCGGCGCGATGGGTGCGCTGTCCAACATCGATCAGGAAGGATTTGCCTCGGTTGCATTTCATTCGTTTCCTTCGACCTTGAAGTGGGATCCCTACACCGGCGACTATGGTCCAAACTTCTTTGGACACGCTTTCAATGCCGCAACTTATGTGATCGATGATCCTGAGTTCGGCTGGCAATCGTTTGGCGGAAACCTGAGGGTAAGCGGCAACTGGGTAAACGTTCAGCCGCTGGATGCGTTTCGGCAGCGTGTTTACATCGCGCCGCTTGGTTTGTGGCTGACCCTCGACGCGGGAACGTTTGAGCGAATCGCCATCAACGGGAAACTCGTGCGAGTAACACTCTCACCCGCAGACCGCTTCACACCAAACGCTCGGCTTCGTGTGCAACAGCCAGCTCACATCCCCGGCGTCGGAACTTACGCACCACGTCAGAACTTCGTTAACGAGCGCGATGTCTTCACGATTCCACTCGGACGTTCAGCGACCACGGTTGACCTCGTCGACAGGCGATGAATCTCGATGTGGCTTGCGGATCACTGCGCGGTTACGCAAGACTTTGATGGCGCCGTTGGGATGGGTGAGCTTCGAAAAATAACTCTTCGTAATTGTCGAGGCCGTTCACCGGGTGGGTCGGCAAGCTTTGCCCCAAAGTCGAAAATCCTTGTTGGAGGAAGTCAGTACCGTAACGCGGTAGCGTCGGGTCGTACATAACTTCCCTAAGAATTTCGTATGCGCGAGACAAACCCGACGCTATCGCGTTGCGGTACTGACCTCCTCCAAGTCTGAATCCGGGAATACTTGCGCAACATCTGGATCAAGAACGATGACATTCGATCCTTTAGGAAAGCGATCCACATATTTCCCGCGCACTCCATCGCTGAAATCATACTCATCTAACATATCGCTAGGTATACTCTCACTGCTGTAATCGGGTCAATGGCCGGACATAATAAAAAGTCGATGCGAATAGTTGTTTTTGGAACAGGTGGTGTGGGTGGGTACTTCGGCGGGCGACTGGCGCAGGCCGGGGAGGATGTTACGTTTATTGCTCGCGGCGAGCACTTGCGCGCGATCAAGACGGATGGACTAAAGGTCGATAGCTCAAGCGGTGACTTCGTAATCTATCCGGCAAAGGCGACAGATAGCGTCAGTGAGGTTGGTGAGACGGAGCTTGTTATTATCGGCGTGAAAGCGTGGCAGGTGCCGGATGCGGCGCGCGCGATCAAACCGCTCGTTGGCCCAAAGACAACTGTAGTCCCTTTGCAAAATGGCGTCGACGCTGTGCCGCAGCTCGTTGCTGAATTAGGTTCTGAAAATGTGATTGGTGGGCTGTGTCGGATTGTGAGTTTTGTTGTTGACCCGGGTCATATTCGACATGCCGGATTCACGCCATCGATCATTATCGGCGAGCTCGACAACCGTCGCAGCGAACGCATCGAGAAGATCGAGCAGGTGTTCAAGCACGCCGGTTTGGACACAACGATTGCCGCGGACATTCAAGTCGCGCTTTGGACGAAGTTTCTCTTCATCGCGTCCTTCAGTGGTGTAGGCGCAGTTGCTGACGCGCCCGCCGGAGTACTTCGTTCAGATCCGAAGTGGCGTACACAAATGCTGAGCGCGATGGAAGAGATTTGCACGTTGGCCCATGCACGCGGCGTCAAACTGCCGCCAGATTCTGTTGCGAAGGTGATGGCCGCGGTCGATGGATTGCCTGAAGACGCAACCAGCTCAATGCAACGCGACATCGTTGCCGGAAAACCCTCGGAACTCGAGTCACAGAATGGCTCCGTCGTACGCATGGCCCGCGAATCCGGTGTTGACGTACCAACGCACACGCTTATTTACGAAACGCTCAAACCGATGGAAGAATCAGCACAACGAGCCAGCCGAAGATAAAAGACGCGAAGGGAAGTGACAATAATGCTCACGCATGATCAATACTGACTTTCGCGCCGATTAGTTTCTTCAGTTTATTGCTCTGCGTGCAAACAGTGCGATCGGAACTCCGATCAAGAGCATATGGACCACGATGCTGAGGCCGACCCACAGTGCGCCTCCAGAACCACCTCCGCGCGCCAGCGATAGCGGTACGACTATGTAGTTCATCACACCGTAAAGCACGAGTCCGTATGCAGCACCGAACATTACCGGCCGCTCGAGGAGCGCGGTCCAGCGCCGCGCGACGAGGTAGTACGCGACCGACATCGTTGTGGCGATGAAGTAGTGTAGGAAGAGACCCAGCGCCGCGGTCGCCGCACCACCTCTGAATGTGGGTGGACCAAGTACACCTTTTGCAACTGACTGAAAAATCCGCTGCGGCGGCGTGCCTGCCTTTAGCGCCCAAAAAACACACGCATAGGTGATATCGAGCGTTCCCGCGACCAGTCCGCCTGCGAGCACAGGCACCATTGCCCGTGTTCGCGGCGCTGCCGAAATCTCTTCCATGCTAGCGCAAATTACTCGCAAAATCGGACTGGCGCAATAACCAATTCCATCAATTTTGACCAGTCCAATTGTGTGCGCTAGACTGCCAAGCCCATGGATTTCCAAGTCAATCTAATCGGCCGGAAAAACCTGAGCGGTGAAATCTACCGCCAGATACGAAATGCGATTGGCGACGGCCGTCTGCGACCCGGTGATTGCCTGCCTGCGAGTCGCGATCTCGCACAGTCGCTCAAAGTTTCGCGCACCACGGTCACCGTGGCGTACGACCGGCTCGCAGGTGAAGGCTTCGTCGTCTCACGCATCGGCGCGGGTACATACGTCAACAACCAACTCCTTCGAACAGCTAAAGAAGAGAAGAAGCGTCGCGTTGATGGATCTCTGCGACCACGTTCCGTGTGGGATTCAATCGGGGTGTCGAGAGCTTTCGACAAACCGGCGCGGTTTGACTTTCGCACCGGTCTTCCCGACGCGTCGCTGTTTCCGCACGAGACCTGGCGGCGGCTCGTCGTTCGCGGACTGCGTACCGAAGCTGTGGCCGGCGGAGTGTACGGAGAGCCGGCGGGACATCGCGGTTTGCGCGAGGCGATTGCGCGCTACATCGGCGTCTCACGCGGCGTGCAGGCTTCTGCTGACGACATCACGATCACGAGCGGCGCGCAGCAATCGCTCGATCTCGTCGCGCGCGCACTGCTTGCGCCGGGCGATCGAGTCGGAGTTGAAGATCCAGGCTACCACCCGCCGCGGTTTCTTTTTCAATCACTCGGCGCGGTGGTCCAAGGCGTGCCGGTGGATAACGAAGGAATAGTCGTGGATCAGTTGCCGCGAAATGCGCGGTTGGTGTACGTGACGCCGTCGCATCAGTATCCGCTCGGAGTAACGATGTCTCTGCCGCGGCGCCTCGCGTTGTTGGACTGGGCTGACCACAACAACGCTGCGATCATCGAGGACGACTACGACAGCGAGTTTCGTTTCGAAGGTCGTCCGGTCGAACCTTTGCACACGATCGATGCGTCCGGTCGAGTCATCTACATCGGATCGTTCTCGAAGACGTTGTTACCGGCACTGCGCCTGGGTTTCGTCGCGACGCCGCCGAGCTGCACGGCGGCGGTACACAAAGCGAAGTACGTCACTGACTGGCACACGTCGATGGTTCTTCAGGTGGCTTTGGCGCAGTTCATCGAACAAGGCGCATTCGCGCGGCACATTCGCAAGGTGCGTCGCGTCTATACCGCGCGACACGAGACAATCGTGAGGATCTTAAATCGAGACTTCGCGGATTTTCTCGAAGTGATTCCGGCGGTCGCGGGACTTCACGTTACTGCGTTGTCTCGCTCTGCGTCCGTTGACCAGATCAGCGACGTTGCAGTGCGAGCATCCGAGCTCGGCGTGCAGGTCCAGCGACTGGCGAAATTCGCGCTCGATGGACCACCTCGCGCCGGCCTGCTCTTCGGCTACGGCGCGATTCCCACAACGCACATTCCCGAAGGGTTGTCGCTGCTGCGATCGTGTTTTGTTGATTGAAAAGGCGACGTGCGGTGTCATGGATTTGCAAGAAAGAATTTCGTTGACAGTGAACCAATCACAGAGTAAAGTGCCCCATCTCCCAAACTCATAGCTTTCAGTTGTTCGCTTTAAACTCTAATCGACATAGTTGTCACCTCGCGCTCTCAGCGGGTGAGATCAAGCCAACTCCGATTGTTAGCGTCAATAATTTAATTTAAATCGTTCAGGTTCCCGCAGCTATTTTTTGGTGATCATTCTTGGTATTTCTCGTAGGGAACGTTGCGCTATCAATAGGAGGCTTTCTCTAAACACGCACCCGCGAACACCCTTCAACTTCCCGGATGGGAGTCTTCGCCCAGCGATATAGCTTGGTCCTTCTGAGTTTGCAATAAACCGTCTTCGGCACCCCGACCGAACCGAACTATTAACACCACGGAGTAACTATGCGCGTCCATAATCTCACTTATGCCGGCAAAGCGGGCATCCTCAAACAACGTCTGCAGTTAATGGTCACCGATGTGAAGCGCGCCATCTTGCGCGTAGTGTGCCTGTTAATAGTCACATCGTTGCTGTTCAATTCTACACCAGTAGCGGCAGCGACAATTGTCGGTGTGTCACAAGAGTGGAGCGTGAGCTTCGCGCTGTGGTTGCAGACAAGTGGATCGCTCGCTGCATTGAAGCGATTGCTTGCGGGCGAGTATTGGCTCAACGCAAGTGGACCACAGAGACAGTCCGATCGTAACGCGAGAGTGCGCCGGATCCGGATCTCACCCGGCGAGGTCACAGCGCGTATCGGCGAAGTCGTGAGGTTTTCGGCGATTGCTTACACCGAAAACGGTGACACGGTTGGCGGCGTTCAGTTTCACTGGCGTGTCCGTAGCGATAATGAAGGTGAGGCATTCATCGGTTCCACCGGTGAGTTCTCAGCTCCGGTAGCCGGCAAGTTCAAAGTCTCCGCGAGCGGGGCAGGCGAGACGGCTCAGACTGTTGTGAACGTTCTCGAAGGCGCACCCGTAACCACGGAACGGCGCATCGACATCAGGAACTTCTCCACGCGTAACCCAGCGCCACGCCAGGCCGATACTGCGCGGCAAAGCGAAACGAGGAGCGCTTTTCGAAAAGTCTCGTTCAAACGTGCGGAAGCTTCATCATCGACGTCCGTGCCGGCGCCTCTGCCGCAAGGCGCCGACCAATACGGATGGAACCTCGTTAACTACATGACCGCTGACGATCCGGGAAGTCAGACTGGCGCTCCCCTCGGCACTCCAGTTGACGATGGCGCCGGCAACGGCAACTTTGAGATTGCAGCGCCTGTCGTGTCGTTACCTGGAAGAGGAATCGACATCTCCCTCGGGCTCAATTACAACTCACGTCTCTGGCACAAAGCCAACGGCAATATCACCTACGACATCGATCGCGGCTGGCCGTCGGCCGGCTGGTCACTCGGCTTCGGGAAAATGGCGGACATCGGCGATGGCGGCAGCATTCTCATAGAAACAGACGGCACCCGGCACGGCTTCAACGGCACGGCTACAGGGCCAATTGCGAACAGCTCTTTCAGCGGGCGCACTAATGACGGATCTTTCATCGATTATTCGTGCGTGCGGCAAAACGGAGTGATCATTTTTGGCGCCGCAACTCTTCCCAACGGCACACGGGTTAGTTATGGCGCATTCGGGGACGGAGCAATCTATCCGACTTCGATCATTGACCCTAACGGTAACTACATAACTATCACCTATCGCAATAATGCCGGCCCGCAAATCGACACTGTTACGGATACGCTGGGCCGGGTTATCAACTTCTATTACGACATTAATAATCTACTGACAGCCATAACTGCGCCCCGTGTAAACGGTGGTACGCGCACGCTGATCCGGCTCCACTATCAACAACAACTGGTTAACGCCAGCTTCTCGGGCGTCACTCCGCTTGTACGTGCTCCTTCTACACGTTGGTTACTCGATGCGATCTACTATCCCGCAACCGGCACCGGTTATTGGTTCAACGACACTGACTCATTTTTAGCGGGCTACGGAACGATTGCCAAAGTTGAGGAACAACGGGGAATGGTCCATTCCTCGAGCGGTCTAACCGACATGGGAACGATGACGGCCGGCACAATGACTAGCCGGGCGGTCTATGGCTGGGTAACCAGCCTGACTGATGCTCCTACCTACACGACTTTGACTGAGAGCTGGGCGTACATGGACACTGCGCCGGTAGTTACCAATTACCTTGTTAACCAGAATTCATCGCCGCGCACTACCACCATCACCTTGCCCAACGGCGTGAAGAACATTCAGTACTCCCATAACGCGCCGGGTCAGTTCAATGACGGCCTGGTTTTCAAGGATGAAACCTACGATACGGATGGGGTCACGCTGTTGACTCGCAACGAAGTCAATTGGGTAAGCGGCGATTACAACTCGCCACGACCGTCGTTTAATACAGCAACGACCAGGCAAGGCACCAGTTACGTTACAACCGGTACCGAATTCTCCTATCAGACGTCACCGTCGTTCAATCAAGTCATCGAGGTGCGAAACTATGACTATGGCTATGTTTCGGGAGGCCAGGGTAACACTCTGCTTCGCAAGACCGTGACTCAGTACGAGAACTCACCCAATTACACGAACCGTCACATCTTTAATCTGCCGAAGATAGTAAGTGTCTATTCGGGCACTGGAACCGGAGTTTCGCAAACGGAATACACGTATGACGGCGTCACGCTACAAAACACGCCCAACGTGGTCCAACACCTTGCCGAATCGGATCCGTATTCGCCCCCGGTTACACAACCGGGTCACTACATAACGCAGTGCACTGGTTGTCCGCCCTGTTCCTGTGTACCGGTATGGATTCCGCCATCCACAACGAACCAATACAAACCCGAAACTGATTATCGTGGGAACGTCACGCAAGTAAAGACGTACGCAGACGCGGCTACGTTGGACCAATCGACTGCGGTAGTCGAGACACGCACCTTCGATATCACCGGCAATATGGTTAAGGCCGCAACTGCGTGCTGCGAGGAGACCAGTTTCGAGTTCACAACAACCACGCAGTACACCTATCCCGAAAAACGAACACGCGGCTCGGCCACGGACCAGTTTGCGCAAGTAGTAACAAGTACCACCTATGACTTCAACACCGGTCTGGTCACCTTAACAAAAGATGCGAACGGCAGGCAGACGCAGACCAGCCATTTCGAGTCACTACGGCCGCAAACCCGAACGTTGCCTAGCGGTGCACACACTGACTTCGCGTATGACGACACAGCCATGACCGTCACTGAGAGCACGTACCTCAGTGTGCATCCCACCGACACCGGCCTGGCCAAACAAACAGTCAAGTATCTGAATGGACGCAGCCAAACTCGCAGCCAGAGCGCGTTGGGAGCGGGAGGCGTTTTTGACTACGTTGATTATGTCTATGACAACATGACGCATGTCTCGCAACAGAGCGAGCCATATCGAACCGGCGACACGAAACAATGGACGACCATTGCGTATGACGGAGTAGGGCGCACCACCAGAGTGACAGCGCCTGATGGAAGCACCACCGAAACCTATTACAACGGTACCGATTTCGATACTACCGATTCTTACCAACCAACACGGCCTGACGCCGTCAGTCAAACTACTCCTGGTGAAACGACTCTTGTGCGCGATGCGTGGGGCCGTGAACGCTGGGGACGCGGGGATGCGGAAGGAAGAATAGTGGAGGTAGTTGAGCCGAATCCTTCCGGCAACGGCTCCGTAGCCACAGGTGGTTTGGTCACGACATACTCGTACAACAGCTTAGGAAAGTTAACGGGTATCGTGCAGGGATCACAAACGCGTTCTTTTAAGTACGATTCATTGAATCGTCTGACAGCACAGAAGCTCGCCGAAACTGCAGCGACGCTTAACGACGCCGGGACATACGTGGGAACAGGAACCTGGAGCGACGTCTACACCTACGATCTTCGCTCGAATCTCACGTCACGTACTGACGCGCGAGGCGTCAAGACGGTCTATAACTACAACAGCGATCCTCTCAACCGTTTGCAATCAGTTTCGTGGGACACAACCGGCTTCGGTGACACTGCGTATCCGATACTCGCCGCCGAGACAGTTTCCTATGCATATCGCACGAAATCACAAGGCACGGACTTGCTGGACATCACTCAACTCACAAGCATCACCACCAACAACACCAGCACTGAGACGTTCGGTTACGACTCCGAGGGACGCGTCAGCACAAAGACCCTGACGCTGACCAGTCGTCCTTCGTATCCATTTGTCACCGATTATATTTATGACGAGCTCGATCGGCTGAAGGACATGCGTTATCCAGCCGAATATGGAAACGGCGTACAGCCACGGAAGCTCGTGCATCACGATTACGATGTCGCGAGTCGTTTGAGCGGCTTGACGGTCGACAGTCAGTCTTTTGCTTCGAATATCGTTTATAACGCGGACAGCAAGACCACGTCGCTCAGAGTCGGCATGTCGGGGTCGAATCAGATCATCGAGAGCTATAGCTTCGCGGCACAGACTGGCCTGCTCGAAAATCAGACAATTGCGCGCTCTTCCACGCCGACAACTTTCCTGTTGGATCTCTCTTACGACTATGCGGGGACTAATGGCAAACGCACGGGCCAACTCAAGAAGGTTCTAAATAATAAGAATCACAACAAGGACCGAACTTATACCTATGACGCACTGGGCCGTCTCATCGAGGCCAAGGGTGGACCCACGGGTTCGCTCTGGACGCAGACTTATGCCTACGATCGATATGGAAACCGCACCAGCGTCACTGCAATAGGATTTTCAGCGCGGCTCAACGGCAATCGAGGAATCGATGACAGTCCAGTCGCGAATCGCGTGATCGACGCATTGTCGGAGTCTCCCACCAATCAACTCGCCGCGAAATTCGATCTCGAGTTACCAGACACACTTCGAACCGACTCGACCCGGTCAATATCTGATTCCGATTTTACTATCGGTTTGCGGACCCCAGTGGCTGCACCGCAAGGTCCACCGGTCTTCACGGATGATCCGATAGTCCAGGGAGTGACGCTGATCAAGGCGATACACATTACCGAGTTGCGTACGGCAGTTAATCAGGCGCGGGCACGGGCTGGCTTGGCGGCTGCCAACTGGGCCGAGAGCATCACTGCCGGCGTCATGGTAAAAGCCGACCACATTTTGGAGTTGCGAGCGCGGTTGGACGAGGCGCGTATCGCCCTCGGTATCGGTGCTGCAACTTACAGCGCACCGCAGCCGGCTGTTGGCGAGACGATAAGAGCGGCACACATTCAGGAGTTGCGACAGCGCGTAACCGAGGCGCTCGCATCCGTACCGATCATCTCGGATGGTCATTCGAGTCTTTCATTCGACGCTGCGACCAACCGAATCAATACAGCAGGGTGGGAATACGACAAAGCAGGAAACCAGACGCGTACCCGGGTCAGCGGAGGCGGCGCATGGCAACGCTACCAGTACGACGCGGCTAATCGACTGGTCAAGGTTAAGACCGATGCAAGTGTAGTAATCGCAAGCTACACGTACGGCGATACAAATGATCGGTTAATGGTCGACGAATCAGGCTCGCGCACTTACTACATGTGTGAGGGCGAGGTCGAGTACGTTGAAAGTGGAAGTTCGACCTCACCGCTGTGGTCGAGGAGCTACGTCTACCTCGGCATGAGATTGTTGTCCCAGTTGACTCCAAATGGTTCCGGCGGTGAGCTCGTTGATTACTATCACCCCGATTCCCTTGGCACTCGCCTGGTAACCAACGCCCAGGACACCAACAGCTTTGAGCAGGTGACATTACCTTTTGGCGTTGCCCTGAACAGCGAATCCACCGGCCCGTCCATTAACCGTCGGTTTGGCGGCTACGATCGATCGTCCACAACGGGCTTGGATAATGCCGTCAATCGTCATTACGATTCACAGCAAGGCAGATTCACTCAGGTGGATCCGATTGGGATCGGCGGGGCGGACCTCGCAAGTCCGCAAACGCTTAATCTTTACACCTACTGCGCCAACGATCCGATTAACCAGTCGGATGCTGATGGGCTCTTCTTTGGCAAGTTAATCAAGTGGTTCAAGAAGGCACTGAAGATCCTCGCGATCGTGTCGTTGGTCGTGGTGACCATACTGTTCACCGGAATTCCTGTCCCGTTGTGGCTCTTTAAGGCTGCTGCGTGGGTGTTCTTCAAAGTACTACTACCGGTTGCCAGTTTCCTGTCTCGCGTTCCGTTCCTGGGGGGAGTAATCCGCACCGGACCCATCGGGAGTCCGCAGTGGAACCCGAATAGTAGATCCATATTCGGCAACTCGTTTCAGGATGGGCAGAGCAAGTGTCCTCCCGATTGCCAGGATCAGATCACTCTTCCGCCGGTTTCAGCCGGAACGATTTATGCAAACTACTCTGTTTGGGAACGACTTTGGGGCGGAACTAAGACGGTCGGGCGTACCGTGTGGTCGGGATACAAAGTCGCAGCGACGTTCTTCAGCGGGTATGACGAAGAGGTAGTGCCCGCAGTGAGACATATCAGGCACTTCGGGGAATGGGTAACCGGCATTCGTGTGGTGGATGAAGACTCCTGGGTGTACAGCGCAGGCGGTTACACGCAGATAGCAGCCCAGACCGTGCTCACGGCGGGACTTGCCACCGAAGAACGAGTAGCCTTAAAAACCACGGAAGGGATTCGAGATCGACTATTCCGATGGGGATGGAGCCGGTTTGGTAAAAACGTTGAGCGGAAACTTCATTTCCATCTGGGTCCTGATCCAGGATTGATGAAACATCACCTGCCCTACGAATGGAAGACGTGGTATTACCATGCTCGATCGAGAATCGTGAGGTGGTGGCGACGATAGTTGATGAACTTTATCGAACTAACCAGTTATGTTGGCGGGCCGGAAGGGTATGCTGACTTTCCGAACTTTCCGGACCATATCTGGCCGTTACTAACGAGCAAAAGGAAAGAAATAGAGAGTCTGTACCTGTTTCGGAACGATGATTCGAGCAGCTTGAGTTGGCCGGGGCACTACGAAGTTGTTACGCGAAGGATTGTGCGCGTCAATTCCATGAATGCGCTCACGGATCACGAGCTTAGCAGGATAGAGCACCTGAGCTTTTATGGAGGACACTTAAATGTCCTTTACTGGATATCGACTGGAAGTTCGCTGTTGAGCGATCTATGTAATCTGTTTCCAGTCGTCCGCCTAAGCAGTGATGACGTTGAGCAAATCGCGCTTGACGAAGAGTCTTTAGCGGAATTAAGAGCGTTCACAGCGGCGATGCCGCCGGAACTACTATGCTTCTCGTTCGCCCATGACGCCGACCCCTTATACATTTTCGGACAGCTTGAAGCGTTAAGAGATCTACTAAGAAGCAGTTGAACCTGAGATTTCTGGTCGACGGGTCGACGGGGCTTTGCACAAAAGTCGAAAGATGCCACGGGCTTGTCCCGTGGAGGTTCACGTTCCCAGCTAAATAGCAAGAAACGTGAAACTCCACGGGGCAAGCCCGTGGCATCTGTTGACCTTGAGTTTTGGATTCATTTAGCAACAAACGTGAGACTCCACGGGACAAGCCCGTGGCATCTGTTGACCTTGAGTTTTGGATTCATTTAGCAAGAAACGTGAAACTCCACGGGGCAAGCCCGTGGCATCTGTTGACCTTGAGTTTTGGATTCATTTAGCAACAAACGTGAGACTCCACGGGACAAGCCCGTGGCATCTTCGATTTTGTCAGTGACTCATGGCGTAGACGACGACGTTCATGCCGATCTTATAAGCCATGAGACCAAACTGCGCGGGATAGCGTGGATCGTTGATCCACTCCCAGGCGTCGCCCAGGTCGCAGTTACGTGTGAGAAAAACCATCAGCCTGCCGTCTTTGTTTTCCACGCCCATGTAATGCGGTGTGATGCCGCCATGCTCGTAAGTCACTCCGCGAATCAGTGCTGCAACGCCGGGAACCTGGACCACATGGTCCACGTCGAAATAGCTGTGAAAGATCGGATGGGTGATTGGTAAGTCCTTGATTTCATACTCGGGCAGGATCTTCTTGATTTCCCCGCGGGCATGTTGCCACTCAATTTCACCGTGAAAATCGTCCAGCATAAGAAAGCCGCCGCGCATGAGCCACTCACGCAGTGCCGCAGCGTCTTCATCAGTCAGTTCCATGTGGCCTGGCTCGACGATGTAGCCGAATGGGTAATCGAATAAGCGTGGGTCAGTGGGGCGCACTTGTACTGGTTGGGCGAGAAGCAGATTGGTGCTCGCCCACGAGTGGATACCCTCGGTGAAATTCACGTCCGCCTCAGGGTAATCAACCTTCCAGGCCGCGCCGAACCACTGGTTGTAAGGCGAATGAGGAGAGGGGTACATGATGCGCACGAACCGAAACTCTCCAGTAGGTTTGGTGTTGGCCGGCAACTCTGTCGGGCGAGAAGAACCCGGGTTGACACCCTCTTCGAAGCCTGAAAGGCGCTGTTGGCCGACGCTAGGCAGTAGCGCTAGCAATACCAGGAATACGACCAGTAATGCGGTAACTATCTGACGCACTGATATAGACATCGTTTTAGTCGAGCAACGAGTTCTACCGGCTGCCAGGGAGACTTTGTGCGAGCACAGTATACGAGTTCGCGAGTGATCCTGGAAATGTAATCAAATGGAGGTAAGGTGATTACCTTACGGGCAGTGCTCTACTTTGTTCTTGCCGGCTTGATGGAGATTGGCGTCAGTACCGAAACGCGGTAGCGTCGGGTCAATCTCGCGCACTGGAATTTGATAGGGTCACGTACGACCCGACGCTACCGCGTTTCGGTACTGACGTCCTCCAAGTATGAGTCATGGCTTTTGAGGTAAAGCGGAACTGCGCCATGAACTTCCATCGGCATAATCCAACCGCAGTATCAGAACACTTTCCTTGAACAGCGCGCGATTGCGCGTGGAGGGTGCTTTCTGATCAGTCGAAAGGACGACTGACCTATTCTGATCGCGCAACTCCATTTTCTTTCCCGGCGGGATGTTAGTCTTGGTGGTGAAGACACAAGCAAATCCGTCTTTCGAATCTTGCGGGATAAGTAAGTACGCCCAGTGAACGGCTACGATTGTCTTGCTGCCGGTGTTTTTTATTAACGCGGTGAATTTGTGCTCGACGCCTCGAACAGCCGCGCCGGGCGCGCGAGAGTCGGGAAGGGGCGGGGCCAGTGGATCGAATGGATCAGGACCGGGTTCATTACGCGGACCAGGATCGCCCTTCTCCATACCACCCAATACGCGAAGGCCGGTTCGACTTACAGGAGTCGTGAATACAGGAACTGGAGCTGATAATGGCGGGGCGTTCGGTACGCGTATCGGCGTTTCGTGCCAACTGAACTTCACGATTTCTACATCCGCAGGTGCTTGATGCTTGGCGTGTAAAACTGCTTTCTGCCTGATGTAATTGGCCGCCCTTGTGATTTGAGACTCAAGTGTCTTATCCAGTTCAAAACATTTTTTGAAATCCGACTCGGCAGCCGTTTCCTCGCCACGCATCAGACGAACAATGCCTCTATCACCATAAGCCTTGGCGAACTTCGGTTCGATCTCGATCGCTTTGCTCAGATCGGCGATCGCGCCGTCAAGATCACCTTTTTGAGCCAGCAGATTTCCGCGATCACCATAAAACCGCGGGTTTGGTTTGAGTGTGATCGCTTTACTTAGATCCGCGATTGCTTCGTCAAGGTGGCCGCGTCGATACAAGGCTATACCACGGAAATAGAAACAGAACCCGAGCTCGTGACCATTCATTTCGATCGCTTTGGTGAAGTCGGCGATGGCGCCTTCTAGATCGTTCTTTTCAAAACGACTGATGCCGCGTTGTGAAAAGTCGTCTGCCGAAACTGGCTCCTGCGCGTGAGCAGTGCAGGCGATGAGAAGAAGTAGGAAGAGGAGTTGGAGGTTGAAGTAACGCATGGTTTCCTCCTTCGCTGAATCTTGGTGATCCTTGGTGTCCAAATCTTAACGCACAGTAGCTTCCTGAGTCGCGCTCGCGATTTGGAATTTCCAATCTTCGATCGGTGTTCCCTTCGTCTGTAGGTTCGAGGTCAGGTAGTAGAGACGTTGCGTCGCGGGTTCGTTCGGCGCCTGTGAAAAGCGATCGCGCAGAAAGTACGGCGGGATCGATTGATAATAGAGAGTTGCGGTGACGCTGACATTTTTCGCCGTGAATGCACTCAACGGGATTTGATACCGCACGACATTCGTTCCGCTTCCGTCCGCGTACGCCGGATCTGCACCGACTGCAATCGGAAAAGTTTCGTGAAGGTAATCTCCGGGTATGTAAGGCGTCTTGTCCGCGTTGAGCGGGCCGGTGCTGGTCCATCCGAACGGCAACAGCCGGTTGTCTTTCAACTGGTAGTCGCGTCTGAGAAAACTCGTCGTCATTCCGCACTGTATATCGAGATTCAACTCCTCGTAGATCTGAACCTGATCCTGACGCGTGATCGGCGATCCGGTGTTCTTTTGCGGATCCCAGAAGAAGTGTGGTTGGTAGTGTTGCGGGCTGATACCTGCCACAGGCTTGTTGCACGCTGCCGGATAACCGAGAGTCGCGGGCTTGGTGCCGTCGGTGTAGACATCGAACAGCTCTGATGGCAGCCGTTCGCTACCGTTCACGATCACGCCAAGCTCATTGGTGCAGCCTGAACACCAGACAGTCTTGCCGGTATCGTTATCCACTACACGAAACTCTAAAAACGCGCGGCGAAATCCGACGCCGCTCGGGAAACGGTGCCCGGCTTTGTTGGTCACCTTCACGTCCGCGATCAGTTTTTGATTGCTAATCGTAGCCGGCGACACTGAGACCTCAGCAGTGGAACTCTGCGCCTGTTGAACGAAAGCATCGATCGCCGTGGATAGATCATCGAGCCCGGACATGTAGTCGCCTTGCCTTACGCCCAACACGACATTCGCGAGGATATTCGTTCCGTTCGATTTGTAAGCCGACATGTACTGGCGAAACATCTCCAGCAACGTGACATTCAGGCCCTGAAATTGGTGACGCGCAAAACCCTTTTCACGGAAACGAACATAAATCTTCTCATCTGGCAATCGGTTGCCGGCTTGCGGATACTGTGTGTCTTCGATGAATGCGATCGGCTGCTGGATCAACGGAATGTTGAGCGTGCCATTTGAGTTGCTGTACTTCGAAGGCATGTGGCAATCCTGGCACGTCTGCGCTTTTGAATTCGTGCCGACTTCGTTCTGATAACCACTGTTGAGCCATTCGAGATAAGTCAACTGCTCGAGGTGCGGCTTGTTGGGATCAGCTTCGGAGTTGTCCATCAGCGGCAGGTTGATCGTGTGGCAATTGCCGCACATCCGAGAGCTCTTGACGTACGCATCGTGTTTCGGCTTGACGCCGAGAGAATTGTTCATCGGGTCGGTAACAATCTCGTTATCCTGGAACGGTCCAAAAAGTTCCGCTGGATTCCCGGTCGTGAAATTGCCGGTAATCTTCGTCTTTAGGAAATCGATGAATGGAATTTTGTCTTCGACAATACGATGACACGCCATGCAGCTAACGCCATCGCGAGCCAGCGCGCCGTAGATATAAGATTTGTCGTTGGTCGTGTCGTAAGTAGCGTAGACCAGGTCCCGTTCGAAATTACCTTTATCAGGACCACCGTGATCGTCGTCGAGGCGGCGCTTACCCATTACGCCGTGACACTTGAAGCACGTGTTGTTGATGGCTTTGATCTTTTCCGCGACCTTGGCCGGATCGTCTTTGAAAAAACTTTTTACGAATGCGATTTCGCTGTCGAGTTGCGCGTAGAAGATCGGATCGCGACCGGCCAATCCCATCGGCGACCAGCGCCACTCGCCGAACGGTGAAACGTTCATGATCGGAGTTGAACCGTCCGCTTGTTTCGTGCCGGTGTAGAGCATCACGTTTCCGTAAGTGCCTCCACTATGACAGCCCATGCATTGATCGGAAGTCAGAAACTGGTTCGGATTTGGCGACGGTGCAGGCTTCGATCCGGGCGTCCCGATGTTTTGTGGAAAAATATGATCGTAAGTCTCGCCCGGAAATTTTTTTACTTTGTCCAGCGGGACCGGAGCGATTGATTGGTAGAACGCGACGAATTTCGGATCGATCGTCGCAGGTCTTAAGGTGGCCAACTCACGAAAGAGCTCCTGCTCCTGCACGTCGGTCGCGTCCGGATTGTGCCCGGCCATCGGAACATCGCGATCACTATCCGCCGGTTCACTGCACGGTTGTGCCGGTGCGGAGGAGTGCGGGATTACAGGAGCCGACGCCCACGACAGGTCGATAAAGTATGAATCCGGATCGCCCGGAAAGCCCTTGATGTTTTTTGAGTAAGTAAACGTGTGCTCTCGCTCGGCCGAAGCATGACACCTCACGCAATAAAGTCCGAAGCCTGCATACGGAACGGCGAACGGCGGATCGTTATTATCAACGCATTGAGCGTCCCAGACTTCTGCCCAGTACCAACCGTCCTGCGATCCCTTGCTGTCTTTGATCATGATGGTCCAGCCATTGATTTTTTTCGGCGGCTGGAATTGGTACCGAGCTGCCGGTGGCGAATACTGTTCCTTCACGATCATCGCGCCATCCGGAATCGCCTGGGTTGAGTTCTTTCGCACGAGCCAACTGATAACAGCGGGTGAGTAATAGATTTTGACGGTTGGGTGCACGCCGTAGCTGACGCCGTTGACAAAGGGTCCGGTGTCGCGGAGTTTTTTATCTTCACACCAATTCAGAGTTCGATATTTTCCGCTGGTGAGAAAAGATTTGAGTTGCGCTTGAAATCCCGGAAGTTTGGCTGGAAGAAAAGTACTCGGCAGCGGCAAACCGCTTTCCTGTCCGTTGCTGCAAGGTGACGTTTGCGCCGCGATTGACGGCGCCAGAACGGCGACAGCAGAAACCAGGATCAGAATGTTACTGAGCAATCGGATTTGCATGTTCCGGAATCACCTCGAAATGATTTGTAGATTGAACAAGAATCTCGTGAAGAGAAAGAAATGTCGCCCCGCTGGACTCCGCTGGAACTTTTTGCAGACGCACGCACTGTATATCGCTAACAAAGGTGCGTCAAGGTTTAAGTTTTGAGTGAGACGTTGGACGAGGTCAGTACCGCAACGCGGTAGCGTCGGGTCGAATGTGACCCTATCAATTTTCATATGCGAGACTGACCCGACGCTATCGCGTTACGGTACTGACCTCCCCCAAGTTATAATCGATTCACCCCCGTGGCCCCCATTCAATAAATGAACCTTTTCAAGGAGTTCATCATGTTGCACAGACTGTTTGTTGTATCAATCCTCTGTGTGTGTTCCGCCCTCTTGATTTCCACTTCCAAAGCGCAGGAAATCGGTGCGCCATATCGATTACGCGACAAAGACGTCGAGAGAATCCTGCGGCGTATCGAACAACAGTCGGATCGTTTCCGCTCGAGTCTGGACTCCGCGCTCGATAAGAGTCGCTTCAATGGCACCCACCGCGAAGACGATATCAACGCGTTCGTCAAAGACTTTTACGAACAAACCAAACGATTGCGGAATCGTTTCGATAAACATCAATCGACAGATCCAGACGTTGAAGCAGTGCTCGATCGCGCCGCACGCATCGATAATTTCATGAGTCGCAATCGTCTTTCGCCAAAGGCACAGGACGACTGGGCCAATTTGAAGACTAATCTTGACGAGCTGGCCTCGGCGTATAACGTGAGCTGGCGTTGGGGGGACTATCGTCCTGACTATCGTCCTGATGTTATTACTCCATCAGGAACAACTGTCTCCGGTATTCCTTATCGTGTAACTGATCGCGAGGTCGAGAGAATACTGCACACTATCGAACAACAGTCAGATCGTTTTCGTTCTGCGCTCGACTCGTCGCTCGACAAGAGTCGCTTCAACGGAACCCGCCAGGAGGATGACATCAATCGCTTTGTGAAAGAGTTTTACGAACGGACGAAGACGCTGCACAATCGCTTTAAAGATCACAAATCCACGAGCGCGGATGTTCAAGCGGTGTTGGACCAGGCCGCGAGCATCGACTCGTTCATGCGACGCAATCCGATGCGCCGGAACAATGCAATGCGCGAGTGGGTGCGGTTGCGTGGAAATCTCGACGAGCTCGCGCAGGTTTATAACGTGAGCTGGAACTGGCGGTAATGAGATTGATCACGAGTTGAGTATTTAGCAAAACAGCCGCCGGTATCGGCGGCCGTTTCCTATAGGCATGCTAGAAACTGGCTTTGCACAAAAACTCGAGATGCCACGGGCTTGTCTCGTGGAATCTCACGTTTGTTGCTAAATGAATCCAAAACTCAAGGTCAACAGATGCCACGGGCTTGCCCCGTGGAGTTTCACGTTTGTTGCTATTTAGCTGGGAACGTGAACCTCCACGGCCCAAGGCCGTGGCATCCACGCTGATGCTTGAGTGAGGTGATGTAGCGACGAGCGTAAAACTCCACGG
>Ga0126376_10000279_pt1 | contig 24028 bp, 25 predicted proteins | sample PanSoiMetPlot_15_FD_92760 | JGI IMG/M metagenome (GOLD analysis project Ga0126376, IMG submission 92760) | Tropical forest soil microbial communities from Panama - MetaG Plot_15 | ecosystem: Environmental > Terrestrial > Soil > Tropical forest > Bulk soil | place: Panama | collected 2016-02-17 | reverse complement strand
GTCCATGCGAATTCGAACCGACGACCTCAAACAGCCGGAAGATCGTCTTGCCGTCATCGCAGTCGCAAAGTTTCTGCAGCAGAAAATCGGTACCGTTTTCATTATTTCATTGATTCTGCTCTTTCCGTGCATTTGGCATCCGCACATTGAAGCAGGAGATTTAGGAAGCCATGTGTACAACGCATGGCTGGCGCAATTGGCCGAGCAGGGGCACGCGCCGGGTGTTTACATAGCGCGGCAGTGGAACAACATCTTGGTCGACGTTGCGCTTGTTAATGTTGCAAGGATTTTCGGCTGGCATGCGGCAGAGTTGTTGATTGTTTCAGCCTGTGTGTTGATTTTCTTTTGGGGGGCCTTTGGGTTTATCGCTGTCGTCACGAAAAAAGTGCCGTGGCAACTCGTGCCGTGCCTCGCGATGCTTGCTTACGGCTATTCGTTCAGTATGGGCTTCCTGAACTACTACCTATCCATTGGCCTAGCGTGCTTTGCATTTGCAGCCGTGTGGAGAGGCGGGGTAGGGAATTGGCTGACCGCGCTGCTCCTCTCGCCGCTGATTTTGCTGGCACATCCGATCGGCTTTCTCTGGTTTGTCGCAACTATAGCTTATGTCTTCCTTTGGCGGCTCACTCCGGAATACTGGCGCCTGGTTGTGCCTGCGGTCGCAATCGCAGGCTATTTTGCACTTCGCGTCTATTTGGCGGGCAGTACTCGTTTCCATGCGGATTGGCACCAGAATTCCTTTTTCTGGATGAACGGCTCGGACCAATTGATGATTTACGGTCACCGCTATTTGATTCTTGCTCGATCAGCTCTCGCATGGGGCGCAATCTGTTTCCTGCTGGCGTTTGCTCAAAGTGTGCGGACGGGCGTTGATCGTGCTCGTGCGTTCAGATTGCCAATCGAGCTGTATCTCGTCGCACTGACTGCTGCAGCTTTCGTTCCAGAAAATATTCGTAGCGACCTGTTTGCGGGATGGATTGGCCTTTTGGTTTCCCGCTTGACCACGATTACCGCCATTTTTGGCCTCTGTGTTCTCGGGCTAATTCCACTACGCAAATGGCAGATTGCCGGATTCGCCACATGTGCAGCTGTCTTTTTCATCTTTAGCTTTCAGGACACGCACAAGATCTCACGTCTAGAATCCAACGCCGAAGCCCTGATTTCGAAACTGCCATTCGGCACACGCACCGTACCTGTCGTTTCTGCTCCCGACGACTGGCGCGTCCAATTCATCGCCCATTCCGTCGACAGGGCTTGCATTGGCCACTGTTTCAGCTTCTCCAACTACGAGGCGTCTTCCGGCCAGTTTCGAATCCGCGTGCGCGCGGGCAGTCCGATCGTCACGGACTCCGCGGACAAATCCGAAGCAATGTCCAGCGGCGACTATGTCGTGCAGCAGGAGGACCTGCCGCTTGTGTCTATTTACCAGTGCGATGACGCGAATTGGACTGTGCTATGTGCCGCCCCGCTCTGGGCAGGGAACAAGACCGAAGATCCGGAAACTCCGGAAAAGCCCTAAATCCAAAACAAGCGAAAAGACATATTGGCTCTTGCAACAGGCCAATTTCTGCTAAAATTGGCTTCAGGAGAGAGCCAATGCTTCCAGTCCATCTCCAGCCGCAAAGCCACGTCCCTCTGTACATCCAATTGCGCGACCAGTTGCGGGCACTCGTGCACGCAGGCGATTTGCGTCCAGGCGACCGCATCCCGGCGAGCCGCGAGCTTGCTACGATGCTGGGTGTTCATCGCACGACAGTCGCGAACGCCTACGCCGAGCTCGAATCCGAAGGCCTGATTCAGGGTCACGTCGGTCGCGGTACGTTCATTCGCGGCAACGGAAATGGCCTGAAAATTTCGCCGCCCGCTCCGCCCGTGCTTAACGGTGGGGATAGTATTCGCTGGGAGCTTCTCTTCGCGGACGAGCGCGGCGAGGAAATCCTTGGCCGGCTGATGGCGAGTGCGCCTGTCGATTCGCTTTCGTTTGTGATGGCACGGCCCGCACCGGAGTTTTTCCCCATCGAGGAATTGCAGCTTTGCGTAAACGCAGTGCTGCGGCGCGAAGCTACCGATGTGCTGAATCTTGGCCCTTCGGACGGCTATGCGCCTCTCAAGGAAGCGTTGCTCGAGCTCCTGCGCCAGGAAGGCATCTCTGCGCGCGACGAAAACTTGCTAATCACTGACGGCTGCCAACAATCTCTTGACCTGATCAGCAAGGCTTTTGTGCGGCCCGGTGACGCCGTAATTCTAGAAAATCCGGCGTATCCCGGATCGGTCGCCATCTTCAACGGTGCGCGGGCCCGCTGCCTCGGCGTCCCGGTACAGACGCACGCCGAGCCGGGAGGCTCGCTGGGGATTGATTTGGAAGCACTTGAGGCCGCCCTTGCCGCAAATCGCGTCAAGCTGATGGTGCTCACGCCCGATTTTCAGAATCCGACAGGCGCTTCCATTTCCTTGTCAGCGCGCAGAAAAATTCTGGAAATCGCGACGCGCTATCAGGTCGCGATTGTGGAAGACCACATCTACGCGCGTCTATACAACACGGAAGAACGCGTTCCCTCGCTGAAACAACTCGACCGCACGAATGTGGTCATTCACATAGACAGCTTTGCGAAAGTGGCGTTCCCGGGCTTGCGTGTGGGTTGGATCGTCGCTCCGCCCGCCGTGGTCGAGCGCCTGCGGCTCGTAAAGCAGACTACGGATCTGCATACCGATCAGCTTGCGCAGGCCACGCTCGCGGAATTCATCCGCCGCGGCATGTTTGCGAAGCATCTATCCAAAATGAGGAGGGTGTACGCGTCGCGCCTTCGCGCCGTGGATGAAGCGCTGCGCAAGCATATGCCGGAAGGCACTCGCTGGACCATGCCGGAAGGCGGAATGTGCATGTGGGTGGAATTGCCGCTCGGCTTCGATGCTAGTGAGCTTTTGATCCACGCCAAAGAGCGCAGCGTGCTCTTCGCCCCCGGCCGGTACTTTTACGTGCAGGCCCCACAGCCGAACACGCTTCGGCTCGGGTTCGCGAGCCTGGACGAGAAGCAGATTACCCGGGGCGTTGCCACGCTTGCGGACATCCTGCGCGCAGAAATGCGCAAGCGTGAGCGTGGTGTGCGACGCGCCGAGCGCAGCCGTGTGGCGTTGGTCTGAGGCTCCGCGGAATGAGCGAGATCATCCAGCTGGTGCCAAAACCGGAGAACAACTGTTTTGGCTGCGGCGGCGCAAACGAAGCAGGGATGAAACTCACGTTTGGGCTGTACGTGGAGGAAGGCAGAACTCGCGGCAGATTCGTTCTTGGCTCACGCTATGCCGGCGGCGCGGGATTCGCACATGGCGGCATCATCGCGGTATTGCTCGATGAGGCGATGGGAAAAATCTCGAAGCTGACGGACGAGCGAGCCGTTACCGCCGAACTTTCGATCGAGTACAAGAAGCCGGTGTCGGTGCATGACGAAATTTTGGTCGAGGGTTGGCAGGAGAGTGAAACGGGTCGGAACCGCTTCCGCGTCGGAGAAATTCGCGATTCGGCGGGGAATTTACTCGCGCGCGGACGTGGACGGTTTGTCGTAGTCGGCGCACCGGTCAGCGCGGCATAGGTTGCAAAGAATTCAAAATCGGATTAGGAGAAGGAAATATGGACGGGAAGAAAGTAAACGGCAGCGGTAACAGCGCTAACTCAAATGAATGGCGGGTGAAAGTTGGCTTGGCGGAAATGCTTAAGGGCGGCGTCATCATGGACGTCACCAACGCGGAACAGGCGCGCATCGCGGAGAAGGCAGGCGCGTGCGCGGTGATGGCGCTCGAGCGCGTACCTTCGGACATTCGTAAAGAGGGCGGCGTGGCTCGCATGGCTTCCATCAAAGTGATACGCGAGATTATGGCCGCAGTCACGATTCCTGTGATGGCCAAAGTCCGCATCGGTCACTTTTCGGAAGCGGAAGTCTTGCAGGCTCTCGAAGTGGACTTCATTGACGAAAGCGAAGTGCTCACACCCGCCGACGAAGAGAATCACGTTTGGAAGCACGACTACCGCGTGCCGTTTGTTTGCGGCGCGCGCAACCTCGGCGAAGCTCTCCGTCGTATCGCGGAAGGCGCAGCAATGATTCGCACCAAGGGCGAAGCTGGGTCAGGCAACGTCGTCGAAGCCGTGCGCCATATGCGCACCATTGTTTCTGAAATGAAGCGCCTTACCACCCTCCGTGACGATGAACTCATGCACGTCGCAAAAGAGCACGGCGCGCCACTGGAACTCATTCGCGGCATTGCTAAGACGGGCAAACTTCCCGTGCCGAATTTCTCTGCGGGCGGAATTGCCACTCCGGCAGACGCAGCATTGGTGCGGGCGCTCGGCGCCGAAGCGGTTTTCGTCGGCTCCGGAATTTTCAAATCAAGCGACCCAGAAGTTCGCGCGAAAGCGATTGTGAAAGCAACGACTCACTTTGCGGATCCGAAAGCGGTGCTCGAAGCGAGCGAAGAACTCGGCGAAGCGATGCCCGGCATCGACGTACGTCAGTTGCCGGAAAAGGATTTGCTGGCGACGCGCGGCTGGTAAGCAGGGGGAATTCAAACGTAGGGGCACGACAAATCTTGCCCTCATACGAGGATCAATTTTGAAGATAGGGATTCTTGCCATTCAGGGTGATTTCGAAGCGCACGCCACCGTTTTGCGCGAACTTGGCGCGGAAACCGCTGAGGTCCGCACAGTTGCGGATCTCGAAGATTGCGATGGGTTAATTTTGCCTGGCGGCGAGAGCACCACTCAGATGCAATTTCTCCAAGAAGAGGGTCTTTACGACGCGATACGCGGATTCGCCAAGGACGGCCGCGCCATCTTTGGTACCTGCGCCGGCGCAATTCTCCTCGCAACAGAGGTGAAAAACCCCGCGCAAGAATCCCTCGGTTTGTTGGACATGACCGTCCTTCGCAATGCCTACGGCCGCCAAGTCGCCAGCGACGTTTTCTTCGGCCCATCCAAACTAAGAGCTGAACCAATGGAAATGGTTTTTATTCGCGGCCCGATCATCGAACGCGTGGGCCGCAACATCGAAGTTCTTGCCGAATTCGCGGGCAAGCCGGTTCTAGTCCAAAAAGACAATCTGCTCGCAGCCACATTCCATCCCGAACTTACTCCAGACAGAACTGTCCACACGCAATTCCTGCAAATGGTTGCAAAGAGTGAGTCAAAGCCCGCCGTCGCCTGACCGATCGAAAACGCTAGGTTCTTGCATGCGCCTGCTTAGCCACGCGATCCAGCGCCAGCAAACCAAGTAGCCCCAGGATCGCCAGATTCGGCAGCAGCATTGGTGCAAACGGCGGCGCGCCGTGAATCACGTTCTGCTCAAAGTTTTTACTCGGGCCGTGCAAGTCAGCCAGCGCATGCAACGCGAATCCCGTGGTCCCAACAACAATCTGCAAAACTAGAACTAGGGCGCACAGTTTGGAAAAAGTTGGACTCTCTTCTCCCGCAAACAGCATCAACAAAAAACCAACTGCCAACGCGCAACTGAAAACAGGAATCCATTCCGTCCACCGAAAGAATCCGTTCACCGCGTGGTCGCTCAAGCTCAGCCCAAAATTTCCCGCGAATCCTCCCAGCGTGAATAGCACGACCCACCTCGCCCACTCGCGCGTAGGGAAAGGAACCAGGCGATTCATCAGCAAAAGGCACCCAAGACCCACATAGGCCAGCGGCGCAGCAAATGGAGCAGCGTAAGTCAGGCTTTTCAGCGTGTGTTCGTAAAAGAAACCGCTCTCGAGGTGAAATCCGACTCCTGCAATGCCAACCCCAATCGAAATCCATCCCACGCCATACCCAATCCATTTCCAGCGCGCGAGCGATTGCGACCTAAGTCGTGAAGCCAGGCCGATAACCAGCAACACCGCTGCTGCGCCGGAAAACCAGAGCGGGATATATTCCGCACGATTGCGAAACGAATTTTCGGAATGGGCGAGAAGAATATCCCCGGTCAGACAAGCAAAATTGAAAATCAGAAACACTTCAAGCCAGAGGTCGTGCGCTCCGGCCCACTGATTTCGCGTTTCATTTTCCATGGCTGTGTTTGGCCCGCAACTCTTCGGCCATGCTATTCAGCTCAACCTGCTTCTTCAATAGCTCGTAGTTTCCGTGCCATTGGACGAAATCCGCTCCGCCCATGAACGCACCGTGCTTCGATGTTCGTCCGTCGTAATGCCACAAGTCAAACGCCACGAAGTCGATTGGTTGCTGATATGGCTGTGTTCCGAGCACTCCGTCTTTCCGCAAACCCGCGACAAGGTCCAGCGACTTTTGCACCTTCTCGTTTGTTGACGTCACGACCTGTTCCGCTTGCGTGTACACCCGGTCGATAAACGGCTTGGTGTGGCACTGATTGCAAATCTGTTTCATGTTTTGCTGCGCCTCGGTGTACTGCGGCCGTTTTTTCGTGATCGGATCAGCAAGAAAATAAGACAGCCGCTCGCCCGGGTTGTGCGTCACCTTGAATCCGTTTAATCCGGACATGTGGCATGTGGCGCAGGTTGGCACGAACATGTCGCGCGTCGTCAGACTTTTTGGCGCAGCGCTCAGATTGAGCAGCCTGCCCTGCGCCGCAAACAAAATTCCATGCCGCGACTCTTCGTAAATTTCGATCTGCGAATGATCCGGCCCCATGTGGCACTGGCCGCAAGTCCTAGGCATTCGCGCGATTGCTACAGAACTTGTGTGCCGCGTGTGGCAAGCAGTGCAATTCCCGATCGTTCCATCCTCGTGCGGCTTTCCGACCGAATGGCACGATGCGCATCCAGAACCGATTGCCGACGGCCCTTCCAGCTTCGCCAACGCGTTCGCAGGGCGTTTCACATAGCCGGGATGAAGATTCTCGGCAAACTCTGCCTGTTCCGCCGTTAGCCCTTCTGCGCCAAAGACTGCCGCCCACGATGGCGCCGCATGTCTGCTTCTCACGAACTCCTGATAAATCTGCTCGTGGCAAACGCGGCAGTTCGCCGGCGTGATGTGCGCGGTGATTTGAAATCCGTTGTGCTCGATTTTGTCTTTCTCCTGCCCTTTCTGCGGCTGATGGCAATCGAGGCAGGTCACGCCCTCCGTCGCGTGCTTGCTCATCTCAAATTCGTGGACAATCGAATACTGCTGCCGCGAATGGCATTCCGCGCATTTTCCCGTCGCCTTGACGAATTCGGCGTTGGGTTGATCCACTTCGCCGCGCGGCCGCGAGCGCTGTACCAGCAAAGCCCCAATGATCAGAGCAAAAGCGATTACGATGGCAATGAACACGGATCGAAACGACACGTGGAAACTCCAGGTGAATCTGGATAGAGGGGCCTACCGGAAACGGTACTAGATAGCACATCTAAATATTCGTGGCAATATCCGTTTCTGTCTTATTCTCTTTTGTGGAGGAATTTCCATTTTCATGGAATCCGGGAGAAAAATTCACGTTCTTTTTGTGTGCATCGGCAACTCCTGCCGCAGCCCTATGGCCGAGGCCATCGCCCGTCAAGACTTTCCGGAATTGTGGGAAGTCGCAAGCGGCGGCCTGACCCCGCTCGGCTACATTGCGCCCCTCTCCATAGAGACTATCGAGAGAAACGGTTACTGCGCGAATGGCCTCTCTTCAAAACCGATAATGCACGCCCATTGCCAGGAAATAGATCTCGTTATCAACATGAGTGGCTACAGCAAAAACCGCGCTCTTGAGAAGTTCAAAAAAGTCGAAGATTGGGATGTGGGAGATCCGTTCGGCGGCGATCCTGAGGTCTATCAACAAATTTTCGAAGAAATTTGGATTAGAATTACGCGGCTGGCAGAGCGCCTGCGCAGGTTGAACACGGCCGAATTCTTTGGTTCAAATTCGCGAAGGACACAGTGACGGTGAAGCGACAGAAGACAAGCGTATCACGCGAAGACTACTTGAAAGCCATCTGGGAAATGGTGGAAGAGGACCAGGCGCCCATCAGCGCACGCCTCGCCGAAGAACTTGGCGTTACGCCACCTGCGGTGACCGCTGCCCTGAAGCGCCTCACACGCGATGATTTAGTGCGCGTTGACCGCGCGGGCCGCATCGACCTTTCGCGCAAAGGACGCCAATTCGCCGAACGGATGGCGCTTCGCCATCAGCTCGCGGAAATGCTTCTTACAGACGTCATCGGTCTCCCCTGGTCCAAAGCTCATGATGAAGCCGAGCGCCTCGAGCACGCCATCTCGCCCGAAGTGGAAGCGCTCCTTCTAAAACGCTTCGGCGACAGAAGCAGTTGTCCGCACGGCGTACCCATCCGTGGCGGCGTCGCCCAGCTTCGCAAACAGGGAGTCGTCTTGCTTTCCGACCTTCGCGCAAAAGACAAAGCTGAAATTGTTTGCGTCTACGAAAAGGATGGTCAATTTCTGGAGTTTCTGGAAGGCTTGCGCCTTCGCCCTGGCACAAAGCTTGGCGTTGAAAAACGCGAATACGACGAAACGATGACGCTGCACGCCGCCGGCAAGAGGATCCATCTCGGAAAGCCTGCAACCTCGCGAATTTGGGTCCGCCGTCTGGCGGCTTGATTCCGACTGTGCGCAAATAATCTCAGCCGCGCTCGTCGAGAAGCGCTTTCAGGCGCGCATATCCCGTTTTGCTCACCGGCAGTCGCGCTCCTGTTGCCAGAATTGCCATGCGGCTGTCTTTTCCGTACGGCTCGATCCGCACTACGCGCTCTAAATTCACCAAATAGGAGCGATGAATCCGCACAAAAAGCGCAGGGTCCAACGAAGCTTCGAGGCTCGCAATCGTTTGCTGCTTCAAATGCTTTTTCCCCTCGCTCGCCAGCGCAACGTAGTCGTCTTGTGATTCAGCATAGTCTAATTTCGAACAAGGAATCAGCGTTACGCGCGTTCCGTCTTTCACCACGATACGTTCCGCAAATTGCCCAGGCGGCTGCGAGGCGGCAAGGATTTCCGCAGGAACCGGAATCTTGGCTACAATTCTTTCTTTCGCGCGTTCAAGAGCCGCCTCGAATCTCTCCTTGCCCACAGGCTTCAACAAATAGTCCACCGCATGCACTTCAAACGCTTTCATCGCAAATTCGTCATACGCTGTCACAAAAATCACCGGAATTTCAGTGCCAATCAGTTCCAGCACGTCAAATCCCGTTAGCTTCGGCATCTGCACGTCCAGAAAAAGCAGGTCCGGTTTGTGTTCCGCTACTGCCTTCACGGCTTCGAATCCATTCATGCATTCCGCGACAACCTCCATTTCAGGATGAGCTTCCACCAGCTCGCGCACGACAAACCGTGCCAGCTCTTCGTCATCCACGATTAACACGCGCAGTTTTTTATCGCCGGCGCTCATCGCGGCACCTCGGTTTCGGCGGGAAAAGTTACCGTCGCCTCAAATTTCTCCCCATCATTCGTCACCCGCAGGCTTGCTTCCTTTCCGTACCGCGCTTCCAACCGCTCACGCACGTTTCTCAATCCCATGCCGTTTCCCTTCCTTGGAGGAGCGTCCGGATCGAAAGTATTTTCAATCGTGATGAACATTCGCCCATTCGAGCAACGCGCCTCGATCCGCACCGTTCCCCCTTCCGGCAAATTCGCTATTCCACGCGCGACCGCGTTTTCGATTAGCGGTTGTAGCAATAAGGGCGGCAGCAAACACTTCCGCGCTTCTTCTTCAATCGCCTCTTCCGTCCTCAAGCGCGTCCCGAATCGCACCTTTTCAATCGATAAAAACCGCTCTAGCAGGCCGAGCTCCTCAGAGAAAGGAATCACCGGATGTTCGCCTACTCGCAACGTCGTGCGCAGAAAGTCTCCGAGCAGCACGCACATGTCCCGCGCTCGCGCGGGATCAATGCTCGTCAGTGCGCTGATTGAATTCAGGCTGTTGAACAAGAAGTGTGGATTGAGCTGCGCCTTCAGTGCCTTCAGTTCTGCGTCGCGTGCCAGCATTGTCGTCTCCAGCACACGCGCTTCCGCTTTCATCGCATTTTCGCGGGCAAAAATCACGTAGTAGTACGCCACCGCTAGCAAATACGAAACCGTTCCCGCGACGTAAACGATTGGGCCACGGCCGGAAAATCGCTCGTCGAGCCCCTTTAGCTGGGGCCCGAAGGAAACCATGTAAACAATCGTCCGTGCCAGGCTATACCAGAGCACGGCAATAATTTGCGACGCAATCATATGTGTCGCTAGAAGCCGTCTCGGATTAGTCCGTTCAATCGGCGAAGATTTGCAGGAATACTTCGCCGCGACCAGCATGAACTGTCCAAACAAGCAGAGTGGCCAGGCAACGACCGCAGAATCGAGCGCTCTCATTCCTCCCACGCTGTTCAAGAGGATGAAAAGCGCGCCGCCCATCGGCAGCCACAGAATGCGATGCACAATCTGCGGTAATTTTCTTGGAAGAGTTTCTTTTGCCATACCCGTGGCTCGATCGCGTTAGTTGCGGATCTCTACGCCGCCGAAAAGAGCCATTCCTCGAACCACAAGCGTCTTCCGGGGTTGGCTTGGGTCGCTGGGCGGATTCAGTCGGGTTGTATCGGAATAGCCGCCAAAAATTCCCTGACCTTCGGAAGAAACTAGCCAAGTGTCGGGCACGCGAAGCTCAACGCCGCCGAAAATCGCATCCACATGAAGAACGGCCGTATCGCCTTCCATCTCCGCCTGCCACAAGTCAATTTCGATTCCACCAAATATCGCCACCAGCCGGCCGCCCCGGAAATTCTTGCCCATGATCCGCTTTTCCACTCCGCTGAAAACAGCAACTTCGTTCAGCGCTCCGGGACCTGCGCTGACTTGATCCCGGCCTTCGGTCGCCCTCCGTGCTTTGAGCGAGCCCCACATGAGTGAAAGTCCAACACCGATAACTAGAACCGGCCAAAGCACTGCCCACGTGACTTTCACAATCCCGAATCTCCCAAGCTGTAACAAGACACCAGCGATCAGCAGGCAAATTCCCCACACCCGGCTGCACTCGTTCAATAGGTTGACAATTCCGAACAGAATCAGAATCATCGGCCAGAAGCGGAAGAGCCCCTCGGCCGAAATCACCCCCATGTGATCGAGCAGCAGTACAACACCGACAAACAAAATCACTCCGCCCCAAGCAAAGCTACCCCGAAAATCTCCTCTGCGCATTCGCATGCCTCTGAGCTGTGCTGCGTCGTTCTTTATCTTTTCGCGCAGGTTGCGCCCGAATTCTTCCGAGTTCATCGGTTCTCTCCCTCAATCGAAGCCGGCGCGCCCTTCATCGAAGTTCCCTCAGCTCCACTCGTCATGCTCCTCACGATCACGATTCCTACAAACACCAGCACCAACGGGCAGCATAATACCAGCACCTTTGCCAAAGCAGCGAACAACAACCCCTGATTCCACACCAGAACCGACAATGCTCTCTGTGCCAATGCGCCTAACCCCGCCATCCAGCCCAGGGTGGCCGCCCCTGAGCCCTTCCAGAATTCATTTGCCTGTGCAATCAGTAGCCAGGATTCGCCAAAAAACACGAGAGAGCCTAACCAAACCAGCGCCTGGCCCAATTTCGTCTTGCTTGCCTGCGCCCTGTTCGCTTGATCCCGCATAACCCCTCCTGCCAGCCACTTTGCTCTTGCAAGCCCACGGTAGGGCTTCTGATACGTGCGGTGCGCTCCCTATTCGGCGAGCGGGGTTAGCTTACCGGCGAACACCAGCGGGGAAGGGATATTCAAGGCCGCAATCAATTGAGAATACCGGCGAAAAAGGTGGTTCACTTCCGCGAATAGCCCCGAAAAAGCCGGGCGCAGAGTCAAGCAACTCTGCGCCCTTGCAAATCTACCGCTGTTGATTTGTTTTACGGCTTTTTCGGAACCGCACCTGGTTGGAACAGATCCGACAGATCCGTCGCGTTGGCCGCATCGCGCAGATACGGCCCCGCATGGAACACGTTCTGCAACGTGCGCAAATCGGACGAGTGCGTGCAGTTGATCGTGTTCGAGTACGGCAACCCGTTCACATTCTTGTGCGCACGGTCGGAAATGATGATCTCCGGAATCGCGTGGTCGAACTCATCCGCGTTGTCGCCCATCACGCCATCGCCTTCCGACTCGTCAAACCAAATGACGATCACGCCATGGTTTTTGTACGCGTCCGAAGCCATGATGATCGGCACGATCTGACGCAGGAAGTCGTCTCCCTGCAGGCCTTGTAGCCTCCACTCAGGGTCGTGTGCATGTCGTTGAACTGGTTCGGCGTAATCCAATTGTAGTCCGCGGCGGCGCCCGTTGCCAGATCCGTTAGCAATTGCTGCAGTGGTGCGTATTGCAAGCGCTCAGGATTTGACGGCGTCGCATCGTTCCCGCCGTTACTGTCGGTGAAAAACGCTTGTGGGTTGTGCTTCACCGCGTAATTGTACTGGTTCGATCCGTTCCACTGGTTCGTCGTTCCCGGTGCGAACACTCCCGAAAAGCTGTTGATGGGAGAAAACCATTCCGATTCCGGCAAAACGACGTTAGTCAATTGGCCGCCGGCGTTCTTGGTCAGATCAATGTCTTCCTGGTAGGACTTCCAAGTCTTTCCCGCTTTGGAGAGCAACGAAACGAAATGCTGGTCCGTGTTCTGGTTCGTCCCGCCCGTGTACGGATCGGCGTCGCTGGATATACCGAAGTTGTCTCCCGCTTCCGCCCAGAGGTAATTCGGCTCGGAAGGGTGAATGTGCGGATTCGCTCCGTTCGAAGTCGCCAGCACGTTGTGATAAGCATTGGCAAACGCTACTTGCTCACTGATGTTCACTTCCACTCCGTCAATCACCGCCGTCGCGGTTCCATTCACCAGGCTGTTGATGAATGGCGCGTTCGGGTTCAAATAAATCTGCTGGATGCCCCCGGTGAACTGGTTTGGCGGGTTGCGTCCAGTTGTGATTTTCCATCGCGATCACGAACACTTTCTTGATCTCCTGTGCGTTGGTTGTGCAAGCCGCGGCAGTCAAGCCCGCAGCCACTCCCAGTGCGCGGAGATATTTGAAATAAGACATGAATTCCCCCAAATCTAGGATTGCGGTCAACAGTGGTCGACGGTGCGCCAGTTCACCAGTGCTGCCATCGCGCCGCGGTTTAGGGGAATAACAATCTAGTCTTTCAGCAAGATGTCCCTCACGTTTACGTCTGTAAGACTCTTTCTGCCAAAATGTCTTTGTCGTTCTGGTACCCGAATCACAAGCGGATTGTTCGGCAATGGAAACAACGAAACCCACGCGCCTTATCATCTCACTGCCTGATTTGCTGGAAGCGCTCGCATTCTCTGCCGTCATCGCTCTCTATATCTGGCGCTGGCAGAACGCTGGACTTCGCACTTGGCTAATTTTCCCGGTATGGCTTCTGCTTAGTTTTGCCCTGCATCGGGATAATCCTCAAACGCTCGGTTGGCGAGCGGACAATCTCATCCCCGCAACAAAATTAGCTGCTCCGGTTTTCCTGGTTTTCATCGCGTGCCTAGTTCTAGTCGGCATCGCTCTAGGCGCGCTTCATCGCCTGCCCACTCATCTTGTTGAGCCGCGTCGCTTCAGCGGCTATTTTGCTTTTTGTTTGTTACAACAGGTCGCCTTGCAATCCCTAACCATGAACCGACTGCTTCGCGCCTTCTCAAACCCGAACGTCGCAGCCATCGTCGGCGGCTTGCTCTTCGGCGCACTTCACTGGCCCAATCCCCTCCTCGTCCCGCTCACTCTGATAGGCGGCACGGCTATGTGCTGGCTCTTCTCACGTCGCCGCAACATCCTTCCTCTCGTTCTCGGCCAAGCCATCCTTGGAGCTCTCATCTTTTGGGCTTTCCCAATTGCGTGGCACCACTCTATGCGTGTTGGTCCCGGTTACTACACGTTTCACATCTAACGCCCCAACAAGTCAGCTTCCGCGCACACCAAGACTGTTCGCCCCTCGTGTTCTCTCTCGCGTCTTATCTCAAACTTGGTGGTACGAGAGTGTGTTGCCGGTCGTACGGATGCTGCCGTTCGCGGAAATAACCGATAATCCAGATGAGCCCAAACCAAAAAACCGCGTACACCAGGAAATTACAGCCAGTCGACAGCCCATCGTACACTTTCCTCCACCAGCCTCCCTCTGGTATGCCAGAAGGGAAAATGCCGTTGGCGAAGTGTGTTCCCGCCGCGGTCAGCCCTTCAACCGCTCTGCTCCAAAACGCGCCATCCCCGAGATTCATTTTCCCCTCGAAGATCAGCACAGACGTGACCACTCCCAGTACCAGGCCCCAAAACAGTTTTGATCGGAACATGGATGCCCTCATCAATTTAAGAAATGAGCTGGATGGTATGAGCTGGGCAACCTTCAGAACAAAGACTAAGGCTGGAAGTTAGGCTGATACTTCAGGGTTGGGCAGGCGCCCGACCTATGCCAACAAGATTAAACCTCATGACACTTTCTAGCAACTACTCTCTTTCGCAATGACAGCTCGCGACCGGCTATTTCTGCTCTTTAAGAAATTTTCCTAGCTCCTCATATTGATCCGACGCCAGATAATCCACGCCCGCTCTCGCTGCCGCTGCCCATCGCGTTTTAACTGCCTCTCTCGAACCAAAGTTGTACGTGCTGAACCACCCGTTGCAACTCAGTTCAGCCTTGCTGGCTCCATCCAGAGTGTAAAAGCGAATCCAGAGATTCCGCTTGTGCGCATATCCAACCAGCTGCTTTAGCCGGGCCTCTTTTTCTGCCGTCCACGCTCCAGCCTTTGCTTGGCCTTCGGGCTCCACCACTCGCCACGCATTGTTCCACCAACGGTGATAGTTATCCGCCTCATTCGGCGCGATCATTTCCGGCCCGGCTGACGGATCCTTCGTATTCGTCTTCACGGCGCCAAAAACAAGCAATCGCTCCCCGACTCGCACCGCATCGTAAAAAATGCTCTTCTGCGCGTCCGGCTCACCTGTCAAAACCATCACAGGCCGAATCTGCAGCGGCTCCATCTTCTCCAAAGAATCGGTTCGCACGGCTGTCGTCAGCCAATCCTTGTACTCCGAAAGCAAACCCCAGATTGCCTCCAAGTGCTCAGGCTCTTCCGATTTCAAATCCAGATTCAGCGTAATCAATGGCCAATCGCCCTGGTTGCCTTGGCGCAGCGCTTTTTCCACAATCGGACGGATGCCCTCAAAAAAGTATTCCCGCATTCCAGGCTCGGTTCCCGTTATTTGTCCACCATGACTAAGCACCGATGCCATATTTCCTGTATGCGGATTTTTCCCCCAAAGCAAATCCTGCTCAATTGCCAGCGGAGTTCCCGCCGAAAGCGCGCGATCAATCCGGTCAAACCACCATTCGTAGTAGGGATAGCAGTTGTGCGCGTCCAGCACGACTCGATGACGCGTCGTACTCTCTTGCGAAAGAATGCGCCCATTCCCCGCGCAGAAAAACAGAGCTGCACACAGACCCACCCATACCGACCTTGACAGCATCCTCATTTCATTTCTCCGGACCAGACGCAATGTGACTCAACAAAAATCCCGGAAAACTTTGTAAGAGTTTTCCGGGATGCCAGCGCCCAATATAGTGTATCTCCGTGGATTTATCTAGAACGCTAGCCGCAGCGCGAACTGCATCACGCGCGGATCGCCTGCCAGAGACGTTATCGCTCCCGCAGAACCGCTGCTGAAGTTGTTGCTTGGTTGCCCGAATTGCACTTTGTTCGTCAGGTTGAAAACCTCCCACCGGAATTGCAACCCGACCGACTCGTGAATCGGGAAGTCCCGCATCAACGCGAAATCGAACACGTTTGTGTGCGGCCCGCGCAGGGTGTTGCGACCCACGTTCCCGAGGAATCCTGGGCTCTGCAGCTGGAACGCATCTGTCAGGTTGGGCCGCAAGGCGGTGCAAGCCGCGTTTTTCGCGACGAAGTACCAGCAATTTACGTTGCCCACAATTACTGGATCTCCGATCTGGTTGGGCGTTGCGGCAACCGCGCCGAATGCGTCCAGCGTTCCTGCGATGCTTCCTCCGGAGCTCACCGTGAACGGCCTTCCGCTCGCAAACGTATACACGCCGGAAGTCTTAAAGCCCCCGACGATGTACGAGAGCACGCCATCATGAAGGAATCGGCGGCCGCGGCCAAACGGCAACTCATAAATGTAGCTTGTCACCACGCGGTGCGGCGTATCGAAGTCGCTGGGCCCAAACCAGCCCGCATAGTTTAGCCCGTTGGGTGAGCTCCCCGAGTTCGATTCCAGCTCTTGCGGCGTGTTGTCAATGCTGCGCGAATACGTGTACGCGAACCGCGCCGCGAATCCATTCCGGAAGCGCCTCTCCAATCCGGTTTCGAGCCCGTTATATTTGCCCTGGCCGATCGGCGATTGGTATTCGATGTAGCCCAGCGCCGGGAATGGCCGCGTTGCCCCAACCTTGCCTGTGCTGTCAAACAGCGGCTGGTTCAGATCGGACAGCACGTCCAGATGCACCGACCGCGTCCCGACGTAATCCACATTCCACAAAAAACTCCACGGTAAGTCCCTCTGAAAACCAACACTCCATTGCTGTACGTACGGCGTCGGCGTTTCAGGATTCACCGCGCGAATGCGCACACGCCCAAGTAATCCCGCTTGATTGGGATCGAGTGAATTTGCCGGGAAGCCGTTTTTCAACAAAAACAGTGGCGCTGACGCCGTCGAAGGGGCTGACTGTACATTGTTCACCAGAAATGGCGCATTCAATGCAAGCTGGTCCTCGCTTCCGAACCGCTCGAACAACATGTAATAGATTCCGTATCCGCCGCGGATCACCGTCTTCGGGTTGATCGCGTAGGACAGTCCGATGCGCGGTGCAAAATTGTTCTTGTTTACTTGCACCAGCGCGCGGTCCTCAAGTGAGCCACCCGTCGCCGTGACTAATCCTCCTGCGCCCCCGTTGGCCGTAGGGTCGAAATTCGCCATCTGATTCTTGCCTTCGAGCGCCGGCGTGGCGAAGTCATAGCGCAACCCCAGATTCAGCGTCAGATTCCGTCGCAACTTGAAGTCATCTTCGACGAACCCCGACAGCATCCACAGCCGCTGATCCACAAAATGCACATTCGTCAGTTGCGAGGCTTTCACTTCGCCAAGCAAAAAGTCCGCGTAGGAAAGCCCCGTGTTTCCCGTGCACTGGTGCGTGACCGTATCTCTCTGGCACGTGAAAATTTTGTCGAATGTCAGCGAACCGCGCGTCCCCGGCTCATCTTGATAAATGTTTCGCATCGGTGCCCGCAGGTCGACGCCAAATTTCAATGAATGCTTCCCAACCGTCTTCGAAAGGTTGTCCACCCACTGATATTGCTGCGGCACCTGCTGCTTCGGCAGAAAATCAGGCGATCCGATGAAAGTGAAATTGGTTAGTGTAATCTGGGAAATGCCGCCGGCCACTGCGGGATTTTCCGGTACTCCAGGAACGAACTCATCCACTTGGTTCTTCCCAAAGGGATCCTGCTCGGCGAACGAATAGTTCCTTGAGAAGCCAATTCGGAATTCATTCACGAGCGTGGAGGAAAACACGTGCGTCCATCCGATGACGGCGCTTTGTCCCTTAAGCACCTGCCGCCCCCACGCCGACGTCGAAGTCCCATCCCCGATGCCGCCGTAAAAACCCGGAATGAACCGGTTCCGGTTCGAATTGCTATAGCGAACGAAAACCGAGTCCTGCGGCGTCGCCACCCAGTCCGCGCGGCCGTTATAGCTGTCCCCGTTGTCCGTGAGCAGCGCGTTCCGCACGAAGTTGTTTAGTTGCCCGGGCAAATTCGGAAGAGGGAAGAGCCCCATGATTTTCGCTGCAAAGGGATCAATTTCTCCCGACGGTATTTGATTGTTGAGGAAGGGCGCGCCCGTGCTGGGATCATAGATCGTCGGGTATGGTTTGATTCCCGCCGCTGTCGCCGCCGTCGCGCTAAAGTTCCCAATCCGTTCATTAGGCAACGGCACCGTCGAAATCCGCGAAACTCCGCGGCTGATTCTTGTTCCTTCATAGTTGAAAAATCCAAAGAATTTGTTCTTCACAATCGGCGCCCCGAGGCTCGCGCCAAACTGATTCTGATTGTTCTTCGGCTTGGTCAGCCCGCTCCGGTTGGAGAAGAAATCATTCGCGTCGAAGTAGTTGTTCCGCAAATATTCGTACAGCACGCCATGAAATTCGTTGCTGCCGCCCTTTGTCGTCACAAGAACCGCCGCCCCGGGACTGCGCCCGAATTCCGAGGAATAAGGATTTGTAATCACCTTGAATTCCTGAATCGTATCCACCGATGGGCGCGAGGACTGCGTGCTCAACTCCTGCACATTTTCCGAAAACGTATTGTTGTCAATTCCGTCCAGAATGAAATCGTTTTGCAGTGAATGCACGCCGTGTACGTTGAACGCTCCTGTACGCCCGGCACTCGTCGCCCCGCTTTGGTCCGTATATCGGTTCGACTGCACGCCCGGCACCAGCCGCAGCAGGTCGTCCCAGTTGCGAAGATACAAAGGCGTGTCCGAAACCGTGTTGTTGGAGATCACCGATCCCAGCGACGCGTCTTCCGTGGACAGCGCTTGCACTGCGGCATCAACCGTCACCGTCTGGGACGTCTGTCCCACGTGAAGTTCAAAGTCTTGCCGCGCCTTCTGCGCCGTCTCTAGCGTCATTTCCGCAGATGCTGTGCCAAATCCTTCGCGTTCTACGCTCAGCGTGTACTCACCGATTGGCAGGCTAAGAAATGAATACGATCCGGCAACGTCCGTTCGCACTTCTTGCGAGTAGTTCGTGGATTTATTGCGGGCCGTCACTTTGGCGTTCGCTACGGCGGCATTACTCTGATCCGTAACCAGTCCCGTCAAGCTGGCATCGTTCCCCTGAGCATGGCTCGCGGGCAAAAGCAATAAGAATACGCACGCAAACACTGCTAGCACTCGAAGATACACTGTGACCCCCAATTTATTTTGAGAACACTTCGTTTTGGATTTCGTGGTCAGGACCTTGAAGCTGGTTGAGGTTCCGTCAGAGCAACCACGATTACGAACCTCAATGTCGCTTCGTAACAAAACAGCTTCTTTATCCCCGGGTCAATGTTCTGTAACAACTTCCGGCTCGCGAAGCGGCCGCTCTTCCCGCATGGAACTCCTTGCAAATTTCTCCGCTTCGCATTACGGTATGCGCACACAAATCAGCTTCATGGCTTTACCGGGTATCAAAACTGCTCTCTCGAGGGGGATCTTGGGATGACTCCTGCGGCTTCGTCGCATTCCGCTGCGAAAGTCGAACACTGGCGCTGGCTACTCTATGTCGCTCTAGCGCTCGTCGGTGCACTTCTCACGTTCGTCGGTGCGCGCGCACAGCAGAAAGCCACCGACGCCGCCACCTTCCGCAAGTTGATCGACGCTTATTGCGCCTCCTGGACCACGCTCGATGCGAACAAACCTGCCAAGTTCTACGCAAAAGATTCAGACCTCGTCTTTTATGACGTCGCGCCCTTTTCCTACCACGGCTGGGACGATTATCGCGATGGCGTGCAGAAGAATCTTTTCGCAAACCTGGCTTCCGGCTCGCTAACGGCCGGCAAAGATCTAAGAGTCACCCGCCGCGGCAACATCGCCTGGACCACGGTCACTATGCATTTCTCCGAAAAAACAAAAGACGGCAAATCTCTAGAAACAGATATTCGCTACACTGGAATATGGGAAAAGCGTGGGCAAAGCTGGCTGCTTGTCCACGAGCATCTTTCTGCCCCCCTCGGTTCCTAGGAAGGAATGAAAGGGAATTAGTTTGGGGCACAAAGTTCGGAGCAAGACATGTGGAGAACGCTGCGGTATTACTGGATCGTTGCTCGCGGTTACCGCCTCCAGCCCTGGAAGAGCCCGTACCTCCGCTGGCGCTTTGAAACATTCCTCGGTAAAGAGGCGGACAACCTTACCGCCGCGAAATTTTTCCACCTCTCCTGGAAATACCGCGACCGCCTCCAAAGTTTCGTCAACTGGGCCGCCCAGCGCCGCCGCGCCCAGCGCCACGCCCGCCACGCAATGTGACCCTGGCCGACGACGCGAAAGCGTATACTCGCTTTGAAGGCATACGCCCATGGCGGAACTCGCTATTTTGAACGACACTGTCGGCCTTCACGAAGGCCGCTGGTGGGAGCCGGAACCGGGCAATCGCGTTCACTGCTTTCTTTGTCCCCGCCACTGCCATATCCACTCGGGGCAATCGGGTTTTTGCTTTATCCGCGTGAATCGTGGGGGGAAACTCTACAGCCTTGGCTACGGCTCTCCCGCCGCACTGCAAGTCGATCCTATCGAAAAAAAACCGCTAAACCATTTTCTCCCTGGCACGCGCGTGTTCAGCATGGGCACTGCCGGCTGCAACATGGGCTGCTTTTTCTGTCAGAACTGGGACATCTCCAAATCACGCCACGATCAAGTTCATTCGCAAGCCGTCGCGCCGGAAGAAGTTCCATTGTATGCACGGAAATACAATTGTCCCTCGCTTGCCTTTACCTATAACGAGCCTACTATTTGGGGCGAATACGTCATTGATATTTGCCGCGAAGCAAAAAAGCACGCGCTAAAAACCGTGATGGTCACGAACGGCTACATTACGCGCGAAGCGTTTCACGATATTTACGATCATATTGACGCTGCGAACGTGGACCTGAAAGCGTTCACGGAGAATTTCTACGGGAAAATTACGCTCACCCATCTGCAGCCAGTCCTCGACACCTTGCAATGGCTAAAAAACGAGACGAACGTGTGGTTTGAAATCACGAATCTGATGATTCCAACATTGAACGATGATCCCGCGGAAACGCGGCGCCTTGCAGATTGGATTCTCGAACATCTCGGGCCCGACGTCCCCCTCCATTTCACGGCGTTTCATCCCGACTTCAAATTGCAGGATAAGCCGCGGACGCCGCCCGAAACTTTGCATCGCGCTCGTGCCATCGCGCTCGAGGCTGGTCTCCATTACGTCTACGAGGGGAATATTTACAGTGACGGGGCGAATACAAACTGCCCCGTCTGCAAGAATGTACTAATCCGCCGTTCCTGGCACACCGTGGAACAAAATACTTTGCGCGGCGGCGCGTGTCCGAAATGCGGTTTCCGTCTTGCCGGAGTTTGGAGCTAGGAAAAACGAAAAGGGGATTCCGAACTAGTTTCCGTGCGCTGCTTTTCCGTTCGCTTCCGCTTGCACTTGCGGGAATTTCGAACGAATCAGAGATTCAATCTGCGACCACACCTGCGGGTCGCACTCGATGTACATATGCTCTTTCGCGAAAACTCGCTGATGCCATGGATATCCCTTGCAGCTTAACGCGGTGTGTTTATAGCTAAGCTCTTCATTGCCGAGAATTCTCGTTTTGCTGGGATCTTCGGCGCGAATCAGTTTTCTTCCGTGGAGCAAACCGTCAGGCTGGAAGAAATTCATCGCTTCCGCAACATTGGCTGGAATGATGTCGTCTTGCTGGCCCATTTTCTGAACACTGTCCACTTGTACGGTAAGCAGCACGGGAATTCCCAAATCGCGAAGATCGCGGGCAAGCGTTACTGTGGCCGAAGCACCCCAGCTATGGCCGAATAAGATAATTCGCGCTTTCTGTTTCTCTTCCGCTGAAAGCTTTCCGTCGTGGTCTGCATCCAAAAGCGATAGGATCTTTGCACGCGCATCTCTCCAATGCGCATTTTCGTACGTGTCCACGTATGCGCCGTCTGAATATTCTTCGCGAAGTTTGGCTGCGAGGCGGACTTCGTTGCGGTCGGGAGAATCGCGTCTCACCCTCCCGCCCATAAAACCGATGACAATCCTTGATGGCTCATGCCGAACTGGCTCCGCCGCTGTTGAAACAGCGGGTGTCGTCGCAGACGCGACAATGTGCTGCGCCTTTGCGCACGGCGCAACGCCAAAGTGCAAAGTGGCGGCAAAGAACGCTGCCAGAGACACTTGCTTCGCATTTCTAGCACGAAACGCGATTTGCGCAGCCAGACCTGTCATCCCAAGCTCGACCTAGCCCCGACCTGAAGTGCACCTGCGGAGGTTGTAATAGTATGATGTTTCTTAGATTCTGCAATGACTACTTTCGGTTCATAACTTATGGGTCGCTCGTACCGGGTACTCATCTTGGGAGGAGGCTTCGGTGGGCTGCTGGCGGCCCAGAAGCTCAAGCGCGCTCCGGCGGAAGTGACCCTGCTCGACCGGCGTAATTTTCACCTTTTTCAGCCGCTGTTGTATCAGGTAGCGACCGGATCGCTCTCTCCAGGGGATATTGCTGCTCCCCTGCGTAGTGTCCTCAGTTCCCAAAAAAACGCTACGGTACTGCTTGGGGAAGCGACCGACATTGATCCTGATTCGAAACGCGTCATCCTCAAGGACGAGGGCGTACTGGAATACGACTCGCTCATTGTCGCCACCGGCTCGAAAACATCCTATTACGGTAACGACTCCTGGAAGACTATGGCTCCCAGCCTCAAGACTATCGAAGAAGCTACAGCCATTCGCCACAAGCTCTTTTATGCGTTTGAACGCGCGGAACGCGCGCAAACCAAGGAAGAAGCGCGCGACTGGCTGACGTTTGTCATTGTCGGTGCTGGTGCCACAGGTATGGAGCTCGCTGGGGCTCTGGCCGAAATCGCAAACCAAACCCTCCGACATGATTTCCGCCGCATCGACCCGCGAGATGCCCGGATCATTCTTATGGAAGGGGGCAGTCGGGTACTGACTGCCTTTCCCGAGAAGCTTTCGCAAAAGGCGGAGATGCTGGTTACGAAGCTCGGCGTGGAAGTAGAAAAAGGCGTGATGGTCATCTTCGTGGACGAAAACGGCGTGACCTACAAAAAAGGCGACGCGACAGAACGGCTCAACGCGAAAACAGTGCTTTGGGCGGGCGGCGTTACGACGAATACGTTCGGCAGGACGCTGGCGGACCGCACCAGGGCCGAAACCGACCGCAGCGGCCGGATCAAAGTCACTTCGCAATTAACCGTTCCAAACTATCCGGATATTTTTGTGGTTGGTGACCTCGCCGCGTCTTTCGACGAAAAAGAGAAGCCGCTGCCCGGTGTGGCGCAGGTTGCCATGCAGGGTGGCATATACGCGGCAAAAGCAATTCGCTCGCGCCTTTCCGGGAGACCCTTAGAAAAGCCGTTTCGTTACTTCAACAAGGGCGATATGGCTGTCATTGGCCGCGCTGCTGCGATTGCGAATGTTTTTGGATTTCAAGTTTCTGGTTTGCTGGCATGGCTCATCTGGCTGTTTATTCACTTGATGTATATCGTCGAATTTCAAAGCCGCGTTGTAGTTTTCGTTCAATGGGGGTTTGAATACCTCACCTTTAGTCGCGGCGCTCGGCTCATTACTGGAGTCGATGTCGAAGACGCTTTGAAAACCAAGTCCTCGTCCGCGACCGCGAAGTCCTGAAAGTCCGCAGTCCTGCGAAAGTGTGTTTCATTCTGGTGCACCAAAACAGCCGGAGAGGTCGGATAGCAATGGGAGAAAGTTGGCGGAGGTAGCGACGACTGAGAATGTGAGTATGAACGGCTTTCTGTGCGCTTGCACTATGGAATGCTCGGCGGGTTCCGTCGTCGAGGTTTATCTTACGACCCGCGGCGAAGAATATGTTGGCAGGGCGGAGGTCATTCATTCTGACGAGAAGAGTGGGCCGCTTCGACAATATGGCTGCCGTTTTATGGAGAAGACCGGCCCTTGGGTATTGCAATAGGCGGCCGCGCCAGTGCCTTTCATGCCTAATACCGGCCAGGATCGTCCTGTGGAAACCCAAGTGATTCACATCCTGCCTTCACCCGAATTCCGGGCGGCAAGCGTGCTGGTCGTTGACGATGAACTGCCCGCCCTTCGCCTTCTCCGACTGATGTTGAGTGCGCCTGCATTTCATTGCACGAGGCAAGCAATGGGGAAGAAGCCATTGCGGCTCTTCAGCGACAGAAATTCGACGCTGTTATCTCCGATCTTCGTATGCCCGGCGTTGGCGGCATGGAGCTTCTTGCTCAGGCTCGCCGTCGGCATCCTTATGTAGCCTTCCTCCTTACTACCGGTGTCGACGACGTGGAAGTTGGCGTACAGGCCATGCTTTCCCGCGCGGACGACTACCTCGTCAAACCTC
>Ga0126376_10000277_pt1 | contig 24092 bp, 21 predicted proteins | sample PanSoiMetPlot_15_FD_92760 | JGI IMG/M metagenome (GOLD analysis project Ga0126376, IMG submission 92760) | Tropical forest soil microbial communities from Panama - MetaG Plot_15 | ecosystem: Environmental > Terrestrial > Soil > Tropical forest > Bulk soil | place: Panama | collected 2016-02-17 | reverse complement strand
TCCAGTGCGACCCCGCGTCTTTCAGGTCCGGGAACAGCTGCACGTGATAACGGCCCTGGTCGTCGATGTGCGCGTACGGCTCGTCACCCTCCTTGACCTTTGCATTCATGACCCCGTGAATGCGCGGCTTGAGCGTAATGCGCGGCGGGCGGAACACGAGGTGGGCCGGCAGCGCCGTGAAGCTATTGCGATAGCCGAGCGCATGCGTGGGTGCGAACTCGGGATGGCTCTGCGCGGCCTGGTGCTCGGCCGCAATAATCAGATAGCGCTGCCGGAAGTCGGTGCGCGGGTGGCGGTCGTCGAGCTGGAACTTCACGCCCGGCTGAAAGGCCGGACAGTCGCTGGCTCCGCGGTACACCTGCTCGCGACACCGGATCTCCTGGGCTCGGATCTCCGCGTAGCGCTTGGCGTCCTGGTCGTCCCTGGCATGGTCGCCGTATTCCTCGACGTCGCCGTAGCCGTGCTTCGAAGCCTCCTTGTGCGCGCGCACATCCACATTCGGGATGCGGTAGTTGTAGTCCTTGACCGTGACGCCGGCCGAAACCATGTTCGCCTGCAGCGACAGCGAATGGATGCTGCGCTCGATGCCGACCGCGTCGTCCAGGTCGACGCCCCCGGAGGCGAGGCCAGCGAGCGGAACGTACGAGATCGTGAACGGGTCGGGCACCGCGCGGCTCGAGATGCTGTCGCGATCCCCGAGCACCAGCAGCTCGACGTCCTTGCCCTGCTCGAAGAAGTAGAAGATGCCCTCGTGCTCCATCAAGCGGCTGATGAAGTCGAGGTCGCTCTCGTTGTATTGCATCACGAACTCGCGCTGGGGGTACTTGGCGGCGTCGCAGAGGCTGTCGAGATCCGCCTTCAAAAAACCGTTCTCGGCAAGGACATCCTTGACGATCTCGAGCGTGGTTTTTTTGAGGAAGACCCGGTTGTGCCCGTGCAGCGCGAGGCGGGCCAGCCGGGGCGACAGCGTGGCCTCGAGCAGGGTCCAATGCGGCCCCGCATCGACCACACTGAGCTCGCTGAAGATGCCGTGGATCACCTGCGGCTGCCATCCGACGTCGATGGTCACCTGGGCCGGCACCGCCATCAGGGCGCGCACGTCCAGGTTCGGATCGGACGCCGCCATCCGCAGATGGTATCTGTACACGCGCGACATCTCGCCGCCTCCGCTCAGCTCGAGCAGATGCAGCACCCCGGGCTTGGCGGCCGGGCTTTCGATCGAAAGCGCGACCTGTGCGCTGCGGCTGGGAGTCGGCATGTGGGCTGTGGTCATGACCTGCTCCTCTTGTCCGGTGGCGGCGGAGACGGGGGCCGGAAGTCCTCGGCCGCCGCCAGCTCTTGATCGGTGGGCCGGGCGTCCTTGAGCAGCGCACCGTCGAGCCGTGCGCCGGTCAGGGTGGTCCGGTGAAAGCAGACCTGCTCGAGATTGGCCAGTTGCAGATCGGCGCCGTCGAGACGCGCGTGCGACAAATCGGCAAAGCGCAAGCGCGCCCGCAGAAACCGGGCGCCGCGCGCGTCCGCGCCCATGAAGAAGGCACGCTCCAGGTTGGCTTCGCCGAAGTCGGCCGCCTCGACGACCGCGTCCTCGAAATGGGCGCTGCGCAGGTCCGACCGGGCCAGTACGACGCCGCCCATCTGCGCGCGCACGAACTGGGCCGAGCGTGCAGAAATGGTGCCGATCTGGGCGCCGCGAAAATCGGCCCCGGTCGAATCGACGCGTGTCAGAACCGCGTGCACGAGCCGCGCCCCCGCCAGCGATGCTCCCGACAGGTCGGCATCCGTAAAATCGCACCCCGACAGGTCGACGCCCGACAGGTTGGCGCCCGCCAGGCGCGCCTCTCGAAAGCGAGCGCCGCCAAGTCGCGCGGTGCGCAGATCGGCCCGCTCGAGCGCTGCTCGCGCCAGATCGGCGCGCAAAAAGTCGGTTCGCTCGAGCTTGCCGCCGGTCAGCACAGCGGCCTCGCAGCGGGCCTCGGCCAGCGAGGCGCCGGAAAGGTCCGCGCCCGTCAGCACGGCCGCCCGCAGGTTGGCGCCGCCCAGGTCGGCCTCGCGCAACGACGCGCCCGCGAGCTCCGCCTCCGCCAGCTCCAGCCCGCGCGCCGCCACTTTCTCGAGATCTGCGCCCGCCAGATCGGCCGTGCTCAGATCGGCCCCTTCGAGGCGCGCCCCGCAAAGGCGCGCTCCGGCGAGAGAACAGCCGCGCAGGGCCGCCCGCTCGAGATTGCAGCCCTCGAGCCTGGCGTCGGTCAGCAGCGCGCCCGCGAGCTTGACCGCCCGCAGATCGGCTGCGCCCAGATGGGCCCCGCTGAGGTCCGCGCCTTCGAGGTCCGCGCCCTCGAGCGCCGCGCCGGCGAGCGCCGCCGCGCTCAGATCGGCCTCGCGCAGGCGCGCCGCCCGCAGATCGGCGCCCGTCAGATCGGCCCCGGCCAGGCGCGCGCCGGTGAGGTTGGCCCGGGCCAGCTTGGCGCCGCGCAGGCGCGCCCCCAAGAGCGCCGCCCCCGCAAGCTCGAGCCCCGACAGATCGACCCCTTCCAGATTGGCGCCATCGAGCCGGGATTCGCCTACCGGTTGAACGCCGCGCGCACCGGCCAGATCGGCCTGCCCGAGATCGACGTCTTTGAGCGTGCACTTGCGCAGGTCGACCCCGCCCAGACGCGCTCCGCGCAGCGATGCGCGCTCGAGCGTGGCACCTGCGAGCTGCGCGTTGGAAAGGTCGGCGCGCTCGAGGCGCGCCGCTAAAAGCTTGGCGCCGCTCAGATCGGCACCTTGGAGCTGGGCCGCCCGCAGGTCGACCGCGGCGGCATCGGCCCACACCAGGCGCGCCCCCCGCAGATCGGCGCCCTCGGCATACGCGCCGGCAAGGCGCGCGCTGGCCAGGTCGCAGCCCGGCAGCTGCGCGCGCTCGAGCCGCGCGCCTTCCAGCATCGCGTCGCGCAGATCGATGGCCCAGTCGCCGCCCTTGGCGCCGGCTCCGAGCTGGGCCTGCGAGAGATCGGCCCCGTCGAGGCGCGCCCCGACCGCGCCCACGCGCAGAAGCTTTGCCCGGGTCAGGATCGCGCTCGATAGATCGGCACCCGCCAGCTCCACGTCGATAAGCGTCGCCTCTGCGAAGTTGGCCAGCGCCAAGAAGGCGCCGCGCAGGCTGACTCCGCGCAGGCGCGCACCGCTGAAGTTGGCGCCTGCAAGCTCGGCGCCCGCCAGATCGATCCCGTCGAGCTCGGCGCCGGCCAGGGGCTCGCCCGCCGCCACCATCTGCCTGACCTGGTCTGCCGAAAGCGTCGCCACTTTTACCCGAGCTTGGTCCGCAGGAGGTTGGCGCCGCGAAAGTCGGCGCCCTCGGTTTGCGCGGCCAGAAACTCGGCCTCGAAGCAGCTGGCGCCCTGGCAGTTGGCCTTACGCAGGTCGGCCTTTTCGAAGCTCGCGCGGAAGCAGTTGGCACCGGCCAGCACGGTCCCGCGGAGCGACGCCCGGGCCAGGCACCCGCTCTTGAGATTGGCCGCGCCCAGGTGCGCACCCTCGAGCTGCGCGCGCGTGAAGTCGGCCCGCTCGAGGTCGGCGAAGCGGAAGTCGGCTCGCTCGAGCCGCGCGCGCGTCCATAGCGAGCGCGCGCCCTTGATCTCGCGAAAGTGGGCGCCCGCGAGCGCGGCCTCGGTCGCGCGGGCCCCACGCAGGTCGGCGCCCGCAAACTCGACCCGCTCGCCCGCCGCCTGCTCGAGCACCACGTCGGCCATGCGGGCCTGCGTGAAGTCGGCGCGGTCGAGCCGCGCGCCCGTCAGGTCCGCGCCCGCAAGCTCGCACGCTCGGGCGAGCGCGTTCGACAGGTCAGCGCGGGCCAGCAGCGCGCGCGGCGCCCGTGCGCCCTCGAGCCGCGCACCGTCGAGCCGCGCCTCCGAAAGCGCAGCATCCGACAAATCGGCCGCCGACAGATCGGCCCGGCTCAGCACCGCGCCCGTCAGGTCCGCTTCCGAAAGCGAGGCCTTGTGCAGGCACGCCTCGACCAGCCGCGCGCCCGGTGCGGTTGCTCGGTCGAGCCGTGCACCCTCGAGTCGGGTGCCGTCGAGCCGGGCGCCGGTCAGGATGGCGCCGCGCAGGTCGATGCCGCGCAGATCCAGCCCCGACAGGTCAAGCCCGCTCAGATCCTCGTCGCAAAAATGCTCACCTCGCTGCCACCGCGCGAGGAACCAGTCGCGGCCCGGCGGCGCCGGCTCGGCGGGCGGCGGCGCCGGCTCGGGCGGCGGCAGCTCGGCCGGCGGCGGCTCCTGCGCCGCCTGCTCGGCCTCGGCCATCACATCCAGGAGCCCCAGCTCCGCGAGCTGCTTGCGATCGAGCTGCGGAAGTGCTGCCCGCTCGGGCACCGGCGCTTGCGTGGCCGGATCGATCCCGAGCTGGGCCAGTAGCTGGTCGAGCGCGGCCGCGGTCGCGGCCGCTTCGGCTTCGAGCAGCGCCGGCGGCGCGGGCGCGGCCTCGGGCGGCGCGGGCGCGAGCGCTGGCTCGGGCGGGCCCGCCACCACCTCGACCGGCGGTGGCTCGGCCTCGCCCTCGGCGGCCTCCTCGCCCAGCCGGCGCAACAGTTTCTGCGCGTACTCGGCCACCGGCAGCTCGGCCGCCAGCGGCTCCAGCGCAAACAAGAGCTCCCCGACCTCCTCGTCCAGCTCGTCACCCTGCAGCTCGCACAGCCCGCGCCACACCAGGACCAGCGTCTCGCTCTCGGTGTCGATCCACAGCGTGTCGAGTCGCGTCGGGATCTCCTGCAGCTCGCGCGCCTTGACCCGCCGCACGAACACGCGCGCGCGCACGCCCGGCAGCTGCGCGCGATAGTCCGCCTGCGCGGGATGCAGGTTCTGCAGATACAGGGGCTCGTCGCCGCGCAGGAACTCGACCTGCTGGTCGGCCGGCGCGGCGTTGAAGAAGCCATAGTCGAAGTCGCGCGGGAAGCCGGGCCAGCGCTCCTTGAGCCAGGCCCCGTCGTAGGTCCCGACACGCGCGAAGCGGTCGTGCCACATCATGTCGAGCGGCCCCAAACCGGCCGGCGGCGGACGGTCGCCCGGCTTCTGGATCAGCGCGGCTGGCAGCTCCAGGTTGGGCAGCGGCGCGCCCGGGCTGGCTTCGGCGCCGCGACCGACCGGGTTGCGCCTTTCCTTGCCGCCTCCAAACGCCCGCTCCCACTGGAGCTCGAGCTCGCGAAACGGCACCGGCGCGGTCATGGGCTCGAGCCCACCGCGCCAGGTGCGGTCGCCGATCACGGCCAGCGCTTTTTTCCACTTGCCGACCCGGAGCTCGACCCGGCAGGCGGGCAGCGGCCGGCCACCGGGAACGTGGCAGCGCCCCACGCACAGAATGTCTGCGCGCGGTTTCCAGGGCGCAAAGTCGGACGGGTAGCGCAGGCTGCGCTCGGGATCGTCGTCCCAGCGCACATCGCCGCTCGGGTAGAGCGGCTCCTCGGCTGGCGCCGGCGGCGCGTCGGGACGCAACTTCCACGTGCCTTTGGCGATAACTGTGAGTGAGGGCTTCCGAGGGCGCAGCGCACTGGGCATGTAAGCGACGCGCAGCTCCTGGGATTCGTTGAAGATTTTCACGGGCGCCCCGCACGGCAGGATAGGGACCGGGAGAGGAGCATGTCAATGCCTTGTTTGCGCGAAAGAGCGCCGCTAGCATCCAGCTCGAGAAGAGGTGCAGGCATGCTTGGTGCTCCTAACCCAGGTGTTCGGCAACTGGCGCCAAAAGTTGCTTCTCGGCTTCGGGTGGTGACTGCGGACGAGGCTCCGATCGAAGTGCGCGACGCACAGGCGCGTCTGCTCTTCCGCTACGATCCCCAGACCGGCCAGACCGTGGTCGGCGTGCCGACCGGCGATCTGGTGCTCGACCTGCCCGACGGCGCCTTCCGGGTGGCGGCCAGCCGTGGCATCGAGCTGCGCGCACCCACGTTCGGGCTGGATGCCGAGTCGGCGCGCCTTCGGCTGGGCAAGCTCGAGACCGTAGTGGGGCGCTTGATCGAGCGCGCGCGCAACGTGTATCGGCGCGTCGATGAGCTGGCCGAGCTGCGCGCAGGCCGGGTGCGCACGCTGGCGCAGGGCCTGCTGCAGCTGGCTGGTGCGACCGCTGCTCTCACGGCCAAAGGGGTCGTGCGCGTCGACGGCCAGAAGATCGAGCTGGGCTGATGGCGGCGATTTTTCCAGCCTCCACCGACGGCGGCGGTCAAAGCTTCGCGTTTCCGGACGTGTGCAAGACGCCGGCGCCGCCGGGCCCACCTTTGCCGCTGCCTTACCCGAACATCGCGATGCTTACCGATTCCAGCGAGACCTCGAGCAAGGTCAAGATCTGCAACAAGAAGGCAGTCCACAAATCGAGCGAGGTCACACGCACGAGCGCCGACGAGCCGGGCGTGGCGGGCGGTGTGGTGTCGAGCAAGGACATGGGCGAGACCAAGTGGAAGCAGGGCAGCTCCAAGGTCAAGATCGAGGGCAAGGATGCGGTGCACCTTGTGTGCGCGGCCGGGCACAACGGCACCAACTCGAACGCGCCCGGCGGCGTTCAGGTTGCGCCCAGTCAGACTAAAGTAATCGTCGCGCCCTAGAGCGCGCTTTCTCATTGAGGGGAGGATTCCATGAAAAGACAGCTCGCCATGGCTCTGCCGTTGTGTCTCTCCATGGGCTGCGCGACCACCGAAGCCTCGTCGGGCCCGCCCGCGGGACCGGGCGCGCCGGCGGCTGCGCCCAGCTCCGGCGGCACCACGCTCGAGTCCGCGGAGCCGGTCAGCCGCGGTCAAACCGTCGAGGGGGTCGTCATCGATTCGACGCCGCGCTACTACGTGATCGAGCTTTCCGCCGCCGAGACCCTGCAACTGGGCTTCTATACCCAGGTCGACAAGGGAACCGCCAATGCGACCCTGGCCGTGCTCGATCCCATGGGCGGCAAGCTCAAGGAACAGATGGTGACGGTCGGCTCAACCGGCGACTGGGACGTCAACCAGATCAAGTACACCGTACAAGGGGCGGGCAAGCACCTCATCCGAGCGGCCTGCTACAAATGCCTCGACAAAACCGTGCGCTACCGAATTGCGGTTCAGTAGCTGAGCCCTAGCTGCCGAAGCGGGTCTGGAACGCGCGCAGCGTGGCGCGGCCCGCGCTGCGATCGTAGATTGCGAACACCACCCGCTCGAACGCGCCGACAAATCGCGGCGACGCGAGCCAGCCGCCGAACACCTCCGCGACCAGCGCCGGATCGTTGCGGAACACGCCGCAGCCCCAGGCGCCCAGCACGAGCACCCGATGCCCCTGGTCCTGGGCCACCGCCAGCACTTTGCCCGCTCGCGTCTGCAGCGTCGCGCGGATCTGGACCTGACCGGCCGGATCGCGGCGCAGGGCTTCCCCTGCGTTCGGTGCCGGCGCCGTGATGATGGAAAGCGGGAAGGGCTGCTCGAGCAGTCGGAGACCGTGGTCGCGGAAGAAGGGCACAGCGGGCGAGTAGATGATCCGATCGGTGTACAGCATCGATCCGCACGCGCGGTTGGCGTCATAGTAATCGCGCGCGGTGAGCTGGCAGGTGTAAAGAGCTGAGCAGCGCGCCAGATCCTCCTCCTGCGCCTTGGCGCCGCCCAGGAATCCGCCCCCGGGGTTCTTGGCCGAAGCGAAGTTGAGCGCAACCACGGCGGGCAGAGCCTCCGCCTGCGCGAGGCGGCGGCCGGCCTGGGCGGTGCTCTCGGGCGTCACCTCGATGGTCGGCCCGCGGACTGGCATCGTGGTTGACGTGTGCTCGAGCAACCGGTCGAGCTCCTCGGGCCCATACAGCCGGGTGCCTTGGACCGCCCGATCGACCGCCTCGCGTACCGAGACCTCGGCGCCCGAGGGCGCTCGGTAGCTTCCGCGCGCGACGATGACCAGGGTCTCTTTGGCAACGCCTGCCAGCGACATGCGACCCGAGAAGATCCGCCCGCGAGCCAGCTCCCGTCAAGACGCCGGTCGGACCGGTTGCCTCCCCGCCCGCCCCGCGGTAATTTCCCCCCAACTTTAGCCTAACCGGGAGGACTGACATGGGTTTGGCGCTTCGCATCGGCCTTTCGGCCAGCCTGCTGGCGTGCTCGTGTGGCGACGACGCACACAGCCCCGGCGGCCCGGCTCCCTTCAAGCCGGATGTCGAGTGTCCCGGTCCGGCCTGCCCCGACACCGGCGACACGTCGCTTCTGGTCGGCTACGCGCGCGCGAGCATCAACCCGACCGCAGCCAACATGACGGTGGATCCGTTTGCCGCGTTCGCCAATTGGATCGACAGCAACTGCAATGACACCTGGAACCCCGGCGAGACCGGAGACGAGTTGCGTCCGGTCGGCGCCTGGATGGCCGGCTACGGCTCGGGCCGCCCCGCGGTCGGCATCCACGACGACGACGGCCTCGACGTCCGCGCGATCGTCATCCGCACCCACGGCCTCACGATCGCGCTCGCAGAGCTCGACCTGGTGGGCTACTTCTACGACGAGATCCAGAAGATCCGCGACCTGGTGCGCCAGAGCGGCGATCGAATCGACCTTGTGCTGGTCGGCTCCACGCATGTGCACGAGGGACCCGACTCGGTCGGCATCTGGGGGCGCGACGACGGCCATTCCGGCATCGATCCCAAGTACGACGACTTCCTCAACCACGCGGTGGCCCAGACCATCCACGACGCGTTGGGCCGGCTCGAGCCCGCCACCGTCACCATCGGCAGCGCGCGCACCGAGGACGCGGGCGGGGACATGAAGCCCTATGTCGCCGACACGCGCGACCCGGTCATCATCGACAACACGCTCACGGTCCTGCGCTTCGACCGCCTCGACGGCACTCCTCTCACCGCGCTCGTCAACTGGTCCTCGCACCCCGAGATCGAAGGCGGCAACAACCACCTCATCTCGGCCGATTACGTGAACTACCTGCGCCAGGGGCTCGAGCGCGGCTTTGTCCGTCTGGGGACCACCTATCCGCCGCTGGCGCCCGACGTGCTGTTCATGCAGGGCGAGGTCGGCGGCCTGTTGACCGGCCTGCACACGCATCCCATCGGCGACGATGGCCAGCCGGTCGCGCTGTGCCACCAGCCGCAGCACCCGCCGGCGGCCGGCTGCCCCGACGGCAGCGGGGGCACCCATCCGGTCACGCCCGACGACTGCTTCGCGGGCGCGCGCGCGCAGGGCCACGGCGTGGCCGCGTTCGCGCACAAGGCGCTCGCCCAGGGCGCCGTCACCGTGGCCCAGCTACAACCGGCCTGGCGCTCCAAGAGCTTCCGCATCTATGTCGACAACGTGCGCTACCAGGTGGCCTTCCTGGCCGGCCTGTTCATGGACACGCGCGCGCTCAACAACTGGGATCGCACGCGTCCCATCGATCGTGACAACACGCCGCAAGTCGACAGCGAGGTGACCTATCTCCGTCTGGGTCCGGTGTCGCTGGTCACGGTGCCGGGCGAGCTCTTCCCCGAGCTCTTCGTCGGCGGCTATCACGGCGAGCACTCGGGCTCGTACCAGATCATCCAGGCCAACAACACCAACCCGCCCAATCTGGCCAAGGCACCGCCACCTCCGTACGTGTGCGATCTCATGGAAGGCGACTTCCGCATGGCGTTCGGGCTCACAGACGATTTCCTGGGCTACATCGTGCCCGACTACGACTTCGAGCTGGGCTCGACCCCGTACGTGACCGAGGCCCCCGGTGATCACTACGAGGAAACCAACTCCGTCGGCGACCGCGGCGAGCCCGCGATTATCGACACCTTGAGGAAGCTCGTGACCTATGGGCGGCCGGGCTCGCCCGAGATGCTCGCGACGCCCTGTCCAGGCCGGTAGCCGGTAGCCTTTGACGCGAACAGCGGCTGCCTCGGCGCCGCGCGGTGGCGGCCTCGGGGCGCCGGGTTTCGGGTGAGTGCCGGAACTTCTCCATGAACGCGCGGCCCCAAGTTTGATCAGCTGCGTGCTGATTGTGGACCCCGAAGGCAAGGATCAGGTTGTCCTCGCTGCTCGGGCCGCCCTTGCCGCGGTCGATGACGTGATGGAACTGGACCCGCTCGCGCGAGCCGCAGATCCCGCCGTCCGCGATGGGCCACTGGCATCGCCCCTGGTCGCGCTGCCAGACCGCGCGCTTGACCGTACGCGGAACCGCCGCACCAGGCGACGGGCTCGCGGTCGGCTGCTTGGGCGGGCGCGGCCACTCGGCCAGGCCTTTGCGCTTCTCGTGGTCGCGGATGATGCACCGCAGGCCCTGCTTGAGGATCTCCAGCTCGGAGGCGCCCGGCATCTGGTGCGAGAGCGCCGAGCGGGCGCTGGCCAAGAGGTCCTCGAACTCGCGGTCGGTGGTCAGATGCCGCCGCGCGAGCTCTTCGGTCAGCATCTCGACCTGGACCGGGCTTTTCGCAACCTTTCCTGGAGCAAGTACGGGTTCCTTGCGGACAACGTCTTTCGGCACCGGCTTGGGGGCCAGCCGGGCCTTGATGCGCTCGACCTCGCGCTTGGGCTTGTCCATCGCTTCGGCCAGCACCGCGTCGCAGTTGGCCTCGGTCACGACCGTCGCCAGAGTGGCCAGGGTCGTGATGCACAGTCGACCGGCACGCAGCGGTTCCACCGCCTGCGGGAAGCGCCGGACAAACCGAGCAGCGCTGACTCGATAGTACGTCATGGTCTCGGATTGGCCGAGGGCGCGACTCACGTAGTCCCAGAGGGAGCTGTAGCCGAGCTCGAGATAGGCCCGGTGGCGATCGAAGTCAGCCAACGCGAGCACGAGCTCGACCAGCATCTGCCGCTCCCGGCCCAGGAGCTGCTGGAGCCGGGCGGTCCACTCGAGGGCAGAGGACTTGGTCATGGTCCTTCTCTATCATGCGATTTCGGGCCTCCATGAAACGCAACCCGCGCGGACAGGAGACCCGTTTCAACCAAGTTGGCGCCGACGCCCTCCGATCATCACACGACGCAGCAGCGTGGCGCTGCGCGCGCGAGAGGCGAATCCCGACGGTTGTGGAGGCAGAAAGCGCAAATAGCTCTGATCCTTGTCAAGGAAAAACAGAGAAAATTGTCTTTGTTCAGTGAAAATGTCACCCATTCATTGTCCAGTGAATCCGTCACCTCCTGGCTCCTGAGTCGTTGCTTCCGCCTTTGCCTCTTCTCGTCCCACTTGGCTGGCGTTCGGTGGTTCCTGCGGAGGCTTGGTCGGCCGAGGACCTTTGGCCTTCGCGATCAACTGCTCGCCCCCGCCGCCCGGCCAGCTGCTCCTCCAGCGTCCAATTGCTGTCGTTGCGCTTGAGCGTGCCGTGGCAGCCCATATACGCCGACAACGGCACGCCCTTCTTCCTGACCAGGTCACGCAAAACGCGCAGGTAGCACAGCGTGCATTCTTGCTCGACGAAGTGGGCGCCTGGGAGAAGCTCACCCGAAAAGCGCAGCTGCGGCTGCGCCGGCCTTCTCTCATCACCTCGTAGCGTCAGCCCTGTCCGAGCAGCGCCACCAGCGAGGCCACGAACTCGCCCACCGGCCGCTCGGTCAGCCGCTGCGGGATGCGCACCGTGACCGGCACCGGCAGGCCGCCGCAGCTCCGCTCGCCCTGGTAGCTGGTTTCCTCGACGTGCATCGCGTAGCTGCATTGCCCCAGGGTGCCTTTGAGCTCGGCCGAATTGATACGCAGGTTGCTGAGCTTGCCCGCAAACAGACCTTGCACGCGCAGGCCCTCGTCCGAGCGAGTGATGTGCAGATCAACCGGTGCACGCCCGACCAGACCGCTCACCCGATCGGCCGAAAAGCGCAGCTCGGTCGGGAAGTTGCGAATGCGTCCGCGTAGCTCTCCGGGCGCGCGTCCAAGCTGCAGCATGGGCCCGGACAGCCCACTCGCGTCGACCCTGGCGGTCAGCGTGCGACCGGGCTGCGTGATTGAAAAATCTTCGGTCCGCGGCGCGCTCGCGACCAATGTGCCGACGATCTCCGCCGCGACGATGACAAGGAGGTTGAGCATCCTCAACCATACCACGTCGAACATGTCGCGCCACTCGACGGAGGCTGATGATCCGTGACCTGGCCCACCCTGCTTCGGCTGAGGCTCACCCTGCTTCGGCTGAGGCTTCGACAAGAGCGTCCGATCGGACTACGATGCGCTCGTGCGATCAGCCGTTCTGCTGCTTGTTGCCTCCTGTGCCAGCGGGTCGCATCCGCCACCGCCGCCCACGCTTGCGCCCGCGAAGGAAGAGCGTCCGGCGCCGACCTACGAGCAAGCGCTCGACCGCGGTGACCTGGGCGGGCCGCTCGATTCGGGCGAGATCGCCAAGGCCATGACCGCGGCCCAGCCGCGCGCGCATGCCTGCGCGAAGAAGTTCCGCGCCCACGGCTCCCTCACGGTGAGCGTCACCATCAATCCGACCGGCAACGTGGTGCGAGCGCTTCCGACCGGCAAGCTCGCCGGCACGCCGGCCGGCGACTGCGTGATCGACGTGGTTCGCAGCGTGCAGTTCCGCAGGTTCGATGGCGGGCCGGTGACGAGCCAGCACACCTTCGAGCTGCGCTGATCGGCTTACTGCATCGTGACCGACGCGGTCGTGACCACGGGGATGCCACTGACCGTGATGGAATTGTGCATGTCGTCGTGCAGCTCCACCGTGATCGTATGCGAGCCGGTCGGAGTCGCGCACAGGGACAGCTTGGCGTTGATCGGGATTGCACCATCGGCGCCGTTGCCGGCGTTGTAGGGCTTGGCGTTGGCCGTGTCGTTGCAAGCGTCGCCGTCGATCTTGAGGTGCGCATGCCCGCAGTTGGACATTCCCGCGCACATGCCGGCCGGCTTGAAGATGAAGTTGCTGGCGCTCACGTAGACCGGGACCGTCCGGTTGGCGTCGGTGGCCATGGTGACGGTCGAGCCATTGGTGGGCCAGGGCATGGAAAGAGCTGGATTGGCGTTGGCGGCGCTGGTCGTGAATGTGATTTCTTGAAGCACCGGCGTGCCACCGCTCAAGACCGCGGCGTGCATGTTGTCGTGCAGCTCGAGCCGAACTTTGTGGCTCCCGGTGTTGGTCGGGCACCACGCGAACTTGGCCGCGATCGGCGAGGCGGCGCCCGAGTTGTTGTAGGTCTTGCCTGCGGGCCGGTTGTTGCACGCCATGTCGTCGACGTACAGGTGCACGTGACCGCAGGCGCTGCCATCGCTGCTCGTGCACATGCCGGCCGGCTTGAGCGTAAAGTGGCTGACCGCGAACCCGATGTCGACGCTCAGATCAGCGTTGGCACCCAGCGTTGCCATTGCGCCCGCCGAGGGCGACATGATCGATAGCGTGATCCCGCTTCCCTTGCTGCCTCCGGGGTCGTAGATCCCGGGATCGCAGCCCGCAGCCGCAAGGGTGACAACAAGGGTGAACAGCAGACCCGTCCGTCTCATCATTTTCCTCCCCTAGAGCAAGCGGCATACCGAGTCGGGGGACGCCGGAGATCGCGTAATTCCTTGCAAAAGAGTTACGTGGAAAGCGACACGTTGGGGCTGTAAGCCCCACCTCGGGGACGGCCGAGCACAGGCGCGCACGGAATCAAGGTCGCTCGTCGGGCCGGCAAAGGTCGCTTGTCGGGCCGGGCGGCTCGTGCTACAGGGCACCCGCTCACCCCGATCTGGAGGCGCACATGATCCGAGGCATTCACGGCCTGTTCTACTCATCGGACCCCGAGGCGACGCGGGCTTTTTTCAGGGAAAAAGTAAAACTTCCGGGCAGCGACATCGGCCAAGGCTGGTGGATCTTCGACTTCGCCGAGGGTGACATCGGCGTTCACCCGGTGGAGGATCCGAGCTCGGCCGGTGAGCACGATGTCTCGTTCTACTGCGACGACATCCACGGCACGGTGGCGGAGCTCAAGTCGCGCGGCGTGCCGTTCACCAAGGACGTCGAGGACCACGGATACGGGCTGGTGACATACTTCGTCGCGCCGGGCGGCATCACGGTCCAGCTCTACGAGCCGCGCTACGTCAAGCGAGCACAGTCGAAGCCGGCCGCGCGCCCGAGCCGCCCGCGTGCCAAGACCAGATCGTCGGGCCGCCCGGCGGCCAAGCGCGCGACTGGCAAGAAGCGCCGCTAGCGCACCATCCGGGAGCGCGCTCCCATGCAACCGCGCTTTGTCGGCTGATCACTCCGCGCGCGGAAGCACTTCGACGCCGCGCCGGGCCAGGATCTTGGCTACCGCCGTGACCGTCCAGCCCTGCGCGCCGTCGTGCAAACCCTGCGGCGGTTGCTGCAGGCGATTGGGCCGCCCGTCTCGATCGATGATGTCGACAACCTTGCGATTGACCGCGACGTGATGGGGATCGCCTCGGAAGAACTCCACGAAGCCATCCCGGGCCACTGCGCGCAGCAATTTGTCCTCTTGTGCGGTCGCTTCGCCTTCGTAGCCGTGCCGACGGAGCCCCTCGATGAAGATGGCGTGATCGAAAGGCCAGCTGGAGCCATTGTGGTAGGAGCCCGGACGGTAGCGAGCCGAGCCGGTGGGCTTGGTCTTGATTCCGGCCGCCGATTGCTGGGCCGGGCTCAGCAGCGTCTTGACGGTTGCTTCCACGAACGGTCGCGCGTCCGCGCCGTCGAGCATGCGGCTGGCCAGGAGATGCCCGGCGCCCGAGCTGACCACGTCGGCGCTCCGGCCCGCGCCCGGCCGCGAGTACGAAATCGCTTGCGCGAACGTGCCCAGCTCGGGTCGCCAGAACTGGGCGAGAAACTGCGCGCGCAGCTCGGCCGCGCGCGCGCGCAGCCGAGCCGGATCGAGGGGCGGCTTGCCCGGCGAGCGCGCGAAGATCTCGGCCGCATTGAGCAGCGCGTCGTAGGCATAGCCCTGCAGATGCGCAGGCGCGAACGGGCGCGATGGATCGACGAGCGATCCGTCGGCGAAATAGAACGAATCGGTCGAATCTTCCCAGACCTGCACCGCAAGCCCGTGCGGGTTGGACCTCTGCACCCACAGATACCCGCCGCCGCGCGGATCATCCATGCGGCTCAGGATCCACTGGGCAGCCGCGCCGACCGCCTCTCGAATGGTGGGCGTGCTGCCGAATCGACCCCCCACGCGCTCATCGAGGACGTGATCGCCATGAGCACGCGTGTAGCCCGCTACCAGGTTGATCCAATTCGGAGTGGCGTCGACCGAGCCGTAATAGGGAAATGTCCACTCCTTGAGCTGCTTCGCAATCGGATCGTCTTTGCTGCGGAACTCGTGAATGATGCGGCCCGGCTCTTCTTCGGATCGCCAGTTCTTGCGGCGGCCCTGCAGCTCGGCCAGGCGGTGGATGGTGGCGGCCGCTGCCGGCGGATAGAGCTCGACCAGATCGGTCGCCATGCGAATCGAATCCCGCCCGAACAGCGTGTTGTAGAGCCCGCCCGCACCGGCCGAAGCATCCAGGGGTCGGCGCCCGAGCCCCAGCTGGACCAGCGCCCGATGCACGGCCGCGGGCTCGACTCCTTGCGTGCGCAGGCGGTCGAGCCCAATCGGCGACCTGCTGGCGGCGCGCGGAGTCGGTAGCACGCGGGTGCTGGTCAAGGGGCGCGCGGCCCGGGTGCCGGCTCTCGACGGCGCGGCCCGCGCAAGCGAGCTGACCGAAGCCGAAAGCACAACCGAAACTGCGACCAGGCCTGCAGCCGGTAACAATCGGAGACAGTGGGCACGCGCGATAAGCGAGGTCATAGGCATGGCTGTGGGACGGGGCGGGTGCAAGGCGCGTGCAATCAGCCCCGCCACCGACGGTAACCTGACAGCGACGCGCAAATTCAATAGCTAGGGGCGTTGTGTCCAGAGGAATTGTCGGCGTTGTGTGAAAAGGAATTGTCAGGCGAGCGGCGATGCGATCGCGATCGGCAGCTCCGCTAGCCGGTCACTCCGCCTGCGCGGGCACCGATCTCACCGCGGGACCGGCCGGCTGCGCGCGCGCGGGATCATCGGTCGACTCGATGATCCGCGGGCGATCGCTGAGGCTGGCCTGCACGATGCCTGCAACCCGATGCGCAACCTCGAGCGTGATCCCACGCGTGGCCGGTGCCTGGGTGGCGGCGACTCCCAAGCCGAGCCCGGTCAGAAGACAGGCCAGAAGCGGCCAGCGCCGCTTGCGCCGCACCGGGGTCGGGTCGTCGAGGTACTCCGGGGCCTCCGGGGGCGGACCCAGGAGGGAGGTATGGTACTCCGCGTAGGAATTGTCGCAGGCAGCCGAAAACGCGGAGGCGCGCGCGAAGAAGGCGGCCTCGGTGGCATCATCACCCGGATTCTCGAAATCGAGCGCGACCCGCAGCAGCGCGGCCCCCGAGCTCGCGACATCGACTCCGATCCAGCGCACCAGCCCGTGGCGCAGGTCACCCGGCGCCACCTCGGTCTCGACCGGAGAGCCGAGTCGGAGCCAAGGCAGCTCACACTCGATCATGGCGCCATGGACGCCCACTTGGCTCGCGACCGCACGCACGGCCGAGCCCAGCTCGGGCATGTGCAATCGCACTTTGCGGCGCTCGAGCGAAACGGGGACCGGCTCGTCGTTCTCGTGCATGTGGGAATTGTAGGCACCCTCACGTGACCCGCAAGTTCTGCTGCGCTCGTCCATGCGCAAGCGAGATGCAAGAGCCGTTCCCCGATTTCCAAGCGCAGTGATCACCGCCCGTTGCCGGCTGCCGGTTGCCGGTCTCCTGTTGCCTGTTTTGTAATCTTTTGGGGCCTCAAGACCCGGCCCGGGCCCGCCGATGAGCCTTTCATGAGCAAGCAACTCGAGGGGCGCCCATGAGCTCGCTCTGTGAGCGGCTCGACCGGGCGCGTTTCGATCTGAGCTTTGCACCCAGCGTCGAGCTGGTGTCATTCGTGCGGCGCGCGGTGATCGCTTTTTACGAGCGCGTGCTGGACGACCTGGATGCAACGTCCCGGCTCGAGGTGGCCACCCACGAGCTCTTGGAGAACGCGGTCAAGTACTCGGCGGATGGGCTGACCAGCCTGCACATCGACGTCGCGCGCGACCACGGCAACGCACTGGTGTCCATCGTCACCGAGAACCGCGCCACCGACGAGAACATCGCGGTGCTGCGCCGCATGTTCGACGATTTTGGCAAATGCCCGGACGCGATCAGCCATTACCGAGCCCTGATGCTGGCCACGGCCGAGCACCAGGACGGGTCACAGCTCGGTCTCGGGCGCGTACGCGCCGAGGCTGAGATGTCACTTCGTTACGAGTTTGATGGATCGACAGTCCGCGTGCACGCACAAGCGCGGATCCAAGGAGAGGCCCCATGACGCCGCTTGCAGTGCCCGCATTGTCCGATAACGAGCTGCAGGCCGAAGCGAGCGCCGACAACGCCCATATTCGGGTTCGCCTGGCCGGAACCGCCGATGTGCGCGTGGTGGCGCCTCTGTCGTCGTTCTTCAGCAGCCTGCACACAGAGGCCGAGCGTCTGGCCACGCGCGAGGTGGTGGTGGACCTGCGCGCGCTCGAGTTCATGAACTCGGCCTGCTTCAAGACCTTCGTCACCTGGCTGAGCCGGGTGCAGCGGATGAGCCCACCCGCGCAGTATGGCATTCGCTTTTTGGCCAACCCCAGCCGACGCTGGCAGGTGCGCAGCCTGACTGCGCTGACCTGGTTTGCCGCCGACCTGGTGACGGTCGAGGCCTGACCGGAGCCCGTGACGCCCGAACGGATGCTGCAGCACGGCGAGCCGGCCCCGGAGGCCTCCCTGCGCCTCCCTGCGCGCCCGATCTCGAGCGTCAAGCTGAAGGCGACTCTGGCCGTCTTCATTGCCGTTCTGCTTATTGCCGTGTCGGGGCTGCTGTTCACGCTGGTGTGGCGCATCTTCGCGCGCCTGACGCCCTCCATCCGCGCCGATCTGGAGAGCAAGGTCGTGCTGATGGCGACCGACCTGGCCCAGCGCAGCGACGTCGGCATCGCGCTCGGCGATCCGCGCGTGATCGGACAGGCGCTGCGCGAAGCTCGTCAAGATCCGGATCTCGTGAGCGTCGTGGTCACCGACGCCGCGGGCCAGGTGCTCTACATACACGGCAGATCGCCCGAGCCGCCCGCGCGGCTGCTCGCAGGCGCCCCGCGCGCCATCCGATCCACGCGCGAGTACCTGGTCTCGTGGGCCAGCGCGAGCGTCGAGGGCAGCACGGTGGGCCGGGTGGCTCTGGTCTTGTCGACCGAGCGCCTCCAGCAGGGTGAGCGTCTGCGGCGTAGCATCCTGGGCACCGCCGGCGTGGGCTGCCTGGGCGCCCTGTTGGTGAGCCTGTTTTTCGTGAGCTTCTACCTGGGCCCGCTCATCAAGCTGAGCGAGCGCAGCCTGAAGACCATGCAGGAGATGGAGATCGCGCAGCACATTCAGGTGTCGCTGTTGCCGCGCGAGGTCTTTGCACCCGGGCTCGAGCTGTCCGCGGACATGCGGGCGGCCGACGCGGTGGGCGGCGACTACTACGACGCCGTGCCGACCGACGACGGCTGCTGGCTCGGAATCGGCGACGTGGCCGGTCACGGCCTCGGCGCCGGGCTGGTCATGCTGATGATCCAGAGCGTCGTGTCAGCGCTCACGCGCAGCAATCCGGACGCCAGTCCGCGCGAGATCGTGCGGGTGCTCAATCGGGTCCTCTACGAGAACCTGCGCCATCGGCTGGGCCAGGACGAGCACGTTACGTTCACCCTGCTGCGCTATCGGCCCGACGGGCGGATCGTGTTCGCGGGCGCGCACGAGGACATCGTGGTGTGGCGCGCGGCCACCGGGCGCTGTCAGCTGGTGCCGACGCCGGGCACCTGGCTGGGCGGCATGGAGGATGTCGCGCGGGCCACGGTCGACAGCACGCTCAAGCTCCAGCCCGACGACATCGTGGTGCTGCACAGCGACGGGGTCACCGAGGCCGTAAACGCCGCCCGCGAAGAGTTTGGCGTCGAGCGCGTGTGCGAGATCGTCGAGCGGCACCGCGCGGAGCCGGTCGCGGACATCCGACAGCGCATCATGGATGCGGCCGCGCGCTTTTCAAGTGCACAGGACGACGACATGACCGTGGTTGTGCTTCGGTACCGAGGAGCGGAGGCATCGTGAGCACGAGAAGCTTGTGGATCATGGGTTTGGTCACGGGCCTGGGCGGCCTGGCCTGCGAGGGCCGGCACGACGGCCCGGTCGCCACTGCGGCTGCAGAGCCGGACCCGACCGAGAGCGCTCCGGCGCCGACGGCCCCCGAAATGCCGGCCACTCCGCCGATTCAGGCCGCGCGCGAGCAGCTGGGCCGCATGCTGTTTTTCGAGGCGCGGTTGTCCAAGCCGCAGACCATCTCGTGCAACAGCTGTCACGATCTCCAGCACTACGGCGTCGACGGGCGCCGCACGGCGCTCGGATTCAAGGGCCGCCAGGGCCGCCGCAACGCGCCCTCGGTGTATAACGCGGCCAGCAAGTTCCGGCAGTTCTGGGACGGTCGCTCGCCCAATGTGGAGGTGCAGGCGCTAGGCCCGATCGTGAGCCCGGCCGAGATGGCCTCGACCCCGCAGCGCGTGCTGGCCACGCTGCGCTCGATGCCCGAGTATGTCGAGCGCTTCGGTCAGGCGTTTCCGGGCGACCCGAATCCGGTGTCGTTCGCCAACGTGGGCCGCGCCATCGGCGCCTTCGAGCGCCGCCTGGTGACCACGTCGCGCTGGGACCGTTTTTTGAAAGGCGAGCGCGATGCGCTCACAGCGGCCGAAAAGCAGGGCATGAAGGTGTTCTACGGGGTCGGCTGCGCGCTGTGCCACTTCGGCCCCCAGGTCGGGGCGGCCAGCTTCCAGAAGGTCGGCCGCATCCAAGCCTGGCCCAACCAGGCCGATCAGGGCCGCTTCGAGCTGACCGGCAGCGAGGAGGATCGGATGGTCTTCCAGGTGCCCAGCCTGCGCAACGTGACCCACACGGCACCCTACTTTCACGACGGCTCGGCGGCCACTCTCGACGAAGCCATCCGGATGATGGGGCGTTATCAACTTGGCACCGAGCTCGCGACCGGCGACGTGGCCGCCATCAAAGTTTTCTTGGAATCGCTGAGTGGCGAGCTGCCCAAGGATCTGATTGCGCGCCCGCACCTCCCCGCCAGCACAGCGGGGACGCCCGGTCCGGAGCAGGAGTAGACGATGCCCGTGGCGGCGTCTGGCGGCTGGCTCGCGCTCGGGTTGGGGCTGCTCCTGGCTGCGATTGCGCTGGCGATCGCGGTGACGATGCGCAGGGACCGAACGCGCGTCGCGCGGATCCAGGGTCTGGTCCGCTACGTCGAGGGGCTGGCCGAACGGCCGGGCGCCGACGCCCTGACCCCGGATCCAGCGGGCGCCTTCGGTGATCTCGAGTCGGCGCTCGACCGCCTGGGGCGGGTGCTGGCCGAGCGCGAGCGCCACCTTCGCGCGGCCGAGTCGCGCCAGCAAAGGGACGCCCAGATCCAGCGCGCGCTGACCATGGCGACCGGCGAGGCCGACGTCATGAGCATTGCGGCCCAGGCCATCGCCGATGCGGCTCCGAGCGTGCCCGCGGAAATCCTCTTGGCCGAGGCTGCGGACGCACAGATGCATCTGGCCGCAATCTCGGCCAGCGGCCTCTTGCCGGGCTGCCCGGTCACATCGCCCTCCAGCTGCCCGACCGTGTCGCGTGGGCAGACCCTGCGCTTTGGCAGCAGCGAAGCCCTGGACGCGTGCCCGCGCCTGCGCGGGCGGCCCGATGGCGCCTGCTCGGCGGTGTGCGTCCCGGTCAGCGTGATGGGGCAGGCCATCGGCGTTTTGCACGCCACCGCGCCGGTCGAGGCACCGCTCACGAACGAGGTCGTGGGCGTCCTGGAGTCAATCGCAACTCACGTCGGCTCGCGCCTGGGTACGCTGCACACGCTCGAGAAATTCCAATTGCAGGCGGCGACCGATCCGCTCACCGGCCTCGACAACCGACGCAGCCTCGGGGACAGCGCGCGCACGGCCCTGCGGCCCCATCAGCCGGCCGCGGTCGTGATCTGCGATCTCGATCATTTCAAGCAGCTCAACGATCAGTGGGGTCACGAAACCGGCGACCGCGCGCTGCAGCTTTTCGCAGGCACGCTGCGCGCGAGCCTGCGGCCCAGCGACGTGGTCGCGCGGCTGGGCGGCGAGGAGTTCGCCCTCATCCTGCCGCGCTGCACGGCCGACCAGGCCGCGGTCGCGATCGGGCGTCTGCAGGAGGCGTTGTCGAAGGCGCTCGACCGGTCCGAGCTGCCGCGTTTCACGGTCAGCTACGGCGTGGCCGGCTTCCCCGAGCACGGCGAGCGGCTCGAGGATCTTCTGCGGATTGCCGACCGCGCGCTCTATAAGTCCAAGCATGGCGGTCGCAACCGGATCACGATCGCCACGCGCGTACCCGCCACCCGGGTGGCGCTGACACTGGTTTGAGCCAGAGCCGTGTAAGAAGCTGTTACCGCGCGGCCGAGTCGATGGCGAGGCCCCAGGGCGAACGGCCGACCGGGATGCGCCGCCTGATCGCGAGCGTCGCCGCGTCGAGGACCGAGACGTCGTTGGAGGGGCCGTTGGCCGTGTAGAGCTTGCTCCCGTCGGGCGTGACCGCCACGCCCCAGGGTCGAGCGCCCACGTCGGCGATGGTACGCAGGATGCGCCCGCTCGCTGCATCCAGCACAAACAGGCTGCGGCCCCGACCCGCGGTCACATACAGCATGCGCCCGTCCGGCGACAGCGTGACGCCCATGGGCATCGGCAGCACCTGGCTGGGCGCGACCTGGGGCGGTCGCAGATCGATGGTCGCGACCGGCACGTGTCGGACCGCGTCCACAATGGTCACGGTGCCGCCCAGCTCGGCGCTGACGAAGGCTCGCTTACCATCAGTCGAAAACGCAACCGCACGCGGCCGCGTGCCGGTGGGAACCATCGCCACCAGGTCTCCGCTTTTCGCGTCGAGCACCGACACCCGGTTGTCGAGCTCGCTGGTCACGTACACGACCCTGCCGTCGGGCCGGGTGGCGACGCCCTCGGGCTCGCCACCGACTGCGACCCGGCGCGTGATCTTTCCCGACGCGACGTCAATGAGCGACGCCTCGGCCGTTTCCTCGTTGGCAACATACAGCGTGCGGCCGTCCGGGCTGAGATCGAAGGTCTCGGGATCCTGGCCCGACGGCAGCACGCGCACCACGCGCCCGAGCGCGAGATCCACCATTCCGATGCCATCGGCCGACCGATCGGCCGGCAGCGCAGAGGCCTCGCGACCGTGCGGCGGCTTGGGCGAGCCGGACAGCGCGACCAGCAGCATGCGGCCATCGCGGCTCAGGCGCAGGCCGCGCGGGCGTTTGCCGACCGGAACCGTCGCGACCACGACGTCGGTCTTCGTGTCGATGATCGAGACGTCGTTCGAATCCTCGTTGCTGACGTAGAGGTGAACCGGCGGGCGCACGGCCGGGCCCCGCCGGCACGAGGCCAGGGCGCACCCAGCAAGCGCGAGCGCGAGGGTGCCCGGGACCACGCGGCCCCGGCGGTGGCGAGCGCTCACGCGCTGCCGGGCGGCTGGGCTTGAGCGTCGTCGGCGGTCTCGGGTCCCGGCGGCCGCACAAGAGGCGGCCGGGAACCTTCGCCTTCGTCGCCCTGGTAGGCGCTTACCTCGGCGTCCATCTTGATCTCAACGAAATCGGGTCGCTCAAACCGCATGCTGCCACCTCAATTGGTCGTAAAAGCATACACGTGGCCGTTGCCGGCCACAAAGATCCGTCCGCCCGCCACGATCGGCGTTTGGTAGCCCTGCACACTGCTCATGGCGTCGTTGGCGCCGCCACCCCCGAACACGACCGCGCCCGTGTCGCCATTGAAGCCATAGAGCCGGTTGGTCCCTTCGGCCCCCACGCTCCACACCACCGACTCGCTGGTTCCGTCGGTCGTGCTGGTCATGGGTGAGCCGTTGCCGTTCTGGTCGGCGCACCACGCCATCGCGAGAGTGGGCGGCGCACCCGGGTTGATCTTGACCGCCGCCAGGTTGCCGCTGGTGCCGCCCGGGCAGCCCATGCCATTGCCCTTGAACGCGACGTAAGTGCCCTGCGGCGTGCTGTACAGGGTGGCCGCGTTGATGATCTCGCTGCCCGAAACGCTCCGGGTGGCGAGCGCGGTCGTGATGCCGCCCAGGTTGGCCCGGTTGAGCACATACACTTTGCCGTCTTTGCCCAGCGCGACGATGAGCTCGGACGGCGTGGCGCCGCCAAGGTGGAACGGAATCGCGCCCGTGCCACCGAGATCCGCATCTGCGCCGTCGAGCGCCAGCCAGTCGGTGGGTGCGAAGTAATCGGCGGTTTGCTGGCTGAAGCTGGCGCCTGCCCCCAACCGGATCACGGCCTCCCCGTCGCCCCAGGTGTTGCCGGTGCTGAAGGTGTTGCCGGTCACGACGAAAACGGAGGTACCGTCGCTGGCCGGGCCGCCCATGGCCCACATGCCGCCGCCGGAGGCACGCGTGCTCCACGAGCTGACCTGACTCGAGTTGGAAGCCGAAACCGCGACCACCCAGCCGTGGTAGCCGCCGCAGTCGCCGGCGTGGCCGCCGTAGGCCACATAGATCATGCCGCCCACGAGCGCGATCGCCGAGCGCTGGTTCTGGATGGTCGAGTCGAAGCCCGAAACGGCCGTGTCCACGTTGACCGGTCCCCAGCCCGCGCGGTTGGTGCCGTCGTCAGCCGAGAGCGCGTAGATCTCGTGATGCGGCCCGTTGTTGCTGGTCATGGCGTCGAGATAGACGGTGCGCGTGGCTTCGTCGATGACCGGGGTGCCGGTGATGCCGAGTGGGTCGATGTTGCCGCATGGCAGAACGGCTCGCGACACGTTCGGTGCCAGCACGCGCTGCCAGACTGTCTGGCCGGTGGCGGCATCGAGCGCGGCCACCTGGTTGGACTCGGTGGCGACGATGATCAGGTTGGGGCCGGTGGTCGCGGCCGCCAGGTACAGCGGCTGTGCATAGACGTTGCCGCTGACGGTTGCGTTGAAGGCGGGGTCGCGGTGCATGGTCGCGGCCGCTGTGCGTGTGAGGTTGGCCGCGACATACACGCCATCGCGAGATAGGTTGTTGTGATGTTGCACGACCGACGTGCCGCTCGAGCCGCCGGTGCCACCGGTGCCGCCCATGCCGCCGGTGCCGCCCATGCCGCCGGTGCCGCCCATGCCGCCGGC
>Ga0126376_10000276_pt1 | contig 24119 bp, 17 predicted proteins | sample PanSoiMetPlot_15_FD_92760 | JGI IMG/M metagenome (GOLD analysis project Ga0126376, IMG submission 92760) | Tropical forest soil microbial communities from Panama - MetaG Plot_15 | ecosystem: Environmental > Terrestrial > Soil > Tropical forest > Bulk soil | place: Panama | collected 2016-02-17 | reverse complement strand
TTTTTTGTTACTTAAGAGCTGAGAACGTGAACGCTCCACGGCTCAAGGCCGTGGCATCCGGCTTCGTGTTTGATTGAGGCGATGTAGCGAACAGCGTGACACTCCACGGGACAAGCCCGTGGCCTCTCCGACTTTTTGTGCAAAGCCTCCTGGCAAAGTCTTTCGGCGCGAACTAATCAAACCCGCGTATTTTGCTCGAAAAGAGGCGGAAACACGATCGAACTCCCTCTATTCGTGTTCGCTTTAGCTCATAATGAACATCAAATCTGCGCAGTAAGAGATATTTCGCGTAAATTTTCTTGACTTTAAGACCCTTTCTGAGCTAATTTGCGGCCACTTCCATTAAGGTTTTGCTGGTTCGGATCGGCTTGATTCGACCTTTCCCGTTTTAAGTTCCGAGCGCAGTTCCTCCAGATCGATCAAGTCCGAGTCCGATCTAATTAGGGATCAACAAACGTTGCCTGGGCGCACTGTTGTCTTCAGGAGGAGATATGCAATCGACACACCTGCCAAAGCTCTTCATGTTAGTCATCGTTCTCTTGTTCAGTAGCCAGCCGGCCTTTGCACAATTGCGTGTCGTGGGAGCCATTTCTGGTACCGTTCAGGATCCTCAAGGAGCTGCTGTTCCTAATGCGCAAGTTACGTTGAAGGACGTTAAGACACAGGTAACCAAAGAGGCTACGACAAACGACCATGGAACTTTCTTCTTTCCGGATCTTGTTAGTGGCGTCTACGAAGTCACCGTCACGATGACTGGCTTTCAGAAAACATTGGTGCCAAACATCAATGTTCAGACCAGCCAAACAACCGATGTGAAGATAAGACTTGAGGTGGGCCAACCCACCGAGACAGTGACTGTAATGGGTGGGACTTCGCAACTGCTGGAAACCTCTGGTCAAATTGTCGCTAACACGATTCCGGCTGCAACCATCGCGCAGTTGCCCGTAGCCAACCGGTCCAATGTATTGGTCCTTGCGCGATTGTCGCCTGGTATCTCTCCTCCGATTGGTGGTGGAAACTCAGGACGTTACAACAACCTGCCCGGTGGCGCTGTAAACGTGACCGTCGATGGCATCAACGACGCTTCTAACGGTTTTAAGAGCGGCGGCACAGTGTTTTTTGCAACTGTTCCGGTTCGACTCGGAGCGGTCGAAGAAGTGTCAGTTGAAACCGCAGGATTAGGAGCCGACTCAGGAGCGGAAAGTGGAGCGAATATCAAATTCACGACGAGACGTGGTGGCAGCGAATATCACGGCAGCTTCTTTTATGAACCTCGCAGTGAACGATTCAACGCGAACACCTGGAGCAGGAACGCACAAAACCTGGCTCGTGTTTACAATCGTACGCAGGAATACGGTGGAAACATTGGTGGCCCACTCCTTCCTTTCGGCTCATTCAGGAAGAAAGCATTTTTCTTTTTCAACTACGAACGGAGTTATGCCCCAACGTTGAATGCTCGAACAGTAACAGTGCTTACTCCCGCTGCTCAGCAGGGTTTCTACAGCTATCTCGTTCCTGGTACGAATGAAATCCGAACCCGAAATGTTCTAACACTTGCCGCTGCGGCTTCGCCTGCTAATCCCACGACAATTGATCCTGTGGTGGCCAATATTCTTTCGATTAACAATCAGGTTCCGAAGTTTGCGACGCAGATACCCGACTCAGACCTGAATCGCGACACTTACACATGGACAGCAGACAATCCTCTTTACGCTTACTTTCCGGCCGCACGGTTTGACGTGTTCGTTACGCCGAAACACCAGGTGTCGTGGACTTGGAATTATCGACATAGCTGGCAGGTCGGAGAACGACGTCTTCCGACTCCGGATATCAGTCGCACAAATCCGTTCAGACTCGGCTACTTTGTTTGGGCGATAGCCCTTCAATCCACGTTCACTACTAACACATTCAACGAGTTTCGTTACGGCGTACAACACAGCGGCGATTCGAATGCTTCGGCAGACTATGGAGCTTATTACACAGTCAACAACGTACCTTTGCGGATCGGTGGCAATCTTCCTTTCGCGCAGGGCGCCGCACCGAATCCCGTCAGCCCCGTCGTGCCGTTTATCGATCAGCAAAACACGACCGGTCGTCACTTCATTACCACGATGTACGACACCTTAACTATGAATCGCGGTAATCACACGCTGACTGTCGGGTTTAGTTATCGCAAAACCGATTGGAAAGACATCGCACAAGTTTTCGAGCTACCTACGTACGCGCTTGGAACGCCGAGCGGCGATCCTTTGCCCGGTCAAGTTTTTACCGCGGCGAACTTCCCGGGAATTACTAATACGTTGCTGCCCAATGATCCGGCAGCGCTCTATAACACTTTGATCGGAAGAGTTTCGGCAGCGAACTTTACGCGAGTTGTCGATCCGGACACACTGAAGTACGACGGTTTTCACAACTTCACCTGGACCAGCTCGTTGATGGGTGGTGCTTATGCGCAAGACAGGTGGCGCTTCTCCAAAACCTTGACCTTCAACTACGGTCTGCGCTGGGAAGTTCAGGGCCCGATGCACGACGTTAAGGGGATCACTGCAGTGCCCGACCTCGCCAGTCTTTATGGCCCATCAGTTGGATTGTTTTCTCCTGGAGTCCTCAGTGGAAATAACAACCCGCAAGTCAAGGTTGGCGCACCGGCATACAAGACTGACTGGTTGACACTCGCTCCCAATTTTGGCTTTGCGTGGAATCCGAATATTGAGAAGGGATTTCTCGGCAAACTTTTTGGCGGATCGAAGACGGTGCTTCGTGGCGCTTACGGCCTGGTGGTATACGATGAGGGAACTCAGTTCTATGCACAAAACCTCGGCACGAACGCAGGAAAGACAATCGCTGCAACCGCGCTGATACCCGGACAAACCGGACAAACAAATTTACCGAGGTTCTACACGCTATCAAACATCGTGGCGAACCCGCTGACGGTTAATAACTTCGCCTTTCCATCCGGCACAGATTACAAGTCAGTTATCAATCAAGCGGATCAGACCTTTGTGCGTACGATTAGTGGTTTTGATCCGACGTTGCGCGCTCCATACACAGTTAATTGGAATCTGGGATTTCAACGCGAGCTTTGGAAGAACGGTGTAGTAGAAGCTCGCTATGTTGGTACTCAGACGCACCTCGCATGGCGTACAAGTAACTTGAACGAAGTTAATATCTTCGAAAATGGATTCCTTCAGGAATTCAAAAACGCTCAGAGCAACCTTGCGATCAATGCGGCGGCAGGCGTAGCTAATAACTTCTCGAATATGGGTCGACCGGGCCAGGTGGCACTTCCGATCTTCGATGCCGCATTTGGACCACGCGGAGCACTGGCCGCGATTGCTTCAGCTTCCGGTTATACGAACCCGGCGTTTATCGCAAATCTCCAGAACGGCGAGGCGGGGGCGCTCGCAAATACTTTGGCTACTAATCAGAACTACGTCTGCCGAATGTTTGGTAGCAGCTTTAGCCCCTGTGCAAGAGTGCAACCTTTAGCCAACGCTCCGGGCGTTTATCCAATCAACTTTTTCCTGCTGAATCCGTTTGTTGCTGGTCGAATGAACTTTGTCGACGACACTGGTTGGCACAGTTATAACGGCATGCAACTTCAATTTCGTCAACGACTGACTCAGGGACTGAATTTCAACGCAAACTGGACGTGGAGTCATAGCATGACGAATCTGCCGGCCGACAGTGCAAATCAGGGGATCGACTTTCTAACACTTCGTAATACGGATCTCGACAAGCGACCTTCGCAGTTTGATATTCGTCACGTTATTCAGTCGTATGGCACCTACGATCTGCCCGTTGGCCGTGGCCGTATGTTTAATATCAACAACAAGATTCTGGACGGCGTGATCGGAGGCTGGACACTTGGTTCGATATTTGTATTCGCTACGGGTCAGCCACTGCAACTCACAGGTGGTTTCCAAACCGTGAATAACAGCAACAGCACTGCCGCTCAGGGCGTCGTACTTGCACCTGGAGTAACGCTCGCGCAGATTCAAAAAATGTTTGATGCTGCGTTGACTCGGATACCCGCACGTCCTGGTAATACAACAAACGACACTCAACGCCTCGCTGTCGATCCGAGCTTGCTTGGTCCTGACTTCAGAGCCAATCCGGCTTTTATCCTCCCGAATAGAACACCAGGAAGTTTTGGGCAGCAACTCTTTATTCGTGACAAGAATACGGTCCAGTTCGATCTATCCATTACCAAATCGTTCAGAATCGTTGAACGCACGAAACTCGAGCTCTTCGCGAGTTTCAACAATGTCTTGAATCACCCCCGCTGGGCCTACAGCTCCGACACCACGGGAAATCCCGTGACGGCCTTGAACGTCTTCAGTCAACTTTTTGGCGTTATCAACGCACCGACGGGGAATCGAACGATAAATTTGAGGGCCACGCTTAGTTTCTAAGGCGTTTTTGTTTTGAATGACCTCGGCCCGGTCTGAGCAATTGGACCGGGCTTCTTGGTCGAGCCGCCAAAGCCCATCAGAAAACGCCTGTGCAGTCTCATCAAAAAGCCCACATGTCTCTTCGCGTTCTAGCTCTTGGATCACTTCTTCTTTTCTGTGGCATTGCGCAGTCGCAGCGTGCATTCAACTTAAAACTGGATGCGGGAGCAATTGTTAGTTTGCAACGGGTGAATGATCCGTTTCCAACGGAGTACATCCAGAACAACCGGAGGCTTGGAGATGTCTTTGTGCGATATCGTGGAAAAGATGGAGCCTGGCAATCAGTAGACACCGGCAAACTTGCGAATGACGGTCAACTCAAGATTGAAAGCGGTGGTGACGGTCACAAATACAAGGCCAGTTATCAAGTTCTCTATGCGCCCGCAAGCTCCAATACTGGACCAGATACAAATCAAAACCCTCCGGTGCCGATTCTCACTCTCGCGATCGAATGGACAATCGGACAGCGAGACGTTTTATGGTCGATAAATGTAACCAATGTAGGTGCCTCGCCGCGCGAAATCGATGATCTTGCAATACCAGTCCCGATCGCTACGTCAGTACCTGGCGTTGAAGGAAATCGCCGAGTGACTATTCTCAAACACAGTTTGGTCGCGGGTTACACGTCCTACATGTTCTGGATGCGAAACAACAATAGCGGCCCTTTCCTGATGTTGACGCCCCGAGAGGACACTAAATTTGAGTACTGGGATGCGCAACGCTTGCCGCCAACTCCAAATGGAAATCAGACGGGTCAAACGCAGCCAACGGGAGCTGGTTACCGTGTTTACATTCACTCCGCAGCGGCAGGTGCTGAAGCAAAAGCGCAGGGAACTAAGTGGCGGCAGCCGAATACGTTTTTAAAACTTGCGCCGGGTGAGAGCCGTTCCTATGGCTTCAAGTTGCAATGGGCCGATAACTATGATGCCGTGCGTCAAATCTTAGTCGATGAAAATCTCATCGACGTACATGTTGTACCTGGTATGACCGTTCCATCCGATCTGTTTGCTCGTTTTGCACTGCGGACGAGACAAACGATCAAAGAGATTGAAGCCGAGTTTCCGGATCAAACGAAGATCGAACAGTTGGGAACAAAAGGTGACTATCGCCTGTACCAGGTAACCTTCAAGCGACTCGGCGAGAATCGCTTGACGGTTCGTTACGGAAACTCGCAACACATGTTTCTGGAGTTCTTTTCGACGGAGCCTTTGGAAACGTTGATCAAGAAACGGGCTGCGTTTCTCGCTCGCAGCCAACATCGAGATCCTTCAAAGTGGTACAACGGATTAATCACTGATTGGAACATGGACTCAAAGATACTCTTGAGCCCGGACAACTACGATCGCATTCAAAGTTGGCGTATTTACGCCGTGACTTGCGACGATCCTGGACTCGGTAAACCCGCCTATCTCGCTTCCAAGAACGCAGAATTCCCGGAGCAGAATGAGGTCGAAGCACTTGACTACTACATAAAGAATTTTGTTTGGGGAGGCTTGCAGCAAACTACGGAGGAGCCATACCCCTACGCGATCTACGGCATTCCTGATTGGAAGACCAACCGCGACTCCATCGATCCCGGACGCAACGGGAAGAAGCATATCTGGCGCATCTACGATTATCCGCACCTCGTGTTGATGTACCACTCAATGTTTCGCATAGCCAAAACCTATCCCGAGATCAAAACACTACTATCAGCAGAGGAATATCTGCGTCGGGCTTACGGAACTGCAGTGGCGCTCTTCACTGTGCCGATGCAAGTTGAACGTTGGTCTGCATATCGAACTGGTCTTTACAATGAACTTGTAATCGTCAGCCTGATCGACGATCTAGACGCTGCGGGCATGAAAAAAGAGGCGGCCACACTGCGCAATCACTGGGAGCAAAAAGTAAAGACGTTTGTAAACGGTAACCTTAACCTTTTTCAATCAGAATACGCGTTTGACTCAACCGGTTTCGAAGCGACGCATGCTCTCGCAAAGTACGCCTTTCAGATAGCCGATAAGCCTGGTGAACGCAAATCTGGAATCTCACGCGAGAGCGCAGAGCGATTTATGCAGACGCAATTGGCCTTCAATATTTTTTGCAGAGGCTGGCCGGAGCCTGCCTACTACCTGCTGGGCAGCGACTATCGTGGCAACGGAGGCAATTCGTTCACGTTGAGCTACATGTCGCAGATGGGAGGTTGGTCGGTTTTGGATTACGCCTTGAATTATGCAGCGAAACCCGACTGGTATTTGAGGCTCGGATACGCGTCCTATTTAAGTGCCTGGTCCTTGATGAACACTGGAACGCTCGAATCAAATTATGGGTACTGGTACCCGGGCAAAGAGAACGATGGGGGTGCAGGAGGCGGATTTGAGCCGGCGCCATATGGACAGACCTGGCTTAATCAGCCCCACCATCGTGGGCCGTGGTACTACTCGAGCGAAGTTGATCTTGGATACAACGGTGCGCTGAGAACCGCCGCAACTATTCTGGCAGACGATCCGATCTTCGGCAGGTTCTGTTTTGGTGGCGATTGGCGTTTCACGGCAGCAGGCATCGAGGTTATTCCAAAGGATGGAGTACGTCGTCGATTTCATGCATTTCTCGGCAACAAAAAGCTTCACATGATATTTGACGTGGATCACTTTGCTGCTACGCGACCCATTGAATTGAAGGAGGATCTGACTGAAATTCGTTTCAAACTGGAGAGTGATAATCCAAAAGATCACATGACGACACTTCATCTTTCAGGTCTGCAACCGGGCGTTTATTCATTGCATGCCGGCATTAAGCCAGTCGCTACATTCGAGATCACCGAAGAAACAGAGAGTCGAATCAAGGTGCCAGTCAACCGAATGACCAGGCAGCGAGTCTTTTCAATCATTCGTTCGACACAGAGTTAAAGGAGGATTTTTTGGGCGGAGATGATCGTATGACATGGGAAGAGCGTTGGCATCCACTACGTGAAGAGTGGGTGATCATTGCAGCCCATCGACAGGATCGGCCATGGAATGGCGAAACCTTGACGAATCATCGTGCTGAAGTTCCAGCGCACGTCTCCGATTGCTATTTGTGTCCCGGCAATCTCAGGGTGAGCGGCAAGCGAAATGATGATTACACCGGGACCTTTGTATTTGATAACGATCATCCGTGCGTAGGTCAAACCGCCCCGACAGCGCTGGAACAACCACGAGCGCCCTATCAGAATCAATCGGCTCGCGGGATTGCTCGGGTGCTCTGTTATAGCCCAAGACACAATCTGTCACTTGCAGAACTCGAAGTTTCTGAGATTGAGAACCTACTTCACGTTTGGCAGGACCAGTATCTGGATCTGGCCAGGCATCAGGAGATCAATCATGTGTTAATTTTTGAAAACCGCGGTGAAGCCGTTGGCGTTTCGAACCCGCACCCGCACTGTCAAATCTACGCCACAAACTTTGTCTTCAAGACAATCGAGACTGAAGCCCGCGTCTCTGATCGCTATCTTAGGGACACCGGTCGAATCCTTTTTCAGGATATTCTGAAAGCCGAAGTCGATGACGGCCGGCGCATTATTTGTGCGACTGGGTCAGCAATTGCTTTCCTTCCGTATTTTGCGCGGTATGCGTATGAGGTTTATGTTGCTCCCAGGCAGACGCATGCGAGCATTGCGAGTTTGAGTCAGAACGAAGTGAAAGAATTTGCTTCAACTCTCAAGTGCCTGTTGGTAAAACTCGACAATCTTTGGCAGATGCCGTTTCCATACGTGCTGACACTTCACCAGTCGCCCACAAACGGACTTGCGCACGAAGGATTCCATTTTCATATCGAGATCCATCCTCCACTACGGCAACCTAATTTGTTGAAATATCTGGCTGGACCTGAAATCGGTGGCGGGAATTTCTTAAGCGATACAGCGCCAGAGGAAAAAGCAGCAGAACTAAGAATACAACCCGAAGTTCACTACAAAGAGTCGACGCTTGTCGGCGGCGACTGAAAAACCACCACAAGCTATTTTCGAGGAACATCGATGCGTCAACTTCTCAACCGTATATTTGCCTGCGTCACGCTTTGCTGTTTTGTCGTAGCCACACAAGCACAGACACCGCAGCAAACAGTCGCGCGAATCAAAATTGATACGGATCGAGTTATTGGGGAGGTCCATCCGCTCCTGTTCGGCAACTTTGCTGAGCATCTCGGCAGAATGATTTATGGCGGCATCTACGAAGAAGCCAGTCCATTATCAGATCAGTTTGGTTACCGCAAAGATGTTTTTGACGCAGTCAAACAACTGAATGTCTCGATACTGCGTTGGCCGGGAGGAAATTTCGCTTCCGGTTACAACTGGAAAGATGGCATTGGTCCAAAGGATCAACGCCCGACTCGTATCGACCTTGCCTGGAACGATCTCGAAAGCAATCGCTTTGGTACTGACGAGTTTCTTCGGTACTGCGAAATGCTGGGTACCGAGCCGTACATTTGTATTAACGCCGGACTGGGGACCGTCGATGATGCGCGCCACTGGGTTGAATACTGCAACGAGTCGCGGCATACCTACTGGGCAGATCAGCGACGAAAGAACGGCCGCGAAGAGCCTTACAAGGTTAAGTACTGGGCACTCGGGAATGAAATCGATGGGCCCTGGCAACTTGGAAATAAGAGCGCCGAGGAATACGCAAAGTTTGCACTCGAAACGGCAAAAGCGATGCGACTGGTGGACCGCGATATCAAATTGGTAGCCTCCGGTTCGAGTAACTACGGCGCTGATTGGATCGCCTGGAATCGCACCGTCTTAAATACTTTGAGAAATCAGGTTGATTACATCGCTATTCATACGTATATCAACAATCGCGACAACGATCTCGAGAGATTTCTTGGGTGGTCACAGACGATAGATCACTACATCGAAACTACAGCGGCTTTGATACGACAGGCGCAATCAGGACAGGCGAACCCTCGCCCGATTTATGTTGCCTACGACGAGTGGAATGTTTGGTATCGGACCGGCAATCGAGAAAAGTTGGAAGAGGTCTACAACTTCGAAGATGCGCTGGCGATGGGTATGTTTTTCAATTCGTTCTTCCGGCATGCCAATGTCGTGAAGATGGCGAACCTTGCTCAAATGGTAAACGTGATCGCACCAATTATGACGAATAAGCAGGGTCTTTACTTGCAAACAACTTACTTTCCGATTGTCGAGTACGGAAAACAGCGCGGAAACACAGCGCTGGACGTATTTGTTTCGGCACCCACCTACAAGATTCAGAATCGACCGGAATTGAAGTACCTCGATGTTTCGGCCACCTTTAACTCTAAAGAGAAGCTACTCTATGTGAACGTTTTGAATCGCAGTAAAGATAAAGATCTGACTACCAGAGTTGAGAATCAGGAAGGTCAGCTCGATAACGGCGGAACAATTTGGGAAATGAATAACGCCGATCTCAAGGCGACGAACACTTTTAATGCTGATCAAAGAGTTAGACCAACAACTCGTCCGTTAACCGTCAAAGTTGAGAACAACGGATTCACCTACACGTTCGCGGCTCATTCTCTGACTATTCTGAAATTAAAGATGAAGTGAGACGGGGATTTTCAGGCGCGCAGGACAACGATTTCTTTTGCGATAAAAGGCGCGATCGCATCGTCGGAAGTAGACTTGTCGATGATTAATTTGTCGATGTCGTTCGTCGGCCATATTAATGAGCGACCTACAGCGCCAATTTTTCTGTGATCTGCCAAGACGATGCGTTGGCGAGCTTGTCGCATCATCGCCCGATGAATACCTGCCTGGTCCGGATAGTTGGTTGTCATTCCGTGGTCCACATGTGCTCCATCGACTCCGATAAAGGCTTTATCAAAAAACATCTCGCTGACATTGCGTTGGGCCACGTCACCCACGAGTGCGAACCAGGCTCCGCTGAGTGAACCACCTGTCATCAGTACCGTTATGTCGGGAAGGTGACTGAGCTCCATCGCGATGTTAATCGCATTCGTAAAGATCGTGATTCCTTTCCTATGACGAACGCAGCGTGCAAGTTGTGTAGTCGTTGTTCCGGCGCCGATTGCGATTGTCTCACCATCCGAGATCAAGCTGGCTGCGGTTAGCCCAATCTGTCGTTTTTCTGCCGCGCATTTTTCTTCCTGTTCCTGGAACGAAGATAAATGACGAAATGGCTCGTACAACATCGGCGCCACGGGTCCAGCGCCCCCATGAATTCGGCGCAACAAACCTTGCCGCTCCAGCTCGCTCAGGTCGCGTCTGATGGTCGCGGCAGATACGCCGAATGATCTGGCCAAACTGTCAACCGAGACTTCCCCGTGACGCAGAAGTTCCTGGAGAATTTGCTCTGAGCGGTTTAATGTTTCTGAATTTTCGGCAGGCATCAAAATTATTTTGACGCGGGACTCACATCGCAGATTTAGCTAGTTCTTCCAGGCGTAATGATATAACAGAACAGGCATGGTGCATATAACGCTTACTGCCAACCGCAAAGCTTTGTGGAGGGATTGGAGCGGGCAATTTCGAAAAAGCGCGTCTCATACTGCTTGGCGTAGAGATCGATGCTGTGCCGGATACGACTGAACAGGAAACAGCGCATGCTGTTTTCAGTGATGCGATCGCGGAGGTAAAGCATGGCGTTTGTTTCACCCCAGTACTCGCGATCTTCCCAAATGGTGACCGGCGTGCCACCCATTTGTTTGACGAGTTCCAACAGCCTCGGATCGTCGGCCCTGCGTCCATTGTTGAGAAAGATCTTGTTGTACTGCGGAATCAGTTGCGATTGAAGCTGGTAAAGCTGCGCGTCGACCTGTGCGGTTCGCAGCACGTGCCCGAACTCATGAGCAATCTTCGTAGCCGCCAGCGTGTTCCCACTGACTGGCACATACTGTTCTGTGGCTACAAGTGAGTTCATCACTGGGAAGTAGATTGGATTTGGATAACCAGCGTCTAAACGGCTACCCAAAGTGATGGTTGCGGCGACGAGTTTGCCAGACTGGTCCCAATGATATTTTCCAGTGGAGGCGCCCTCGGCATTATCAGCCGATATGGTAATGGTTAACGTGAACTGCGGATTGTTTTCGTAGAAGGCCCATTGATCTGTGCCGGCCTGCGTGGATAGGAAATCTTTCTTCCACGCTAGATAGCGGCTGGAGTATTTGGCAGGGATGATCTCCTTGATACCGCCCTGGTCGGAGGTTCCTCCCGCGGGCGAAGCCAGTGACTTATCCCACGACGTGATGGGTTTGTCGGCAGTCGTACCGCTGGCATGCAAAGAGAGTAGAGCGAGAATGAAGAGGGCCAGCCTGATGGCGATACGCGACGAGCTCATGCAATGAGTCCTCCGAGAGAGCGGACGTGTTATCGCGAGTATAGGTGCAGTTCGAGCAAATTTTTCTAAACCAAATTAAGAGAGAAGTCAACATTTTGCAATTGACTTGTCGTCTGTGTCACGTCTGTGTGTCTGCCGTGTCGTTGTGATAAGAGGAATCTCGGTGCCGGCAGAGCTTATCGCAACTACGTTCCTGCTCATGCTTTGTGCTTCTTTGTGGCTTTGCGCGATTATCTTCTCGCTTAGTAGATCAAATTCGCACAAATGATTTCAAATCGCGATCCAACCTTGTCGATCATCATTCCGGCGCTGAATGAAGCATACTCGATTGCCACAACGCTCGATGCGGTCGCGCAGTTATCTGAGAGGATCGAAGTCCTGGTAGTCGATGGTGGAAGCGATGATGATACGCGTAAGATTGCCGCAGCTCGCGGCGCCAAAGTGATTGGATCAGAACGCGGCCGAGGCAGGCAGATGCAGGTTGGCGCATGCTTAGCTTTAGGTGACGTCTTCTGGTTTCTACACGCTGACACGATTGTGCCTAAGGAGAGCGCGAATTTGATCGTTGCTGCATTGGCTGATCCAGAAGTAGTAGGCGGTAATTTCGACGTTCACTTCAGTGGTGCGGGATGGGCTGCCAGCTTCATGACCTGGCTGTATCCGCAACTACGACGACTCGGACTTTGTTATGGCGACTCGGCAATGTTTGTAAGGAGAGAAGCGTACTTCAGGATCGGCGGGTTTAAGGCGCTTCCAATATTTGAAGATTTGGATCTGCTGCGGGAGTTGCGAAGAATTGGAAAGTTTGTTCATCTTCCATCAACGGTTATTACTTCCTCGCGACGCTTTGAGGAACGCAGCTTTGTAGCCACTTTCACGCGCTGGGTTTTCCTGCAGCTGCTGTATTGGATCGGAGTTAGTCCTAGCAGGCTGGGGCGATTTTATGCCCCTCGAGTGCCACCAGGAGGAAGATAAAGCCGGAGCGGATGGAATAATTCGAACCTGACTGGTATTTACAATAGGTAAACGATGATTAATGAGCGGATCGAGTATTAGCACGGAGTTGCACACAATGGCCTATTACGAAGAAGACGACCTGCAACGTTTTTCAGAGATCGCAAAACATCGTCCGGATCTGTTTGAAAAATTCATGGCTTGGTACCAGGCTTGTCAGGAAGACGGCGCGCTAAGTCGTCGTGAGAAGGCCCTCATTGGCCTGGCAGTCGCTCACGCTTTGCAGTGTCCCTATTGCATTGATGCCTTTTCGCAATCGTGTCTGGAAGCTGGCTCAAATATGGAGCAGATGACAGAAGCAATTCACATGGCCTCGGCGATCAGAGGAGGCGCGGCCTTGATTCACGGTTTGCAGTCGCACAATTCCGTGAACAAGATATCAATGTAATGTCAATCGCTTTGCCAGTGATACAAACAGAGTTCGCTGTTAAGGCCTCTGTCGATTTCGACCAGAAATTAGCAACGTGTGGGATCGAGTTGCGCGCCTCGAGAGTCGATACTCTGCAGATCAATGTTGGGAAGCTTTGCAATCAGGCCTGTAAGCATTGCCACGTCGATGCGGGCCCGGCGCGGACGGAGATTATGAAGCGCGAAACTGCTCAGCAAGTGATTGATGCTATAAGAAAGTTTCGCATTACCACGGTGGATATCACAGGCGGTGCTCCCGAACTCAACCCATCGTTTCGTTATCTGGTTCGGGAATCGCGGAGAATTGGTTCCAACGTGATAGTGCGGCACAACCTCACCGTGATGTTCGAACCCGGCCAGCAGGATCTTTCGCAATTCTTTCGCGAACACGCGGTCGAAGTCGTCTGCTCTTTGCCTTACTTTCTGGAGCAGCAGACCGATGCACAACGTGGTCGTGGTGTATTTGAAAAATCGATTGCGGCCTTGCGCCGTCTTAATGCAGCGGGTTACGGAATCGAAAATACCGGACTAGTTCTGAATTTGGTTTATAACCCGGTCGGTGCATTCCTGCCGCCTGCGCAGGAAAGCATTGAAGCGGATTTCAAGCGCGAGTTGATGAACCGCTTCGGCATTTCATTTAATCGTCTGTTTACGATCACCAACATGCCGATCAAACGGTTCCTGGATTATCTGCGGCGCTCGGGCAACGAAGAGCGTTACATGCGAAAGCTTGTTGCCGCATTCAACCCGGCAACTATTGACGGCTTGATGTGCCGGAATCTTGTGAGCGTTGACTGGACCGGCAGACTCTACGACTGTGACTTCAATCAGATGCTCGAACTGAGCGTCGCTCCTGAGTTACCGCAAAAAATTGCGGATTTCGATCCGGAAGCGTTCGCTCGCCGTCGCATCATGACCGGTTCACATTGCTTCGGGTGTACGGCGGGGGCAGGTTCGAGTTGTGGCGGTGCTATCCGAGAGCCCAACGCTTGAAGCTTTAAGTTTTAATAAGGGGAGGGAGAGAATCGTGAAGGGGTTGACACTCTTACTTCAAGTAATCGTCCTCATGTCAGCAGTAGTATCAGCGAACTTACAGACGCCAAACGATACTCAACGTAGCACTCCTGTGGCGGTTGGAGAAGTCGCTCCCGAATTCACTCTTGAAGATCAGAACGGGCACAATGTTGCGCTGGCCGACGCTCGCGGCAAGAGTCCGGTGGTTCTCGTCTTCTATCGCGGCTACTGGTGACCATACTGCGCTCGGCAGTTAGCCGAACTACGCTCGCTGTTAAAGAAGGACGAAAACGTAAAGCTCTACGCGATTAGCATTGATCCCGCAGACGTGAGCAAGAACTTCGCCGAAAAGATTGCCTCCGACGGTAAAGGAGCCGTTAAGTTTCCGCTTCTCTCAGATCCCGATCATAAGATCATCGACGCTTATGGATTGCGTGATCCCGCATACGAGGGGCAGAAGGTCTATGGCATCCCACATCCAGCTGTCTATCTAATCGATAAGAACGGAAAAGTTGCCTGGGCCAAGGTGGAGTCGAACTATCGCGAGCGGCCAACCAATCAGGAGATTCGCGCCGCACTCGATGCCCTCGAGTAATTGGATTACCTTTAACCTGGAGTACCTACGGCCGAAATTTGAAGTAATAGGACAGCCACTTCTTATAATCTGACAGCTTCTTCAGAATCGCATCGAGTCCGGCTTGTTGGTTAACCTGCGTCAACGTGGGATACACGTGAATCATGCTGCCCAAGGCGGTAATTGGAAGTCGCTCTTTCATTGCCAGCACAACTTCATGAATCAGTTCACCTGCGTGCGGGCCCACAATGTGCGCTCCGACGATCTGATTCTTTTGACCGGTGCAAATAATTTTCGCAAAGCCTCTGGTCTCCTCTTCGGCCTGCGCCCGATCGTTATCTGCAAAGTAAGTCCGATAGATGTGTACCTTCGTCGTGCCAAACTTCTTCGTTGCTTCATTCTCTGTCAAACCAACGCGCGCGACCTCCGGATCAGTGAATGTGGTCCATGGCACGACGCGGAAATCGACCTTTTGTAACAGCGGCCAAAAGAAGAGAGCGTTGCGGATGGCTACTGAAGCTTCGTAAGCTGCCATGTGCGTGAAGGGAAAGTGTCCGGTGACATCGCCGGCTGCAAAGATGTGACGAGCGGACGTGCGTAGGTAGTCATCAGTGAAGATACGCTGCTTGTCATACTTCACTCCGGCCGCCTCGAGATTCAGCCCGTCAATGTTGGGACGGCGTCCTGTGGCTACCAGAATCTCTTCGCAGTGCAACTCTGTTTCCTTACCGTCGTGCTCAACGGTTAATATCTTTTGACCGTTCGCACTCGTCGCCCGCACTGCGTTCGTATTGAGCAGAATTTTTACACCTTCCGCACGCATTATGTTTTCGACTGCGGCTGAGACCTCTTCGTCTTCTTTTGAAAGAAGACGTTTGTCCATCTCGACGACTGTCACATCGCTTCCGAAACGGGCAAACGATTGGCCCAGTTCGAGGCCGACTGGACCACCACCAAGAACTATCAGTCTTGCCGGCAGTTCTTTCAGATGGAACACTTCTTCATTGGTAATGAAACCGGTCTCCTTTAACCCTTCAATCGGAGGCACAGCTGGACGCATGCCGGTGGAGACGCAAAAGCGTTTAGCGTTGACAGTTTTCTTAGTGCCATTATCGTAAGTGAGCTCTAATTCATGAGGTGACAAGAACCGCGGCGTAGCAAAGATCACCGCTACGCCCCATGCTTCAAAGCGCTCCGGCCTGTCGTGCTCGCCGACGGCTTGAATGACGCGTTCCACTCGATCCGCGATCGAGGCGAAGGAGTTGTCTTTGAATTCGAAGGAAGAAGGTGCAAAGCCAAAGTCCTTTGCTCGCCGGATATCTGCGGCGAACCGGGCTGAACGGATAAATGTTTTAGATGGGACGCACCCAGTGTAGAGACAATCGCCGCCAAGAGCTTTCTTCTCAACTAGCGCCACGCGGGCACCAAGCTGAGCAGCACCTCCGGCAACTACGAGTCCGGCGGAACCACCACCGATGACGACGAGATCGTATGGTCTCATAGCCCTGTTTAGCGCATATTTCGGCTCACTGTATATTAGCAAGCGAGAGGTTTCGCATAGGCGAGAATTCTTAATCAAATCGATCCAGGTTGGGTTCCAGCACACCCCACAAGAAAGAACTCACAAGCTTTTAGTGAAGGGTGGAATAAACCCAAAAACTCCGAACTTTGTATTTAATAGGCTGACTCCTGAACTGTAAGAGCAGACGACCTCTGTATCCCGACGCAGAAGCCCGATCTGAGTGTTCGAGGTCAGTTCATCTCTATCTGACCGTCCCCCACCAACAGCGAGCTACCGGCGCTGATGGCGGTTAGTAGAGGTAATGTGCACCTCGCACTGCGAATTTTTATTCACAACTCAATACGGCTTGGTACCGAAATGGTGTCAACTGGTTAAAAGATCCTGGCGATCACGTCTGGAGAACCACCCACCCCAAGAAGGAGACTCATTATGAGAATTTTAAGACTTAAACAAAGGTGGCCCGTCTGCCTTTCCGTCATCTTGTTTATGGTGATGGCATTCGCGGGCCTGGCGCCTCCGTTAACGTCAACTGTGGCGAGCAGCGGAAACCTCAAAGTCAACCCTCCTCCATTCGATTTCACTGACGATTTCTATCGCGCCAATGGAATCGTTCCAGAGAATATCGGCGAACGAGTAGGCACCTCCGCTCGTAATCCGCTCCACTGGACTATCGACAACTCCAACACCGATCCGAACCGGCGCAACATCCGTGTCCTGGAGACAACTGGTGGCTGGAACAACTCTGGGAGCCTCATCTACTATTCGATTATGGGCACTATGATGCCGAGTGCCTTCGAACGCAATCCAGATGGTACGCTGACAGCTCGTGGCCAACGCGCCCTGGACATTGCGAATAGCTTCCGTGCGTTCCTCTTCCCAAAGACGCAACGGGACGCGAACAACAATCCTATTTTCGTTAAGAGCCCTGCGCCTCCGAACCGGCGTCAGGACAACATCTTCGACACGCGTAACGGCTACTTCTCCAACAATTTGCTTGGCAACTGGATTCTTACATTTGTGGTTTACACCGCTAAGGCGTTTACTTCAGAAGGAAGAGCAAGACTCGATCCGATCGCTGCAAGAAACGGTCGAGATCTGGACGGCACCGCGATCCTTCAAACGGCCAATGACATCGACAACCTTGCAGCTGACGGATTCGTGATTATCGCCACTCGCGCTCAAGATGGGTCGGAGGGTTTTCCCTGGGTTATATGACCGGTCATTCCTGACCCCCGGGACGGGGGTATAGCGCAAGACAGATCCGGTCAGGACGTTTTCCTGGTCTCGGTCAAGAACCCAGACGGCTCCGAGCAATCGCCGCAAATCCTTGCAAATTTCAATTGTCTGCAACAGACGGGTGATTTTTGCTCCAGTTCCGGACCCGGCGGAATGGCGGGCCTTCATTTGGATCGCCATCCGGTAACCGCTAATGCCAGGCCCAAGAACCTCAGTTCTGTGAATAAGGCCAGAGGTTCAGGTCCCAGGCGATAAGCCGGATCGTTTGTGACGCCAGGACAAGCGGGACGAGAAGGCAACGGCCCAATAACTCCATGGGCCGTTGCCGTCCCGCATCAGTTTCGATGATCAAGAGAGAATCTGGAAGGGAGTCGAGAAATGCTGAGACCGCCGCATTTGGTCCAAGCCATCTTTCGTGGGAGGAAAATTGAGTGGCGAGTTCCGCACATCATCGCGTTGATAGGGTTCATTGTGTTCGCGCTTGGCTATACAGTCTACGGTTCGCATGACTCTAAAGATGAGAAAGAATCGAAGTCTGAAAAGGGGAAGTACAATCTCCCCTTCGGGCCGAATCCCTTCGCGCCCGGCGAAGTCCAGACCTCGACCGGCACCTTTATAAGTGCGGACAAGTTTATACCTGCCTCATATTGCGCGCGTTGTCACACCAGCGCGCATGCGCAGTGGGCCGAGTCGCCTCATCGCAGCAGCTTCCGCGGGCCTTTCTACCAGAAGAACATTGACGACTTCATAAAGCAATACGGTCTTGAGACCACTCGCCACTGTGAAAGTTGCCATAACCCTATAGCCTTGGTTTCCGGCGCGCTCACAACTGGCTCAAAGATCGCCCGACCGTTTGATGATGAGGGAGTTACCTGCACCGTTTGCCATTCGATTGAAAAGATCACTTACCTGGAAGGCATTGGCAGCTATCGCATCGCTCCGCCGGCGCTGCTGGTGGACGAGAATGGAAAACCGTTTCAGGGAAAAATAACCGATGAAATGATCATCACAAACAAGAGCGCGCACAAGCGGGCTATGATGAAGGATTTTTACAGGACGCCGGAGTTTTGCGGCGTCTGTCACAAGGCAGCGTTGCCGCGTCAAATAGAGAACTATAAATGGCGGCGCTCTTTCTCTGTATATGACGAATGGCAGATGAGTTCACACTCAAATGAGTCGCTGCTGCCGTTCTACAAAAAACCGCGCAGTACTTGCCAGACGTGTCACATGGCGCCTGAAAGCGCTGATGCTGATGTGGCCGCAAAGCAGGGAATGATAGCTTCGCATCGCTGGCCTGCGTCCAATACGGCACTCCCTTACTTCTATGGTTACAAAGATCAATTGCAGAGGGTCATAAATTTTCTGAAGGCGGATCAGCTCGGCATCGACATCTTCACGTTGAAGAAGGGAACGGCTTACCCGACCCAGCGCGAGGGCACAGATCTAATCACATTACGTAAGGGGGCTGCGGGTCTCAAAGTTGGTGAAGGCTTCGCCACCATCAACTCAATCAATGCCGCGCTTTATCCCGGATATCAGAAGCCAGACGACGCAATCATCGCACCTATAGACAAAAGTACCTTCTCTCTTGCTCCCGGGGAAACGATCACCTTGGGCGTGATCGTATCCAATAGGGGTGTAGGACACTTTTTTCCTGCCGAGTTGCGAGACTTCTTTGAACCCTGGGTAGAGTTCAAGGTGGAAGATGCGAGCGGCCGTATCATCTATCACAGCGGATTTCTCAAATCGGATGGCACAGTTGACGAACGTGCTCATAAATTCCAATCGGTCCAAGTCACGGAAAAAGCTCAGGCGGTTCGCCGGCACAATATCTGGGAAACGAGAGGCAAGGCCTACGACAACTTCATAGCTCCTGGACGCAGCGAACTGGTTCGCTATCAGTTCACCATTCCAAAGAGTGTCAGTGGTCCGCTGCGCATAAATGCCCGCGTTCTCTATCGCAAATTCAATTCGTTTTTTAGCAATTATGCCCTTGGCAGGAGTGTCGATCTCCCGGTCGTCGAAATGGCGGGACAAGCAATCACTCTCAACCTCGGCGAGAATCGTCCGGCCACGAGTACGCTCGACGAAAAAGATCTGATTCGTTTCAACAATCTGGGCATCGCGCTTTTTGACCAGTTTATGTATGCGGATGCGAGAAGGGCATTCGAAAAAGTAACTCAGATCAATCCGGCCTACGATGCTGGTTACGTCAACCAGGCGCTGGCGAGTTTCTGGCGCGAGAACTTTCCCGAGATTCATAAGCTACTTGATAAGGCGATCGCTATCAATCCAAGTAATTGGCGGGCCATCTATTACAAGGGCGCGTTGCTGAGGTTGGAGAATAAGCCGGATGAGGCACTCAAACTCTTCAGACAAGTAGAGTCGAATTACCCGCGAGACCGAATGGTTCTGAACCAGATGGGCAAATCCTACCAGGACCTCGGAATGCAGGCTGAGGCATGCAAAATATTCGAACGAGTTCTCGCTATCGACCCGGACGACACCATAGCGCTCTATTTCGTAATCGATAGCTATCGGCAAACAGGCAATCCAAAAATGGCTGCGCAAACTAATGTGACGTACCTCGATAAGTTCGAGGACTGGCGCATCCACTATCTCGCTAATGAGTACATCAAAAACGATCCAGCGGCGCTTGCCGAAGCGGTGCCTTGGCATATCCACTCGGATGTAGACACACCAGCAGCGCAGAATGCGGATCCTATTTATTGGAGTTCTGAGGGCGTCCCGAAGAAGAAACAATGAAGTTCGTGGAAACGGATCAAAGTCAGAGGAATATCATGAAGAGACAGCTTGTGCTCAGGCTTCTGGTAGTGGGCCTTGTTTTTAACCTAAGGCAATGACGGGCTTTTGAGTGTGAGGTTCTTTCAAGCCAGAGACTTCTTTAAACGTGAGGTTGCAACCTACCTGACGTGGATCCCAAAGTCAACCAACTAAGCGCTCACGGACTCAAGAGACAATTCGCACAAAAGGAATTGTAATAATATTGGTTTCGTTTGGTGCAATCAGATAAGATGCTTTTGAAACCCCGACGGAACCAACATTAATTCTTTGGTACCGTGCTCCTTTGTAAATCACACAATCCTTGCCTGGTCCTCATACTTGCGGTGATCACAATTCTGTTTAGTGGCGGAAGTCATGGGAGAGCCATGCCTCAGAGCAGCGCTGAGGGATCGGATTGGCCCGCTTATGGTCACGATGCCGGCGGCTCGCACTACTCACCACTCAGCCAGATCAATCGTGATAATGTGAAACAACTCAGGGCTGTCTGGACGTACCGCACAGGACACCTCGCCGATGTCAGTCGAGCGGCGGAAACGCTTGAGTTCGAGGCGACGCCGATCATGGTTGACGACACACTCTACCTGAGCACACCCTTCAATCGTGTCATCGCTCTCGACGCACAAACGGGAGCGGAACGCTGGACCTTCGATCCGAAACTCGATCTTTCAATCCCGTACGCAGAGGGATTCACTTCACGTGGTGTCTCAACCTGGCTTGACCGAACGCGCACCGCAGGCGCACCGTGCCGGCGACGGATTTTCGTTGCAACGAATGACGGCCGTCTCATCGCGCTCGACGGTGTAACCGGCAAAACTTGCACCGACTTCGGAAAAGACGGCCAGATCGAATTGACTCGAGGTGTGGGCTCATTCCGACCCGGCGAGTACCACTTTACGTCTCCTCCAGCCATCGTTGGCGACCTCGTCGTCGTCGGTTCCACGATCGACGACGCCCTTCGCGCTGACGCGCCGAGCGGTGTTGTGCGCGCCTTCGACGCGCGCACCGGAACAATGCGCTGGAGTTGGAATCCGATCCCGCATGAACAAACAGACCCGGCGTGGAAAACCTGGAAGGCTGGGAGCGCCTCTCGCACCGGCGCTGCCAACGTGTGGTCCGTGATGTCCGTTGACGCCGGGCGCAATTTAATTTTTTTACCTACAAGTTGTCCGAGTCCGGATTTTTATGGCGGCGAGCGGCTTGGAGATAACCTCTACTCCAATTCGGTGGTTGCACTACACGCCTCAAGCGGAAAAGTGGCCTGGTACTTTCAGGTGGTCCATCATGACGTCTGGGATTACGACGTACCCGCGCAGCCAGTGTTACTAAATGTTCGGCGTGGTGGTCGTGAGATTCCTGCGGTGGCTGTGACGACCAAGATGGGCCACGTCTTTCTGCTTAATCGTGAGACCGGCAAACCCTTATTTCCAGTTGAAGAGAGACGGGTGCCGCAGGGCGCGGCTCCGGGCGAAGAGCTTTCACCAACGCAGCCTTTCCCCGTTCTTCCACCTCCACTCGATCCGGAGACGCTCACGTCTGAAGACGTTTGGGGCATTACTGAAGAGGACCGCCGCTGGTGCCGCGAGCGCATCGAATCTCTTCGGTCAGACGGGATTTTCACGCCGCCCAGTTTGCAAGGCTCCGTAATTTACCCGGGAAATATCGGCGGAGTGGCCTGGGGCGGCGCCTCCGTCGATCCGCAACACTCGATCCTGATCGCGAACACCAATCGGTTTCCATTCATCATCACACTCATCCCGCGAGATCGTTATGAAGCAGAGAAGAAGGCAAACCCGAACTCAGACATCACACCCCAGACAGGAACGCCTTACGGGATGCGTCGAGATATTTTGCGAACGCGTAGCGGCGTTCTATGCAATCCCCCGCCGTGGGGTACGCTCAGCGCTGTTGATCTGTCGAGTGGGAAAATTCGTTGGCAAGTGCCACTAGGTACTATTCCGAGTTTGGCCCAAGTGCCTGGTTCATCCGCGTGGGGCTCGCCAAACCTCGGCGGCTCAATCGTCACGGCAGGCGGACTAGTCTTCATCGCCGCTGCAATGGATCAATATCTCCGCGCCTTCGACATAGAAAGCGGCAAGGAGTTGTGGAAAGCCTCATTGCCTGCAGGCGGGCAAGCCACTCCGATGACCTATCAGGGCAGGGATGGAAAACAGTACGTCGTGATCGCGGCTGGAGGTCACGGTAGGCTCGGTACAACTCTTGGCGATTACGTCATCGCCTTCGCCCTCCCTTAGTCTCGTAAAGAAGATGGCGACGATTGTTTTCATGCCGTTTCACTGGGCGTCGGACTTGAACCCGACTTTTGCGCTCGCTGGCAAGTTACGCGATCGCGGTCATCGCGTGCATTACTTCGGCATCCCGGACACGGCCGAGCGTATTCGTTCCCAAGGCTTCGATTTCACACCTGTCTTCAGTCGCGCCTTTCCCGAAGGCACACTGGCGAAACAGTACGAGAGTGAGGCACAGGGCAAGCGTTACGGGGTGTCCGAATTCCGAGAGAGATTTCGAGGAACGTGCGAGCTTTTGCGCGAGGGCGAACTAGACCGCGCCATAAGCCAACTGCATCCAGATCTCTTACTCGCTTCAAGCGGTACACCGTGGGTCGGAATAGCAGCGTGCCGGACTAGCGTTCCGGTCATCTCTTTCTGCAGTACTTTGATCTCTGTTGAGGACTCTGCGGTTCCTCCGTTTAGGACAGACTTGATTCCGAAGCCTACGCGGCTCTCGCGCTTGCGAATATGGCTCGAGTGGAAGAAGTTATTCTGGTATCGCAGGCGTCATTCCGGAGACTGGGACATCTCTGAAGAGCTGAAGGTGCTCGCACGTGATTGCGGTTATCCGTTGGAGAAGATCGATTTCCGGGTTGAGACGTGGCCTCGTCTGCTGTTGCCGGAGTTAGTTTTCTTCCCAAAAGAATTGGACTTTCCTCGATCGCGAACACCGGAAGGAGCCTTTTTCATTGAAGGCGCTGTAGATGTCCAGAGAAGAGACGGAGACTTTCCGTGGAAGCAACTCGACGATAGTAAACCGCTGGTCTATTGCACACTCGGGAGCCTGTTGCCGTTCAAGGCTCCTGCCCGAGCTTCACAGTTCTTTCAAGCGTTTATCGATGCGATGGCGCAAAGGCCGGCTTTACAAGGCGTTGTCACTGTTGGCAACTACCTGAAGCCGGATGAATTCAACTGCCCTGACAATGTCTTGATCGCGTCTCACGCGCCGCAAATACAAGTGCTGGAGCGAGCGTCGCTCATGGTGTCGCACGGAGGCGTCACCGGATTGAAGGAGAGCGCCTTCATGGGAGTGCCAATGCTGCTCATTCCCGTTTCTTACGATGAATTTGGAAACGCAGCGCGAGTGGTCTATCACGGGTTGGGTGAGCGTTTGCGGCTGAAGGAAGTATCTGCGTTTGAGTTAGGTCGTTTAATTGACGGAGTGCTCAGCGATCCATCCTACTCCGCGCGAGCAAAACTCATGTCTGAGAAACTTCGCAATCTTGAGCATCAGTCGCCTGGCGTCGCTATCATCGAGGACATACTTTCCGGCAAAGAGTTCCAGCCATAAAAAAGCACAAAAAGACATATTTGAGCCTTGGTGCTTTTGCTTGGTGCTTTTGCGCTATCTTCGTTCGCACTCTATCAATCTTTCAGCGAGGTCTCTCAAACGCTCAGCCAGCAGCGTCAATTGTTGCGCTCCGAGGACGACGTTTTGCAGATCTTGCACAGATGGAGTGAGCGCTCGACCGATCGTGGGATCCCAGAGCGGGAATATTAAACGCGCAG
>Ga0126376_10000275_pt1 | contig 24157 bp, 21 predicted proteins | sample PanSoiMetPlot_15_FD_92760 | JGI IMG/M metagenome (GOLD analysis project Ga0126376, IMG submission 92760) | Tropical forest soil microbial communities from Panama - MetaG Plot_15 | ecosystem: Environmental > Terrestrial > Soil > Tropical forest > Bulk soil | place: Panama | collected 2016-02-17 | reverse complement strand
TCGCGCCCGTGCCGGGAGCAAGCTAATATGTCGCGACTCCCAGGCTCAAATGGAAACAACCGCCGACAAAAAACAATCGTCGCCTAAGTCTCTCCTCGGCCTTCAGATTGCCGGTCTTGCCATCTTTGCCATCGGGTTCATCCTCATTCATTTTGCGCCTGGTCACATCGCCGCGATCTGCGTGCGTTGCGCGGGGCTCGTTTTGCTCGCATATGCCGTTATCCGCAGGCGCTCGCTAACACTGTGGATCTTTTTTTCTATTCTGCTCGGCTTGGAAGTCGGCCTCGACCTGCCAAACTTTGCTTCGCAAACGCATTTCCTAAGCGACATTTTTCTTCGCCTCATCAAAGTCATCATCGCGCCGTTATTGTTTGCCGTTCTTGTAATGGGCATTGCTGGACACGCCGATCTCAAGAAAGTTGGCCGTCTTGGCGTCAAATCTCTGATTTATTTTGAAATCGTCTCGACAATCGCGATGGCCATCGGCTACGTTGCGATCCATCTAAGCCGGGCAGGGGAAGGCGTTCATCTTCCTCCATCCGCATCATCTCAGTCTCTCAATCTCTCGCCTCACTCTTGGGCGCAACTCATCACCGATATTTTTCCGGAAAATATCGCCAAATCCATCGCCGAAGGCCAGGTTTTGCAGATCGTTGTATTCAGCATCCTCTTCGCAATGGCGCTCGTTCTGATCCCGGAAGCGAAGCGCAAGCCGATTTTGAAGTTCGCTGAGAGCCTTTCCGAAACTATGTTTAAGTTCACCAACCTGGTGATGTACATGTCCCCGATTGGCGTTTTTGGCGCGGTTGCGTACACCGTAGGCCATCTTGGAATAGGAGTGTTATTCCCGCTCGTAAAGCTCGTCGCCACGATGTATGTTGCCCTGATTGTTTTTATTGTTTTCGTGTTGCTGCCGATCACGCTTTGGACCCGCGTTGGGCTTAAACGCTTTGTCAGTGCCGTTACCGAGCCAGTCACGATTGGCTTCGCAACTGCAAGTTCAGAGGCCACACTCCCGCGCGCTGTGGAGCAAATGGAATCGCTGGGCGTGCCTCGCGAAACAGTTGCATTCGTATTGCCAACTGGCTACAGCTTTAATCTGGACGGCGCGAGTCTCTATCAGTCGCTGGCGCTATTTTTCGTAGTTCAGGCTGCGGGGCTGCACTTCAGTATAGGCCAGCAACTCATGATGATTCTCACTTTGTTGGTGAGCAGCAAGGGAACGGCTGGCGTCGCTCGTGCTTCTTTATTGATCGTTTTCGGCGCGGCGACGTCCTTCCACCTTCCCATGGAGCCGCTGTTTCTTCTCTTTGCGATCGATCAGATCATGGACATGGGAAGAACTGCCGTCAGTGTTCTTGGGAATTGTGTTGCTTGCGTTGTGATTGCGCGTTGGGAAGGCGAACTCCAGGAAAGCAAATCACCCGTCGAGTAATCCAGTTTCTTTATTGCGGAAGCAAAGTTGTGCTCGTTTTGACTTGCGGTTTCTGATAGCGCGCACGTTGGGTGGAACTCTCTCTCAGGTTCTGTTCGCTAAAGCGGTGTTCCTCAGCGCGATGAATGTATTCACCCGCCCAAAGCATAATGTCGAGCAGACGCGACTTTTGGAGATTGCTCAGGGAATCCGATCGCAGCGAAACTTCCAAAGCCCCTTGCAAACAGCTGTTGACCGATCTCATCAAATCCGATGAGCCATCAACGTCGCTCCTGCCTCGCGTTCTTCCAGCATCTATCTGTTGCAGAAGCTCGTAGCACCGCAGCACAAAATGATCGCAGCACAGATCTTCATCACCCAGGGAAGCAATCCCATGCTCCTGGCAATCAGCGTAACCACAAGGTTTGTGAAGATGCATCGCACGCGATTCCCCCGAGTCTCCGGTGAACACCGTTTTTTCTGCTGCTCTTACTGGTACGGCCATGACTCTTTCCCTCAGTTGTGAATATCGAACTAAAACCGTTTCATCTGCAGTTCTTCCCGTTGTCAGACAACCGCGATTCCTTCAACCGCCGGCGAGAATCCCTGCTCTACCGGCGCAATCTGATTCGCGGCAAGAGCCGCTCTTCCATCAATCACCTGCGCCGTGAACGATTGCACTCGCATCGATTGATCCAAGAACGGCAGCAGCTTCTGCCGCATCCGCGCCACACGCCGCTCGCGCGCTTCCGCGAATCCGTTCGCATGCCAGAACGTCAGAACCGTTACGAGGCGCGATTCCATTTCCGAAACAAGAACCAGCGCCTGGAGAAACTGCTGATCGCGGCAAAAATAATTTGTGAGTGTCAACTCGATCGCTTCTCGGGCCTTTTCTTCCTTGCCTGCCTTAATCACAAATTCAGCACGAAGCGCCGTCACGCGTTCGTTTTGCTTGTTTTCATCTTTTCTTTTGGAAGGATTTGAAACGTAGGCGGGCCCGGTCCCAAGATCCCCAACTGCTGGTTCTCGCAAGGAAGTTCTCCTCTACATCCTCCCTGAAAAAGGGAGGCGGATCGGAATTGGCTCTCCCACTCAACCCCGATCCGCCGCCTCAGGGGCACACCTGGGGACAATTTTTGGTATCCCAAGGGTGTAGGTTTCCCATGTTTCAGGATTCCTATGCCCCGGTAGTGAAGCTGGCCCTTGATTCGTTACAACCTCTGTACTCATTTTCTACCTAGAACCGAACGTCTCATTGCTTCCCGCAGTACCTCACGGCTATACTTCGCAGGCACAGAGCTCTCCCAGTGGAACTTTATCTATTTGACCGTGAGTACGTTCAACGTCTCCGTGAACGCGATTCCTCCACGGAAGAGCACTTTGTCGGCTATTTTCGCCAACTTTTGCGGATTAAACTCCGCGCCCGCTACCTATCCGCCGATGTCGTCGAAGACCTCCAGCAAGAAACCTTCGCCCGTGTGTTCCGCAAGCTTCGCAGCGAGGAAGGGATTCGCCAGCCCGAAAGCATCGGCGCCTTCGTAAACTCCGTCTGCAATTTTGTCCTCCAGGAGCACTACCGTTCCTTGGGCAAGCACCAAGTGGGTGAGGAAGAAGACCTCGACCCTCCTGATAAGGTATTGAATTTAGAGAAGTTAGCCATTGCAGAGCAGGTTAATCAGCGCGTCCGGGAAGCTGTCAAGTCTCTGTCTCCCCGGGAAAGGGAATTGATCTCAAAGGTATTCTTTCAGGAAAAGGAAAAGAACGAAGTTTGCGTCGAATTGGGCGTCAGTAGGGACTACCTCCGCGTCCTCTTGCACCGCGCCATAGAACATCTTCGAGACCTCCTTGAGGAAAAAGATCTCCCTCAAGGAACACGGGTAGCGGAGAAGAAAAAGAGATGAAACGATTCCCATGGTATTTGCACTATCCATCGGATGAAAAATATGGACCATACAGAGGCTGTTAAGCTGCAAGCTGTTGAAAAATATATACTTGGAGAACTTACCCCGCCTCTCCGCGACGAATTTGAAGCCCATTACTTCGACTGCATGGAGTGCTCCCTGAACCTTCGTTCGGGTGTAGCGTTTGCTGCCGCCAGCAGACAGTATTTCGCGGAAGCGGCCGCCCATGCGGTTGTTGTCCCCACTCCAAGACGGGATTGGTTCGCCTGGCTCAAGCCGTTGGTGGCTGTTCCTGTCTTTGCCGCCTTGCTTCTCATTATTGGCTACCAGAATCTTGTCACGATTCCGCACCTTAAACAGGCGGGCACTGCCGTCGCTGCAGTGAACCCTTGGTTTTCCTTGCGTGCCTCGAATGTTCGTGGCACGGGCGAGAAACTTAAAATTCGCCCCGGGCAGGCTTTTTCTTTGTTTGTTGATGTCACTGAGGTTTCAAAGGCCCCGGACTCCAACTTCCTTCTCCAGTTGAAAGACTCCTCAGGCAAGATCATGGGGACCAGTTCCGTTTCTGCCGCTGAAGCCCGGAAGCCTGTTTCTCTTTACGTTCCAGCCGGCGCTCATGAAGGCGAATACGATATCGTCATCTTCGAACAGGCGGGCAGCTCCATACGGGAAGCCTCGCACCTTCCTTTTGCTATTGCTTTTTCTGTTCCGTTTGAGCAGCATTAACCGCTCAATAAGCCAATTCAACGAGGTGGTACTATGTCCCCGATCCCGCATACGTTTCACTACCGCGCCTGCGCCCACGCGTTCAGCGGCAACTTCACCAGACCTTTCCAGCACCATATTGACGTCCAGGCTCCTATCTCGCTCCCCACGACTGGCGGCCATGGCCACAATCGCGTTGAGAATTTTCAATTCCGCGAATTCATCTCCTTTGCGAAAGGGTACACGCAGGTTTCAGGATCCCTCGAGAAGGACGGGAGCCACAACACATTGGCCACCGCCGTCGTCGAAGGCTTGAACGTGATGGATGTTTTGACAGCCGACCGTATCGTCGCGCACGTCAGTTCGAGGCATCACAAGGACACCCCGGAAGGGGAAATCAGTCTGATCGGCAGCAAATTCGAAAACCTGAAAATTGCCGGCTGTCCCGTTAACGTGGAACTGGATCACGAACTTCTCAATGAAGTTCTCACCTTCAAGCTTGCGAAGGACTCATTTAAGAATAAGGGTAAACTCTTCACAGCTGCGGCCAAACCATTCAGGACGCTTGCGGAGGACATTTCCGTCGACGACCCGCATGCTAAGGATCTCGCTGAGGACCACCCCGAGATCGAACCGGGCGACCATGGCCCGATTTTATTTTCATGCGTCAAGAAAACGGAAGTAAAGTGCCCCGGCGTATTTAGAAGGGGACGCCATGGTTTCTATATCAGAGGATTCGGAAGGGTTTTTCTCGGCGAAGTCCTGATAAAACATGGCGAGAAAACCATCACCATGGTCCGCCTCGAACTTGGCTCCGCAGTCAGTGTAAGCGGCACGGTCTCCGAAGCCTCTTCCAACGGGTCGCCCTGGCCGCCGCCACCCGGAGGCTAAACAGTTAAGAAAGCTGCGAAAATGTGACTCGTTCACTTGATGGACATCGCGTAGTGGACAGCTCGTTCACGCTCCGCGGCTAGACTGCCGTTAACCGAGTCAGCCTCCATTTCGAACCCTCGAGCTAGCGCGGGATTCCCGAGCAGGGAATATGCTTGGCATAGATTGCGAAGCCATTTGGCGGTCGAAAGCTGATCACCCAGCTCTCGCGCCATCCCCAAAGCTTGTTGGTAATAGGTAACGGCCTTTAGGTACTCTCCGCGCCGAAGGAACACGTTGCCGATGCCGCAAGGTTGACCTGGTAGTTGGGCATCGCGCCGTTTTCCAGGAAAACTTGGGCGCTGCTTTCCAGTAATTGCAGGGCTTTGCCAGTCTCTCCGAGGAACATATAGCAGTTGCCTAGCTCGCTGTGAGCGACCGCAATGTAAAATGCAGAATCGGTTTCTTCAAAAATTTTGAGAGCTTCTTCAAATTTCGCAATCGCGTCGTTATATCTTTCCTGGTACATCAGATTCTTCGCGATTCCCGCAATGCTGAGCGCTTCTAGGCTCCGGTCCTTTTCCGCCAATGCAATTTCGGCGGAGGAACGTAGGCATTTCTCGGCCATGGCATAATCGCCCACAAAAATGGAGATTAAACCTCTACGCCAGAGAGTTTCTGCGACCAGTTTCGAATTTCCGAGCTCACGTGCCGCCAGTTCTGCTCGGTGGAGAAGGGCAAAACATTCGCTGTAGCGGGCCAGCGATCCCATCAAGTAGCCTCTATGCATCATCAGCCGCGCTTCAGCCTCGGCACTGATCGTTCCTTCTTGTGTGGCAGATTCGAGCGCACGTACAGATTCAAGCCATTTTCCCAAGGCGCTTAGGCAATGGGACTTCAGCACCCACAGTTCGTGCCTCTTCGCTGAGGAGAGTTCGCTGCCCTGAGCCAGGCCCTTCTCAGATAGCTCCAGGGCGCACTTCAAGTCGCCCCGCCGATGCGCCAGCTTCGCCTCTGCCAGGAAAGATTCAGGCATCTCTTGTCATGATGCTCGGTCCCCGATTGGTTCTTCCTACTACCCGACCTTATCAAACTTTCGACGACACTCAGCCTCCGCAAGTGGGCGGCCAAGGCTGCCCATCAGTGCATGCTGGCCTGACCGGATTCTGGGAAGGCGCAGTGGACGGAGATTGTGTTGAGTCGTTCGTCGTTGCAGGGGTTGTAGCGCTTGCTCCAATACCTAAGAGGGCGAGACCTGCTAGAATCCATTCGGCCATTGATGCTTACCTCCTATAGTCAAAAACTGAATACGTATCCCAAACGGCATTTATCGGTATTCCAGTACAAAGTCAAGTTAAGTGTCCGTGAAAATTTACCGAGCCAGATCGCCAAAACTGCCAAGCTTGCGATCTCTAACGGTCTGCCCTGTTTCAAAACGTTGCTAGCGATTGGAATCGTTTTCCTCTTTGCTAGTGGGTGCCGACACCCCGTATCGCCCCAGGACATGTACGACAAGATCCGCGACGAGGCACGTCAAGGAAAACTTGATGCTGCGCTGCAAGACGCGGAAGCAGCTTACGCGCAGTATCAAACCAAGAATCAAGAATGGGCGGCACGTTTCCGTATCTTAAAGGCCCATTTACTCTTCTCTCGCGGATCGTACAACGATGCCTTGACGATTCTCAGTGCTGAACTTCCGGATTCGCTTGCTCACTCCGATGTTGCTGTTCAAAGAAAAATGATTCAAGGACTTGCTTGCACTTACCTTCAGCGGTATTCCGAAGCAGACGCTTTCTTGAGTCAGGCGGAAGACCTGGGCCGATCCATTGCTTCCTCCTTCCAGGGTGATGTGGCGCAAGCGCGAGGCATCCTCGAGATGGATCTCAAAGACTACCCGAAGGCGGCAGAGGCTTATCGAACTGCTGCGGTTTTTGCAAGGGAAAGGAATTTGCCTCTGTACGAACTCATAGCATTAGCCAGCCTGGGAAACATAGCGGTATGGCAGGGTCACTATGACGAAGCCGCTGACCGGTTTAAGGCAGCCCTAGAAAAGTCCCGTTCCCTGGGAGCTGTGGGCTATGAATCCAAGGCCTTAGGTAACCTCGGGTGGACCTATTCCGTTGTGGGAGACTCTGAAAATGCCGAGGCGGTCTTGTCGGAGGCTGAGAGCAAATCGGCGAAGGCGAGCGAGGCGGTCGATCAAATCCGTTGGCTAAATGCGCTCGCAGATGTCTATTTGCAGCAGCATCGCCCCACGGATGCAAGTCTCGTTGCTGAAAAGGCTTTGACGCTTGCGAAAAATCAGGAGGACAAGAGAATTCTCACGGAATGTCTGAATGAGCTCTCGGAAATCGCACTGGTAAGAGACCAGTTGGAGGCGTCCGAGAAGTTCAATCAGGAAGCTTTGAAAATTGAGCAGGCGGGGCTCGATCAATTTGGCATTACTGCGTCAACAATCATCGCTAGTCGCATCGCGGCAGGAAAAAAGCAATTTGCTGAAGCAACAGCGATTCTTCGGAAACTTCTCGCCGACTCAACCATCGAGACCCCACTAAAGTGGCAAGCCCACGCCCGGCTCGGAGCAGTGTACGCCGCAGATCGCCAACCCGCGAAAGCCGAAAAGGAATTTCAGCTTGCCATTGGCACTTTCCAAGGCGCTCGCGACTCTGTCCGACACGATGAATTCCGCCTCTCCTTTCTTTCCGGCGCAATCGAATTCTACGAAGCCTATGTAAACTTCCTCGTCGATCAGCATCGCCCTCTCGACGCTCTGAAAATTGCCGACCGCAGCCGCGCCCAAGCCCTCGGACAGGGCCTTTCTTCCCCAGATTCCAAACAATCACAAACCGCATCTTTCGATCCACAATCCACCGCTCGTCGCCTCAATGCCAGCTTGCTCTTCTATTGGCTGGGACGCGAGCGCTCCTATGTCTGGGTTATCACTCCTTCGAAAATCTCTATTCTTCCTCTGTCATCTGCTTCCAGCATTGAGGCCGACCTTAAATCCTATCGCGACACTTTCGTCGATCCTCGCGATCCCTTTGATTCCGGCAAAGCGCTCGGCACCAAACTGTATGAGAGCCTCGTGCTTCCTGCAGAAAAGTTAATCCCTAAAAATTCCCGCATAATCGTTCTTCCGGACCGCACTCTTAACGCCCTCAACTTTGAAACTCTCATTGTTTCGAATCCGGCTCCGCACTATTGGATCGAAGACGTCACTATCTCCGTCGCCAACTCGCTCTCCTTGCTCGCCCGTGCGCGCCGCGAACCTCCCCCAAAAACTCCTAATCTTATTCTTTTTGGCGACGCCCTTTTTGCCAGCAAAGATTTTCCCGTTCTCCCCGATTCCGGCAAGGAAACCGACATCCTCAAAAAATATTTCCCCGATTCGCGTCGCTCCTTGTTCACTAAAGCCGGCGCCAAGCCCTCCGCCTATCTCACCAGCAATCCCGGCCAGTTTTCCTATTTGCACTTCGCCACGCACGGAACGGCCAGCCGCCTGCAACCTCTCGAGTCCGCCATCATCCTTTCTCCCGAAGGCGATTCCTTCAAACTCTACGCGCGCGACATCATCCAACGCCCGCTCAGCGCCTATCTCGTGACCATCTCTGCTTGCAACGGCGCCGGTGTAAAAGTCTACGCAGGCGAAGGTCTCGTTGGCCTCGCTTGGGCTTTCCTGCGCGCTGGCGCTCACAACGTCATCGGGGGTTTGTGGGAAGTCAGCAACGCTTCCACGCCGCAATTGATGGATGAACTTTACAAAGGCTTGAACAACGGAGACGACGTTGCAGTTGCGTTGCGCAATGCGAAACTCAAGTTCCTTCACTCGCAGGAATACTATCGCCGCCCCTTCTACTGGGCCCCCTTCCAGCTCTACTCTGGCTCCTAGGGGGAGCGCGCAGAACGCGTTGCTGCGTCCGAAAGCAACCTATCCTACCTTCACACTTAAGGTAGCGATTATTATAGGAAAATTAACTTGACATCGAATCTGGGCAGAGCTAAAAGCAGTTCGAGCAAGGAGGTACACTTACATGCTCAGAATATTTCTCAGCGTTCTCGCCCTTCTCGGAATTTCCAGCACAGTGATAGCAACTCCGACGTCAACAACTTCCACGAAGCCGACCACGAAACCGGCTCCGAAGCCGGTCCGGCCAGCGTGCTCGGACGGGTCGCCGATACCCCCGAATTGTTGAGATTGTTCAGCTCAAAATCCCAACAAGATTAAACCTTTAAATGTCTGGGTCTTTGCTCACAGCGGCAAAACTTGTGCATCAGCGCGGGAATTTGAACCATGCCTTGGAGCTTTTGGAAGAATGCCTCGCGCGGTCGGGCACAGAACTCTCTCCAGAAGAACTTTATGAACTGTGGGTCCTGAAATCACACTGCTTGAACGCACAGGGACATTGGCACGAAGCCCTGTCCGCACTGGAATCTGCAGCCCAAGCTGGCAAGCTCGATGCCGCAACTCTCGCGAGGCTTGCGATGCACAAGGGCTATCTGATGGGCTCGCTCACTCGCTACGCGGAGTGTTGGTCCTATTTGGGGCAGGCTGAGCAAACCGCCCGCGAACTCGGCCTGGCAACCTTTGTCGCCGAAGTCCTATGGCGAAGGGGCATGATCTCAACCTTTATGGGTGAACATGTTGCCGCCGAGAACTGCCTCAATTCGGCCCTCGACATCGCGGCCAAAGCCAGCGAGCGCCGGCTCGAGGGCCTCATCACGGCGGGGCTCGCGAAGAGCGTCATGTATCAGGGCAAGTACGCAGAAGCCATTCGACGTTTTGAAGGGGCACTCGCCACGTTTGAAGAGCTGGAAGATCATTTCTATTCGGCGATCATCTGGTGCGAACTGGCCAATTGCTATTTGCATTTGGACGAGTCGGAAAAGGCTCTTGAATTCTTTCAAAAAGCCGAGAGCGTCTTTTTGGAAAGCGGCGCGATGCCGAATTACCAGGTCTGTCTAGCAAATATTGGGAACGTTTATCTTCACCGCAGCGAATTTCTCACTGCGATTTCCTATTACCAGCGGGCCCTGAAATTGGCGCGGGAGCTCGAGGATCGACTCTCGGTCGCGAAGTGGCTGCGCAACATGGCCCAGGCATATACACATCTCGGAAGTCCGGAGATTGCGCGGCGTTTTGAGACGGAAGCCGCTGAAGTAGAGGGCAAGTTGGAGTTGGAGCGCGGGCGCGCAGCCCAGGTTGCAGCCTCGTTCCGGTGAAAAAGCGCCAACTTCTGAAGTAGACGATTGTTCCTTCTTTCGTCGTCGAACTTCTCTCCTCGCTCCATCGGCAATCCCACGTAATTTTCTCTGCGCCCTTACGATTGCGATCACCAATCCCCGTGCCACTCGATCTCGGACTACAAATCTTGTGGGCCGTCCTCCGAGACGGCCGTCTTTTTTCTTCTCCGCGCTTCTCTGTGCCCTCTGTGTCTCTGCGTTAATCTCTTCCTATTTCCGGGCTCACTCCATCGGCAATCCCACATAATTCTCCGCCAGCGTCGTCGACGCCGCTCGCGATGTCGTCACGTAATCCAGTTCCGCCATCTGCCGACGCCGATCAAATTCCGAATCCTCCGGAAACTTATGCAGCATCGAAGTCATCCACCACGAAAATCGCTGCACCTTCCAAACGCGCCGCAAACAAATTTCCGAATATCGCTCCAGCAACTCCCGTTCTCCGTTCGCGTAAAACTCTTTCAAGCCGCGCGCCAGCACGCGTACATCCGCCACGGCTAGATTCAATCCCTTCGCTCCTGTCGGTGGAACGATGTGTGCCGAATCCCCAGCGAGAAACAGCCTTCCAAACTGCATCGGCTCCACCACAAAACTCCTCATCCCGGTCACGCCTTTTTGAATCACCGGCCCTTCCGTTAATTTGAATCCATCTTGCGTCGCAAATCGTTTGTGTAATTCTTCCCAAATCCGCGCATCGGGCCATTCATTCAAGTCCTCGTCCGGCTCGCATTGCAAATAAAGACGGCTGATTTTTGGCGAACGCATGCTGAGCAGCGCAAACCCGCGCTCATGATTCGCGTAAATCAATTCATGTGAAGCTGGCGGCGCCTCTGCAAGAATTCCCAGCCAGCCAAACGGATAATCCCGCTCGTAAATCTTCAGCACGCCACTTGGAATCGTTTCGCGGCACACTCCGTGAAACCCATCGCAGCCCGCCACAAAATCACATACAAGTTCTTGCGCGACACCGTTTCGCACGAAACGGATCACCGGCTTTTCGCCGTCCAATCCATGCACGCTCACATTCTTTGTTTCGAACAGAATCTCCCCGCCCGCCGAGAGTCGCGCCGCAACCAAATCCTTGATCACTTCATGCTGCGCGTAGATCATCACGCCTTTGCCGCCCGTCAATTCTTTAAAATCAATCCGGTGCCCGCGCCCATCAAATCGCAACTCCACGCCGTAGTGCATCAATCCCTGCCGCATCATTCGTTCGCCAAGCCCAAGCTCGTTCAGCAGGTCCACAGTCCCTTGTTCGAGCACGCCCGCCCGCACACGCTCCTCGATGTACTGCTGCGCTTGGCTCTCCAGCACCACGCTTTCAATGCCCGCCTGTGCCAGCAAGTGTGACAACCCCAGCCCCGCCGGTCCTGCTCCCACGATGCCCACTTGCGTCTTCATGCCGTTTTTTTGTTGCCTATCCTAATTATTTGTGATATAGTAATTCGTGAATCGGCGCTTCAATCCGCTAACCTTCCAGAATCAGCAGATCCACAAAATCTGATTCTGACTCCTTTAGAATCTGCACTTACAAAACAAAGAACTTAAAGTCCTTTAGAATCAGCACTTACGAAAAAAAGGGGGTATACCCCTCCCCTCGCCGCCTTGCCCCGGGAATGTTATCCTCTTTTCTTCAACTTGGCTTTACCGGGTCAGCTTCCCAGGAGCTTTGCCATGAGTCCTGAAAATCCCCCTCGTCTCGACATTGTCGATCGCCACGGTCATCCCATCGCCGAAGCGTCATGCGCTATCGCCACGCTCGCTGGCCGCCCCCTTCAACCGAATCGCGGAACGTCGCTCAATCTCGATTGGATCGAAAGCGTTCGCGTAAATACCAGCGCTGTTGAGCGCCGCGCCGCCACTCTTGTCACTCGCCGCACCGTCAAGAAAGATTGGCAGATCGCCTGGCTCCTTCGTGCGATCTCTTGTATGGATCTCACTACTCTTTCCGGCGACGACACCGACGAACGCGTCCGCCGCCTTTGCTCCAAGGCGCGCCAGCCTTTGCAACACGAACTCGTCCAGAAACTCGGAATCGCTGATCTCAATATTCAAGTCGGCGCAGTCTGTGTTTATCACCTTTTTGTGGAAACGGCACGCCGCGCTCTTGAGGGCACCAAAATTAACGTCGCCGCCGTCTCGACCGGATTTCCTGCAGGACTTTCTCCTTTTGAAGACCGCGTGTCGGAAATTCGCCGCTCCGTTGCTGCAGGCGCGCAGGAAATTGATGTCGTCATCACACGTGCTCACGTTTTCGGCGCGCAATGGCAAAAGCTTTACGACGAAATCGTCGCCTTTAAAGATGCTTGCGGCCCGGCTCACCTGAAAGTGATTCTCGGCACAGGCGATTTGTTGACATTGCGCAATGTTGCAAAGGCAAGTTTGGTTGCCATGATGGCTGGCGCGGACTTCATCAAGACTTCCACCGGAAAAGAAACGGTCAACGCGACGCTGCCCGTTGGCCTCGTCATGACGCGCATGATTCGTGAGTTTGCGCAAGAAACCGGAATTGCAGTTGGATTCAAACCTGCAGGTGGAATTAAGACGGCCAAGCAATCCATCGAATGGATCTCGCTCATGAAAGAAGAGCTTGGCAACTCCTGGCTCGAGCCGCATCTTTTCCGTTTTGGGGCAAGCTCGATGCTCGGCGACATTGAGCGCCAACTCGAATTCCACGCGACAGGCCGCTACTCCGCCGAGTATCGCCACCCCATCGCATGAGCGAAAACATGAGCGTCCTCGAAAAATACAAAACGATGGAATACGGTCCTGCTCCCGAGGACCCCAAAGAAACTCTCGTCTGGCTCGACACCCACAAGCGCCGCTTCGGGCATTTCATTAACGGCAAATGGCAGCCGCCTTCAGAAGGCAAATACTTCGACACGGCAGATCCTTCCACAGAAGAACGCATCGCGGAAATCGCACAAGGCAGCGCCACCGACGTCGATGCCGCAGTGAAAGCGGCCCGCATTGCTCTTCCTGTTTGGCAAGGATTTACGGGCCACCAGCGCGCACGTTTTCTCTACGCGATCGCGCGCCAAATCCAAAAGCATTCGCGACGTCTTTCCGTGCTCGAAACCATCGACAACGGAAAGCCAATTCGCGAAAGCCGCGACATTGATATTCCCCTTGTGGCGCGGCATTTTTACCATCACGCAGGCTGGGCTCAACTTCTCGCGGAAGAATTTCCTGGCTACACGGCGTGCGGCGTCGTTGGACAAATCATTCCGTGGAATTTTCCGCTGCTCATGCTCGCCTGGAAAATCGCGCCCGCGCTCGCAACTGGAAACACAGTTGTTCTAAAGCCCGCAGAATTCACGCCGCTCACTTCATTGGCATTCGCAGAAATCTGTGTCGAAGTCGGTTTGCCTGCCGGTGTCGTGAACATCGTTACCGGCGAAGGTTCCACCGGCGAAGCGCTCGTCAGGCATCCCGATGTGGACAAGATTGCGTTCACCGGTTCAACGGAAGTGGGACGCGCCATTCGCCGAGCGACCGCGCAATCGCACAAGAAGCTTTCTCTCGAACTCGGCGGAAAATCTCCGTTCATTATTTTTGAAGACTCTGATTTGGACAGCGCCGTCGAAGGACTTGTCGACGGCATCTGGTTCAATCAAGGCCAGGTTTGCTGCGCTGGTTCGCGTCTCCTGATGCAGGAAAGCATCGCGGAAAAGCTGACGCGCAAAGTGCAGGACCGAATGAGCACGCTGCGCGTGGGCTCGCCGCTGGACAAGGCAATTGACGTCGGCGCAATCGTCGCTAAAGTTCAACTCGACCGCATCGACAGCCTCGTAAAGCAGGGAATCGCCGAAGGTGCGACTTGCTGGCAGCCCGCAATCGCAATGCCTTCTCGCGGCCTCTACTACAAGCCGACTTTTTTGAGCAACGTTCACCCCACCTCCATCGTCGCGCAGCAGGAAATCTTCGGCCCTGTGCTCGCCGCAATGACTTTCCGCACGCCGAAGGAAGCGGTCGAGCTGGCGAACAACACGGCGTACGGCCTCGCCGCCAGCGTATGGAGCGAGAGCATCAATGTTTCGCTGCACGTCGCTTCGCAATTGAAAGCCGGCGTCGTTTGGGTGAACTGCACCAATATGTTTGACGCGTCCTGCGGATTTGGCGGCTACCGCGAAAGCGGCTACGGCCGCGAAGGCGGCAGAGAAGGCTTGCTCGAATATCTCGAACCGGCCTGGTTCAAAAATGCGAAGAAGTTGAACGGCGATGCTGCTTCCGCGAGCGGAGTCGTCGAAGTAGCGAACCCCACGATCGACCGCACCGTAAAGCTTTACATTGGCGGAAAGCAGGCGCGGCCCGATTCCGGCTACAGCGTCGAAGTCCGCGGCGCGAATGGCCAATTGCTCGGCGAATCCCCGCTAGGAAATCGCAAAGATATTCGCAATGCCGTCGAAGCCGCGCGCAAAGCGGAAGGCTGGGCCAAGACCACAGCTCATAATCGCGCGCAAGTACTCTTCTACATCGGAGAAAACCTCTCTCAGCGCAGTGCGGAAATCACGCAACGACTTTCCGCCTCCGTCGGGACGAAGCAAGCGGAAGAAGAAGTAGCCGTAAGTATCGAGAGATTGTTTTCTTATGCCGCGTGGGCGGATAAATTCGACGGAGCCGTCCACAACCCACCCTTCCGTAACATAGCCATCGCCATGAATGAACCGCTTGGCACAGTCGGCGTTGTCTGCCCTTCTTGTGCTCCGCTGCTTGGATTTTTCTATCTGGTGCTGCCACTGATCGCGGCAGGAAATGCCGTCGTCGCAGTTCCTTCCGAAAAATATCCGCTCATCACCGGTGATCTCTATCAGGTTTTTGAAACCAGCGATTTGCCCGGCGGTGTCATCAATATCGTTCCTGGCCGCAGTTCGGAATTGCTGAAAGTTCTCACAGAACATGATGACCTCGATGCGATTTGGTGCTATGGCGATGATTCGCTTTGCGCGACAGCCAAAGCGCTCTCTGTCGGAAATCTCAAGCAGGTTTGGACAAACGAAGGCCGCGAAATTGACTTTTTCGATCGCAAACAGGGCAAAGGCCGCTGGTATCTCGAACACGCCTATCAGGTAAAAAACATCTGGGTTCCTTACGGCGAGTAAACCACCTGTGGCCACTTCACAGTCCGAAATCGTAAACGCGAGCAACGACTCGCGAGCGGCGTTCCGCTATCCCGCGTTCACGATTTTTCAAACGGCGCGCTGCCTCGTCGTCCTTGCTCTCGAAATGCAAGCTGTCGCCGTCGGATGGCAAGTCTACGAAATCACGAAACGCCCGCTTGATCTCGGACTCGTCGGCCTCGCGCAATTCCTTCCCGGCATCATTCTCTTTCTCGTCGCTGGACATGTCGCCGACATTTTCGACCGGCGCAAAGTTCTGATCGCTTGCGATGTTGGCTTCGGTGTCTGTTTCTTTCTGTTGCTGCTGCTTTCTGCATACAAGACGCAATCGGTTGCAGCAATTTACGCGGTTCTTGTGCTGCTCGGTGTCGTGCGTTCCTTCAACGGCCCGGCGAGCCGCGCCATTCTTCCGCATCTTGTTGCCGAAGAGCATTTCCAGAATTCGGTTGCCTGGGCTTCCGGAATGTTTCAGCTTTCCGCAATTCTCGGACCGGTTCTGGGCGGCTTGATTTACGCGATATTTCGCGGGCCGCTCTCTGTCTATGTCATTGCGACGGCAACAGCTGCGGTCGCAGTTGGGTTGCTGCTGAAACTACAGTTAAAAATTAAGAGGCTTGTAAAGGAGGGAGAGACCACTTCTTCCGTCTTTGAAGGATTCCGATACATCTGGCGAGAGAAATTGATTCTCGGTGCGATTTCACTGGATCTGTTTGCGGTGTTGCTCGGCGGGGCGGTTGCGCTTCTGCCTGTTTATGCGAAAGAGATTCTGCAAACCGGACCGTGGGGATTGGGGATGTTGCGAAGTGCTCCCGGTGTGGGCGCGGGAGTGATGGCGATTGCGATTGCGTACAAGCCATTGAAAAAAAGAGTTGGCGCGACAATGTTGTGGTGCGTCGCGGCATTCGGATTGTTTACAGTGGCGTTTGGAATTTCACGGAGCATGATTTTGTCGCTGATCGCGCTGTTCATCGTCGGAGCAACCGACATGGTGAGCGTGATCGTGCGAGCCACGCTGATTCAGGTTGCGACGCCAGACGAGATGCGTGGACGTGTGAACGCCGTAGATATGATTTTCATTGGCGCGTCGAACGAATTGGGGCAGTTTGAGTCCGGTGTAACAGCGCAATGGTTTGGCACAGTTCCCGCAGTAATTCTCGGCGGCGTCGGCGCGATAGTGGTGACGGGATTGTGGGCGTGGATGTTTCCGCAATTGCGCAAAGTCAATCAACTAAGCTTCAAAGAATAATCTTGATTAACTGGCCGCGCGCAGAGCGGCGTAAGCAGCGCCCAGAATTGGCGCATCTTCATTCAGAACAATCGCAATCGGAATATTTTCCAAAATTGGCCCAAGCGGTCCTTTGTCCGCGAACGCGCTGCAAAACGTGCTCTTTTGCAGTAGAGGCAAAATCTTTACGGCAATTCCGCCAGCTAAATAAACACCGCCGTACGCGAGCACGCGCAGCGCAAGATTTCCCGACTCCGCCCCAAATGCATCAGTCCAGAAATCCAGTGTCTCGACGCATGCGGCGCACGAACCAGAAAGTGCATTGCCCGTAATTTCCTGCGCCGATTCTCCGGCCGCGTGATCGAACGAAGCGTGGCGAATATCAGGAGCGAGGAATTCGTGAATGGGGCGGAATCCGCGTCCGGAGAAAAGTTCCTCGCAGGAAACGCGAGTGAGCCGCTTCTTGAGGAAAGTGAGGAATGCAATCTCGCGGTCGGAACGCGGAGCGAAATCTGCAGAGCCGCCTTCGGAGGGCGCAGCGCGATGGCCGTGGCCATCCCAATACAAAACCGCTTCGCCGAGACCAGTCCCAGCGGCAATGACGGCGATGTTGTCCTCGGGATGATCCACCCCACGGTTGAGATAAAGAATATCTTCGGGGCCAAGTCGTTGGAGGCCACGCGCCGTGGCGACGAGATCGTTCATGAGGACGACGCGCTCACGCGAGAGCCTCAAACTTGCGGCGAGCGAAGCAGAATCGAGCACCCAGGGAATATGCGCGGCGTGGAGCCGGCCATCCACAACTGTTCCTGGAACTCCGAATCCGGCCGCGATTACGTTGCGGTTGGGAACAGAGGGAAGTGCGTGTTCGGCAAAGGTTTCAATCAGGTGTTCGAAGCTGGAAAAATCGCGAGTGGGATAGCGCTGTTTGAAAGCAAGCTTAAGCGTTCCACTGTGATCGAGATAAGCGGCGAGATTGCATTTTGTTCCGCCGATGTCACCGGCAATAATCACGAGCAAATCGCCTTTCTGAAGTTTACGTCAGCTTTTCCGGAGTGTACTTCTTTGTGAGCTCGAGAACACGGCGATAGTAGTCGCGCTGCGTAAGGGCGCAGGCCGCATCTTCGTCGATGATAAATGTCACGTCAGGATGGAGCTGCAAGGCGGATGCGCTGACGGAAGAAGAGATTGGGCCTTCGATGGCTTTGGCGACAGCTGCAGCTTTTGATTTTCCTGTGGCGAGAATCAGAATGCGGCGCGCGTCGAGAATCGTACCGATACCCATCGTGATCGCACACTCGGGGATTTCGGCGTCGGGCGGAAAAAATCTGCGATTGTCTACCATGGTTTCCAAAGTAAGTTCTTTCAGGCGAGTGCGGGAAGCGAGGCTGGAGTTCGGCTCGTTGAAGCCGATGTGCCCGTTTCGCCCGATTCCAAGAATTTGCAAATCGATTCCGCCGGCAGATTTGATGGCGCGCTCGTAACCATCGCAGTATTCGGAATAGTTGGCGCGAATGGAGCCGTCAGGAATGTGAATTTTTTCAGGAGAAAAATTCACCTGCGAGAAGAAGTTGGAATGCATGAAGCAGTGGAAGCTTTGGGGATTGTCTTCTGCGAGGCCGAGATATTCATCGAGATTGAAGGAGACGGCCTGAGAAAAATCGAGTTTGCCAGAACGATGAAGCGAGACAAGTCTTTCGTACATCCCGAGAGGGGTGCTGCCAGTGGCGAGGCCGAGAACGATTTTGGGATTTGCGCGAACAGCAGCGGCAACGATGCGAGCAGCTTCCTGGCTGACCTCTTTGCTGTTCTCTTTGAGGACTACAAGCATCTTGGGCTCATCTCCGCGGATATCGCAATCGGTGCCATCGCAAGGATGCACAGCCAGGAGTGGCTGTGCTACTAAATACTCAACGGAAGCGCCTGATCATGAAATTGTGGCGATCGGAACGGTAAATGCCGAGTGCGTAGATCAGAGGTTTGTTCGCCGTCGAGAAAATGATCTGGCGAATGCGAAGGAGAGGCTCGCGCCGAGGTACGCCGAGGAGTTCAGCGATATGCGGTTCGGCGCTGGTGGCGTCAATTTCTTCGTCCGAGTAGCCGAGTTTCAAGTCGTAGTTGCGCTCAAGGAAGGAAAAGAGAGACTCACGGTCGAGCGGAGCGTCAAGAAGTTCCGGGAAATCCTTGTATGACAAGTAGCAGGTTTCGTAAGCGAAGGGTACTTCATCGGCGTGGCGAACGCGTTCGAGTTTGATCATCGGCTCAGCCGGGGGAAGAGAAAGGCGAGAGGCGACCTCGGGTTCGTCGTCGACCGTTTTCAGGCTAAGGACTTTGGAAGCGGCTTTTAGGCCGCGAGCGGCCATTTGCTCCGTATAACCCATTAATTTATTGAAATGAATTTTTGGCGCCGCGACAAAAGTGCCGATTCCCCGGCGGCGCTCGACGAGACCTTCTTGTTCCAAAGTCGCGAGAGCATGGCGGGCGGTCATGAGGCTAACTTGGTGAAGTTTGGCGAGGTCACGTTCGGAGGAGACAGGATCACCGGGGCGCAACTGGCCCGCGTCAATGCGTTTTCGTATGGAACTTCGGATGCGCTGATACGCAGGAACACCCGAACGAGGCTTCTGGGACATCACTAAAAAACTCCTGGACCCGCGGAGAGTGGCCACCATAAACCGAGAATCGCGCAGCTCGGCACCGCAAAGCCAGCCCGAAGGGAATACGGAAAGGGCAGGCTTCGTATTTCAGAACGACAAGTGCAGAGAGCTATATAGCGGAAATTCTGTGAGATTGCAAGCGCGGTAAGAGTAATCAGGAGCCAGATGCAAAGAAGTCAGAAGCTAGTCTAAAAGCGTGATTGGCGGCGGGAACGCCGCAGTAGACTGCGGAATGGATGAGGAGTTCGCGAATTTCCTCTTTCGTGACGCCGTTGTTGACGGCGCCGCGTAGATGCAGGAGGAATTCCTCATCGCGATTGAGAGCGATGGTCATGGCCAGGGTTAGCAGACTGCGAGTGTGGCGGGAAAGACCGGGGCGCGACCAGACTTCGCCCCAGGCATAACGAGTGATGAGATCCTGAAATGGCGCGTTGAATTCGTTGGCCGATTGTGTGGTGCGATCGACATGGGCGTTGCCGAGAACTTCGCGGCGGACTTTCATTCCTTGTTCGTGACGTTCGTGGTCGTCCATTATGCGGCTCCTCAAGCAGAAAGAAAATCCGTGACTGCGGCGGTAAACGTTGATGCAGCTTCGATGTTGGAGAGATGTGCTGCGGGGAGTGACACAAAACGGGCGCCGGGAATCTTGCTTGCGAGGAACTGGCCGTCGGTCGCAGTTGTGGATTGATCTTGAGCGCCGGCTATAACGAGAGTGGGAACTGAGATGGAAGCGAGTTGTTCGCGCGCGTCGAAATCGCGGACTGCCGCGCAGCAAGCAGCGTAGCCGAGGGGATTCGCGGATTCGAGTCCAGCTTTCGTGGAAGCTACGACATCTGGTTGCGCTGTGGTGAATGCTGGAGTGAACCAGCGGGAAATGACTGTGGCGGAGACGTCGGCCATGCCGCGGGCGAGAACGGCCTCGATGCGAGCGTTCCAAGATTCAGCAGAGCCGATTTTTGCACCGGTATTGCAGAGAACAAGTTTGTTGAGTCGGTGCGGAGCGTGAATACCGAGCCAGATTCCGGTTTGGCCGCCCATGGAGAGGCCGCAAAAGTGAACGCGAGAAATGTTAAGAGCGTTGAGGAGGTGGAGGACGTCGTTTGCGAGAAGTTCGATGGAATAAGGGCCAGGGGCGGCGGAAGATTGGCCGTGGCCGCGAGTGTCATAGCGGAGGAGGCGATAGCGCGAGTTGAAGGATTGGAGCTGGGTATCCCACATGGAGAAGTTCGAGCCAAGAGAGTTGGATAGGACGAGGACAGGAGCGGATGCAGGCCCTGTGAGGGAATAGTGGATGCAAACGTCGCTGAGGTCGGCGAAGGGCATAGGGGCTAGCCTTTTGCGGAGAGCTGCCGGAGGCGAGGGCGAGATCGAGCGGCTTGAAGAATTGTGTCGATCATGGCGGACGAAGAGCCGAGATAATTCAAGGGATCAAAGAGACGATCGAATTCTGCAGGGGAGAGTAATGAAGAAAGGTCCGGTTGCGAAGCAATAACATCACGAAGATGGCGGTGAGAAGAGAGAGCGAGCTTGCAGCCAGCTTCAACTTTCTCGTGAGCGGCGGCGCGGCCAAGTTTTTCAGCGAGCGCCATGGAAATGGCTTCGGCGTAGATGAGGCCGCGAGTAAGGTCGAGATTTTCGCGCATGCGTGTCGTGTTGATTTGAAGTTTTGGCGCGAGTGCGGCGAGGTGATGCAGCGCGCCGGCAGTGAGACGCATGATTTCGGGCAGCGCTTTCCATTCGGCGTGACAGGAGCCGAGGCCGCGTTGGTGATCTTGAGATTGAATGGAAAGGATGGTGGAGACAAGGCCGGGAACTTGGACAGTGGCAGCGAGAATCGCGGCGCAAGCGACGGGATTTTGTTTGTGAGGCATGGTGGAGGAGCCGCCGCGGCCAGGCAGCTTGGGCTCAGCGAGTTCCTGTACTTCCGTTTGCATGTGAAGGGAAAGGTCGTGAGCGATTTTGTTGAGCGTGCCGGAGAGCAAACCGAAAGCGGAGGCGATTTCCCCGATACGGTCACGGTGCGAATGCCATGGGGCGCTAGGGAGCGGAAGCAACAGTTCTTCGGCGAGATATTTTGCGACGGTTGGCCCGCGCGAGCCGAGAGCGGCGAGTGTGCCAACGGCCCCGCCGAATTGAAGAACGAGTGCGGTGTCATGAAAGGCAAGAATGCGGGCGCGGCTGCGGAGAAGAGCATCCAGCCAGCCGGCGGCGATAAAGCCGAAAGAAGTGGGAAGAGCTTGCTGAAGCAGGGTGCGCGCGACGATGGGAGTGAGACGATGTTCGGTGGAGATGCCGCTGAGCGCGTCGCAGAGTAAATCGAGATCTTCAAGAACGGCTATGTTTGCGCGCCAGACCTGAAGGATAAGGCCAGTGTCGATCACGTCCTGGCTCGTGGCGCCCCAGTGAACGAAGCGGGCGGCATTTGGATCTTGTTTGGCGACGAGGGCGGTGAGCTGTTTAACGAGAGGGATGGCGAGATTGCCGGAGACAGGAGCAGAAGTGGCGAGAGCGTTCAAATCAAATTTCGTGGCGTCGCAATTTGCCGCGATCGAAGTGGCTGCGGCTGTGGGAATGAGGCCGGCTTTGGCTTCGGCGCGAGACAGGGCAGCTTCAAAATCAAGCATGGCTTGGACGCAGGCGGTGTCGGAGAAAAAGGGTTCGACGGATGGGGAATAGAGGAGTCCATCGAGAAGAGGCATGAGGAGAGTGTAATCTTTCCCGAGAGAAGGAAAAACGATTTCGTGAGAGAAGAGGGCGTAAGGTAGACTCCTGCGGATTCCCGGAAACAAGGACTAAAGATGAAGAAGAATAGGAAAGAGATACACATTGAATGGGGGCAATGCGATCCGGCGGGGATTGTGTATTACCCGCGATTCTTTGAGATGTTTGATTCGTGCACGAATGCGCTGTTTGAGTCAGTGGGATTGAAAAAACAAGAGGTGCTCGCGAAGTATGGACTTGCCGGGATACCTATGGTGGAGACGAGTGCGCGGTTTTTTGTGCCGTCGAGTTTTGGGGATATGGTTACGATGGAGTCAAGGATTCTGGAATGGGGAAACAGCAGCTTTCGGGTCGAGCACAAATTGTTTCGCGGGGATGTGCTGGCGGCGGAGGGATTGGAAAAGCGCGTCTGGACGGTACGAGCGAAGGACGGGTCGAAAAAGTTGCAGAGCGAGAAGATTCCGCAGGAAGTCAAAGACCGGTTCCTCTAAATTTTGCATTTACTAGCTGAAAGAAAAAGCAGATTCCTCGGGTAAAGACCGCTCTCGGAATGACATATATCAGTGATCGCAAACGAAAGCGGCCCGGAGAAAATGAATCGCCGGGCCGTAGAGCTTTTTTGTTGGTTACTTCTTGATTTCAAGCGGTTCCTTGAGCTTGAACGTGAGACCCGTTTCGGCGGGAAGAACCACGTCTGCCTTGCCGGTAAAGGCCGCACCAGCCGTGCCTGCACCAGCGCCGGCTGCGGCGCCGATGGCTGCGCCTTTGCCGCCACCAGCGAGACCGCCGATGAGGGCGCCAAGGCCTGCGCCGCCGCCCACTGCGACAGCAGTGCGCTTGCCTTTGCCCTTATGGCTGAAGGAAGGGGCTGAAGTGCTGATGTCGTAAGTCTTGCCGTTGATTTCAACACTCTTCAAAGCGAGTTCCAAAAGTGAGGCGCCTTTGAAGCGACCGGCTGCTTTTGCGTCCTTGACGGTGCCCCTTGCGCGCGCGCCCTTCGGAATCGCTACCTTGCCGTCAATTTCGATGGGAGTTTCAACGGTCGCATCGAAGGCTTGTCCGGGAGTCGCGGTTTTGGAGCTGAGTGACTCGTCGAGTACGACGTCGATGGCGGTGTCCGCTGGAACGACCAAAGGCTTGGGAGCAAGCACGTCGCGGATCGAAGATTTTGATTTGCCTCCGGAGCTGCTGTTGCTTGCGCTGTCCGTAGTGGAATCAGAATTGGCAGCCTGATCAGTTGATTTTGAGCATCCTGTCAACGCCAGAGCGAGGGTAAAGGCGCAGACAGAAAACCTGGTAAAACGGAACAAAGTACACCTCCGAATTAAGAGAAGTGACTGCGGAAGGCCTACCTTTATTGTTAGGGCGAAAAGGCGAGGGTGCAAGGGGAAATTAGAATACCCTTGTGCCGTCCGGACGAACAAGCCCACACACCAGACAATCGTTTTAGTAGTGAGAATCTCCCAATTGTGGCATTCTCTTCGGCTGACACTCGGCCATTGCCGGGCGTATCCACTCGCAGCTTGAAAGGATGACGGACTAATTTATGGCAAACGTAAGCGCGCCTTCTTCCGCGCCGTCCGCAGTGCAAGGCACCAACCAAACCTACTTCGCCGCTCTTTCCATGGTGACTGTGCTGTTTTTCTTCTGGGGCTTCGTCACGTCGTTGAATGACATCTTGATTCCGCATCTCAAGAACATCTTCGATCTGAATTACACGAAGATCATGCTCATTCAGTTCGCTTTCTTCACTGGCTATTTTCTGTTTTCCCTCCCCGCCGCAAAGATCGTGGACACGTTCGGCTACAAGAAAACGATGGTCATTGGCTTAGTCACCATGGCCGCCGGCGCTTTTGGTTTCCTTCCCGCGGCCATGATCCCGTCCTATCCTCTCTTTCTTGCCGCCCTTCTGATCGTGGCCGGTGGCATGACGGCTCTGCAGGTCTCCGCCAATGCCTATGTCGTCGTGCTTGGCAATCCCGAGACGGCTTCAAGCCGCCTCAATCTCACGCAAGCCTTCAATTCGTTTGGTACGACTATCGGACCGTATCTCGGCGGACTATTTATTCTGAAGGCCAGTTCCCAAACCGCCGACGCCATTAAGGCCATGCCTGCTCAGGCGCTTCATGCGTATCGCGTTACGGAAGCGTCCACCGTGAAAATGCCTTACATCGTCATCGGCTTGTCTTTGCTGGTGTTTGCCGTCTTGATTGGACTCTTCAAGTTGCCAGCGATGCCTCAAGCGGAACGTCACCATGCTGCTGGAAGCATTTGGAAGTATCGGCATCTGATTCTTGGTGCGGTAG
>Ga0126376_10000274_pt1 | contig 24190 bp, 24 predicted proteins | sample PanSoiMetPlot_15_FD_92760 | JGI IMG/M metagenome (GOLD analysis project Ga0126376, IMG submission 92760) | Tropical forest soil microbial communities from Panama - MetaG Plot_15 | ecosystem: Environmental > Terrestrial > Soil > Tropical forest > Bulk soil | place: Panama | collected 2016-02-17 | reverse complement strand
CAGTCCTAAAACTACTTAACGCTCTGGCGCAACGGAAAAGACCGAGTCTGATACGCTCTCCATGAACTTCGCTACGCGCGGCCTGCTCGAACTGCAAGAAACAACCCTTCTAGCCGCTCGCGCATTCCGCGGCATTTTTAAGCGACCGCGCTACCTCTCCGAAGCCATCGCGCAGATGGACGCTATCGGCGTAGGCTCGCTCACCATCATCATCCTGACCGGATTTTTCACGGGTGGCGTGTTGACGGTGCAAACGTTTCCGACGCTCAAAAGCTACGGTGCACAATCGCAGACCGGCTATCTCGTCGCTGTCTCCCTCGTGCGTGAGCTCGGTCCGGTTTTGTGCGCTTTAATGGTCACTGGACGCGTCGGCTCGGCGATCTCAGCGGAACTGGGCTCGATGGTCGTATCGCAGCAGATCGACGCGATGCGCGCGCTCGGAACCGACCCGATTCGCAAACTGGTTGCACCGCGCCTGTGGGCACTGTTAGTCAGTCTGCCATTGTTGACCGTGCTCGCTGACGTGCTCGGAATCTTCGGCGGCTGGGTCACAGCAGTTGCGCTCTACTCGGTTTCCTCGAGCGTGTTCATTTCGGCGGTGCGCGACGGAATCACGACTGACGACCTGATCGGCGGCATCGTTAAACCACTCGTGTTTTCGTTGATCATCGGCACGATTTCATGCCGCCAGGGTCTCAGCACGGAAGGAGGGACGGTCGGCGTCGGACGTTCAACGACGCGGGCAGTAGTGCTGGCCTCGATCGTCGTCATTATTGCCGACTATTTTCTCGCGAAAGCGCTTCAGGTTATTCTAGGAACTCAATAAACCGTCTTCGATATTTCAGATGTCAACCGAGATACACTCCACTTCAGACACAATCAGTGAGCAGGCCGCGGAGTCAACTTTTCATGAGGTTGACGACCCGGGGCGCGAAATTCCCGCGATCGAATTTCGTAACGTAGTGCTTGCTTTCGACGAACGCGTCATCCTGAATAACTTGAGTTTCAAGGTGATGAAAGGTGAGACGAAGATCATCCTTGGCGGTTCGGGTGGAGGAAAGTCGACAATCATCAAGCTGGTGCTGGGCCTCTTGAAACCGGACGAGGGAACGGTGCTGGTCGATGGCGAAGACATTACGGAGCATAGCGAGGACCAGATGATGCGCGTCCGCAAGAAGATCGGGATGGTCTTTCAGGAAGGCGCGCTCTTCGATTCCCTTTCCGTCTACGACAACGTCGCTTTTCGCCTGCACGAGCAGGGTGTTCCGGAAGATGAAGTGGAACCCGAAGTTCGCCGCATGTTGCGATTCGTCAATCTCGAAGACGCGATCGATAAGATGCCGATCGAGCTCTCGGGCGGCATGCGTCGTCGCGTTGGCATCGCGCGGGCACTCGTCGGCGATCCGAAGATCGTTCTCTTTGACGAACCGACAGCAGGGCTCGATCCGCCAACAGCGCGCACGATCTGCGAGTTGGCGATGAAGCTGCGCGACCTCGAGGATGTTTCTTCAATCTTCGTCACTCACGAGATGAACAACCTCGATTACATCTGTTCGGAATACGCTGTTGTGGACGAAGACGGCAAAGTCGTTTTCGAACGTGAAGGCGAACGCCTCTGTCTCATCAACAGCAAGGTTATGATGATGCGCGAGGGGAAAGTTATCTTCAGCGGCACTGACGAAAGATTGCGCCGCGCCGAGGATCCGTACATCATGAGATTTCTGCGAGGACATTAAGAAAGAGTGAGGACAACGCCATGCCTCGATCAAGAACCACAATCAGCCTGAGCCAGATACGAGTCGGCATCTTCGTGCTGCTTGCGATCGTCGTGTTGATCTTTCTCGTGCTCAACGCCTCGGGTGACATCAATCCCTTCAGCAAAAAGTTGCACTTGAAGGCGCGCTTCGTTGACGCGAACGGACTGCGCGAAGGTTCGGAAGTGCGACTCGCGGGCGTGCGAGTCGGCAAAGTCGAGCGCATCGTTTTGCTGGAGCCGTCGCCGGTTCCGGGCGCGCCTAGAGTTGAAGCGCAGATGACGGTTGATTCGTCGATCGACGGGCGTCCGGCGAACGAGCGCATTCGTTCCGACTCGCAGGCGCAACAAGGTTCGCCGAGCCTGCTCGGTAATGAAATGCTAATCAACATCACGCCAGGCACCGTGGTTGGTACGCCCGTGCAGGATGGCGCGTTGTTGCCGTCGTCTTCTTCAAACACGGTCAACGACTTTGCGACCTCCGGAACCGATCTGGCCCAACGTCTCAGTAAGCTCTCCGATGAGATCAACGGCATCGTGAAGGATGTAAAAGACGGCAAAGGAACTGTCGGCAAGCTGTTCAGTGATGAAGCCCTCTACAACAACCTGAACGCGACGATTCGCGAGACGCAGGATGTAATGACAGCGGTTAGATCGGGCAATGGTTCGGCTGGTCGCTTCATCAACGACCCTGATCTTTACAACAACGCCAACGAAATTGCTACTTCACTGAAAGCTATTTCCGACGATCTGCGAGCGGGACGCGGCACTGCGGGAAAACTGTTGACGGATGACGAGTTCTACGTGCGGATCAATCGCACCGCTGATCGTCTCGACAAATCAGTGGACCAGATAAATCTGATGATTGCCGAAATCAACGCCGGCCACGGCACACTTGGCAAACTGATCCGCGACGAACAGATTTACAACGATGCACGCTCCGCCATCGCGCGCTTCAACACCACCACCGAACGTATCGACAACATGGTCTCGGCCGCCCAACGCGGTGAAGGCACGGTCGGCAAACTGCTCAACGACGATACGCTTTATACAAACGTGAACCAGCTTTCGTCGGAAGGCGTCAAGATGATCTACGACTTCCGCCAGAATCCGAAGAAATACCTGACGATTAAGTTCGAGCTGTTTTAATCGTCCGGCCACCTCGCTTATGTTTAAGCGTGCTGCGATTCTTATCAGTCTGCTTTTGATTCCGATTGCAGTCTCCGCTCAGCCAACCCAGCAGGACGAAAACAGATTTGCGGTTGCCGGTGTGAAGGAACGTGAGGTTGAAATATTCTTCACGGCGTTCAAGAACGCGATCGCGAAGGACGATAAACGCAAGGTTGCTGCGATGGTGAGTTATCCGCTGGACGCGTACCTTGCCTCAGGCCGCAGGGTGAAGATCGTCAACAGTGCGCGATTTATCAAACTGTACGATCGGATCTTCGACGATAAGTTCAAACGGTTGATCGCGCGCACGGAATTCAAGGATTTGTGGGCCAAGTACTCGGGCGTCGCAACACCGCGCGGCGAGATCTGGATCAACGGCATCGTGACCAACCCAAAGTTCCCGGACAAGTACGTCATCAAGATCTTCGCGATCAACGGTCCGTTTAAGTCTTGATGCCGAGAGCGCGCACCGGTGTTTCTGTAGGGGCGGCCCTCCGTGGCCGCCCTTCGCACGCAAGAGACAACGAAGGGCGGCCACGGAGGGCCGCCCCTACAATCGTCTTCAACGTGACGCGATTCCGAATGCGCGCACGGGGAAGGTTCCGAAGTTGCGGACTTTCACCGGCACGGCGAAAAATTTGAAGCCGGTATCCGGCAGATCGCCGAGGCCGCAGAGGTGCTCGACGATGGGAATATCATGGCCCAGGAGAACGGTATGCGCCGGACGATTTCCGTCGCGCGTAGCGTCGATGTTGAAGGAGTCGATGCCAACCAAAGCGACACTGTTCTTTGCCAGGTACGTCGCAGCGCCTTCGGTTAAATAAGGATGGTTGCCGTTCGAGTATTCCTCCGTGCGCCAATGCCGATCCCAGCCGGTATGGACCAGCACTGCCTTGCCGTTTACATCCATCTGACTGAATACCTCTTCAGTGATTTCAGTGCGTCCAGTGCAGCGCACCACGATGCCGTCAAGATTCGCCACTGAATACAGATCAAGACTCGCCAGATCCTTGCCGCGCGCGTACCGGTGAAACGGGCTATCGAGGTACGTTCCCGTGTTAGCCACCATCTCGATCTTGCCGATATGAAACTCAGTCCCGGGCCCGTAACGACTGCGAGACTCTTCACGACTGAGATGATCGCTGATCACCGGCGCCGGTAGACCTTTGTAAGTAATCATCCCGTGCTCGACCGTGTGACACACATCGATCAACTCAAACTCACGCGACATTTCAAACCTCCTTCTCGACACGCCGTTGCACCAGAACCTGAAAGCTCGACGCCATGCCGCCGGGCAGGATCATCTCTCTGGCGCCAGTAGTCAAACTTGCTTTCTCGGCCTCACTCCCGGTCAGACTGAGCTCATACTCCAACTCCGCAAGCAGGCCGGAATTCAAGAGAAATTTATCCTGCGATGCAAAATCTACAACTCTCAACCCCCAACGTTCCCCGGCTCTCTTCACTTGCGTCCAGTTCACGCTCGCCGTGATGTCACTCTCGCCAGGCCGGCCCAACACATCGTCAACAAACTCATGGCGCCGGAAACCACGGAGCGTTCCGTCAGTACGCAACGTCGCGTCGTAAAGCTCGGCGCTTTCCGCACCATAGTCGACCGTGATCACAAATCCATTCGCGAGTGTGCTCGCCACGCGCTCAAACCAGTCCTCGATCTCGAGATTGATTTCAATAGTCTGACCGGCAACTAACCGAAGCGAATACGCCTGGCAAAACTCAGACAACCAAGGCGTTGACAAAGACCCTGTAGACCACGAAAAAGCGCCATCTTCATCCAAGGTCACGTAAAGCTCGCGCAAACCATCTTCCGTTTGCACCACGCGATGAACCGGAAACGCATCGAGCAACTCATTCGAGAAAACAATTCCATTATCGACTGAGATCCGATCCCAATCCGAAAAGAACCGGACGCGATCGCCAAACTCAACGAGTCGTTCTCGTGCTCGTGCCAAAGAAATATCACTAACGACGTAACGCGTCGCGTCCAGGATCTTCGGAAACTGCCGCGCCAACGTGTGGAGCACTCCCCGTGCAAAGTCTCCGCTGCCGGCGCCACCCTCAACGATGGTCCAAGTTGCAGGCCGGCCAAGCTCTTCATAGAGCCGCGCGAAGTAGCGGGCAAAAGTCGCAGCAAAAAGCGCGCTCCGCTCAGGGCTGGTGCGATAGTCGCCTGCCCTGCCCCAACGTTCTCGATCTGATCTCTGGTAGTAACCGCCGGCCGGGTCGTACAACGCCGTCTTCATCCAGTCGTGAAAAGTAATCGCGCCTTCACGCCTGATGAGTTCTCTTAATCGTTCGGCTAAAGGAACCGGCAAGTCGATTACCTGAACTACGGCTATCGCTCGGGAGTGCGATCCTCTTTGTCCAGCAAGCGGGTAGTGTTTTCAGTGACGCTGGGAGGGTTCGCCAACTCGGCCGTGTTCGGACGGCGCCAACCACCCTGCGCGCGTGCGGGCGGTGGAGTCAGTGCAGGACGTTGCTGAGGTGGCCCAAATTGCTGCGGGTGCACGGGCATCGGCGTGGGTGGTCCATAAGGCCGCAAAGGTCTGGGCGCGCCTTCTTCAAACACGGCCGCATACAACATTCGCAGCGGACCACCGATAAAACAGATAATCGCCGCTAAAGCAGCAAGAATTTCGATGAAAGTCGCGTTTGTAAAACTCGCAAACATTCCCAGTATCGGCACAATCAACGCGCCCGAAAGCAGCAGCAGGCCACCTTGCTTCACACCTTTGCGGCGCGGAGAAATCGGAACCGGCTCGTCAGGCGCGCGATAAACGGGAACCATGCCGCCAGTGTTGAGCAACTGCATGACGCCATCAAGGGGAAAGCCGCAACGAGAGCAAAATCGGATAACTCCGCTAACTTGTTGCTGGCCGCACTGCGGACAAAACATGGGGATTGTTCCTCGCCAAACGGGCTGCTACGTCGGCCTAGATAATAAACCGAGGAGTGCCCTCACCGGAAAGTATTTTGATGGTCGCCACTGCCCTGCCACGATGATCGCTCGACTGCACTAGCGTCTCCAACAGCAGATCGAGAAGTGGCCGCTCGCCTGCTGGAGTCGAAACATACCTGGTCAGCGCACTGTCGTCAGCGATCGAATTGAACGCCCGTTGCCGCAGGCGATCGACTTCAGACAGGTAGTCAACAATCAGATCTCCATTGGAAAGTGTTTCGGGCAGCGTCCACTCGAACGGGTCATCCCAGAGGTTAGACGTGAGACCGCCGCAAGTCTGTTCGATCGCCGCGGCGCTCCGCAGAATGTTTTCGCCGATACTGACTGCAGGTGGATTGCGGTAGAGGAGAGTCGCCGGCACTGAGCTCGCGAGATGTTTCAGGCTGTTGAGCAGAGCCGCGAATTGCTGATCGAGATTAGTGACGATCTCGCGGCTCATCTCCTTTATCTCGAGCGCCGGTCCGTTTCTTCCATCACAGTTCCAAAGTTGCGTCCGGCGAAACTGAAGCCGTTATGGATGTAACCTTTCGCGCCGACGTGCGCACCGCGAGACGGAACACCGCGCCGAGTCGCGACCCACATTCTTCCGGTGCCGTCATCGATCTCGTACGCTCCCGCTCCCAACACTCCATAACTATTGGTAACCCGGCCGGCAATCCCGACTTCCTTATCTCGGTAACGATCCGGATTGCGGTTTATTTTTGCGATATTTGTCTGGGTGGGACAGGCGGTGAACAACAGCGCTCCACTCATCAAAACGAAGAGAACAGCGGCTTTTTTCAATGCTAGCATGGCATCTCCTTTAATGTTGGCATCTCGGGAGAGGTAGGGATAATAACATTGCCGATTGCCAATTGCCGATTGTCGATTAAATTTGGCAATCGGCAATTGAAAATTGGCATTACTTGAACCAGCCAATTGGCCTACCGGAGAGATCGACCCAAACGCTCTTGACCTGTGTGTAAAGCTCCAGTGCGTGCCGGCCCATCTCGCGGCCGTAACCGGACTGTTTGTAACCACCAAAGGGAGACGCTGCGTTGAACATGTTGAAGGTATTGATCCAAACCACGCCTGCTTTGATCTCTTTCGCGAAACGATGCGCGCGCGTGATGTCCCTGGTCCAAATTCCGGCCGACAGGCCATAAATCGTGTCGTTCGCCTGCTTGATCAGATCGTCTTCGTCTTTGAAACTGATCACCGACACCACTGGACCAAAGATCTCTTCCTGCGCCACGCGCATGTTGTTCTTCACTTCCGAGAAGATCGTCGGACTGAAGAAGTAGCCTTTCTGAAACGCGCCTTCGAGATTTGGCGACTGTCCGCCAGTGACCACTGTCGCACCCTCCTCGCGCGCGATATCGACATAACCCTTGATTCGGTTCAGTTGCTCTTCAGAGACTTGCGGACCCATCTGCGTCGCCTTGTTCATCGGATCGCCGACCGCAATCTTTCGGGCTTTCTCTGAGAGCTTGCCGAGGAATTCATCCTTGACTGACTCTTCAACAAACAAGCGCGAGCCGGCGCAGCACACCTGGCCCTGGTTGTAAAAGATCCCCATCATCGCGCCGGCCACTGCCTGTTCGAGATCGGAATCAGCAAAGACGATGTTAGGCGCCTTGCCGCCGAGCTCGAGTGAAACCTTTGTGAGGTTGTCAGCGGCAGCTTTCGCGATCAACTTGCCGACTTCAGTTGAACCGGTAAACGCAACCTTGTCGATTCCGGGATGAGCCGCGAGCGCGGCGCCGGCAGTTTCGCCATAGCCGGGAACAATGTTCACCACGCCTTCCGGAAAGCCCGCTTCCTGGATCAACTTCGCGAGCTCCATCGCTCCCACAGGCGTTTGCTCTGCCGGTTTGAGAACGACTGTGTTGCCCGCGGCGAGTGCCGGTGCGAGCTTCCACGCCGCCATCAAGAGCGGAAAATTCCAGGGAATGATCTGGCCGCAAACACCGATGGGCTCGCGCAAGGTGTAGTTGAACATCTTGCCGGGCACTGGGATCGTCTCACCTTCGATCTTCGTGGCCCAACCCGCAAAGTACTCGAAGTTCTCAACTACCTGAGGCAGATCGACGTACGTCGACTCTTTAATCGGCTTGCCGTTGTCGGCGGTCTCCAACGCAGCAAGCTCTGCGGAGTGTTGCTCGATCAACTGCGAGAGCTTGTAAAGCAATCTGCCGCGATCACGCGCACTGAGCTTGGACCACTTCCCTTCGAACGCGCGCCGGGCAGCCGTGACAGCTTTGTCAATGTCGGCCTTGTCAGCTTCCGCGACTTCAGCAAGCGTGTCGCCGGTTGCCGGATTCGGTGTCGTAAATGTTTTGCCTGATTCCGAGTCGACCCATTGTCCGTCAATAAAGAGTTGATACTTGCTCGGGGTGCTTTCAGCTAATTCTGGAGATGACATTTATTGCTCCTTTAGAACTCTGTCGTACCTAGTAAGAGTTGACGCAGGACATATGGAAGAATCCCGCCGTGCTCGTAGTAATCGACCTCGATCGGCGTATCGATTCTGAGCGTGATCGGAATCTCCTCGATTGCGCCGCTCGCTCGATGAATCACGAGCGTGACGTCCTGGCGTGGCTCGATGCCTTCTTCGATTCCCAGCAGATCAAAAGTCTCACTGCCGTCCAGTCGCAACGTAGCCGCGCTCGTATCGTCTTTGAACTGGCAGGGCAACACGCCCATTCCGACCAGATTGCTGCGATGAATACGTTCAAAACTCTGCGCAATGACGGCCTTGACGCCGAGCAATCGCGTCCCTTTCGCGGCCCAGTCGCGCGAGCTGCCCGTGCCGTACTCCTGCCCGGCGACGATCACGAGCGGCACACCGTCAGACTGATAATGCATCGCGGCGTCGTAAATGCTCATGCGCTCGCCGTCGGGTTGGTAAATCGTGACGCCGCCTTCAACGCCAGGCACCATCAGGTTCTTGATGCGCACATTCGCGAAAGTGCCGCGCACCATCACTTCGTGGTTACCACGCCGCGCACCGTAACTGTTGAAATCTTTGATATCGACGCCACGGCCCTGCAGGTACAAACCTGCCGGCGACGAAGGTTTGATCGCGCCGGCGGGACTGATGTGATCGGTCGTTACTGAATCACCGAAGATCGCCAACGGCCGCGTGCCTTTCACGTCGGACAACGGCAGCAGTGTGCTGTGAAAATCCTCGAAGTAAGGAGGCTCGCGAATGTAAGTCGACTCATGCTCCCACTGGTAAACACTACCGCTGGAGCTCGGAATATCGTTCCAGAGCGGATTCTGTTCCGCGAAGTTGCTGTAGAGCCGTCGATAAGTCTCCGGATCGAAAGCCGCGCGCATCAGGCTGTTGATCTCTTCCATCGTCGGCCAAACGTCGCGCAGGTAAATGTCCTCGCCATCTTTCCCGGTGCCGATCGGATCCGATGACAGATCGAGATCGACGCGGCCAGCGATCGCAAACGCGACCACGAGCGGAGGACTCATCAAAAAGTTTGCTTTGATACTCTGGTGCACGCGCGCTTCGAAGTTTCGATTCCCGGAAAGAACCGACGCTGCGATCACGTCGCGCTCGTTTACGATCTGCTCGAGGGCCGGATCGAGTGGTCCAGAGTTGCCGATGCAAGTCGTGCAGCCGTAACCGACGAGATTGAATCCCAACTCGTTCAGGTAGTTCTGCAAACCAGTTCTTTCGAGGTATTCCGTCACTACGCGGGAACCGGGCGCGAGCGAGTTCTTCACTTTCGGGCTAACGGATAGTCCTTTTTCAACGGCCTTCTTTGCGAGCAAACCGGCTGCCAGCATCACGCTCGGGTTTGAAGTATTCGTACACGACGTGATCGCAGCAATAAGCACGTCGCCATGGCCCAGCAGTTCTTCGCCGGCGCGAAACTCATCTTCGGGTATCTCGGCAACAATGTCCGGCGTCGGACGGTTGTTGACCATTTCCGTTTCGGTCCAGACGTTCGTATTTGCTGTTGTTTCATGGTTACCGGAAACGGAAGGAACTGTTTCCGTTCGCTGCTCGCCGCCGCCTGCCATAGAGTGCTGTCGATCGGCGCCGATCTTCACGTGATAACGCGTCCAGAGATCGTCTTCGGTCTTGCCGTAGCCACCCTCGGTGACCGGCTTTAGCATCAGTTCGTTGAACTGAGTCTTCAGCGCTGACAGCTCGATGCGATCCTGCGGCCGCTTTGGACCGGCAACACTTGGACCAATCGATGCAAGATCGAGATCGAGCACAGCGCTGTAGTCGCATTCGCCCTGGCGCGGTATGCCAAACATACCCTGCGCCGTGTAGTAGTCGCGGACTATACCGACGTGCTCTTGCGAACGTCCGGTAGCGAGGAGATACGCGCACGTCTCTTCATCGACCGGGAAGAATCCCATGGTCGCGCCATACTCGGGGGCCATGTTGGCAATCGTGGCACGATCAGTCACAGACAAACTCGCCGCGCCTTCACCATGAAATTCAACGAACTTGCCGACCACCTTCGCCTTGCGCATCATCTCGGTGACACGCAACACGAGGTCGGTCGCCGTCACACCTTCACGCAAGCTGCCGGTCAGGTTAACACCGACGACATCCGGGGTCAGGAAGTAAACTGGTTGGCCCAACATCGCCGCCTCTGCTTCGATACCGCCGACACCCCAACCCACAACACCGAGACCGTTAATCATCGTGGTGTGTGAATCGGTACCCACGAGCGAATCCGGAAAGCAGATATTCTTCTCCCAAACATTCTTCGCAAGGTATTCGAGATTGACCTGGTGACAGATGCCGATGCCCGGCGGAATCACGCGAAAGCCGTCGAACGCCTGTGTGCCCCACTTGAGAAACTGGTAACGCGAGCGATTGCGTCTGAACTCGATCTCCATGTTCTTCTCGAACGCGTCGCGTGTGCTGGAGAAGTCGACTTGGACCGAGTGATCGATCACGAGATCGACGGGCACGAGTGGTTCGATAAGGCTGGTGTTTTTTCCAAGGCGCGCCACGGCGGAACGCATCGACGCGAGATCGACGAGCAGCGGAACCCCTGTGAAATCCTGGAGCAGCACGCGCGCAACGATGAACGGAATTTCTTCGGTGCGTTTGCCGTTCGGCTGCCAGTTGGCGAGCTCGCGTACGTCGTCTTCGGTGATCTTTTCGCCGTCACAATTTCGCAGCACCGACTCAAGGACCACGCGCAAGCTGTGCGGGAGTCTGGAAACGGGACCGACACCGTTTTGCTCGAGTTTCGGCAATGAATAAAACTGTCCAACTGGACCGCTTGCGGAGCTAAAAGTTTGCAAAGAATCAAAGGGGCTGGCTGGCATAGTGATGCTCAAACTCTTTCCTGAAAAGCGAAGTTTTGTCTGATGTTTTGGTTCAAGTTGAAGTGTACCAGCGAGGAATATTTCACGCAAAGGCGCAACAAAATCTTCATTTCTGGATTTCATTGGGATTGGGTATAGTTTCACTAAACATCAGTGCAAGGTAAGGAGATTCGCATGGCAAAGAAACGCGGCGAGTATTTGGCTAACGACCCCGATTACGTTCCTGATCCGGAGATTGAGGAGTTTATGGAGCAAGAGATCTCCCGTGCGCCTAAAGATCCGGAGTTGCTGGCCCATCGATTGCGCAACAACACCGCGGCTTCGCCGCGCGATGCGGGCGGTGATCTTGACGCAGACTGGGAAGACGTAAACGAGAGTGGATCGGAAACTGTGGCCGGCGATAATCCCACTCCGGATCAATCGCTCGTCGAAGAAAACGCGTCCGCGATAGGCGTGAGCTACGAGGACAATGAGGAGCTGGAGTTTATCGATAAGATCGAGAAGCGCGATCGCGACCGGTACGAGCTCGACGAAAACTCAAAACAATCTGACGACATGATCTAAAAACCTTTGCGACTGTCGAGCAGCATTGTTACTGGACCATCGTTGACCAGTTCCACCTGCATCATCTTACGGAAGCTGCCCGTCTCAACTCGCCCAAGCAGCTTCCGGCTACTCTCCACGAAATAATTGTACAAAGGCTCGGCAATCTCAGGCGCAGCGGCGTCGCTCCACGAAGGTCTCAAGCCGCGTCGCACATCGCCGTACAACGTGAACTGAGAAACAACCAGCAGAGCACCGCTGATTTCTTTGACGGAAACATTCATGCGGCCTTCCGCGTCGTCAAAAATGCGCAGCGCCGCGATCTTCGCCGAGAGGTAGTCAGCGTCTTCGCACGTATCATCGCGAGCCACGCCTAACAAAACGACGAGACCATTTTCGATCTCGCCGACAATCTCACCGTCAACCGTGACGCTGGCCCGCGTCACTCTTTGGACCACCGCTCTCATCGTATCAATTGATGCCACGGGCTTGTCCCGTGGAGATTCACGTTCGCTGCTACAACAGGCAAGAACCCTTCTCCCGGATGCCACGGGCTTGCCCCGTGGAGCCTCACGCTCGCTGCTATTTAGCTTTGGAACGTGAACCTCCACGGCACAAGGCCGTGGTATCTATTTTCGTGGCGGCCTCGATGGTCTAATCTCGATTCGACTCGGTAACGCGCGCTCGGGATACGCGAGCAGTTCCATCACTACCCGCGCAATATCACCTGGTTGAAGTTGCCAGCTCTTTTGATCGCTCGGCTCGTCGCCGCCGAATTCAGTGTTCACCGAACCCGGCATGATGTAACTCACCTTGATCCCGTCGTGCCTGACTTCCTGCATCAGAGCTTCACTAAATCCGTTCAAGCCAAACTTCGACGCGTTGTAGGCAGCCATCTGCGGATGTGGGTTGGCGCCGGCGAGCGAAGAGATGTTGATGATGTAACCACCGCCTCTTTGCCTCATGATCGGGATTGCTTCATGGCTGCAGTGGAAAACCCCGAAGACGTTAGTTTCGAGCACCGCACGAAAATCTTCCGGACTCATCTCTTCGACTGACGAGAAGATCCCAATGCCGGCATTGTTGATGAGAATGTCAACGCCACCGAATCCCTCAAAGAGTGACTTCACCTGGTCGTAATCGCGCACGTCGCAAGTGTAACCGGAGACAGTGCCTGGTCCGATTTTGCCCAATTGCGAGGTAGCGTTTTCGACGTCCCATTCCTTTCGCCCCGTGATTGCCACGTTCGCGCCCGCGGAAATAAGCTCTTTTGCAATCGCACGTCCGATCCCTCTTGTCCCACCCGTAACGATTGCACTCTTGCCTGTCAGATCCACCACGTTACCCCTGTAACTTTGCTTTTAGTCGTTCGTTGACAATCTTTGGATTCGCTTTTCCCTTCGAAGCCTTGATTACCTGGCCCACAAAGAAACCAAACAACGCTTCTTTACCGGCGCGATAATTGGCAAGTTGATCCGGATTCGCGGCGATCACGCTATCGATCAATGAATCGATCTCACCGGTGTCGCTGACCTGGACGAGCCCTTGCTCTTCCACGATCGTGGCCGCAGACTTCCCTGTCCTGAACATCTCAACCAGAACGTCTTTGCCCTGCTTCCCGCTGATCTTCGCTTCGTCGATCAAGCGCACCAGAGCGCCTAACTCCGCGGCGGGCACCGGTGACGCCGAGGCCGAGAGTCCATTGACTTCGAGCTCGCGCAACAACTCAGTTCTGATCCAGTTTGCAGTCGCACGCGCATTGCCTGACGCGGCGACAGCTTGTTCGTAGTAATCAGCGAGTGAACGTTCCGAAACGAGTTGCGACGCATCCGCATAACTCAGACCATACTGCTCGCTGAATCGCTTTCGCCGGTTTTCAGGCAGTTCAGGCATCTCGCGCCACACTTCTTCGACAAACTGCTCCGACACGATCAACGGCGGCAGATCGGGTTCGGGAAAATAGCGATAGTCGTGCGCTTCTTCCTTCGAACGCATCACGCGCGTCTCCAGCGCGCGGTCATCCCAGAGTCGCGTTTCCTGAGTCAGGCGTCCACCAGACTCGAGCACCTTGATGTGCCTTGCCACTTCAAACTCGATCGCGCGTTGCATGAAACGAACCGAGTTCAAGTTTTTCAACTCGACTTTGGTGCCAAGCTTCTCTTCGCCTACACGCCGCACGGAAACGTTTGCTTCGCAGCGCAGATTGCCCTTCTCCATGTCGGCTTCCGACGCACCCACCCACTGCAACGCGCGACGTACGTGATTGACGTAGTCGTAAGCTTCCCACGACGAACGAAAGTCAGGTTCAGTAACAATCTCAGCGAGCGGAACGCCGGCGCGATTCAGATCGATATACGAATAGCGATCGACGTCCGGCAGTCCTTCGTGCACGTTCTTGCCGGCATCTTCTTCGAGGTGCAGTCGCGTAATGCGAATCTTCTTCGGACGCCACTCCATCGGGTGACCCGCTTCGTCACGCTCGGCAGTCATGATCTCGAGCTCGCCGTTTGCTGAGAACGGTTGATCGTATTGCGAGATCTGGTAACCCTTCGGCAAGTCGGGATAGAAGTAATTCTTGCGCGCGAAGATCGAGTGATGGTTGATGTGTAAGCCGAGCGCCAGCGCCGCGCGCGCGCCGAGTTCAACTACGCGGCGATTTAAAACCGGCAGCGCGCCCGGCAAGCCCAAACAAGTGGGACAAGTGTTTGCGTTTGGCTCGTCGCCAAAACGTGTGGCGCAACCGCAGAATATCTTCGACTCCGTGCTCAGTTGCGCATGGATCTCGAGTCCGATAACTGTTTCCCAGGTCATCTCGTCATCTGTGTCTCATGTGCATGGGCCGAGTAACCTGTACTCCGGGAGTTCTGAACACCAGTGGTCTGCCGTGGCGGCTGAACACCGGATCGACCGGAAATGTCGGAAAAGGAGTTATCGGCGTCGCTAAAAATCCCGAAAACGGAGAAGCAGGAAAACGTCTGAACCGGTGAAATCCGTCAGGTGCTATTGCGAAACCCGCAGTGTCGAAAAAACCAGGAAATGTCCCGAACGATGACCACGGTAGATCCGCCGGACCCTGACGGAAAGCTCCGAACTGCGCTTCGTCCTCAGCGCGCAACGCATCGGCTCGACCGCGCCAGTAAGCTTCCTCCTGCTCGCGCATGTTGCGCGCCTGCTCCGCTGTGCGGTCTTCAATCTCCGCGACTTCGCGCTGTCGCTCTTCAACGGAAGGCAGACCCAACTCCTCGCGTTCTTTGTCACTCTCGAGACGCGCGCGCCGGAACTTTTCAAGATCGTTATTCGTGATCGAGCGCTGCGCACGGGCAGGACGAGCCTGCGGTGCGCGCTCAACATTCGGCTTCGGCGCGTTCGCTCTCAACATAAACGCCCCTCGCGCTTCTCTATTCGCACGCTCAGTTGCGCCGATATCGACGGTGTTGAGTTGCATCGTTACTTGAATGCCGTTACCGACGTAGTAAGTCAGCGTTGAGTCGGTGACGGTAAACTCGTTCGGAATTTCGACACGTCGCCCGTCACGCATGACGACCGTGTATGCGTTAACCACAGATACCGTTAAAGACAGAAACAGCGCGGCAAAGAGAACTCTACTTATACCCATGGCTCTTACCTCATTTTCTAAAGCTTTCGGAATAGTATACGGCGAAAAAAACTTTGCAACTAGCCTTGCTCTCTGGTATACATGCGGCGCACCAAAACTAAACCACGGTTGTTCATTGAAACGCGGACGCCCGGGCAACAGCCTTGGCGCAGGCGCCGCTCGGTTCCAAACATTCAAACGAGGAGCGAGTGAGTAATGGCAAAGACGGTTTGTAAGATTTTGGGAGTCGTTCTTTTACTCATAGGTGTGTGCGGGTTTGCATTGCCAAATCTGATGGGCCTCCACCTGAGCCTGGCACATAACTTGATTCATATTGTTTCGGGAGCTGTCGCCCTTTACTTTGGTTTTGCGGGAACTTTGTCCGGGGCGAAAGGCTTTTGCCTTATTTTAGGCGTGGTCTACCTCGCGCTCGGCATCCTGGGCGTGGCACTGGGCCATCCGCCCGACCGCATGTGGATGGTGGGTGGCCTCCATTTCGGTCAGGTCGATCATTTCATTCACTCCCTGCTCGGCATAATCTTCCTGGCAGGCGGGTTGTTTACTAAAAAGGTCGCGTAGTCTCGTTTTCAGGTTGCAAGGGAGAGTTTCCGTAAGTGGCGCACTTGCGTCCTCGATCTCCAAACCCTTGCAACCTGAGCCAGGATTTCCGCGGCTAAAATCTCACGCGAACACCACCGCGCCCGAGAGCTTTTGGCGCAAGGAAACCATTCTCGTAATACGTCTGATTGAAGACGTTTTCGACTCCACCAAACAACTCCAACGTCACGCGCTCAGTCTGTCGTCGTTCGTAACTCACAAACAGATCGCCTTTCGTGTAGCCACTGAAAGTAAGCTCCGCCATTCGAAACGGAAAATTGTTTTCGAACACCGGCGCCAGGTACGATCCGGTACGATTCAGATCGAAGCTGAAGAGCAAGGTGCGATACCGTTGCGTGAAAGTCAGTCCAATTAAATGTTTCGGAATTACGTACTCCGGCAGCAGGCCCTGGCCCACCACCGCGCGATCGCTGTTGGTAAAAGTATATGACGCACGCACGTCCATTCCTTTGACGGGTGCGGTGTTGAAGTAAGTCTCGACTCCACGCGAAAACCCGCCCGGCCGATTTTCAAAACCGCTGAACCGCCCCAGCCCAAGCGGATCGACCAGAAATCCGGTGAAGGCAATCACTCGCTGCAAGCGCGTGTAAAAGTACGTCGCACCAAAGAGCACCCGATCGTTTGCGAGTCGCTGATCGAAACCACCGTCAACGCTAATCGACTGCTCCGCCTTCAGCGTGGGATCGCCAAAACGAATCACGCCCGCCGCACCGAAGTCTCCCTCGCCAAACCGCTCAAACAGCGAAGGCGCGCGAAAACCGTTGCCTACGTGCGCTCTCAACTTCGTACCTGTGCTGCGTATGAAGTACGCGATTGCGCCATCACCAGTTGCCGAGCTCTCGGCCTTGCGTCCTTGCAGAATTCCCGGTCGATCTGCACTCCTGATGCGATACCACTGGCCGCGCGCGCCAATCGAGAGGCGCAGTCGATCGTCAAGAAACGACAACTGGTCCTGTCCGAAAACGGCAAACGTCCGCTGACGATCGGTGGTGTTGTTGAAAGTGGTGAATGACGGCGTTGAGCTTTGAAACAACGACTCACGCTCGAACTCGAATCCTGCCGTCAGCAGATTTGATTTCGAAAAATAAAAATTCACCCGGCCGTCGACTGTATCGACGTCGCCATTGTTGATGTTCTGAAACTCGAAGTCACCAAAGGGAACGAACGACGCGAATCTCGGATCCACTGCTGGGCCATTGTAGTTACGGCGATCGCTCGAAACTCGCTGGTAAGCAATTGAATACGAGAGCGTGTCGCTTACCACCTGCGAGAATCGCCCTGAGCCAACCAGCAGGCGATTGCGCCGTCCTTGATCGGGATTGTTGAAGTCCGGCTGAAAGTTCACTCCGGCAACTGCCTTCGGAAAACGCTCGGTCGTTCCGAAAGCCGCGGGCAATGCGAATGGACTGTCGTTCAAGCGCGCGTTAGCGATGTTGCCGAGCAGATTTGCTGAGATCGTAATTGAAGGCGTGGGATTGATTTGTAAACGTCCCGCGAAACCGGTGTTGCCGTACTCATCATCGCCATCGATTCCGTTGCGCACGTCGAGACGATTCACGCCGAGATCGAAACCATAACGCGCGCCGCCACCTGACGCCCGGAGGCGTTCGCGATAGGTCGCAAGGCTGCCGCCGTCAAAACCCGCATCGAGGTGAAATCCCGATGAGCCGGTCGCGGGAATCAGGTTTACGACTCCGCCGATTGCATGCGTTCCATAGATCGACGAACCGGCGCCTCGCAAAACCTCCACACGGTCGAGTGCAACGGGAACGAGATCGGACATGAGCGAGACCGCTGAGCCGTTGATGTCTCCCGCATCGCGAACGCGCAGTCCGTCGAGCAGCAGCGCAGTATCGAAGTTTCTTTGACCGCGAAGACGCAAGGTCGTTAAAGATCCGGGAGAGCCCTGTTGTTGCACGCGCAGACCGGGGGTTCCGCGTAAACTCTCAGTCAAACTCAATTCATGTTTGGCTTCGATCTCCTGCGCATCGAGCGTCGATACGACTTTCGATACCTCATCGGCCCGTTGGACCGTTCCCGTCGCAGTGACCACGACGCTCTCGTTGATCGACGCGATCTTGAGTTCCACATTTATTTGTTTGTTCTCACCGCGTTGAAATTCGATCGCCTCTGAAGTGAAGACTGAAAAGCCGTTGGCTTTGACTTCGACGAAGTAAGAACCGGAGCGAAGACCTTCAAACTTAAACGCGCCTGCTTCGTCGGTTGAGGTGTTGAGGTAAACTCCGCTGCTCGACCTGAGCACCACCTGCGCGCCGGCAACCTTGGCGCCATTCTCGTCCGTCACTGTGCCGCTGATGCCGCCTTGTGCGAATGCGCTTGCGGCGGTCGCAAAAATAAAAACGAGCGCGACGAACGTCAGCGCTCGAAAGTTGTGTAGCTTGTTAATCATCTTAGCTTCTCCTGCCCGTCGCAGTGCGAGCTGAAATGAGCGCTTGCAGAGGTTTCCTGACTCGCAGTCATGATTCCGTAGAATCGCCTCGGCACCTGGTCTTCCCGGCCGCAGCCAGTGACTAAAACGTTGAGGTGACCTCGTTACTGCTTACAGTTGCGCGGGCAGTGGCGGCTTTGCACCGCCTTCCCTGCTACACGTCGCTCGTGTTTTCAAGGATGCCGGTAGCTGTCGTGTACCGGCGTGACGCGTGGCCCACCCGTCACCGGATGAGCGTCAACCAAAACTTTTACTTCAAACACATCCTGCAAAATCTGCGGTTGGAGCACTTGCTCCGGAGTTCCTGAATACACCGCACGTCCTTCTTTCATTAGCAACAGGTTGTCAGCAAACTGTGCCGCCAGATTGATGTCGTGCGTGACGACCAGCGCCGCCGCTTCGTTGCGGTCGCAACGGTTTCTCACTAAAGCCACCAACGTTGCCTGGTGCGAAAGATCGAGATTCGCGGTCGGCTCGTCGAGCAAAAGAATCGGCGCTTCGGTGGCGAGAGCTCGGGCCATCAACGCTCGTTGTCGTTCGCCGCCTGACAATTCGTTCATCAAGCGACCGCTCAGTTCGCTCAGTTCCGTCTCGCGTATCACTGCATCAGCGATCTGAAGGTCGTGCTCAGTTTCCCAGCCCCAACCGGAGTTGGTGGCCCATGCAAAGCGCCCGCCCAGGACAAACTCGAGCACAGTCACGGGGAAACGGAGCTCAGCTTCCTGCGCGACCACCGCGATGCGTCGCGAGATACTGCGGCGATTCAGTTTCTCTAACGGCTGTCCGTCTAAAAAGATCGTTCCTGACGACGGGCGCACCTGGCCATTCAAAGACTTGAGCAGTGTCGATTTGCCGGCGCCGTTCGGACCGATGATCGCCGTTATCTCACCAGGCTTGAGAGTCAGCGACAGGTCAGCCACCGCGATGCGATGGTCGTAAGCGACGGTTAAGTTACGTGCTTCTAACATGAGACTAAAGGCGAGAACATTTTTTCAGCCACTCGCATCACGCCCTCTTCAAAAGATAAATAAACAACGGCGCTCCAATCAGCGCCGTGATCGCGCCGACCGGCAACTCTCGCGGCGCGATGAGTGTGCGCGCTAAGGTGTCGGCCACGATCACGAACACGGCGCCGCCGAGTGCCGCCGCCGGGATGCTGATGCGGTTGTCACTTCCAAGCGAGAGACGCGCCAGATGCGGCACAACCAACCCGACGTACCCAACCGATCCACTCGCCGCCACCGAACTTCCGACCAACAAACTTGCAACCACAAACACCACTACTCTCACTCTCCCGACTTCAACCCCCAGATCAAACGCATCGCGCTCACCAAGCATCAACAAGTTCAACGAGCGTGCATTGAGCGTGAGTATCAACGCCCCCGCGATCGCAACAGTGATAGTGACGGGCAGAAGTGCTTTGCTCGTTCCTGATAGATCCCCAAGCAGCCAGAAAGTGAAGGAACGAATGCGCGTGGCATCCATCAGAGTCGTGACGAAGACGATCACCGATGAAAGAAACGTGGTCACGATCACTCCCGCCAGTATCAAACGTTCCGGAGTCGAACCGGCACGCCCGCGCGCCAGTCGATAAACGGCGAGTGTCGCCAGTAACGCGCCTGTAAACGCAAGCACGGGCCGTGTCCATTCGTTTGCACCGAAGAAAACGAGTGCTGTCATCGTGCCGACAGCAGCGCCGTTTGAAATGCCGAGCAGATACGGCTCGGCGAGCGGGTTTCGCAGCAACGCTTGATAACCTGCGCCCGCAGTGGCGAGCGAACCGCCGACCGCGGCAGCCAGTAGAATTCGCGGCACACGAATTTGAAACAGTATGTCGAACTGATCGCGCGTCAGTCCGCACGACGTGCTACCAAGCGACGCAATCGAGCACAGAGACGCTCGCACTGGCAATGGTTCGCTTCCGATAAGCGACATCAACACAACCGCGAGCAGCAATGCAGCAGCCAGCAACGCACACGAAATGACGGTCTTCCGCAGCGTGACACGATCCTGTCGTGCCGGTGCAGCCATCACGATCTCTGTGCCTGACCTCATGATTACTTGAACGCGTCCGGATGAAGCGCTCGCGCCATCTCCTCGAGCCCATCAATCGCTCTTGGTCCAGGTCGAACCAGATGATCGTCATTGATCTTGTAGACACGACCTTGCAGTACCGCTGGTGATTGGCGGAGGGCTTCGGTGACTATCGAGTTACCAGATCCCATCGAGCCGCCAGTGGGCAAGATGATCGCCTCGGGTTTTGCTGCGAGCGCCGACTCACTACTGTACTTGGGCCATGCGCCTGGAAGATCGGCGGTCACTGAAATCGCGCCCGCACGGCGCATCAGATCCGTGACGAAAGAGTCATGACCGGCGGTATAAAGCGGCTCCGCCGATAGCTGGTAAAAGACTCGTATCGGCGGTTTCTGCTTCACTGCTTGCTCGACCGCGTTTGTTCGCTGACGCAGCGACTGGACCAATGCCGATGCTTGTTCCTTCTTCCCGAGAATCTCACCGATTTGTTCGATCGACTTGAAAACACCCTCAAGATCGTGCGGATCGGTGACGAACACCGCGATATTCTGGTTCTGCAGTTGTTGCGTGAATCCTTCGAGCTGCGACGCCGTTGAGATCAAAACAACTTGCGGCTTGAGTGAGATTACACGTTCGAGACTCGGATGCAGCGTGTCGCCGACTTCGGCGACAGATTTCGCTTCGGGCGGATAGTCGCAGTAGCTGGTTCGTCCCACCAGGCCGTCGCCACCACCAACCGCAAAGACAATTTCAGTCAGGTTCGGAGCGAGGGAAATAACGCGGTTGACATTTGCGGGTAACGAGACACGCCGTCCGGCGTCGTCAGTCAAGGTTCGCGTTATTGGACCATCGGACTGAAGCCCCTTGCCGCGCGTGCATGCGAACGTCGCCACAAGCAGCAAGGCGCTCAGGACACAAGCAACTCGAGTTTTTAATCGTCGTGAAAACAAGAAAGCCCACTCCGCCTGACTCTTTCGGCAAGGAAAACAGGCACTAGCGGGACTCTGGCAGAAATCCTGGGCGGCCTGAACACCTGTGCGCGAGTGTTGAGAAGGCTGCAAAGCGTCGGGCAGGTCTCCTGGCTTAGAGAGTATTTCTCATCACAGTGGCGCGACCGCGCGGGACTCACACCCGCTTCCCTATTCTCCCCAAAACTCGGGGGCACCCAAACGCTGATTAAAAGATCGTCGAAACGCGCGGACACTAACATGCGCTACAGTCGAGAGTCAAACGGCAATATAAGTCATATAGGACCTATGGGACCTATGCTTTTTGTGCTTCTTCGAAGGTTCCAGTAAGATGCCCTCGCGATGATTAAAACGGTTGAGTGGACAAAAGACGGCGTGCGCATGTTGGACCAGCGTCTCCTGCCATCCGAGGAGAAGTATCTGATACTGCGCTCATACGATGAAGTAGCAGAAGCGATTCGCAAGATGGTGATTCGTGGCGCGCCGGCGATCGGTGTCGCGGCCGCGATGGGAATCGCGCTCGGCGCAAGCCAGTCAGTCGGGACTTCGGTCGCAGATCTCGACGATGACCTGCAATACATCTGCGAGGTCATGAGCAAGACTCGCCCGACTGCCGTCAACCTCTTCTGGGCGATCGAGAGAATGCGCACGGCGTTCCAGAAGCACAAACATCTGAACGACGTCGAAGAAATCAAAAAAGCGTTAGTCGCCGAAGCGCTCGCGGTTTTTGAAGAGGACATAGCGGCAAACCGCGCGATCGGACAGCATGGTGGCCCACTCATTCCCGACGGCGCGACTGTCCTGACACACTGCAACGCGGGCGCTCTCGCCACCGCGGGCGATTACGGCACTGCGCTCGGCGTCATTCGCGGCGCACGCGATGCTGGAAAGAAAGTGGCGGTGATCGCCGACGAAACGCGGCCGTTTCTTCAGGGTCTGCGACTCACGGCCTGGGAGTTGGCCAAAGACGACATCCCGGTAACTGTAATTACCGATAACATGGCCGGACACGTGATGAAGAGTGGAAAAGTCGATGCGGTGGTGGTTGGCGCCGATCGGATTGCCGCGAATGGTGACACCGCAAACAAGATCGGAACGTACATGGTTGCGGTGCTCGCGCGCGAACACGGTGTGCCGTTCTACGTTGCCGCGCCTCTAACCACGTTGGATCTGTCGCTCACATCAGGCGAAGAGATCCCGATTGAAGAGCGCGACTCGATGGAGGTGACGCACATACGTGAACACCAACTCGCACCGGACGGCGTCAACGTCCACAATCCGGCGTTCGATGTCACACCGCATCAATTCATCACCGCGATAATTACCGATAAGGGTGTTGCGAGACCGCCGTTTGTGAAGAGCTTGAAGAGACTTTTTGGGCCGCAGGTGAACGCGGATTAACACAGATTAATTAGCAAAGCGGCTGGATTTCCACCAATCGATAGTGCGCTGCAAACCTTCGCGAAGGTCTACTTTCGATTCATAGCCTAACAACTGCCGCGCCATCGAGATGTCTGCAAGACTGTGGCGCACGTCACCGACGCGCGGTTCGAGATACTCGGCAGTAACGTCCTGTTTGCCTGTCAATTCCTTCAGTTCGAACAGCAGTTGATTCAACGTGATTCGCTCACCATTCGCCACATTGATCACTTTCCCCGCTGCGTCTTCGGCTTCGGCGGCACTCAAATTCGCAAAAACGACATTGTCGATGTACGTGAAATCGCGCGACTGTTCCCCGTCACCGTAGATCACCGGACGCTCATCCGAAAGCAGCGCACTGATGAAACGCGACACCACGCCTGAGTACTGCGAGCCCGGATCCTGCCGTGGCCCAAACACGTTGAAATAGCGCAGCGAGACAGTTTCCAAACCATAAACTCGCGTGAAGACCTGGCAATAGTATTCACCAACCAGTTTCGCCACTGCATAGGGCGACAAAGGATCGGGCAACATCTGTTCAGTCTTCGGCAGCTCCGGCTGGTCGCCGTATGCTGAGCTCGACGCCGCATAGATCACGCGTCTTACCTTCTGGTCTCGCGCCGCCATGAGTAACGAGAAAGTGCCGTCAACTGACGCGATGTGAGTTTGACGTGGAGCTTCAACCGAGCGAGGAACGGAAGGAATCGCGGCTTCGTGAAAAACCAGTTCGACACCTTCGAGTGCTTTATTCAGCAGTTCTTCATCAGCCACGCTGCCTTGAATGAAGTCGACGTTGCCGCCAATCTCTTCAAGGTTCTCACGATGACCGGTCGACAGATCGTCGAGAATGCGAACGCGCGCGCCGCCTGCGATCAGGGCCGATGCGATGTGTGAACCAATGAAGCCGGCGCCGCCTGTAACGAGTGCTATTCCTGAGAGTGGCATCCGTTTACCTGCCTACCCCGACGTATTCAAACCCCATCTCTCGCATATCTTCCGGTTCGTAGATATTTCTCAAATCGGCAACTTTCGGAGTCGTCATCAGGTCGCGAATGCGCAGCATGTCGAGCGCGCGAAACTGGTTCCATTCGGTAACGAACACGAGCGCGTCCGCGCCTTTAACCGCCGCGTACTCATCGTCGGCGTAGACGATCTCCGGCAACACTTTCATCGCCTCGTGTTTCGCCACCGGATCGTAAGCGTGCACCGCGGCGCCATCATCGAGCAGGCTGCGAATGATTCCAATCGCCGGCGCCTCGCGCATGTCGTCGGTTTCGGGTTTGAACGCGAGTCCGAGAACAGCGATGGTCTTTCCCTGTAGTGAACCAACCAGCTTGCGAATCTTTGTAAGCATCTCGCGTCCTTGTCGTTG
>Ga0126376_10000273_pt1 | contig 24270 bp, 25 predicted proteins | sample PanSoiMetPlot_15_FD_92760 | JGI IMG/M metagenome (GOLD analysis project Ga0126376, IMG submission 92760) | Tropical forest soil microbial communities from Panama - MetaG Plot_15 | ecosystem: Environmental > Terrestrial > Soil > Tropical forest > Bulk soil | place: Panama | collected 2016-02-17 | reverse complement strand
TGTCTAAGAAGGCCGACTATGGCCTGATTGCCGTGAAGCATTTGGCCATGCATCGCAATGAGCATGCATGCAGCGCAAACGAAATCGCCGACGAGTACGGAATTTCCACGACTTTAATGGCCAAGGTCCTTCAGAAGCTGGCGAGGCAGAATCTCGTTTCCGCCAAGCATGGTTCGAGCGGCGGATACCAGCTCTCCAAAGCGCCGGATCAGATTAGCGCTCTGGAAGTGATTACGGCGATCGACGGGCCGGTTTTGATTACGTCCTGCGTCACGAGTCACGGAAACTGCGACGCGACATCCAAGTGTTCGGTGCGTGAGCCGCTGCGCCGGGTCAACGACAGCATTTTGAATGTCCTCAACACCGTGACTATCGCTCAGATGAGCGAAGAGGCGCAGGAGCAGGCGCTGGTGGCGTTGAAAGCTTAGGGAGAAGGAATTATGAGTGTGAAGCTGCCTATTTACATGGACAATCACGCGACGACGCAGGTGGACCCGCGCGTTCTGGAAGCGATGCTGCCTTATTTTGGCGACAAGTTCGGCAATGCGGCAAGCCGGAATCACTCGTTTGGCTGGGCCGGCGAAGAAGCCGTCGAAAATGCTCGCTCGCAAGTGGCTTCGCTCATTGGCGCGACGCCGAAAGAGATTGTTTTCACCAGCGGTGCGACCGAGAGCGACAACTTGATGATCAAGGGCGTCGCGGAAATGTACCGCGAAAAGGGCAAGCACATCATCACGCAGGCCATCGAGCACAAAGCCGTGCTGGATACGTGCAAGCGCCTGGAAAAGTACGGCTGCGAGGTGACCTATTTGCCCGTCCAAAGGGATGGCCGCGTTGATCCGGAAGATGTTCGCAAGGCTATCAAGCCGACGACGATTTTGATCACCATCATGTACGCCAACAACGAAATTGGCGTGATCAATCCGATTCAGGAAATCGGCAAGATTGCCAAAGAACGCGGAATTATCTTCGCTGTGGATGGCGTTCAGGCGGTGGGAAAGATTCCGGTGGACGTGCAAAAGGACAACATTGACCTGCTGGCGATCAGCGCCCATAAGATATACGGGCCGAAAGGCGTCGGCGCGCTTTACGTGCGGCGCCGCAACCCCCGCGTGCAGCTTTCGGCTGTGATTGACGGCGGCGGCCACGAGCGCGGCATGCGTTCCGGCACGTTGAACGTGCCCGGCATCGTCGGCCTGGGTAAAGCCTGCGAAGTGGCTCAGCAGGAGATGGCGCAGGAAGGGACAAGGCTGCTCGCGCTGCGGGAACGGCTCCGCAAGGGCCTCGAGGCAAAGCTGGACGAAGTGTTCATCAATGGTTCGATGGAACACCGCCTGCCGAATAATCTGAACATGAGCTTTGCGTACGTGGAAGGCGAATCGCTGCTTATGGGCATCAATGACATCGCGGTATCAAGTGGTTCGGCATGTACTTCGGCTACTCTCGAGCCTAGCTATGTCCTTAAGGCTCTTGGAGTTGGCGAGGATTTGGCCCATACCTCGATTCGTTTCGGTCTTGGCCGGTTCAACACGGAAGAAGAAGTGGACTACGTGATTGAAAAGATGGTTCAGGTCGTCAGCAAGTTGCGAGAGCTCTCCCCGCTGTACGAAATGGCGAAAGAGGGCATCGATATTTCCAAGATGAAGTGGCAGACCGCATAAGGCGGACCTGCATCTAAGAAAAAGCGAAGTAACCCAGCAGAAGGGAAGAAGGAAGAAATGGCGAGCGTAAGTGAAGGGACAATTCGAGTTCATCGTTCCATTGCCGGAACGGGCGCGGCGTTTCGCGTCGCGTTTGTGCCGTACGGCGAAGGGGACGATGCCAAGCCGGCAGGCGAGCGTGCGTTTCATCGCCTGCAGGAAGTGCGCGCGTTCCTGAAAGTTCTGGGCGTGGGTGCAGAGTACATCAAGGATGTGCTACGGCAATTGACGATGGGCCGCTCGGCATGGGTGCCGAACGTTTCCATCTCGGAAAAAGTATTGCGTAACGCAGGATTCGTCAGCATTGGAAACCTGGCGCGCAGCAATTAAGTTCACAAGTGGCTGCACTGCAGCTGCTGAGGAGCGGTCATGGCATATAGCGACAAAGTTGTAGACCACTACAACAACCCGCGCAACGTCGGTAGCCTGCCGAAAGAAGATCCCAACGTCGGGACCGGTCTCGTCGGCGCGCCGGAGTGCGGCGACGTGATGAAGCTGCAGATGAAAATCAATCCGGAAACCCGGGTGATCGAAGAAGCGAAGTTCAAAACGTTTGGCTGCGGCTCCGCGATCGCCAGCTCTTCGCTGGCAACCGAATGGGTGAAGGGCAAGACGGTGGATGAGGCGCTGGCGATCAAGAACACGGACATTGTCCGCGAGCTTTCGCTTCCGCCGGTGAAGATCCACTGCTCTGTGCTCGCCGAAGACGCCATCAAGGCGGCTATCGGCGATTGGAAGAAAAAGCACGGCGTCGAAGTGCCGGCAACGGAAAAGGCCTCGCACTAAGGGCGTAGAAGCGTGTCCACAGAAACTGCCAGTCCGGCTGTGCCGAAGATTCACCTTACCGAGCGCGCGGCGAAAAAGATTCGCCAGCTGCTCGAAAAAGAAGGTGTGTCTCCGGAACTGGGCGGGCTGCGCGTGGGCGTGCAAGGCGGCGGTTGCTCAGGACTTTCTTACGCGATGCGTCTGGATACGCAAGCGCGTGACCGCGACAAGATATTCGAAGAGTTTGGCGCGCGCATTTTTGTGGATCCCAAGAGCTTTTTGTATTTGAACGGAACGACGCTCGAGTACGAAGAAACGCTGATGCGGCAGGGATTCGTCTTTCAGAATCCCAATGCGGCGCGGAACTGCGGCTGCGGCAGCTCTTTTACGGCGTAAATGCCACGATTGCAGGCTTGGATGGCTGGCCGCGAATTGCGCCAGCCATTTTTGTTTTGATTTGAAGTTTAGTTGGGACCATGACTGCACTTACGAAAACCACCACTCTCGCGACGGACTACTTTTCGGTATTCGAATTGCCGCGCAAATTGTGGCTTGAAATGAGCGTGGTGGAGCAGAAATTTCTGCAGTTGAGCTGGAAGCTGCACCCGGACAATTTTGTGAACGCGACGGAAGAGGAGCAGGAGCTTTCGCTGAAACGCAGTTCGGAATTGAACGATGCGTATCGCACGCTGAAGGATCCCGTAGCTCGTGTCGAATACTTGCTTGCGATTGAAGGCGAACGCAAGGAAGGCGAGAAGAAACAGCAAGCGCCACCGGAGCTGCTCGAAGAAGTTTTTGAATTGAATGAGTCGCTCGACGAATTGCGTGAGGCGAAATCGGCTGGCGCTGACATCGCGGCGCTGAAATCACGCTTACAGGCGGCGGAGAGGAATTTCGGTGAAAAGCTGGGGGAAGTCGATGCGCAAATGCAATTGACCGCGAAAGATTGGGACGCGGCGCTGGATAACGGAGCCGACGACGCGGCTCGCAAGAAAATCATGGCGCGCTTGAACGGGCATCTAAACCGCCGGTCGTACATTCGCAATCTTGTGATGAACGTAGCAAAGGAATTGGAAGAGGCATAAGCGAAAGATGGGACGCATTGTCGGAATCGATCTCGGGACGACGAACAGCCTGGTTGCGTACATTGACGCGCAAACGGGTGAGCCGAAGTGCATCCCGGGTCCTTACGGGATTACGCTTTGCCCGTCGGTTGTCAGCCTCGATCCGGATGGAAACATCGTTGTCGGCGAACCGGCGCGCAAGCGCTTGCTGACACAGCCAGAGCGGACGATCTACTCCGTGAAGCGTTTGATGGGTCGCGGTCTGGCTGACATTTCCGAAGAACTAAAGCTGTTTCCGTTTCGGGTGGATGCGGCGAGCAAGAACGTCATTCGCGTGCAACTCGGGGAAAAGAGTTTTACTCCGCCGGAAGTTTCCTCATTCATCTTGCGCGAACTCAAAAATTGGGCCGAAGCCTATTTCGGCGAGCCAGTAGACCGCGCCGTAGTTACCGTGCCTGCGTATTTTAACGATGCACAGCGCCAAGCAACAAAAGATGCTGGAAAACTGGCAGGTCTCGAAGTTCTGCGGCTTGTCAATGAGCCGACGGCGGCTTCTCTTGCCTACGGCCTTCATGAAAAGCGGCGAGGCCTCGTCGCTGTCTACGATCTCGGTGGCGGAACGTTTGACATTTCCCTGCTGAAGCTGATCTCGACCGGCGAAGGCGACATCTACCAGGTGCTTTCGACCAACGGCGATACGCATCTCGGCGGCGATGACATCGATAACCTGCTGCAGGCATTCGTTCATGAGCAAATCTTGCAAGGTAACGAGATTGACTTTTCACCACATGGCGAAATCGCTCAGGAGCTGCGCAAGGAATTGATTGCGCTGAAACATAAACTTTCGGAAAGAGAATCCGCCACGCTGAAGTTTCCTCTGCCGAATGGAGAAACTTTCGAGTCCGAGTTTACTCGCGGAATGCTGGACGCGCTGATTCGGCCCGTTATAGCTCGCACGATGACTCCCGTGAAGCGCGCTCTTGCCGATGCGCAGCTGAAGCCCGAACAGATGGATGAAATCGTGCTGGTAGGCGGAACAACGCGCACGCCCCTGATTCGCTTTACTGTGCAGGATTTTTTCGGCCGCGCTCCTCACACGGAATTGAATCCGGATGAAGTCGTAGCTCTTGGTGCGGCGGTGCAAGCCAATATCCTGGACCGAGGCGTCAGCAACATGCTCCTGCTGGACGTGACGCCGCTTTCCCTCGGAATCGAAACCTATGGCGGCGCTGTTGGCAAAATTATTCCGCGCAATTCCCCGATTCCCGCGAGCGCGCAGGACATGTATACAACCGGGGTGGACAATCAGACGGGAATCGAGATTCACGTACTTCAGGGCGAGCGCGAACTCGCCAAAGATTGCCGCTCGCTTGCGCGATTCGCGTTGAAAGTTCCTCCTGCGCCAGCGGGATTGCCACGCATTGAAGTAAAGTTCCTGATCGACGCCAGCGGAATTCTGCAAGTGGCGGCCAAGGATGTACGCACCGGCGAGCTGCAGCAGATTGAAGTGCGGCCAAGTTACGGATTGAATGACGCTGAAATCGAACGCATGCTCGAAGAATCCATCGAATACGCAGAGCAGGATTTTGCCGAGCGGCAAGTCATCGAAGCGCGTACAGAAGCGGAAAGCATTCTCGCCGCGACAGCCAAAGCGCTAGCCGGAGAACCGGCAAGAGCAATTCCCGCCGGAGAACGCTCTAAGATTGACGCTACAGTCGCCGCCCTCAAGGAAGCGGCAGCAGGCCAAGACTACAAGCTTGTTCGCAGGCGCATTGACGAATTGAATCAGGCGACAATGCATCTCGCGGAATTGGTAATGAACACGGCGATTTCCACGGCCCTAAAAGGGAAAAGCGTGGGGGAAGTTTAGTTTTGCGCGGAGGTGGAAAGGCGAAGTATGGGCGGAACAAATCCTTACATTGAAGAGACAAAGTATAAGCCCGCGACGAAGAAATTCAAGGTGACCTTTCTTCCAAGTGGCAAGACGCTGGAAGTTGATCCGGCGCAAATCCCTTACGGCCACAACGGTTTGCCGGGCAGCATCCTCGATTTTTCGGAAGCGCTCAAGGCTGGGCTCGATCACGCCTGCGGCGGCGTTTGCGCTTGCTCAACCTGCCACGTAATCGTGCGCGAAGGGCTCGAATCCTGCAACGAAGCGACCGATGCGGAACTCGACGAGTTAGATGAAGCGCCCGGCATCACGCCGAAGTCGCGCCTCGGCTGCCAGACCGTGCCCGACGGGACTACCGACATCGTCGTCGAAATTCCGAACTGGAATAAAAACTACGCGAAGGAAGCGGATCACTGAGAGGGTTCGCGCAACCATGCCACAGACATTTGATTGGGATAACTTCGAAGACATCGCCATCGCGCTGACCGATAAATTTCCGGACACCGATCCACTTACCGTGCGCTTCACTGACATGCACAAATGGATTACTGAGCTGCCCGGTTTTGCCGGAGACCCGTCCAAATCCAACGAAGCCAAGCTCGAAGCCATTCAAATGGCCTGGAATGAAGAATTTCAAGACCGCCAAAACTGATGTACGCGGCTTGTCGCACTGAACAAATTCCCGTATTCTAGAAGAGCAGTTACCCCGCAACACAGTGCCGCTATGGTGCAACGGTTAGCACGTAGCCCTTTCAAGGCTAAAATACGGGTTCGATTCCCGTTAGCGGTACCAAAATTTTGATTCCCGCCTGATTCCAGCTTCTTCTTCATCAATGCTAGTAATCCATTGTCCAGTCGGCGATAATCTCGTGCATCACGCGCGACACCAGGCAACCTCGCTGCACTTCCTCGAGAAATGTCGCATGATCCGGGCCAAAATCCAGAGCGGACGGAGTTAGAGCAGTGACAGGCAAAGACAAAAAGAAAAAGCTTTGCGCATGCGGCCACCCGAAAGCCACTCACTGGCGTGTGAAGCAAATTGCAGAAAAGTGCTCGCAGTGCTCTTGCAAGAAATTCAGGTGGGTAGAAGAAGCCAAGCAATAGCGCGCTATGCCTGCCTCGCGGCGGAGAATACGCCGGCAGTTCGTTAAAACGAAAGCCGTAGACGTCCTGATACGCTGCGTGGCGCTGTCACCGCCGTACCGGAAAACAATCCCGCGAAGTTGAGCACGTTCACCCGATCCGCCAGATTCTCTCCTTGCACCTGCAATCCGACCGACCGTTGTTCCTTCCGGTAAACTTCCCATCCCGCCGCCGCACCCAATGAAAAATTTGGCGCCACACGGCCTTTTTCGAAATTCACTTTGCAAATAATCGCCGGGCCGTACTGTGCCAACAGAAAGTTCATGTTGACGGCACTCGAATCGAGCTCAACTGGCAGGCCGCTCCCGTACTCTGCGCTAACCGCGAGCCACGTTCTTTTTGTAGATTGAAGCCGCATTCGAGCGCGCACTGTGTTTCTCTGATCCTGCGTCACGGCGAAACGCGAAGTATCCGTCAGCGCGCTGGATGCATCATCGCCCAGGAAAAGTCCTCCCGTCACTGGCCCCTGTCCGTAACCCGATTGATTGGCGTAACTCACGAATCCGGAAAAGCGCCACCAGTGCGGAACTTGAAGGCTCAACTCTTCGCCAAAGATGCGCGCCTTTTCAAACGCAATCGGAAAACTGACTCCAGTGTCGAGCAGCACATCGTCATCGGGATAATTGTGAAAATCACGCCGGAAAATGTTCGCTTCGATGCGCAACTTTCCCGCGACGGCCTTTGTCAATCCAAATTCGTAGTAATTTGCACGGGCGGGACGAACAGGCAGACGGAGCACATTCTTGTTCACCACGTTCAGCTCAGGAGAACTGGCCAGAATCAAATTCTCGACCGCCGGCGTTTGCAACACGCGGTCGTAAGACGCGTGCAGCAAGAGACTCCATTTCGGAATAAAGCGTGAAACCCCGAGCCGCGGGCTCGCCTCCCATTCATCGACATTGAAGTCGTAGTGATCCAGCCGCAAACCGGCATTGAGATTCCAATTGTCGTAGTGCATCGCGTCCTGGACATAAAACGATTGCTCGAGATCCCATGTTTGATGCCGTGGAAACGTGAATTGCAAGAGTGTTCCCGGGTCAAACTGCGACGGATCGGTGATCGAATAACTCAGCGCTTCATGCACAGGGTCGAAAATCGCGTCGACTCCCGTTTTCCAGTCATGATGACCGCGATGCCCGGCGAGGTCCGCTCGCGCATACCCTTCGCGATAGCCGCGGTCCTGAGCAACGATCACGGGCATGGAAAGCGCATTCGAAGAAAGCGTCGCGCTCGCATCTCGTACGCTGCCCGAAGTGCTGAACACCAGTTCCGGCGAAATAATGTGCTGAAAATAAATCTGTCCGGCTGTCTCGATGTCTGCGATGTCCTGCCGCTGCCGTGCGTTCTGCTGGATCAGCTCATTCGGGACGAGAAATCGAACCGTGTTTCGGGAAAAGCTCAAACGCAAGCGGTCTTTGTCCGAAAAATCCCTTTCGTATGCAACAGAAAACCCATTCGCGTTGCCACGATTCGTAAAATTCTCTAAAACCGGCGGATCGAGATAGCGATCCGTGTGAAATCCTTGGCCGCCAAGAGAAAAGCGATTTTTCTCGCGGACATAGGAAATTTCTCCGGATCCCCCAATCGATGAAAAACTTCCTCCGTCCACATCGAAGCGCCCATGTGCGCCGGCAGGGGAATTTTTGTCGGTAGTCACTTCAACAATGCCCCCAAGCTTGCGGCCATATTCAGCGGGGAAGCTCGCCGTTAGAACTCGCATTGATTCGACTTCACCTGGGTCGGGAGAAGGTGCAAACGCTGGCGAACGATTTTGTGTAAGGGGCAAACCGTCGAATACAAATTGCACGTCGTACTCCGAGCCGCGAGGGTGAAGCACGCCGTTTGCTTCGTAAAGCCATCCGGGTTGATCGTTCACCAAATCCGTCAACGTTCGCCCCGGTTGCGTCGGAATCTGTTCTTCGATCGCGTTTTTGCCGATCGCATAGGTGACACCGGTTCGCGAAGGATCGATCAGTGTGGCCGAATCCGAAACCTGAATCTGTGTATTCACCGATGCGAGGCCCAAGGTTATTGTGAGGTTTTGTGGAACTACGGACCGGATTTCGACCATGCCGGACCATTCCGCAAAACCCTGCGCTTCGAGCCGCAAATGATAACGGCCGAAAGGGAGCTCCTGGAGAACGCTGTGTCCGTCTGCTCCCACCTTGAACCTACGCTGTACCTGATTGAGTTCGCTGACCAGCTCGCCTGCGCCCGCTACGGCCGCACCTTGCGAATCATGAATCTCCAGCCGCAATTCTCCGCGTTCCCGCTGCGCGAAAGATCCGCATGGGAGCAGGAACAAAAGGCTTAGACCAAAGATGGAGATTCGAAGGCGCATGTGACCTGGCATTCCATTGTGCCTTCTTACTGCGGGAAAACTCCAGGCCAGCATCTACTATTGCGAGAGATTGCACCGATGTCTGTTGCGTCGCAATTCGTTCGGCGTCAGGGTTCTGGCCGCACGCGCAGAGTGAAACTCGTCTCCGACACGGGAGCCACGCAGCTCATCAGTGGCGGCATCCTGCGTCGGTCATCTGATTTCGGCACAACGGAGTCAGCGCGTTGCTCGCTTGCGAGGGATCGACCGCCCCGTTTAGCGCCTCCGCATAAATCTGATAGCTGTGCCCGACAGGAAGAGCTTGAATCTGAAAACTCCCGTCCAACCTGCACCGGCCCGGGCGAAGTGCAACCCCACCCCCCCGAGCGTTCCTGCTATCACATTGCCGCTCGCCGCATCTACTGCGACAACGTGCGTTCCAAAGAGCCCCGTTACGCCAGGAGGATTCGTTGGCAGCGACAAGGGATTCGCGGGCAAAATCCTCCCCGCTATCGATCCAACACCACCGTGTCCGTTGCGTCAGGATAAAGCACATGCAGCCCAGTTCGGTCGTCGTCGGCGAGCGGTCGCTTCGCCTCCCCCTCCGCAGCCCTCGAAGCTTGCGCCCACCGCGAGTAGAAGCGCGATCCCAACGCAACTGGAGCGCTTTCTTTCACTTTGCTGAAGGGCTCGCACGGCAAAGCGAAAAGCAGACGAAGTGCCACGCTTTGCGTGCTCGAATTTGAGGTTTTGGATTCACCATAGGCCTCAAACTAGGACCATAAGATCTGCACTTACAAATAGTTACGCCCAGACAGGCCTTTCAAATGCCGCCAGGTTGAGACTGTAGGTGGCCAATCCCACTTTCCAATTCGGAACTTCACCACGCGACCCGAGTCCCATTCACGAACTGCCGCATTTTGCTTTTTTCTTTACTTCGCTGCTTCCTTACTTCATTACTTTTCTTGAACCTTGCCCCGCCCCACGGCGTCTGGCAGGTATACACGGTTCGCGGGCCGGCTTGGCGTCGCGCCCGCAGAAGGCACTGCATGCAGGAGCTGATCCTGATCGAGCCGGGCAGCACGGCAAATGCGGAGTGGATGCGCGAAGCGAAACGCTCCGCCGTCCGCAGCGAATTTGAAGAGCGGCTCGCCGACTCCAGCGCGCTTGCCTATCGCGTCGCACGCGGCGTCTTGCGCAACGACGCCGACGCTGAGGATGTCGCTCAGGAGTCTCTGCTCCGCGCCTTTCGAAAATTCTCGCGCCTGCGCGACCGCAACCGTTTTCGCGCGTGGCTCGTTCGAATCAGTTTTCGGCTCGCGCTTGACCGCCTTCGTTCGTCCAAACGCCGCGAGCTGCGTGAAGCGGAATGGATGCGCGAGCAAGAGCGGCTGCAACCAGGGAGTTCCCACAGCTCGGGCGAATTCCAGCAGCATCTCGAAGGAGCGATGGCGGAGCTGCCAGAGAAATTGCGCCTCGCTTTGCTCCTTTCCGCCATGGAGGGCCACTCGCTCGAAGAAGTTTCTGTCTTGCTGGCCGTTCCAGTTGGAACGGTCAAGTCTCGAGTCTTTTTTGCACGGAAACAGCTTGCGGAGAAACTCAGATGTTTTGTGAAGCCTACAACCAATCGCTAAAGGACGCTGTAGCAAGCGGTGAAGCGCTCACGCTCGCGCTGCAGCAGCATCTCGCGTCTTGCGAATCTTGCCGCGCCGCCTTCGCCGGAGAACAGTCCCTCTTCGCTGCCATCGATTCCGGCCTCCGCGCCGCAGCCAATTCCGAAGTTCCTACAACGCTCACCCCTCGCGTCCACGTCGCCATCAATAATAAACCTACGCCTCAGCCTCGGCGATTTCCTCTCCCGGTTTGGGGATTTGCAGGCGCGGTCGTAACAGCTGCGACCGTCCTTGCTTTGCTTTACGTGCCCTCGCGGCGTCCGCCAATTCCTGTTGAACCGCCTCGAACTTCGCCTCCTCCCATCGTTGCTCGAGCGAATCCGCTCGCTCCTTCGGTGCCGAACTCTTCCCGTCCGGACGGCGTCTCTCCTTTGCAACATAAGAGGCCGGTAGCTCTGGTTGCAAGCCGGACTTCAAAGTCAGAGTTTCCGGAGGTTCTAGTCCCTGACGAAGAGCGCCTGGCGTTTGCTCAATTCATGGCTCACGCTTCTTTACCCGCGAGCACTTCGGCTAAGACGTCTCTTGTACCCAGAGCACCTCGAGAGTTCGTTGAAATTGTGCCCGTGCAAATTGTGAGTTTGGAACTCAAACCGTTGGACCCGAAAGAAGGACGACAGTTTGATTATTAGGCCTTTGACTTGAGAAGAATTTTGAAGGAGAAAACGATGAAAAAACGATGGTTGTTAATCGTGGTTGTACTCTTGTTTGTCGCTTGGGCCCCAAGTGTATTCTCCCAAGACAAACCTAAGTCTCAAGAACAACAGTCCGAAGAATATCGCTTCACGCTGGCAACGCTGAAGGTACAGGTAATCTTCACCGAGTACGAAGGCGACAAAAAGCTGAAGAGCTTGCCATATTCATTTGTTCTCACCACGCGTACCAGAGACGGCCGACCGGAAGCCAAAATTCGCGTTGGAAACAGAGTCCCCGTCTACACTGGCGGGGGCGGCGATCACGGCTCTGTAAGCTACTTGGACGTTGGCACAAACATTGATAGCTGGGCGGAGGGCGTTGCGCCCGGGCAATATCGCGTCTTTCTTAGCCTGGAAAGGTCCTGGGTCGAGGGATCCGTCTCTGTGCCTGTCGATAAAATTCAGTCCTCAGCCGAGGGTCGTACCACGGAATTTGCCCAACCCATTGTCCGCCAGTACAAAGCCGAGCTGACTCCCATTCTCAAAGACGGCCAGTCTCTCGAAACGCAACTTGCTACCGACCCGCAAAGCGGTCGTGTCGTGAAGCTCGAGGTTTCCATCTCTGTTCTCAAATAGGAGAGTTCATTTTTCTGTCAGGATTGCGCTCAAAGCGGAATTGAGCGACGAGTATCGGAAACCGTGTCCGATCTGCTGCAACTTCTTAGGCACGACGCGCTGACTGCCTGTTAGCAGCGCGTCTGCCATTTCTTGCCCAAGTGCAACCCGCAGCGCAAACGGTGGCACCGGAAAAATCGCTGGGCGACGCAGCGCCCTCGCCAGCTCCTTCGTAAACTCCGCGTTCGTCACCGGCTCCGGCGCAACCACATTCACGGCCCCAAACATTGCCGCGTCCGAAATCGCCCTCTTCAAAATTCCAAACACGTCTTCAAGCGAAATCCACGACATCCATTGCTTCCCGCTCCCAAGTCTGCCACCCAATCCCATGCGGAACGGCGTCAACATTTTCGCCAGCGCGCCGCCCTGCTTCGCCAAAATGATTCCAAATCGCGCCAGCACCACTCGCGTCCGCCAAGCCTCCGCTTTCAACGCCTCTGCTTCCCATGCCTTTACAATCTCGGCAAGAAAACCCTCTCCCGCTGCGCTCTCTTCACTCAAGATCTCATCTCCGCGATTCCCGTAATATCCAATCGCTGACGCCGACACAAAGACTGCCGGCTTCACTGTCATTCTTCCAATCGCTGCAATTAGCGCTTGCGTCGCGTCCACGCGGCTCGCTCGCAACTCCTCTTTCCTTTTCTCCGTCCACCGCCCGTCCCCAATCGACGCCCCCGAAAGATTCACCACTGCGTCGGCTCCCACCGCTGCTCCGCCCAGTTCGCCCGTCTTGGGGTTCCACGGAACATTAAATCCTCCGGCATCGTCATTTGCATTTGTCACCGGCCGGACCAATCTGCAAACCGAATGTCCTTCCTTCGCCAGCGCGGACACCAGCGCTTTCCCTACCAATCCCGTCGAACCCGTCACTAAAATCTTCACGCCCTCACGGTACGGAACACGACCGTGCTGGTCAAGTCTCTCGCGCAACTATCCCACGCCTCTTCGGGTTAGAATTGAATCGATAAGCCATGCAAACTCGCGTCCTATTTTTCGGCAAACTTAAAGAACTCGCCGGCGGGGCCGAGCAATCCATCGAGATCAGCTCTGGCTCGACGATCGCCGAACTCTTTGACCGTTTCGCCAGCCAAACGCCTGCACTGGCCCCCTATCGCTCTTCCGTCGTCGCCTCGCGCAATCAGGAATTCGCTCCCTGGACGACCGTTCTCGAACCCGGCGACGAAATTGCCTTTCTCCCGCCTGTGAGTGGTGGCTAAACGATGGCCCTCTCCGCCCACGACGACCTCATCCTCCTCGTCCGCGATCCCATCGCCGCCGACGCCCTCGTCAAGCACGTCCGCCAGGCCGATGACGGCGCCGTCGTTACTTTCGATGGCTGCGTCCGCAACCAATCCCATGGCCGCAAAACGCTTTATCTCGAATACGAAGCCTACGAATCTATGGCCTTCGAAAAAATGCGCGAAATCGCTGCCTCACTGCACACCCTTTTCGCCATTGACTCAGTCGCCATCGCGCATCGCCTCGGTCGCCTGGAAATAGGCGAAACCAGCGTCTTCATCGCTGTCAGCGCGCCGCATCGCAAAGCTGCATTCGAAGCCTGCCGCCACGCCATCGACACCCTCAAGAAAACCGTCCCCATCTGGAAAAAGGAATTCTTCGAAGATGGCGCTGTTTGGGCCGATGGCGAACTTCCGCCCGTTCCTGCGGCCACTCCCTTGGCGAAACGTGCATCTTAATCCCCAATGACGCACACACCCCTGCGCGCCGCCCTTGGCTTTTGTGCACTCAGCGCGTTGCTCCCACTTTCGGGCACGCCGCAAGAAAATCCCAATCGTCCTCCCTGGGCGCAAAAGAACAAGCCCGCCTCCGATAAAACCGCCAAGCCGGACGGCACCGTCTCCGCATCCGACAACGCCCTTCAGAACCGCAGCACCATTCATGTCAAAGTTAATTTAGTTAACGTCCTCGTCAGCGTCCTTGACGAAAACAATCGTCCTTCTCCGGACCTCCCCTCCGAGGCTTTTCAAATTTCCGAAGAGGGCAATCCTCAAAAAATCGAAATCTTTGAAAAGGAAACGCAGCAGCCGCTCGATCTCGCACTCATGATTGACGCAAGCCTCAGCGCACAAATCGAAATGTCCACCGAGCGCGCCGCTGCCGCGCACTTCATCCAGCAGGTTATTCGCCCCGGCGACCGCCTCGCCGTTTTCAGCTTCGATGAAAACGTCACCCGCGTCGCCGATTTTTCAGACAGAATTTCTGTGCTGCAGGACGCGGTACGCAAAATTCCTGCCGGTGCTGGCACTTCCATCTACGATGCGATTGTTCTCGGCTCAAAAAGCCTCGCCACGCAAAAGGGCGAGCGCCGCCATGTCATCATCCTTGTTACCGACGGTGGAGAAACAACCAGTCGCTCCGATTTCGAAACCGCGCGAAAGACTGCCGTCCGTTCGGACACGCTTCTCTACACGATTCTCATCCGTGCCATAAAAAACGAAGGTGGACGCAACACCGCCGGTGAGCACGCCCTGCAAACTATTACCGAGACGACCGGTGGTGCCATGTTTTATCCCGACAGCGCCGCTGACCTGGGCATCATCTTCGATCAAATCGATCGCGAACTACGCACACAGTATCGCCTCGCCTACTATCCCAATCCGCGTGGTCCTGCTGATTCGCTCCGCAATATTGAAGTCAGCGTGCTCGGCGACTACAAAGTCCGTCATCGCAAAAACTATTACATGGCCAAAGAGTAGGAGCAGGGATTTATGCCGCCATCTCTTTCCTGGTTTTCTCTTGGTGTTGTAGTGGCCGAACTTTAGATCGATGGTTTGTTCCTTTGTTTGTTGGAATATCGGTTTACGGCATCGTCAAACTCGGATGTTGCAAATGAAATCCCGTCGCTTCCTGGTACGCCCGCGCAAACGCCAGCAACTCTGCTTCCCCATACAATTTCCCTAGAAACGTCAGACTCGTTGGTGTTCCCGGCCCGCCGGAATTCGTGAAATCGGTGGGATCTTCCGACGGCGGTTTTGGCGCATCTTCTCCACGAAGTCCATTCGGCAAAATCAACGCCGGGTGCCCGGTCAAATTCGTGCACTCCAATTGCGGCCCGTTTGATGGCGTCACAATTACATCGAGATCCTCGAACACTTTCGCAACTGCATCCATCAAAAGCGTTCGTGCCCGCGCTGCCTGAATGTATTCGACCGCAGGAATAAATCTCGCCGACCGAAGTGTGTTCGGCCAGTCGTAGTCCTTTTGCGAAGTCAGCAGCTTGTCGCGCCCCGCCCGCGTCAAATCATCAAACGCCGCTGCGGACTCCGCCGTCAGCATCGCTGTGATCGCGTCATAGGGAAACTTCGGCAATTCCACGGGAGTGAGCTTTACACCCATCTCTTTTAGCTTCGTTAGCGCCGCCTCGAGGTATTTTCGGTCGTACTTCATCCGCGCCTGCGCCGCTTCGCGCCGCCTCTTTTGTTCCTCGCGCTTCTTTTCTTCCTCCGGAGTTTTCGCAGCCTCTTTTGCCGCCTCTTGTGGCTTTTCCGGTGCGGGTTCAAACCCCGCCTTCACATAACCAACGCGCAAATTTCGCCAATCGAGATTCGCATCCCAATTGAACGGCGCTTGCTGCACTGTTCGATCCTTGCCGTCCTTTCCGTAAATCGCATCGAGCACCAGCGCGCAATCCTCGACAGTTCTGCCAATCGGTCCCAGTTTATCCATGCTCCACGAAAGCGCCATCGCTCCGGTTCGTGGCACATGCCCAAATGTCGGCCGCAATCCCGTGCACCCGCATCGCGTGGATGGCGACGAAATCGAGCCAAGCGTCTCCGAACCAATGCTGAACGCCACGCAGCCCGCCGCCGTCGCCGAAGCTGGGCCCGCCGAAGATCCGCTCGATCCCTGCTTCGTGTTCCACGGATTCCGGGTCACTCCTCCAAACCAAACGTCTCCCTGAGCTAGCGCGCCGAGGGTCAGTTTCGCCACGAGCACCGCTCCCGCTTTGTCCAGGCGCTGCACCACTGTCGCGTCTTCGTCAATCACCTGGTTTTCGAACCCACCCGCGCCCCACGTCGTCTTGTAACCCTTCGTTGCCAGCAAATCCTTCGCGCCCCACGGAATCCCGTGCAGCGGCCCACGGTATTTCCCCGCAGCAATCTCTTCGTCCGCTTTCTTTGCCTGCGCCAGTGCCCGTTCTTCCGTCAGCGTCACCACACACTTCAGCACTGGGTCATATTTCTTCAATCGCGCCAAATACATCTGCGTCAACGCCGTCGAAGTGATCTTTCTCGTCCGCATCAGTTCCGCAAGCTGCCTCACGCTTGCAAACGCCAGCGCTTCGTAATTCGGCCGCGAGCCCGCTTTTCCGAAATCTTCGAACTCTTTCGGTAGCCTCACCGCCGACATCTTCATCGGCCGCTTTTCGGTCTCGAATTTCGTCCCCGATGTGACCGGATCGAAAATCAGCGCCGGCGCTACCGAATTCGGCATCTTCAACTTGTAAATCTCTTCATAACCCTTCGCCTGATCGTTCAGGTTCTCCAGCATCATCTCCTTGTATTCATCGGAGATTGGCACCTCGGCAATTGCCGCGGCATTTTCAATCATTTCTTTCGTGATTTTCTTTGCGCCTTCGCCTTGCGCTTGTGCCCAAAGCACTCCCGGAAACAGCGTTCCCGCCAATCCCATTCCCGAGCACGTCCTCATGAAATCCCGCCGGTCCAGCATCCTTGCCTCCAACTTTTTCAATCGTCCAATCGGCTGCGTACAATACCACCCGTCTCGCGACCGCTTTCGCTCAACAACGCGTGGCCCTTCGCCCTTCACGGCGACTTGGCCGACGCACGCATACAGTATCCGCTATATAAAGTCCACGATATTCGAGCTGCTCCGCCATAGAAGGAGTTTCTTCTCAGGTTCGGTCGGCCAAGCTTTCTGGGAGCTCATATGACACAAAAACTCTCTCCATCCTGCTTTGTTGCGGCGATCTTTTCCTGCTTTTCTTAGTGGCAACCGGCATATGCACAGCAACAGCCACAGACGAAGATCTCCAAAGACGAAAAGCAGGAAGTCTTACAGATGCTCGACACAATTTCCAATGACGTCAAGAAGCATTACTACGATCCGAAACTTCACGGTATCGATTGGGATGCCAACGTCAAAAGATGTCGCGAGCGTATTGACAACGCTTCTTCTTTGAACAGAGGGCTCTCTGAGGTCGCAGCTGCGCTCGATGTCCTTAATGATCACATACATTCTTTATCTCGCCCCCGCGTCCGTATAAGCATGACTATGGTTGGCAGATCGGTATGGTCGGTGAAAAGTGTCTTGTTCTCGCCGTTCGTCCTCTGGGCGATGCGGCCACAAAGGGAGTGAAACCGTGCGATCAGGTCCTTACGATCAACGGCTATTCCCCTCAACGCGACAATTTGTGGAAAATGAATTACGTATTCAAAACTTTGCGCCGCAACCAGCCTTAAACGTCTCCTTGTTGTCCCCCGATGGGCAAACGAAGAATATCGAACTGGTCGCCGCCATGCGTCAGCTTCCCAAGATACGCGATCTTACGGGTGGCCGCATTTTTGAGTATATTCGTGAACTCCAAGGCGAAATTGATTTGACCAAGATGCGCTATGCTGAGCTGGAAGGCGACATTCTTGTCTTGAAGTTGCCTGAATTTATCCAGTCTGAGCTCAGCGTTGACAGCATGATGAAAAAGGCTCGCCACAAAATTGCTCTGATTATCGACTTGCGCGGCAACCCCGGTGGCGCTGTCACTACTTTGGACGAAGTCGTGGCCAATCTATTTGATCATGATGTAAAGATCTGCGATCGTGTGACGCGCGACAATTCCAAGCTGCAAAAAGCAAGAACAATTGGCAAGAACGCTTTTGCCGGAAAGCTTTACGTTCTTGTAGACAGCAGATCCGCTTCTGCTTCAGAAGTTCTTGCCCGCGTTGTTCAATCGAAAAGCGCGGTTTGGTCATCGGAGACAGATCCGCTGGTGCCTTCATGGCGGCACGTCATCATCCTCTACGGTGCCTCAATTACGGACGCAGATCTGATCATGGATGATGGCAAGAGTCTGGAAAAGGTTGGAGTTTTGCCCGACGAGACGTTGCTCCCGGTGCCTGCTGACCTTGCTATCGGTCATGACACGGTTCTCGCTCGCGTCGTCGAACTTGCCGGTGGAAAAATCACCCCCCAACAAGCAGGCAAGTTCTTTCCTGTTCTTTGGCCTTCGAATTAACTTGCCACAACTCCGCGCCTGTATCCTTCCGGGTTCTCTTTCCTTCCGGTGTTAAAGTAAAAGTGCACATGACTAAGACTTATTTGGAAGTTGCAATTGAAACCGCTCGCGAAGCCGGAAAAATCCTTCGCGACGAATACGCACGCCCTCCCGAAATCAAGTACAAAGGCGACGTCGATCTCGTCACGCAAGCCGACAAGCGCAGTGAGCAAGCCATCGTCGCCCGCCTCTCCAAATATTTTCCAGACCACGCCATCGCTGCCGAAGAAGGCCTCGGCAAGGATCACGACGCTGAATTTCGCTGGCACGTCGACCCCCTCGACGGCACCACCAACTTTGCCCACGGCTATCCCTGCTTCAGCGTTTCAATCGCGCTTGCCCATCGTGACGAAGTTCTCGTCGGTGTCGTCTACAACCCGATTTACGAAGAACTTTTCGCCGCCGCTCGCGGCGACGGCGCCACTTTCAACGGAAACAAGATTTCCGTCTCCAAAGTTTCCACACTCTCGACGAGCCTTCTTTGCACCGGTTTTCCCGTTCACAAGCGCCAGGCCAGCCCCAATATTCATTACTATTACGATTTCACGCTGCGTTCGCACGGCGTCCGCCGTGATGGCTCTGCTGCACTCGATCTCGCTTGCGTAGCCGCCGGCCGCTTCGATGGTTTTTGGGAATTTGGTCTTCAGCGATGGGACACCGCTGCAGGCGTCCTCCTAGTCCAAGAAGCTGGCGGAAGAGTAAGTGATTTTCAAAATAAGCCTTACCAGCTCGGTGGTCCCGTCGTTCTCGCAACCAACGGCCTCATCCACGAAGAAATGCGCCTCGTCGCCCTCGAAATTTCCCACCGCGATCCCGCCTCCGCACCGCAACGTCCGGCCACCACAAAAAAATAAAGGCCGGAATCGTCTTCCGGCCCTTTGTCCATCTTCTGTTTCAAATCTTAATGTTCTATTTCAATTCTTCGCGCCCCACTCCTCATAGAGCTTTGCGATTGCCGGTCCTGCCGAAAAATTGTATGCGTACATCACCACATCCTTGAATTTCTCAGGTATGACGTACTGATCCGCAGCTTCCGTCACCGGCACTCCCGCCTTGTGCAGCTTCTCCGCTTGCTCCGCGATATCGTCAAATATCGCGCGGAACCTTGCTATCCATTCCTGCCCGCAGAGTGGGCCGTGTCCAGGCACAAAGAGCGTGTCTTTGTCCCACGATGCAAACGTCTTCAGCGTCGCGCGCCACCCCGAGATGGTCGCCTGGGAATCAAACGCCACCGGATAGGCTCCACTGAAGATTAGGTCCCCGCCGTACACCACGTTTTGCTCCGGGACGCGAACGATCACGTCTGTCCCAGAGTGCCCTGGATAGTGCTCGATCACTGCTGTCAAACCGCCCAAATCCACTTTCACCGGCCCCTTGGCCGGATCGATCGAATGATTCGGCAATCCCAGCACGGTGGAAGTCGTTGCATCGTAAATACTTCCCATAATCGTGGTCCATTCCTGCGCGTGTTTCTTTCCAATTTCCGTTTTCGCTTCGTTAGCGCGCTTTTCGAATGGCGCCAGAACCGCCGCTTTGTCCTTCTCCTGCATTGATCCGTACACTGAGACAATTCGTTTCGCTGTGTCTGCGTGAGCCCAGATCGGAATGCCATTCGCCCCGTAAAACGCATTTCCCAGCGAATGATCGTAGTGATAATGCGAATCCAGCGCGCCCTTCACGGGAACCTGACTTACCATGCGCAGCGCTTCCATCTGGAAGGCCGCTCCTGCAGGCGTGATAAATCCTTCAATCAGGAAAGCAGCATCTTTCCCGGCCAGAAATCCGCCATTACAGACTGTTTGTCGCCCCTTCGATCCATCGGAAATCGTGGCATAAAGTCCGTTTCCGATTTTTCGCACCGACGCGAATCCTTTATCCGCAATCGGCGTCGCTGCGATTCGCGAGTCTTGCTCAAGTGCTTTCGGCAGCGCTCGCAGCGGCATCATGCTTGCCGCCGCGTACACTGCGCCTAGATAGGACGTCTGCGCCAAAAACTTACGCCGGCTTACTTCTAAAATTGGGTTTTGCATGATTTCTCTCTCGTGATTGGGATGGAGTCTGAAAACAGAACTTTGCAGCAGCAAGCTGATACCGGATCGCCAGCGGTGTTGCCATTTCCGCTATTTGCCCTTCATCCTCGCGCAAGACTTATCGCGAATCAACCTATTCTAATAGAGAACAGATTCTCCCGACCCCCGGAAAGATACACGACTTTGGTGGACATTCTATGAAAAAACTCTTTTTGCCTGCTTTCGCGCTTCTTGCACTTTGCTCGGTCGCTCGAGCTCAGTCAATCGTGTGCAAGGAGGTTCAGGACTTCCCAAATCCGGAAACTGACCGCCAGACGCTCATCAATTTGGAGCAAGGAATTACTCACGCAATCCAGATCAATAATTCCTCCGTCGTGAACTCGGTCTTTAGCGACGATTTTTCTGGCGTTACATGGTACGGCGAGGTCACTAACAAGGCCGCTCAGATTCGCAGCATTCAAACCTCTCCTAGTGTCTACCAGTTCGTTCGCATCTCCAATATTCAAGTGAAGATTTATCGCGACACTGCGTCTGTTTCGAGCCTGCGCACGGAACGTGGTTCCGTACAGGGGCGCTCATTCAACCGGCAGTTCCGCGTGTTGCGCGTTTATCTCAACACAACAAGCGGATGGCGCGTAGTTGCCCAACAGGAAACACAGCTCCCAACGTCAATCGAACGCTGACACTCTCTTCGGAATTCTGTAACCCTTCTAATGCCCGCGCAGAGCTCGCTCTGCGTTCACTGCCGCGCCGATCACTCCCAGTTCATCATTCTGTGGAATCAATTCAAACCGGCTCCCTTGCAACGGGCTCATCTTCACCATTTCATGGACGATCCGGTCTAGCAGCCCTACATCCAAGAAGGCCGCGTTTGGCCCGGTCAAATAAAACGGCCCTGGCCCGGCCATATGAATCGAAGTCGCCGATGCCGCCGCAAGTGCCCGGTGGCATTGCATCACGAACTCCGCACAACGCTGGTCGCCCGCCTTCGCATTTGCGAACACTTCTTCCGGTTCCATGTCCAGGAACCGCATTCTCATCGAGCGGTACCCGAGAATTCCCTCCAGGTGCCCCACGCCGCCGCATCCGCAGAATTTCTCTTTCGGGTCCAGCGTCACCACCGAATGCCCGCCTTCCCACACTCCTTCGCTTGACGGAAATCTTCCGTACCCGACGCCGTTCCCAATTGCCCACACCCGGTTTAGTTTGTGCAGCACGCCGCGCGTCGCCGCAATCCCTGCAGCCGTTGCGTCCGCATCATTGAAGACCCCTACGGCAGTTTTCGTACCAGCTCTTGTCAGTGCAGCCTCCACCGCCTTCTGCAATTCAAATCCCTTCATCTGCTGCAAGTTCGGCGACTCTTCCGCGATGCCATTTCGAATGATTCCTGGAAATCCAATTCCAACCGCATCCAACTTTTCGCCTTTCGCCACGACTTTCACTTGTTCTGCTATCGTCTGTACGATGTCGTCCGCCGGCATGGAAAGCAGCGCGTCGTGCGCGCCTCCTTTTTCCGGAAACATGCGCACTCCGCTCACCACGCGGTTGTTCTCAACCAGCCCCGCCGAAATGTGCTGCACTACATGGACCCCTGCTAGCTTTGCCATCGCCCGCCTTCCGTTTCCTTAGAACCCCTGCAGGAATCGCTACACGTTCGCCAGCTTGTTCAATCCGTTGAACGCCGCTGCCTTGTAACACTCCGCCAGCGTCGGATAGTTAAAAACCGTGTCCACGAAATACTCCACTGTCCCCTTCAGCGCCAGAACGGCTTGCCCGATGTGCAAAAGCTCCGACGCTCCTTCACCAATAATATGCACGCCCAGGAGCAGTTTCGTATCAGGACTGAAAATCAATTTCAGTCGGCCTGTTGTGTCGCCGCGAATCTGCCCGCGCGCAATTTCGCGAAAATACGCAATTCCAATTTCATAAGGCACGCCTGCATCTGTTAGTTGATCTTCCGTCTGTCCGATGAACGAAATCTCCGGAATCGTGTAAATCCCGTAAGGATAGTGCGCCGGATTCGAATGAATCTTGATTCCCGCCGCATTCGCCGCTGCGATTCTTCCTTGCTCCATGGAAACCGAACCCAGGCTCGGAAATCCAATCACGTCCCCGACGGCGTAAATGTGCGTCTGTGTAGTCCGATAGTCCGCGTCCACCTTGATTCTTCCGCGCGAATCCGCCTCCAACCCCGCCGCTGCCAGATTTAGCTCATCAACATTTCCTTGCCGTCCCACCGCATACAGCAGCGCATCCCCGTTTACTTTTTTCTTGCTCTTCAAATTCGCCACAACCGTCTTGTCCGGCAACTCCTCCACGCTCTCGACTTCCTCATTCAACCGCATCGTTACGCGCCTGTCGCGCAAGTGATATGACAATGCTTCAACCATTTCCGTATCCGCAAATTCCAAAAGCCGCGGCCGCTTTTCGATCAGCACCACGCGCACGCCCAGCGTCGCAAACATGCACGTGTATTCCACTCCGATAACCCCGCCGCCTACCACGATCATCGTCTTCGGAATCTCCGGCATTTGGAGCACTTGATCGCTGTTGATGATGTTCCGGTTATTGAAAGGCACCAGCGGCGACATCGCCGGCCTTGTTCCGCTTGCAATCACGATGTTTTCCCCTTGGTATTCCGATTGCCCGCGCGATCCCACTACGCGAATCTTGTTCGGCTCAATAAAACTCGCCACGCCGTTCAATACCTCAATCCCGTTGCGCGAAAGCTGCGCTCGCGTCACGTCTATCTCTGTTTTGATCACATGCTGCGCGCGGAACGACAAGTCGGCCATCGTGATCGGTTCCTTCACGCGGTAATTCACGCCGTAAATACTTTGCCAGTAAAATCCGGAAAGGTGCAGCACCGCTTCCCGCATCGTCTTGCTAGGAATCGTGCCCGTATTGATCGCGCACCCGCCCACCACTTCCATCTTTTCCACGAGCGCGACGTGCTTCCCGAATTTTGCTGCTTGTATGGCTGCCCGCTGTCCTGCCGGACCGGAGCCGATTACCAATAGGTCGTACGTTTCCATTCGCGGTTACCGTGCCACTTGTACTTTGTTGTCCTGGCTCTCTTCTAACTTCCAACCTCTAATTTCTAACCCTCTGCTTTTTGCCGCGAGAGTATATCACCGCCGTCATTACGCCGCAGTCACGTCTCCCGCTTTTGACAGGGCAGTTTGAATTCTTGGTTCATGGTTCAATAAGTCAAAATTCAAACTGCCCCAGACTGGACAGAGTGCCATTTCCACGCCAAAATTTCCTTCTTGCAAATTAAACTTTCCTGAATAACCTAATTCTCGGCAAGGCGGTGCAACGAATGGCAACTTCTCCTGCTCCAAGCCGCACCACGCAACTTGGCGAAACCCAGCGTCGCGACGCTTGGTGGTTCGAGCTACTTCCCGTAATCATTCTCTTTGGTGGATTCGGCATCTACGCTACTCTCCGCGCCTTCGAAGGCAAATTCTACCTATGGGGACCGTACCTCTCCCCGTTTTATTCGCCTCTGCTTTCGTTCTCCTGGTGGAAGTTTTCTCCCGCACTTCTTATCCTGGGCGCTCCTCTCGGTTTTCGCACGACTTGCTACTACTATCGCAAAGCGTATTACCGCGCATTTTTTCTCGATCCGCCTGCCTGCGCCGTCAGCGAATCCAGCAAGCGCAACTATCGCGGTGAAACTTCTTTCCCTTTCATCCTCCAAAACGTCCATCGCTACTTTCTTTATCTCGCTATCATTTTCCTGTGCTTCCTCTGGTATGACGTTTTCAGGGCCTTCAATTTCGACGGCAAATTCGGCATCGGTCTCGGAACGCTAATCATGTTCGTCAACGTCATCCTCCTCACCGCGTACACTTTTTCTTGCCACTCCCTCCGCCACATCGTCGGCGGCAAACTCGATTGCTTCTCCTGCTCCACGTTCGGCCCGCCTCGCCATTCCGTTTGGAGCTTCGTCACTTTCCTCAACGAACGCCACATGGTTTTCGCCTGGTCCAGCCTCGTCTCCGTCGGTTTCGTCGATTTCTACATCCGGATGCTTGCCTCCGGCGCTTTTAAGGATCCCCGACTCCTGTGACCGCAAATTATGAAACCCACGAACACGATGTTTTGATCATCGGCGCTGG
>Ga0126376_10000272_pt1 | contig 24303 bp, 17 predicted proteins | sample PanSoiMetPlot_15_FD_92760 | JGI IMG/M metagenome (GOLD analysis project Ga0126376, IMG submission 92760) | Tropical forest soil microbial communities from Panama - MetaG Plot_15 | ecosystem: Environmental > Terrestrial > Soil > Tropical forest > Bulk soil | place: Panama | collected 2016-02-17 | reverse complement strand
GGCCTGGAGCACGCGCAGGGTCTCCTGGACGTTCCGCCCCACTTCCAAATCGTTCACCGTGATGTGGCGCACGACGCCCTGGGGATCGATAATGAACGTTCCTCGCAGGCTGGCGCCGTCATCCAATAGGACGTCGAATTCCTTGCTGAGCTGGTGGGAGGTATCGGCCAGCACCGGATAGTGCACGCGCGACAGCCGCGCGTCGCTCTCGAACCATGCCTTGTGGCTGAAGAAGCTGTCGGTGCTGGCGCCAATGACGACCGCTTCCTCGGCCTTGAAGTCGGCCTCCAATTCCCCGAACGCGACGAGTTCGGTAGGGCAGATGAATGTGAAATCCCGCGGATAGAAGAACAGCACGAGCCACTTACCGCGATGCTCGGCTAACGTCATACGCCTGGGCCCATGGGCGCCTCTTATCCAATAATCCGCCGCGGCGTCAGGTGCCGGTGCCCCGACCTTGATGCCCATCAGATGCCTCCTTGTTGGTTCGCACAGATCTTAAAGAATGTCTTTATAGACCGAATGAGCGCCGGCGAGTTCCGCACGCGGCCGCGCCGCCGAGCAGCGTGATGAACTCTCGCCTTTTCCACTGACGGAAATGCATCCGATCCCTCACGGGCCGGGAGCGCATCGCAGGATATCGGAAGCGGGACCCGCGCGATAGGCGAGCCGCAGGGAAGCCCCAGGACGCGCGTTACCCTGGCCCGCCTGTTGATGCTTTCCGGCGCAAACCCCTAGTGTATGGGGTGATGTCAAATCATCCGCCTGCCGTTTGCAAAAACTTGAGACCAGCTCAGAATGCGAACTGAGCGCCGTAATCCGGTCGGCCAAAATGGGTCCTCTTTCACGAGCGCGTCGACCTCATCGGAGCTATCGGCCTCAACGATCCATAGCCCGCCGGCCGGACCGCCTGAAGAAGCCCGCAGCGGCCCAGCCGCCGTGATCCGCGCCGCATTGTTCTCGAGAAATGACAAGTGAGCGGACATGTGCGGGCGGCGAACGTCGGCACCGAGCGTCGGGTTGTCTTCGAACAGGACCGCATAGAGCATCGGACTTTCTCCGGGGGCTGGACCCTAAACTCTCTACCTGCAAGATTGAATGCTGACGAGCCCAGCTTCAATTCGACCGGAGATCATGATGCCGGCCCAAAGGAGCGAAAAAGCAGAAGTGAAAATGTACTCGGACTTCAAAAGTCCGTACGCGTTCCTCGCGTTCGATCCCGGCATGGCGCTCGGGCAGCGGTTCGATGTGCGGGTGCGATGGATTCCATTCCAGCTGCGCGTGAAGGGCAAGGGCGAGCGCAGCGCCTATTCCGAGTACAAGGTCAAATACTCCTATATGGATGCTCGGCGCTGGGCGAAACCGCGCGGTCTGTGGATCCGCGGTCCGCTGAAAGTATACGACACCACTCCTGCGGCGATCGGCGGCTTGTTTGCCGACACGCAGGGCCGACTGCTCGACTTTGGCCGGCTGGCCTTCAAGAAGTTTTTTCTGCGCGAGTTCGAAGCCGATGAGCCGGAAGCCGTAGCTCGGCTAATTGTGGAACTTGGCCTGTCCGACCGGCACTATCTCGAATATCTGGCTGGGGAAGGCCGGGCCGCCTACGAGCGCTGCCAGGAAGAGGCAGCCGCGGACCACGTGTTCGGCGTGCCCTTTTTCATGTTCGCGGACGAACCGTTCTGGGGTTACGACCGGCTTGGGCTGCTCGAACAGCGGCTGACAGAAGCTGGCCTCGAAATCGGCGACAAGGTTACGGCGGCCTGAGCGGCGGTGCGACGCCGCAGGCTCCCGGCGCCAGGGCCGCCCTTTCCCGCCACGAAACCTCTTCTTCTCGGATCAACGCAGCGAGATGGCGATGACTGGCAAATTGCCGATGCTCACGGGCTATCGCGTGCTCGATATCAGCCAGTTCGTCGCCGGCCCGACTTGCACGCGGATCATGGCCGAGCTAGGTGCCGAGGTCGTCAAGCTTGAGCTGGCACCATTCGGCGATCGCGGCCGCGCGTCCGGCGACAAGCCACGCGACGGCAAATTCAAGGCGAGCTCGCAAAGCACGTACTTTTTCCAGCACAATCACTCGAAAAAAAGCCTGGCCGTCGATATCAAGCAAGCGCGCGGCCGTGAGCTCATCCGGGCGATCGTACCGAAGATGGACGTGGTAGTTGAGAACTTCACCCCGGGCGTGATGGCGCGAGCAGGACTGGGCTATGACCAACTCAGCGCCATTCATCCGCAGCTCATCATGTGCTCGATTTCGCTGGCCGGGCAAACCGGGCCGCTCAGTCAAAAACCGGGCTTCGACTACGTCGGCGCGGCCTATGCCGGCATCACCTCGCTGATGGGCGAAGCCGATCGCGGTCCCGCACAATTCGCAACTGCCATCGGCGACTACGCGACAGGGGTGACGGCGGCGATGTCCGTCGGCTTTGCCCTGCTGCATCGTGAACGTACCGGGGAGGGACAATATATCGAGTGCTCGCTCGTCGATACGTACTTCAACATGCACGAAGTGAACGTGCCGAAATCATCGCTGCGGGGATCATCGTTTGCTCCCAGACGCACGGGCTCGCTCCATCCGGACGGCGGACCGACCGGCGTGTTCCGCTTCCGGGACGAAGAGTTCATCGCGATCATGGTGATGCCGTATCAGTGGAAGCAGATGATCAAGGCGATGAACATGCCGCAATTGGCGGATGATCGCCGCTTCAACACGCCGCGGGCGAGGCGCGACAACAACGCAGCGCTCAAACAGATCATCGAGGCCTGGCTCGCAGGTTTTCCAAGCCGCGATGCGGCCATTGCGACGCTGGAAGCGGAGCGGGTGCCGTGCGCGCCGGTTCTCACCCTGCATGAGGCTATGGCGCATCCGCATTTGCGCCAGCGCGGGACGGTCCGGCGGGTCAAGGACCAGGCGATCGGCGAATTCGACATTCCCGGGCTGCCGGTGAAATTTTCTCGATGGGCGGATCGGAGCGAAATCGCTGCCGATCCACTCGGCGAGCATAACGAGGAGGTCCTGCGCGAGCTGCTCTCCCTGACCGATCAGGAGATCGCCAACCTTTACGCGGACGAGGTCTTAGTGCGCGATCCGCTTCTCGATACGTCAGTAGGTCGGCGGTAACGACGAAACGAACGCAGGCCAAATGCTACCAAGCGGGCGCTGCGTTCGAAAGACGAAGTCGCCTCGCTACGTATTGTCGCGGCGAGCCGCGTCGCCGGTCGGCGCCCTGATCACGATCCAAAGCATCATGTCCCAGGCGTTGCGAATTCCCGCGAGAAGCAGCGTGATCGGCGCGGCGGCGAGCAGGTCGAGGCCCGCTTCCGATTGCCGCAACAGCAAGAACGCGGCGATCAGGAGAGCCCAACAGCGGGATCGCCGCGTAGAACAGCCGATCGATGACGTCCACCTCGAAGCGGCGCTGGACGAAGAGCTGAATCCATAGCTTTGCGGAATAAATCGCGCCGGCAAGCCCGACGAGCGCCAGCAATCCGGCGAGCGTCACCCACTCGTGCGTGGGGACCACGGCCAAGACAGCGATGACGAGCACCGTGGTGAAATGTACCACGGTCGGGCTGATGAAGGCCTCCATCGCCGCCCGGTTTTTCTCGGTGAAGATGCTGGCGCCGATCGAGGCGGCGACGAACATGAGCCCGACCAACGTCGCCGCGGCCGTGCCGATCAAAAGGTCAAAGTCGTGCCAATCGTCGACGAGCTCTGCGAGCGAGGAATTCATGCCCACCCACACGGGCGCAAACAGGTTCGGGGCTATTACGTGCCAACGATAGCAATAATTCACCTCATATGCAGCTTACAACGGGAGCTTCTTATTGGAGTTCCGCCGCCAGACCGATCTGCTTCCAGCGCAACCGGCGCTGGACTCGCTGTGCTCTGGTCGGCGGGCGGTTGCGCAGCCGAGCAGAAACGGCAAGTGCTAGCTGCAGCCCGACGTCGCCCCGCAGGTGTCGCATTTCAGGCACGTGCCGTTGCGCACCAGGGTGAAGTTGCCGCATTCGCCGCAGGCCTCGCCCTCGTAGCCCTTGGCTTTGGCCTCGGCGCGTTTCTCGGCCGCCATCGCGCGTGCGCTCGCGCGCGCGTCAGCCCGGGCGACGGCGAGCGGCTGCTGCTCGAGCTGCTCCGCGGGCGAGAGTTTCTGCTCGGGCTCGGCCTTGAGCGCCGCGGTGCCGGAGATTTCGGCGCGCGGCTCGCGACCGGCAAAGGCCGTTACCTTGCCACCGCCGGGAGCGCCACGCGCGCCACCCTCCCCCCCGCCGATGGGGGAGGGTGAACGCGCCTCAGGCGCCGCACCACCCGCTAAAACCGAAAGCTTGTCCGCACGCGAGCGCGTGAGCCCCTTCGACACGTATTTTGTCGCCGCGCTCGGCTTGCCTTCCTCCACACCCTTGCCCAGCGCGTCGAAGCCGCCTTCCGTCGGGTCCACATGGGCGAGGTCGAAGCGCTCGAGATAACTCACCGCAAGCTCGCGGAAGACGTAATCGAGGATCGAGGTCGCGTATTTGATCGAGTCGTTGCCTTGCACCGGGCCGGAGGGTTCGAAGCGGGTAAAGGTGAAGGCGTCGACATATTCCTCGAGCGGCACGCCATATTGCAGGCCAAGCGACACCGCGATCGCGAAGTTGTTGAGCAGCGAGCGCAGCGCCGCGCCCTCCTTGTGCATGTCGATGAAGATCTCGCCCAGCCGCCCGTCGTCGTATTCGCCGGTGCGCAGGTAAACCTTGTGGCCACCGACCACGGCCTTTTGCGTATAGCCCTTGCGGCGGTCCGGCATGCGCTCGCGCTCGCGCATCACGACGATGCGCTCGACCACCTTCTCCACCACCTTCTCCGCGAGCGCCGAGGCGCGCGCCGCGGCCGGCTTGTCGATGAAGGCTTCGATGACCTCGTCCTCCTCGTCCTCCTCCGCGATCAATTGCGACTGCAGCGGCTGCGAGAGCTTCGAGCCGTCACGATAGAGGGCGTTGGCCTTGAGCCCGAGCTTCCAGGAGAGGAGATAGGCCGCCTTGCAGTCCTCGACCGTGGCGTCGTTGGGCATGTTGATGGTTTTCGAGATCGCGCCGGTAATGAAGGGCTGCGCCGCTGCCATCATGCGGATGTGGCTCGCGACCGAGAGGTAGCGCTTACCGTTACGCCCGCAGGGATTGGCGCAGTCGAACACCGGATAGTGCTCGGCCTTGAGGTGCGGCGCGCCCTCGACCGTCATCGCCCCGCACACGTGCGCGTTGGCGGCCTCGATCTCGCGCCTGGTGAAGCCGAGCGCGGAGAGAAGATCAAAGCGCGGGTCGGAAAGTTTGTCCGGCGCGAGGCCAAGCTTCGCCACGAATTCCTCGCCCAGCGTCCACTTGTTGAACGCGAACTTGATGTCGAAGGCGCTGCGCAACGCCTTCTCCACCTTCTCGATGGCCTCCTGCGTAAAACCCTTCTGCTTGAGCGTGGTGTGATTGATGCCGGGCGCCTCCGCCAGGCTGCCGTGACCGACCGCGTAAGTCTCGATTTCCGCGATCTCTTCTGGGGCGTAGCCGAGCACGCGCAGCGCCTCCGGCACCGCGCGGTTGATGATCTTGAAATAGCCGCCGCCGGCGAGTTTTTTGAACTTGACCAGCGCGAAGTCGGGCTCGATGCCGGTGGTGTCGCAGTCCATCACCAGCCCGATCGTGCCGGTAGGCGCGATCACCGAGACCTGGGCGTTGCGATAGCCGTGCTGCTCGCCGAGTGTCAGCGCGCGATCCCAGGCGCGCTCGGCATGCTCGATCATGCGCGGGTCGGGACAAGCCTTGTGGTCGAGCGGCACCGGCGGGGTTGCCACCTTCTCGTAGCCGGTACGCTCGCCGTGCGCGGCGCGGCGATGGTTGCGAATGACGCGCAGCATGTGCTCGCGATTCTTCTTGTAGCCGGGGAAGGGGCCGAGCAGCCCCGCCATCTCCGCCGAAGTCGCGTAGCTGACGCCGGTCATGATCGCGGTGAGCGCGCCTGCGATCTGGCGGCCCGCATCCGAGTCGTAGGGCAGGCCCGACGACATCAAGAGGCCGCCGAGATTGGCGTAGCCAAGTCCGAGCGTGCGGAAGTCGAACGAAAGTTGGGCGATCTCGCGGGAGGGGAATTGCGCCATCAGCACCGAGATTTCGAGCACGATGGTCCACAGCCGCACCGCATGCTCATAGCCCTCGAGGTCGAACTGCTGCGTTCCGGCGTTGCGAAACGCAAGCAGGTTCATCGAGGCGAGATTGCAGGCCGTGTCGTCGAGGAACATGTATTCCGAGCACGGATTGCTGGCGCGGATCGACCCCGATGCCGGGCAGGTGTGCCAGTCGTTCACGGTGGTGTGGTACTGCAAGCCGGGATCGGCGCAGGCCCAGGCCGCGTAGCCGATCTTCTCCCACAGCGCGCGCGCCTTGATGGTTTTGGCGATCTTGCCGGGCTTCGTGCGCCAGAACAGATCCCAATCGCCGTCGGCTTCCACCGCCTTGAGGAATTCGTCGGTGATGCGCACCGAATTGTTGGAATTCTGCCCGGAGACCGTCAGGTAGGCTTCCGAATCCCAGTCGGTGTCGTAGACGGGAAACTCGATATCGGTATAGCCCTGCTTGGCGAACTGGATCACGCGCTTGATGAAATTGTCCGGCACGTGGTTCTTGCGCGCGGCTTTGATCTCCCGCCGCAGCACCGGGTTTTTGTCCGGATCGAAGCAGTCGTCGCCAGAACCCTCGCAGTTCACGCACGCTTTGAGAATCGCGCGCAGGTGCTTCTGGTTGATTTTTGAGCCGGTGACGAGGGAAGCGACTTTCTGCTCCTCGATCACCTTCCAGTCGATGAATTGCTCGACGTCGGGATGATCGGCGTCGACGATCACCATCTTGGCGGCGCGGCGCGTGGTGCCGCCCGATTTGATGGCGCCGGCGGCGCGGTCGCCGATCTTGAGGAAGCTCATCAGGCCGGACGATTTGCCTCCGCCCGCCAGCCGTTCGCCCTCGCCACGCAAGCGCGAAAAATTCGAGCCGGTCCCCGAGCCGTATTTGAACAGACGCGCCTCCCGCACCCACAGATCCATGATCCCGCCTTCGTTGACGAGATCATCGGCGATCGACTGGATGAAGCAGGCGTGCGGCTGCGGATGTTCGTAGGCCGACTTCGATTTGATGAGCTTGCCGGTGGCAAAGTCGACGTAGAAATGTCCCTGACTTGGTCCGTCGACGCCGTAAGCCCAGTATAGCCCGGTGTTGAACCATTGCGGCGAGTTCGGCGCCGCCATTTGCATCGCGAGCATGTAGACGAGCTCGTCGAAGAAGGCGCGCGCGTTCGCTTCCGAATCGAAATAGCCGCCCTTCCAACCCCAATAGGTCCAGGTGCCGGCGAGCCGCTCGAAGACTTGTTTCGAGGACTGTTCGCCGGTGCTGCGCTCCCTTTCCGGAAGTTCCGCTAACGCTGCCTCGTCGGCGGTCGAGCGCCACAGCCACGAGGGAACGGTCTCCTCCTCGACCTTCTTCAGCCGCGCGGGCACGCCTGCCTTGCGGAAGTATTTTTGCGCCAGCACGTCGGCGGCGACCTGCGACCAGAAGCGTGGCACATCGACGCCCTCGGCGTGGAACACCACCGAGCCGTCGGGATTGCGGATCTCGCTTTCCGTCAGCCGGAATTCGATGTCCCCATAGGGGGACTGACCTTCTTTCGTGTATCGCCGCTCAATCCGCATCGCTCGCCCCTTTATTCATTGGCGCGACGGCCCAGTGCGGACCGCCGACACGTGACCCGTGGCGCGACCCTGGCCTCCCGGCCGCGCCTCCGACTGGCTCGGACTCTCTTTTTAACGCCTCCCCCCGCAGCCGATGGGCTTGCTGGCGGCACAGCCGCGTTCGGCCGTTCAAGGCAACAAAGAGCCGCTCTCCGGCGCCGTTGCGGCAAGCGGAGCGGTTACGCAGACCCTTTCAGGAGAGCGCCCGGCGGGACTTCGAACCACTCGCGCCGAACTTTTTAAAGCTAAGACAGCACCCACCATTCGTCAAGGCTTAGTATGGGGTCCGTAAACAAACTGCTAAATGTAGTAGAGCCCTGTGAAATTCGGGGGCGACTCAGGTGCAGTGCGGGAAGTATCGGATATCGGGCGGGGATTCAGAAGGGCGCCGTTCACAGGCCCGTCACGCGACTGTCACGTAATTCATGTCAAGCGAGAAATTATCGCTGCGCGGGTGTCCAGGAGCTTTGCGCCGGGGCAGGGGAATGCCCCGCGCATTGACGCGAGTTCCACGTCGGCGGTCCGCCGCGCCTGCGCTGCGCGCAGGCTGGTGGCGTAATCCCGCGGATTTTGCGCGCGTCGGCCTCGGCGAACACGAATCGCCCCGTGCGCTTATTCGTCGGCTGGGCAACATAGAGCGCATGCAGTGTGGCGATGGAGGGAGCATTCTCTCCATTCATCCCCGCGCTAGCGGGCATCCAGGGTCCGCGGGCTGTGGCTCTGGGCCCCCGCTTTCGCGGGGGCGAACGGAAGTTACCTTGGCGCTCCCGGCGCATAGACTTCAGTGAAGCGCGGTGGCATGAACGCGCCGCCTAGCACGCGATTTAAACGAGCCGATGAAAACGTTTTTTCTACGCTTCTTTACCTGGTGGAACGGGGCGACTTTCGGCACGCTGCTGTGGACCGCGCTTTACGGCGAGTTCGTGGGCGAGGACGAGTTCGGCAATCACTACTACCGCACGCGGGGCGGCAAGATCGATCCGGGGCTCGGCTTCGAGCGGCGCTGGGTGATTTACAGCGGCACCGCGGAGGCTTCGATCGTGCCGCCGTCCTGGCACGGCTGGCTGCACCACACCGTCGATACTCCGCCGACGGAGGAGACGGTCGCGCCGCGGCCGTGGTGGAAGCCGCACCGGCCCAATCTCACCGGCACCCCCGCCGCGCAACGGCCGATCGGCTCAACCCTGGCACAAGGCCGCCGGCCCAAGGCGACCGGCGACTACAAGGCCTGGACGCCGGATCGCTAAGCCCGCTATCAGAGGTCGGACAGCAGAGGTTCGAAAGTAGAGCAGGCCGAGCGGGCAGGGGCTCAAGAGCAGAACCCAAGCGGCCCTCTCGCCGCCGTATTCTCGGTGTTAACCGGCGAGGCTTCCTGCCGTCTTCGACCAACAACGGAGCCCCATGGCCCGCTCGCTTCGTATCGCCTGCTTTATCGCCGCGCCGATCGCGGCTGGGGCCATGCTCGGCGCCGTTCCCGCGGGCGCGCAGTTCTTCAACCCTTTGGAGGCCCTGTTTGGGCCTCCGCCGCGGCCACCATCGAGCGTGCCCGGCCGCCAACCGGGCCCCCAGCAGCAGGGCTATCCATCCTATCCGGATCAGCGCTACCCGGGGCCGCGCTATCCGGAGCAGCAGTACCCCGATCAGCCCTATCCAGGGCAGGCCCGCGAAAGCCCGCCCGCGGGTGTGCAGTCGCAGCCGCTACCCCCGCCCGAAGGCGCCGCGGCGGCCATCGATCCTTCGCTTGCGCCCGGCGAACGTCAGTCTCGCGGCGCTCCCCAACCCGCCGACATCCCGCCACCGCCCGGTGACGAGAGTATCGCCGAGCCGCCATCGCAGAAGATTGCCAACAAGAGTGCGATGTTCTCCGGCCTCGACAAAATCACCGGCCGCATCATCGCTTTCGATGCAGCCGCCGGCGAGACCGTGCAATTCGGCGCGCTGCAGGTGACGCCACGCGTCTGCTACACGCGCCCGCCGACGGAGACGTCAAACACCGATGCCTTCATCGAGGTCGACGAGGTGACGCTGCAAGGCGAGATCAAGCGCATCTTCACAGGTTGGATGTTCGCATCGAGCCCGGGTCTGCACGCGGTGGAGCACCCGATCTACGACGTCTGGTTGACCGACTGCAAAAATCCGATGATCGCCGCCGCGCCGCCACCCGAGCCGCCGTCCGCGACCCCCGCGCCGGCGGCGAAGCCGGCCGCCACAGCGACGCCGCCTCGGCGCGGCAACCAGCAGCCGGCGCCGCAGGTCGCAGCACCGCAGCGCTGATCCTATTACATTACCCGCGTAAGCTTCGTCGATTGGTCGGCAGGTGGGCGAGCGCCTGCGCACCCGTGACCGGACGCTTCATATCGAGCGCGGCGAAGTCACCCTCGCCTGCCAGTGCTGCTTCGAGCAGTTTGTGATACTGGCGCCGCGGCACCTCGATCGCGCCGAACGTGCGCAGGTGATCGGTCACGAACTGAGTATCGAGCAGCCTGAATCCACCGGCCTTCAGGCGCGCGACGAGATGCACGAGCGCGATCTTCGAGGCATCCCGCGCCCGGTGGAACATACTCTCGCCGAAGAAGGCGCGCCCAAGCGTAACCCCATAAAGACCGCCCACCAGGTTGTCACCGTCGTAAACCTCGACACTGTGGCAGTGGCGCCGCTCGTAAAGCTTGCGATAGAGCACGCGGATGCGGGTATTGATCCAGGTGCGCGGCCGACCGGGCTGGGGCTCGGCACAGCCCTCGAGCACTGCGTCGAAGTCGCGATCGACGGTGACGGTGAAACGGTCCGAGCGCACCGTGCGTGCGAGCCGACTGGGCATGTGAAAGCGATCAAGTGGAATGACGCCGCGCTTCTCCGGCTCGATCCAGTAGAGCGCCGGGTCATCCGCGCTTTCCGCCATGGGAAAGATGCCGCAGGCGTAGGCCTTGAGCAGGACCTCCGGCGTGATTTCGATGAACGTGCTTTCGCGGTTGGCCATGCGATTTTTCCGGCGGCACTGATCAAGATATGGGGTGGCAGCGTGCCATGGGAGGGGCCGCATGCCAACGGAATTTGCCGCGCGTGCGGGCGAGCGAGCATGTCGCGGTCGGTTTTGTCTCGCCGTGGGTTGAAGATTCTCTCCGTTCATCCCCGCCCAAGCCGGGATCCAGGGGCCACGGGCTGTGGCTCTGGGCCCCCGCTTTCCGCGGGGGCGAACGGAAAGTTGGCTAGCCTTGCATTCCGCCGCGAGCCAAGAACGCTTCGAGCCAGTGGATGTGGTAGTCGCCGTCGATCACGTCCTTCTCGCGCACGAGCGCGCGGAACAGGGGCAGGTTCGTCTCGATGCCGTCGATGACGAACTCGTCCAGCGCGCGCTTGAGCCGCATCAGGCATTCGCCGCGAGTCTTGCCGTGCACGATCAGCTTTCCGACGAGTGAATCATAATAGGGTGGGATCGAATAGCCGTGATACACGGCCGAGTCGACGCGCACGCCGAGCCCGCCCGGCGGGTGGTAGTGCACGATTTTGCCCGGTGAAGGACGAAAGGAGACCGGGTTTTCCGCATTGATTCGACACTCGATGGCGTGGCCGTTGAACCTCACGTCGCGTTGGGCGAGATCGAGTTCGCCGCCGGCCGCTACCCGGATTTGTTCGAGTACTAGGTCGATGTCGGTGATCATCTCGGTCACCGGATGTTCGACCTGGATGCGCGTGTTCATCTCGATGAAATAAAACTTGCCCTCCGCATATAAAAATTCGACCGTGCCGACGCCGAGATATTCCAGCTTGCGCATCGCTTCGGCGACCGTTTCGCCGATTGCGTTGCGCGCGCTCTCATTGAGCGCGGGGCAGCGGCCTTCCTCCCAAACTTTCTGATAACGGCGCTGCAGCGAGCAGTCGCGCTCGCCGAGATGGATGGCTCGGCCGTGGCCGTCGCCCAACACCTGGATCTCGACGTGGCGCGGCTGCGCGAGATATTTCTCGAGATAAAGCGCCTCGTCTCCGAACGCGGCCTTCGCTTCGGCGCGCGCGGTGGCAAGCGCCGCCACGAGCTCCTCCGGCCCGTGTACGACTTTCATTCCCCGCCCGCCGCCTCCAGCGGCGGCCTTGAGAAGGACCGGAAAGCCAAGCGCGCGCGCCGCCGATATCGCCCCCTCATCGGAGGACAGGCCGCCATTCGACCCCGGCACCACTGGCATGCCCAGTCGCTCCGCGGTGCGTCTGGCTTCGATCTTGTCGCCCATGAGGCGAATATGCGCTGGCTTCGGCCCGATGAAATGAATGTCGTGCTCGGCCAGTATTTCGGCAAAGCGCGCGTTCTCCGCGAGAAAGCCGTAACCCGGATGCACCGCGTCGGCGCCGGTGATCTCGCAAGCAGACAGGAGCGCCGGGATGTTGAGATAGCTGTCGCGGGCCGGGGGCGGGCCGATGCACACGCTCTCGTCCGCGAGGCGCACGTGCATGGCGTCTTCGTCGGCGGTGGAATGTACGGCGACCGAGGGTATGCCGAGCTCTTTGCAGGCGCGCAGCACGCGCAATGCGATTTCACCGCGGTTTGCGATTAGGATCTTGTCGAACATTTCGACATCTTCGCAAGCAACAGGCAGCGCGGCAGAGCGCTCACTCGATAATCATCAACGGTTCGCCGAATTCGACCGGCTGGCCGTCCTCGATCAGAACCTGGATCACCGTGCCCGTCCGCGGCGACGGAATCTGGTTCATGGTCTTCATGGCTTCCACGATGAGGAGCGTATCGCCGGTCTGCACCCGGCTGCCGACTTCGACGAAGGGCCGCGAGCCCGGTTCCGGCCCGACATAAGCGGTGCCGACCATGGGCGACGTGACGACGCCCGGATGCTTTGCCGGATCGAGCGGCACGGCTTCGACGACGGGTAGAGACATGTCCGCCGCAGGAGCCAGGCGAGAGGGGGCGGGGCCGAGCGCCTGCGTCTGTCGCGCCACGCGCACGCGCTGCCCGTCGCTTTCGAACTCGATCTCGCTCAGCCCGGTCTCCTCGAGCAGGCGGGCAAGCTCGCGCACGAGATCGGGATCGATCACAAGCTTGTCCTTGCTCCTGCGTTCGCCGCTCATGAGCTTAGCTCTTGCGCCGCGGCCGGATCAGCGCGGCCAAGCCGTCGATGGCGAGCGCGTAACCGCCGACGCCGAAGCCGCACAGGCTGGCTTTGGCGACGGGGGCGATGTGGGAATGATGGCGAAAGCTCTCGCGCGCGAAAATGTTGCTGATGTGGACTTCGATCACGGGCACCTCGACTGCCGTAACCGCATCGCGGATTGCAACAGAGGTGTGAGTATAAGCGCCCGCATTGATGATGATGCCGGCGGCTTTGTTAGCCGCGGCCTCATGGATCAGATCCACGATTTCACCCTCGTGGTTCGACTGCCGAAATGCGAGCTCGAATTTGTGGCGTTGGCCGGCTTCACGGCAAAGCTTCTCGATATCTCGCAGCGTCGCGCGGCCGTATGTCTTAGGCTCGCGTGTGCCCAGCAGATTGAGATTGGGGCCGTTGAGCACGTAGACGGTTTTTGCCATGGACGGTTCGCCGCCGGAGCCAATGGAGCATGCCGTTTATAAGGACCTCTCGCGCGAAGGGGAAGCCGAAGCGCGAATCGCTTGCGTTGCTCAACCTCTACATCGACCGCGCCGGCGTGCGTCCGCTCGCGTTCACACGAGGTGCGGTGCGAGGTGGATTCGAGTGGGCTGTTGGCAGGGGAGGAGGTCGCCCGCCTAGCAGCTAGGCTTGCCGCAGCGCGCTGCGTTCACCTTTTCCTTGAGCGTGTTGAAGCCGACGGCGCCCACCACGACATCGTTTCCCACGACGTAGCTCGGCGTTCCATTGAGCCCGAGCGCGTCCGCGAGCTTGAAGCTCTCCTCGATGGCGGCCTTGACCTCGTCGCTCGACATATCTTTTTCGATCCGCGCGACATCGAGTCCCGCGTCCTTCGCGGCGGCGAGCGCGCGCGCTTTGTCCGCCGCACCGCGCCCGCCGAGCAGCTTTTGATGGAACTCGAGATACTTTTTGCCAGTCTTGTCTTGCATGCGCACCGCCGCCGCAACCTGCGCCGCCTGGATCGAACCCTCGCCCAGCACCGGAAATTCCTTGAGCACGAATCTAAGCTTGTCGTCGCCCTTGAGCAGATCGAGCATGTCGGCCATGGCTCGCTTGCAATAGCCGCAATTGTAATCGAAGAATTCAACGACGGTGACGTCACCCTGCGGATTGCCCAGGGTCACCTGACGCGGCGAGGTGAAAAGGGCAGCGCTGTGCTCCTTGACGCTAGTGCGATGCTTCTCCGCTTCCGCCGTGGCCTGCCGCTTTTCGAGCTCGTTCATGACGTCTTGCAGCAGCTCGGGATTGGTCAGCAGATATTCCTTGATGATGCGCTCGATGTCGCGGCGCTGATCGCCGCTGAAGGATTGCGCGAGAGCGGCAGCGGGCAGCGTTAGCGCCAGGGCAAGCAGCGCGGCAACGGAGCGGCGCAGAGCGAATTTCATTGTCGTTCTTCCTTTCATCAGCGGCGTAAAGCGTTTTGCGGAAGCTTGAGGCTGGCGAGGTCGTCGGCCCTGACCCAACCTGGTGATCCGACCGGAAAGCGTGTCTTGGCTCGGGTGGCGATCTCACGCGCCGTCTTGATGTCGCCGCGCATGAAGGCCGCCTGAGCGGACGCGAGGTCGGCGTGGGCCAAGTCGTTCTTTTGGCCATAGGCCATCGCAAGCTGGCCGTAGGCGTCGGGCGAGTCCGGTTCGCGTAGCACCGCCGCCTGCAATAACGGTATCGCCTCGTCGACGTATGCGCGATTGTGCGTGGCGACGAGCGCCTGTCCCAGCATGATCTGGATCAGCGCGGGATTGGGCGCGAGTTGCGCCGCGTGCCGCAGCGGCGCGATTGCTTCGGCAGGCTTGCCGGCTTCCAACAACGCCTGTCCCTTGAGCTCGTAGAAGTACGGATTTTGCGGTTGCGCCTGGATGAGAGCCTCGATCTGCCCGAGCGCGACGCGCGGATCGGAGAAGCGATAAGCCGAGATCGCACGCGCGTAGCGCGCGGCCAATGAGGTGTCGCTCGGCGGATAACGGCGCGCGACCCCATCGGGCCGCTCGATGAAGCCATAGAGCTTGGCGCGCATCAGGTCATGGCGCGCTTGCAGCGCCGGCGAGTCCTTGTGATCCCAGTAGGGGCTCGACTTGGCCATTCCTTCCAGCGCAGCGACGCGCTCGCTCGGCAACGGGTGAGTCTGTAGATAGGGATTGATGTAGCGGACCTGATATAGAACCTGGTCAGCCATCCGCTTGAACGTCTCGTACATGCCTTTCGGGGACTGGCCGGTTGCGGTGAGGAATTTCACGGCGGCGCGGTCGGCCTGCTCCTCCTGGGCGCGCATATAGCCGATCATCGTATTCTGGATAGCCATCGTCGGTCCGGCGATGGCGGCAGCACCGGCTTGCCCGAGATCCGCGCCGCTGCGGCCGGCGGCGACCAGGGCGCCGGCGCCGAGGAGCATCGCGATGACCGATTGCGTCGTTGCCGATGCTATCGCCTCGCGCATGCGCGCCAGGTGTCCGCCCGCAATGTGCCCGGTCTCGTGCGCGAGCACGCCGATAATTTGGTTGGGCGTCTCGGATTCCATCAGCGCGCCGCCGTTGACGAAGATGCGCCGGCCGTCGGCGACGAATGCGTTGAACGAACGATCGTTGATGATGATGACCTGGACGTTTTGCTTAGCAAGGCCCGCTGTGTGAAGGATCGGCTGCGTATATTCCCTCAGTAATTGCTCGATCTCCGCATCGCGCACGATGGGCGGACCTTTGTCTTTCTGTGCGTGTGCCGGAGCGCCGGCACCGGCAAGCGCGGTGGCGGTCACAAGAGCAACGAGGCGCGCCGCTGGTGTCATTCGCGGCGGCCTGATAGGTCTCTCGGTTCGGGTCATGTCCGCTTGGCTTCGCACCGTTTTTCCGCGCGCAACCTAGTGGTGCGTCGCAGGGCGGTCAACGCGGTTAAGGGCCTGATTACGCGACCTTTATGGCGCAAATTGTGCGTAGAAATACGGCGACAGCGGGGCGGGGCATGCGCGAGCAATCGAGAGCATAGAGCTGATGTTGGATATGGCACGACGGTTGATCAACCCTTCGGCGCGCAGCGATGTTCCACCCTTCATGGTTATGGACGTGATGGCGGCGGCCGCGCGCATCGAGGCGGCGGGCGGTCGCGTGATCCATCTGGAGGTCGGCCAGCCAGCGGCGGCGGCACCGGCGAGCGCGATCGCCGGCGCGCACGCGGCGCTCGCCTCGGGGCGGCTGCGATATACCGAGACGCTCGGGATCGCGACGCTGCGCGCCCGCATCGCGCGACACTATGACGAAACCTACGGGGTTCCGATTGACCCCGGGCGCGTCGTCGTCACCACCGGCTCATCTGCTGGATTTGTTCTGGCGTTCCTTGCGCTGTTCGAGTCGGGCGATCGGGTCGCCGTCGCGCTGCCGGGTTATCCGCCGTATCGGCATATTTTGAGCGCGCTCGGCTGCGAGGCGGTGCCGATCGAGACAACGCAAGCCACCCGCTGGGCGATCACGCCGGACCTGCTGCTGGCGGCGCATCGCAAGGCGCCGCTCAAGGGCGTGCTCGTCGCCAGTCCTGCCAACCCGACCGGCACCATGATGCAGCCGGAAGCGTTACGCGATCTCATCTCCGCGGCTGAAGGCGAAGGGATCAGATTCATTTCCGATGAAATCTATCACGGCCTCGATTACGCATTTCCGGCTGAAACCGCGGCGCGATTATCCGAGAACTGTGTGATCATCAATTCGTTCTCGAAATATTTTTGCATGACCGGTTGGCGCATCGGCTGGATGGTCGTGCCGGAACCCCTCGTACGTCCGCTCGATCGGCTGCAAGGCAATCTCGCCGTCTCGGTCCCAACCCTCTCGCAGATTGCGGCTGAGGCGGCATTCGACGGGCGCGCCGAGATGGAGGCCGTCAAGCATGGCTACGAGGAGAATCGCCGTATTCTGCTCGAAGGCTTGCCACGCGCCGGGTTCGATAAATTTTTCCCGGTCGACGGTGCCTTCTATCTGTACGCCGATGTGTCGCGCTTCAGCGACGATAGCTTCGAATTCGCCAAGCGCATGCTGGCGCAGACGCACGTGGCGGCGACACCCGGCATCGATTTTGATCCGGTTAACGGCGGACATTTCATTCGTTTCTGTTACGCGGGTGCGGCGGCGGAGATGCACGAAGCCGTCGATCGGCTGGCGAATTGGCTCAAGCGGTGACGGCTCGTCCGCCGGAGCGCCTTTCGGCAATCGCTGAGTGGTCCCGCATGCGCTTGTCAAAGCGCATTGGCGTTTGCGCGGTCCGAGCGCAGTGGTGTGAACCCAGTCGAACGGAATAGATCGACCATGTCCGAGCTCTTGCTTTCGTCGCGGCGGCGCTTCCCGGCGATCGTCCCGCCGCTGCTGAGCTTCACCGCCGGCTTCATCGACAGCTTCACGGTGCTGGCGCTGTTTGGGTTATTCGTGGCGCAGGTCACCGGCAGCTTCGTCCTCATGGCCGCAGCCGCTGTCCGGCACGAGCAAGGCGTGCTCACGAAGGTGTTGGCGGTCCCAATCTTCCTCTTCGCCGGCATGATGACCACCTTTGTCGCGGTCACACTCGAGCGGCGCGGCCGCGCGCCACTGCCGTGGATATTAGGCTTGGAGTGCGCCGTCCTGACCGCCTTTCTTCTCGTCGTACTGATGGGGGCGCCACTCGCGGATGCCGGCGCCGCGAGCGTGGTGGCGGCGAGCCTGCTCGGGCTCTTTGCCATGGGCACCCAGAGCGCAACGGTGCGTCTGCTCATGCAGAGCGTCGTCTCGACCAACGTCATGACCACCAACACCACTCACATCGCGATCGATGCGACCGAGCTGTTGCTGGCGTGGCACGCTCGGCGTCGAGCGCCGGCTGATGCCGCAGTTGCCGCGGCTTACGATGCGGCGCGCGGTCGGTTTGCGGCGCTTTGTCCGATCATCCTTGGCTTCCTTGCCGGAACGGCAGTCGGCACCTTGGCGTTCGTGACGACGGGCGTGTGGGGTCTGCTGCTTCCGCTCACGATCATGTACGGCATTTTCGTATGGGCAAGCGCAAGGCAAACGCGCCCGCAGGCGGGGTAGGGGCCCTGGTTTGACGCAAGATGCGAATTCTGGCGCGCTATTAGCTACCGCAACGCGGCAGCAATATTGCCGCCGTCAACGGTCGTGACATCGCCGGTCGTCTTCAATTCCAACGCTTGATGAAGAAATGCCTGCGCCACGTCCTCGGCCGTAACTTCGCGGCCGAGCAGATTGCCGCTGAGATAATCCTTCTCGGTCACGCCGCGTGCTTTGGCGCGCTCGGCGATGAACGCATCGGTGAGCAGCCCCGAGCGGATGCGATCGGCATTGACTGCATTGGCGCGGATGCCGTCTGCGCCGTAGTCGACAGCGTATTGCCGCACAAGAAACAGCGTCGCCGCCTTGGGGAGACCATAGGGACCGAAGTTCGCGCCCGGGTTGACCGCCTGCTTGGATACGTTGAACAACAGGCAACCGCCGGTGCCCTGCGCCAGCATCACCTTGACCGCCGCCTGTGCCACCCGTTGGTGCCCGTAGAAGTTCACCTCGAAGCTCTTTCGCAGCACCTCTTCGCCGACCTCGCCGATCCTGCCCTGCCAGGCCGCGCCGGCATTCGACACCACGACATCAACGCCGCCGAAAGCCTCGACCACGCGAGCGAAAGCATCAGTCACGGAGACGCTGTTCGTCACGTCGCATTTCACCGCCAGCGCGGCTGCTCCGATCGCCTTGGCCTTTTCCGCGGCTGCGCGTTGATCCACGTCCAGTAGCGCAACCTCGGCGCCGGCCGCGGCAAAAGCCTTCGCGGTCGCTGCACCGATGGTGCCGGCGCCGCCGGTGATGACGGCGATCTGGCCGGCGAGCGGCTTCTCCGTCGCGACGCCGAGCTTGGCTTGTTCGAGCGACCAATATTCCATGTCGAACATCTCATCTTCCGAGATCGACTCGAAACAGCCGATCGCTTCGGCATCGGTGATGATCTCGAGCGCGCATTGTGCGAGATCGGCGGCGATTCTGGCGTCCCTCTTCGATCGTCCAAGGCCGAACAGGCCTAACCCCGGCACGAGCGCCACGCGCGGCAGCGGGTCGAGGGGGCGCTTGACCCCTCCGACACGGGCATTCTGGCGCGCGAAATAGGCCTCGTAGCGCTGGACGAATGCCCTCACTGCGGCACTGACCGCGCGCTTGAACTCGTCCATTCGGTCGCGTTCGGGTGCGCTCGTCATGAGCGGCCAGTTCTTCGTGCGGATCGTGTGATCGGGCGTTACCACGCCTGCCTGCCCATAGCGCGCGAGCTGCGCGCCATTGACGAAATTGAGGATCGAGGGACCGGTGCGAAAATCGAGAATCATGCGCCGCCACGCGCCTTCGATCCTTTCGTCCTTGCGGCTGCATGCGCCGCGCAAGATGGGTGCGACCGCCGCGACCTGCGCGATCGCCTGTGGCACGTGTGCTGTCACGAACACTGCATTGCGCTTCTTCTGCAGCCGCTCCTCGGCCAACGTGACCAGCGCGATCATGCGTTCATAGGCTTCGCGCGCGCTGTCCCCGAAAGTGAAAATGCCGTGTTTGTGCAGAATGAGGCCGTCGACCGCGGGGTTGGCGTCGCAGATTTCCGCTGCCGCCTTGGCGAGAAGGAATCCCGGCATCACGTAGGGCACGATGCCCACGCGCCCGTCGTAGAGTTCAACGCAGATCGCCTGGCCATCCGGCTGATCGACGATGCTCAGAATCGCATTGGCATGGGTGTGATCGACGAATTTGTGCGGCAGAAATGCATGCAACAGGGTCTCGACCGAGGGGTTGGGTGCCGTTGGCTCGAGCAGACTCTCGCGCTGGATGCGCACCATCTCCTTGTCGCTCAGCGCCGCGCGCGTGCGCAACTTGCGCAAGCGGTCGAGCCGCACGGCAGGAAGGTCCGCCGGCTCGACGCTCGCCATATCTGAGCCCGAGCCCTTGACGCACAAAACCGCGATCTCCTCGCCGAGAAGATCCCGCATGGCGGTCTTCAGCGAAGTGTTGCCCCCGCCATGCAGCACCAGTTTTGGATCGCGGCCGAGCAAGCGAGTTGTGTAGACGCGCAACGCAAGGTCAGGAGAGATCCCGCTACGGGCATAGCGTTCGATCGCCGCCTGCGCCTCGCTATCGACCCAGCCGCTTTTCATCGCTCAGTTTTGGCCATGCCGCTGCAAGAGATCCGCGCGTGCGCGCCGCACAGACGGGCGGGTCCGAATTGAAGCGCTGACACGATTAGCTCTTGCCGAGCACACGCTTGCTCCACCAACCGGACCGGCGCGGGCGATCGGTCTCGCCCTCCGCCGAACTCGACACGACGGGCTCGATCGAAGGCAAGGGCGGTGTGAAGGGTTGCGCAGGAGGGCCTTGGTCATCACCCAATACTTGCGCCGCCGGCTCGCGCACGGTCGAGCGGCGCCGCGGCGGCGGTTCGGGCGCCGCGGCTTCGGTGCCGGGAAGGTGCGCAATTGGCGCCGATTGTGCCCCCTGCGGCGCGGTCTCAGTCCCCGGCGGCACACCGCTCGACGCCTCGGGGTGGGAAACCACGCGCGGTTCGAGCTCAGGTTCTGCTGCTGCGGGCGGCTCAGCTTCGCCGGTGGATTCGTCCTCGGAATCAGCATCGATGAGTTCCGGCTCGACTGTGGTTTCCGGCGCGAAGCTCTCGCCCTCGCGAGCGCGACGATTGCGCCTGCCGCCACGGCGGCCCCGCCTGCGGCGGCGGCGCTCCCCTTCGCGATGCGCCTGGAGGGCTCGTTCTCCGTCGCCTGCACCAGCACCGTCATGCGGCTGCTCTAATGAGACGGCGTGCTCAGCCGCTGCAGGAGCGAAGTCCGCTGCCTCCTGGGGCGAGCCTTCGTGCTCCTGTTCGTGCTCCTGCTGGAATCTTCCTTCGCCGCCGCGACGGCCGCGCCGCCGCCGTCTGCGCCTGCGGCCCGGTCCCGCCTCGTCCACCCCCTGCGCCGCCTCTTCCTCTTCCGCCGCGCTGAGGGCAGCATCTTCTGATAGAGCCTCGTCCTCGTCGTCCTCCTCGTCTTCCGCCTCGCCTTCTTCCTCCTCCTGGATCGGCACTGCGGTCGCCGGCTGCAGTGCCAGCGCCTTCGCCTGCTCCAGGCTGTGCACCTGCTCGCCTTTTTCGATGACGAAGGATAGTTGCCCAGCAATGGTCGCATCGGCATTGACCATAATGGCGATGCGGAAGCGTTCCTCGAGCTTGCGCAGATGGGCGCGCTTGTGATTGAGGAGATAAAGCGCAATGTCGGAGCGCGTGCGCACGGTTAAATTATGCGTGGCCCCCTTCAGCAACGTCTCCTCGAGCGCTCGCAGCAGCTGCAGCGCCACCGACGACACCGAGCGCACATGGCCAGTGCCGCCGCAATGCAGGCATTTCTCCGTCGAGCTTTCGAGCACGCTCGAGCGGATGCGCTGGCGCGACATTTCGAGCAACCCGAAATGCGAGATGTGTCCGACCTGGATGCGCGCGCGATCATGGCGGAGGCATTCCTTCAGCCGCCGTTCCACCGCGCGGTTGTTGCGCTTCTCGTCCATGTCGATGAAATCGATGACGATCAAGCCGGCGAGATCGCGCAAGCGCAGCTGGCGGGCGATTTCCTCGGCCGCCTCCAGGTTGGTCTTAAGCGCGGTATCCTCTATGTGGTGTTCGCGCGTGGCACGGCCGGAATTGACGTCGATGGCGACCAGGGCTTCCGCCTGATTGAGCACGATGTAGCCGCCCGAACGCAGCTGCATCACCGGCGTGAACATCGCATCGAGCTGGCTTTCTATGCCGTGGCGGGTGAAGATCGGCAGCGTTTCGCGGTAGGGCTTTACGTTCTTGGCATGGCTCGGCATGAGCATGCGCATGAACTCTTTTGCCTCGTTGTAGGAATCTTCGCCGGCGACGAGGATCTCGTCGACATCCTTGTTGTAGAGATCGCGAATCGAACGCTTCACGAGCGAGCCTTCCTCGTAGACGAGCGTCGGCGCGGTCGATTTGAGCGTAAGGTCGCGCACCGTCTCCCACAGGCGCAGCAGATATTCGAAATCGCGTTTGACCTCGGTCTTGGTGCGGCTCGCGCCGGCGGTGCGCAGGATCACGCCCATGCCTTCGGGCACTTCCAGCTCTTGCGCGATCTCCTTCAGCCGCCGGCGATCTTCAGCGCTCGTGATCTTGCGGCTGATGCCACCGCCGCGCGCGGTGTTCGGCATCAGCACGGAGTAGCGGCCGGCAAGCGAAAGATAGGTGGTCAGCGCTGCGCCCTTGGTGCCCCGCTCCTCCTTGACGACTTGCACCAGCATCACTTGGCGCCGCTTGATGACCTCCTGGATCTTGTATTGACGACGTACCCGCGGCATCCGCTCGGGTACCTCCTCCAATGCGTCGGCCCCGCCGACCGACTCCACAACCTCCTCTTCGGGACCAGTGCCGTTGACCTCGGTGATGTTGCTCGCCGCGGCAGCTGTTTCGCCAGTTCCATTCTCGCTGGTCAGTGGTGGAGTGGCCAGCTCGTCCGGTTCATTGAGGTGACTTTCCGCCGGATGCGGTTCGCCTTCGGTCGGCAGCGGTTCTGACCCGCTATTTGATTCGAGCTGCGCGAGTTCGATCGGCGCCTCGGCGGCGGCCGCACCGGCGTCCGGCGTTGGCTCGAGCGGAATTGGTTCCGCAGGGATCGCAGCCGGCGGTCCCGCTTCCGCTTCTTCTGCCGCTTCTTCCGCCGCGAGATTTTCCGTGGCGTCGGGGAGGGGCCCGGTTTCCTCGGCCACACTCCCGGCGGCTTCGCCTTCGCTCTCAACCGGCGCGCTCTTGATCTCGTCGGGCGAGCGGTTGCTCGCGCGCTCGGAACGTGCGGCGCGGCGGCCGGCGCGGCGATCGGCTTCCGCCTCGGCGGCGCGCTGGGCACGCTCCTCCTCAGCAATAAGTGCCTGCCGATCGGCGACAGGGATTTGGTAATAATCGGGATGAATTTCGCTGAAGGCGAGAAATCCGTGACGATTCCCGCCGTAGTCGATAAAGGCCGCCTGCAGCGACGGCTCGACCCGTGTGACCTTGGCTAGGTAGATATTGCCGCGAAGTTGTTTACGGCTGGCAGACTCGAAGTCGAATTCTTCGACACGATTGCCGCGCAGAACAACCACCCGGGTTTCCTCCGGATGGGTCGCATCGACGAGCATTTTGTTGGACATTGACCAATCTCTTGATGGCCGGTTGGCACACCGTTCGCCGCCAGATGGACGGCGCAAGACGGCACGACCGCAGACCGGCCCCACTGTGGGTGAAAAGATAAGGGTTATGCGCGCGCGAGATCGAAGCCGACACAGTAGCCTCGCTCGGCGAGGCGACGGTGCTGTGGCGGCAATCGGTTGAGGTCTCGACGTGCAGTCGTGGCATGACCTTTGGCCCATGCGGGGCGGCAGCGCTGGCAAGCGCAGCCGCTGGTTCTCTTGGCTGACGAAGTTCGACTCGGGAAGAGCGGCTTGAGAGCATACGCCGCCTTGCATCACGCGCGGCATATGCCACCGACAACCGCGGCGGTGTCCACAAGAACATCGGCTTGTTGATCCCTCGGCCCCGCGCGCATGCGAGGCCGCCGATCAAATTTTTCCGCGAAATCCCCTCCCGTCGCATGTCAGGAAGCGGTCTTTGCGGCCTGCCTGATGTCCGAACGTGGCACGACCGGAACTATAGCTCGTCAGCACCCCTTTATTAGGGCTGGCGATCGGCAATGGCAAGGGAGCGCCAGAGGCCTTCGGCGCGGCTGCGACGGCACACTTTAGGTTTGAGTTAACTGCGCCCCCGTAATGGAGTAAGACTCTGGCAGGGGCCGACAAAGCCATGTCTGTGCGTGCGGCGATCTTGGTTTGTCTCTTTGGCGCAGCGGTCCTGGGCGCCGCTTCCGCGGCCGAGCGAACGGGCGCATCCGGGCCGCCGATAGGCGCGGCCGCCGATTTTCCAGTGGCGAGCGACGTGCGGCTCGGCGGCGACGATATACAAACGCGCCTGATCATCGATTTGAGCCGCAAGATCGAGATCCGCAGCTTCACGCTCGCCAATCCCTATCGGGTGGTCATGGACATGCCGCAGGTCGCGTTCCAGTTTCCGGCCAAGGCCGGGGAAGTGGGCCGCGGTCTGATCAAAGCGTTCCGTTTCGGGCTTGTCATGCAGGGCGGCTCGCGCATGGTCATCGACCTCGCCCGGCCGGCTCAGGTCGACATGGCCTTCGTTCTCGATGCGATAGACGATCAGCCCGCACGTCTTGTGCTGCATCTGACGGCGACGGACCGCGACTCCTTCATGCGCAACCTCGCGCTCGATAGTGGGGCGCCGCAGAGGAGCAAGGGGGACTCGCAGGTCGAGATCAAACCTAATGGAGATTCCCGCCCGCTGATCGTGATCGATCCCGGCCACGGCGGCATCGACAACGGGACGCGGGCGGCGAGCGGAGAGATGGAGAAGACCATCGT